>Ga0207702_10005282_pt1 | contig 11328 bp, 10 predicted proteins | sample KBSCornC62_FD_184302 | JGI IMG/M metagenome (GOLD analysis project Ga0207702, IMG submission 184302) | Corn rhizosphere microbial communities from Kellogg Biological Station, Michigan, USA - KBS Corn C6-2 (SPAdes) (version 2) | ecosystem: Host-associated > Plants > Roots > Rhizosphere > Soil ...
GTGGAAGGCATACGTGGAGGCCCGCAGGCAGTGTCTCGCAGCCGTTGCGGAGGAAGCCATGGCCGAGGCAAGCAGCAGCGCACCGGCCGGGGCTGGCCGACCCGGGAGGCTCGTTTCGAGGCACGACGGGACGCACGGGCTCGAAGCCGAAGAGCGCTTCGAGCTCGAGGAGCCGCTGCTCCCGTTCGAGGACTGGGTCGAGGCCGGAGCTCCCGAGCGCTACCGGGCGGAAGGTCCCGTTGCTCGGGCGGAAGGCCTGCTTTGGCGCTTCGGCTCGGTCGGCGCTGATGGACCCTGCCCCCGCTGATGGTTGGCAAGACCACACAGCGCGGCTACGGCACTGCACACCAGCGTGAGCGAAAGCGCTGGGCTCGCGAGGTAGAGAAGGGGGTCGTGGCCTGTGCTCGCTGCGGTAGACCGATCGCGCCGGGTACACCGTGGGATCTTGACCACCTCCCCGATCGCAGCGGCTACCTCGGGCCGTCTCACCGCAGGTGCAACAGGCAGTCGAGTACCCATCGCGCGGCGCGCTTCATACCGAGCCTGGTGACGTTCACGTCGCGCGAGTGGTGACGCGTTAACCGCACGCGTTGCGCAACTCCGACACGGCCGGCCAGGCGGTACGTTTCCGTCGTGGGCAAGAACGTCCTCGTCATCAGCACCGTCGAACATGCGGACGAGGTATTGCGCGCGCACGTCGGTGAGGCCGAAACGATCAAGGTTGTGGTGCCGGCGGTGCGGCAGGGCGTGCTCGACTGGCTCGCCAACGACCAGGAGGCCGTCAGTCATGCCGAGCGGGTCGCCGAACACACGGCCGACCAGCTTCCCGGCGAGACCGTCGAAGCTGGTGCCGGCGCGGCGGACGTCGGTCTCGCCATCCGCGACGCTCTCGCCATCTTTCGGGCGGACGAAATCGTCGTTGCCGTTCGTCCAGAGGAAGAGGAGGGGTTCGTCGAGTCGAGCGCTACCGACACTGCACCGCAACACCGCCACATCGAGGGAGTGCCCGTCCGTACTGTCGTCGTCGCCGGATAGCTCGCCGATGGCAACCCGGTTTTTTTGGAAGAAATGTTCTCTGACTCCGCGCAGTCAGGAAATACCCCCGTTGGTCTACTACTCCCCCTAGTTGGCCAGCGACTCCATCTCGCGCAGCTGAGCAAGCTGCTTGAGGGCGTTCGTCTCGAGTTGGCGCGCTCGCTCACGCGAGACACCGAGTCGATCGCCGATCTCCCCCAGCGTCTTCGGCTCGGTGTCATGGAGGCCGAAGCGGAGCGCGATCACGGTGTGCTCGCGCTCGCCAAGCAGCGCCAGTGCCTCTCCCAGCACTTCGTTGCGGAACCTGCTGTCCACTCTCTCTTCCGGCAGCGGTCCATCGCCGGCGATCATGTCTCCGAGGAGGGCATCCTCCCCCGCGACGAGCGGCTGATCGAGACTGGTCGAGGTGCGGGCCGCCGCCTCGACCGCGAGCGCCTGCTGCAGCGAGAGGCCCGCTCTGCCGGCCACCTCCTGCAATGTCGGCTCTCGCCCGAGCTCCATTGAAAGCATGCGCTCCGCCCGGTCGAGTTGCTGTCTCCGTTCGACCATGTGCACCGGCATCCGGATCGTGCTGGCCTTGTCGGCAAGCCCGCGCGTCACCGCCTGGCTGATCCACCAGCTCGCATACGTGGAGAACTTGTAACCCCGGCGCCAGTCGAACTTGTCGACCGCACGCATCAGGCCAAGCGTCCCCTCCTGAATCAAGTCGAGGAAGGGGAGACCTTGGTGGCGATACCTCTTGGCGATCGAGACGACTAGGCGCAGGTTCGATTCGATCATCGTCTGCTTCGCGCGCGCGTCTCCGCGCTCGACTAGCTTCGTCAGCTTGACTTCCTGGGCCGCGGTCAAGAGCGGGTGGCGGCCTGCATCACGCAGGAAGAGGTCGAGCGAATCCGTCGGCGCCTCGTGGTTCGACATGGGACGTCCTCTCTCTGGACCGAAAACGGTCGCAACGAGTAGAGGAGCCGGCGACATCCAGATGGGCTGGCTTTCGGCGTCCGCTACGACTGCTCGCCGTGGCCTGAGCCTTCAGCCTAGCCACACTACGCCTCTCGACCGCTGATACGTGTCCTCTCCGGAGCCGCGAGCATTGCCCGCCGTGCTGTGGCGACCTACTTCATCGTCTCGCCTGGCCACGAGGATCCGGGCATCGAGCACGTCGTCCAGCACACCGAACGCTTCCTGGTCGTCGAGAAAAGGGCGAGGCCGAGCACTGAGGAACCGGCCGCTTGCTCAGGGCGTGGCGCCCGCTTCCCAGTACTGGCAACGCAAGCGACGCGCGAGCGCTGATCTAGCGTCCTAGAGGCTAGGCACGACATAGCGCACTGACGCCAATCCGACCTCGGTCCCAGAGCCGTAGCTCAGCCCAATGGGACGTTAGTCAGGGCACCGTCTGGGGGGAGGTACGAGATGTCGGAAGCGACTCTGTACGAGCGGCTCGGTGGCGCGTTTGCGATCGCAGCGGTCATCGACCATTTCAGCGACGCGGTCGTGCGGAACCCAATCGCCGGCCAGGGCTCGGAGGACCCCGAGCTCGACGAATGGAGCACTAACGATCTGGGCAGGATCCCGGGCCTGAAGTTCATGCGCACACTCTGGGTTTGCGACATTGCGGGCGGGCCGCAGGTCTACGCGGGCACGAAGCCCGGCAGTACTCCTCTCGGCCTGGAAGACGCCCATCGGGCGCTCGAGATCTCCCCCGCCATCTTCGACGAAGTCGCGGCCGAGCTCGCGCGATCACTCGACCACTTCAACGTGCCTGAGCGGGAAAAAGGAGAGGTTCTGGCCGCATTCGCCGCGCACAAAGGCGAGGTGGTCGAAGGCTACGCGGGCCAGTACTGAGCCTCAGCTCGAGGCAGGCGAAGTCGAGCACCGGGTGGAGCTCGATCGGACGCGTAAAGAAGTAAGGCCGGCACGCTGGGGTTCGTCCAGCGCACAAGTAGCGGGAGGAGTGGCGGCGTCGTCGGGAAAGGCGCCGCCTCTCTTGTCATCCGACGATTGGCCTGCGGCTCGCTCTGGACTCACCAGGACCATCCGGCCCCGAGGGAGGAGAAGCGTCGACCTCGCAGGGCCGTTCTCACGGGATCTTTCAGAAGGCGAATCAGCGTAGGAACGTGGTTGCGGCAACGATCGAGGAGGCGGGCGCTGGCCGCGTCCTGTCTCGTCGCGCTTCCCAGCGCCGGCTACTTGGAGGCCGCGCAGACGCTCAAGGCCATGGCCGAAAGGGCCACTTGGCGGCGGCGAGCACGCGGCGTAGCCTGAGTTGGGACCGGGGTCGCGCCGTTGCAACGTCCTAGGCGTTCGGGTCTCCGCCTAGCCGCGCACCTTGACCGTGCGACTAGCACATACGCATGAGAGGGCCCGGCGGTGCCGGGCCCTCTCGGTGACGCAGTTAGTACGGTCGGGCTAGACGAGGGCGGGGACGTCCTTGCTGTGGGCGAGGACCTTGCCGCTCGTAATCCTCGGCGCGTTCGGAAGTGCACTGCCGAAGTTCTCGTCGCCGATCCAGTTCTTGACGAGCTTGGTGGACTCCTCGGCCTGCTCGGAGGTCTCGAAGAGGCTGATCGAGCTCAGGATGCCCTTGTCGGCCTCGATGAGGAAGTAGCCGGCGAAGCCGGGGAGCTCGCGGATCTGCGGAACGAACGTCTCGTCGACCTTGCCGACGAGCTCGTTGATCCGGGTCGTGTCTACGCCTTCGTAACGGCGAATGGTGGCATGCATGTGATGCTCCTTCTGTGGTCCTACAGGGCAGAGCGCTCGAATGAGCGCACTGCGGCGGTCAGGCCAGGGGTCACAGTCGGAGAGGAGGTGCTAGAGCCTCGACGGCTTCAACAGCAAGAACCAACGCGCTGGTTCCACCATAGCCGCGATCCTGCCGCACCGTCGGATTCGATCCCTCCACTCTCCTCTAGATGGCCGCGACCTTGCGGAGCCTGTCTAGTTCGAGCATCTCGATAGGCGTCAGCTCGGGGCTCAAAGCCTCGCCGTCGGAGTGCCCCGATGTGGGATTCTTCTCTGGCGTTCCTCTGAAGGAGCGAAGCAATGGGTGTGTTGGGCAAGCTGAGGGAAGTCGGCAGCTACATGCGCAGGGGCTGGCACTCCACCGACCCCGATAGCTACTCCTTCTACAAGCGGGGGCGTGAGCACGAGCGCAAGCAGGAAGAGCGCAGGCGTGAGGACGCCGACCGCTCTGCTGAGCAGGGGCGCGAGCTGGGGCGCGAGGAGGCACGGCGGGGGCGTGAGTACGAAGAGCGCTACGCGGCCGAGCGCGCAGCCGAAGAGGCACAAACAGAGTCGCCTCGGGACGATATGGGCAAGCCCGAGTGATCCTCGCCGCGTCCACCGTCGCCATCGTCGCGATCGCTGTGGTGGTCATCGTCGCCCTCATCGCGCTGATGTACCTCTTGCCCCGTGGAGGCCGACGGCGCCGGTAGGACGGCGGTAGCTGAGATCAGGCGTTTTTTGAGGACCCCCCACGGGGACCCATCGCCAGACTTTCGCGAAACAAACTCGCGCCACGGCCGCGGTTCTCCCGCTCGAAGCTGACGTAACGTCGACTGACCGGGGAACGGCCGTACCTCGCAGAGTCTCCGCGCACTCTTGCCGGCCTCCGCATTCGGCGGACTCCAGGTACACAATCGAGGCCGCTACTGCGAAAGGCGCCGGAGACGGCGCTTTTCGCTTACTCGTAACCGTTGACTCTGTTGACCGTATGACTTCAGAAGCGTAAGGTCGAACGCGGGTCGAGGAGAACAGGAGGGGCAAAATGTCCGTCTCCGTCAAGCGGGAGAACCTTGCAGCTCGGGTGGGTCGGTGGAGCGCAAGGCACTGGAAAAAAGCGGTCTTTGGCTGGTTGGCGTTCGTCGTGGTGGCGTTCGGGATCGGTGGGCTGATCGGGACGAAGTCGCTTTCCCTCACCGCGGCCGGCCCCGGTGAGTCGGGCACAGCCCAACGGATCCTGAACAAGGGCTTCGAACAGCCCGCCAAGGAGCTCGTGCTCGTGCAGGGCGCGTCCGCGGTGGCGTCGAGCGCCGAGTTCCGCGCCGTCGTGCAGGACGTCTTGCGGAGGCTCGAGGCGCAGCCGAACGTGACCAACGTCGACTCTCCGTTCGCACCGGGGAGCGGCGGCGGCAAGGTGTCGGCCGACGGGCACTCGGCGCTGGTCGAGTTCGACATCCGCGGTGACGTCGAGGACGCGGCCGACAAGGTCACGCCGATCGAGGCGACGGCGAAGGCCGCGAGCGCGAATCCGCAGTTCACGATCGCCGAGTTCGGCGACGGCAGCGCCAACAAGGCGATCAGCGACCAGTTCGGCAAGGACCTGCTGAAGGCGGGCGCGCTCTCGTTGCCCGTGACGCTGGGGATCCTGCTGCTGACCTTCGGCGCGCTCGTCGCGGCGGGCATTCCGCTGCTGCTTGCGCTGACCTCGGTGTTCGCGGCGCTCGGCTTGCTGGCCATCCCAAGCCACGCGCTGCCGATGGACGACGCCGTGAACGCGGTCGTGCTGCTCATCGGCCTCGCGGTCGGCGTCGACTACTCGATGTTCTACCTCAAGCGGGCCCGCGAGGAACGCGCGGCGGGACGGACGGAGTGCGCCTCGATCGAGGCCGCAGCGGCGACGTCCGGCCGCTCGGTCCTGATCTCGGGCGGCACCGTGATCGTGGCGATGTCCGCCATGTTCATCAGCGGCGACGCGACCTTCAGCAGCTTCGCGGCGGGGACGATCCTCGTCGTTGCCGTGTCCGTGCTCGGCTCGCTGACGGTCCTGCCGGCCGTGCTCTCGAAGCTCGGCGACCGCGTGAACAAGGGGAAGGTGCCGGGTCTGCGCAGCCCCGACCAGCGCGTCGGCGAGAGCCGCTTCTGGAGCGCCGTCGTCGGACGCGTCCTGCGGCGACCGCTCCTGTGGGGAGGTTTGGCGGCCGCCTTGCTGATCGCAATCGCGCTGCCGGCGATCCGGCTGAACACGACGCAGGGCAGCACGGAGTCGTACCCGCGCTCGCTGAAGGTGATTCAGTCCTACGACAAGATCCAAGCGGCGTTTCCCGGTGATGCGACCGCCGCCCAGGTCGTCGTTGAGGCAAGCGATGTCCGCTCGGCCGCGGCACGGGCCGCGATCGCCGACCTGAAGCGCAGATCGCTCGCGACCGGCGTGCTGTTCACGCCGATCGAGGTCGATGTCAATCCGGCCGGCACGGTCGCGCTGATCTCGGTCCCGATCGCCGGCAACGGCACCAACTCCGCGTCGAAGCACGCCGTGCAGACGCTGCGCGACGACGTCGTTCCGCAGACGGTCGGGAGGCTCCCAGACGCGACGACGGCCGTCGGTGGAATGACCGCGCAGTCGCTCGACTTCGAGCAACAGTTCAGGGAGAGGACGCCGTTCGTCTTCGCCTTCGTCTTCCTGCTGACGTTCGTGTTGATGCTGCTCGCCTTCCGCTCGGTCGTGATCGCGTTCAAGGCGATCGTGCTCAACGGGCTCTCGGTCGCCGCCGCCTACGGAGTCCTGGTCCTCGTCTTCCAGGAAGGCATCGGGCGTGGATTGATCGGCGCCGGTTCAGGTGGAATCGAGTCGTTCATGCCGATGTTCCTGTTCGTGATCCTGTTCGGGCTCTCGATGGACTACCACGTCTTCATCATCAGCCGGATCCGCGAGGCCGTCGACCACGGCATGACGACCGACGAGGCGGTCGAGCACGGGATCAAGAACACCGCAGGCGTCGTGACCAGCGCCGCGCTCGTGATGGTGCTCGTATTCTCGGTGTTCATCACCCTGTCCTTCGACCTGCTGAAGCAGTTCGGCGTCGGCTTGGCCGTGGCGGTATTGATCGACGCCACGATCATTCGTGGGGTCTTGCTCCCGGCGAGCATGAAGCTGCTCGGCGACTGGAACTGGTACCTGCCCAGCTGGCTCGAGTGGCTGCCGCGCGTCGCCGTAGAGAGCGAGCTCGAGCCGACACCCGAGCGGGTGCCTGAGGTACCTCCGGTACCGACGGCCTAGGTAAGCCTCGCCGCGCTCAGAGCGTGCCTCCTACTGCGAAAGGCCCACCGCGGGGCCTTTCCTCTTGAAGCGAGACGCATGTTCACCATGCGCCCGACGCTACGAGCCCGCATGCCGCGACGAAAGCGGGAAACGCGTACGAAATCGGCTGGTGCTCCCCCGCGCAGAAGGAACCGAAGCTGCCCAAGGTGGCGGTCCGCTGGTTGCAGCGCTACGTCGAGGAGTAGGAGGCGAGACTCGACGACGTGGCGTTTGCCGTGTCGGCGCTCTCAGCCCTCCCCGGCGAGCATCGAGCCGAGGCGGTACGGGTCCTCCGGGCGCTCGTTGGGTCGTTCTAAGCGACGCGCCTGCCGCTGAAAGGGGCGCCCGGTGCGGAGGCAGCCACCGATGCCCGAGAGGGGATTCGGCCCGTGGCGGCGTGCTGGGACGAGGGGCGCCCCTTCGCCTCCGTAGCACCGGGCTCAATCACAAAGTCTAGGCGTCACGACCCCGGTCATCGCACGTCATCGAAATGCTGTCCAGCGCACGCCGGGCAGTAGAAGACGAGCTCGGCCGGCTCGTCGAGGTCGTCGTCCGCAGTGGTGGGCGCGCCAGCACTCCTAGCTCAGTTGCGGCGCTAGTAGGTGCTCAACGGTCTACGAAACCAGCAGGGTTGGCCGACCGGCTACCGCGCCGTTGATGTCGTCGAGCCTAAAGCTGTCATTCCCAATCACGTTGAGCTGTCATTCACGTCAGGTTCACGCGCGTGAAGATGATTGGCGCCGTCGCCGGGCCCCACCCCACCCCGCCGCGCGATGAGCCTCTCCGAGGCGATTTCGGGAACCGGCCAGAGTGGAGATCAAACGGACGAAGCGGCGCCCCAACAGCAGCAGCAGCAGGAAAATTCCTGATCGAGAGGCGGCCGGGGCGGAACCCGCCGTCGTAGCTCCGGCCAGCCGCCCCGGGTGACATTCCTGCACGCTCGCCCAGGTTTGGGTCGTCTCGCTCGATACCCTCAGCGTATGGTCGGTGAGCAGACGCTACGGGTTGACGAAGCGACAGGCCCCCGGTGGGAGCTAGCCCTGGAACGGCTCCGGGCCGGTTACACGATCAACTTTCGTGGCGTATCTCTCAGCCTCCCTCCGTACGCCGGGACTCCGAACGCACCGGGGCCGCGCCGCCCTTGACGGACGCCCAGGTGTTAGTGGTCTCAATTCAGTCCACATGGACGACCGCGGCCGAGCACCCGAACGAGCGCGAGCAGACATAGCTCGCGCGGAGCACGTGGTCGAAGGCTTGCTCGCTGAGGCTCCGGAGTTCGCGGAACTCGTCGGTGACCGCGAGATCGAGTACCACACCATCGACGACTACGGAATGGGTGGCCTCTGGCTAGCGGAGCTTCGTGGCGACACGTTCACGTGGACTGGGCCGCCTCACGGCACGGCAGACCAAGACTGATCCACTCAGGGTCATTCCCGAACGTAAGTCGAGCCGCAGTCTCTAGTGACATTCCCGCACGCGGGGCCAGGGAGTGGTTCTCCTCTCAGAACGTAACGACGGTTCCGACCGCTGGTTGTACGAATGCGTTGGGAAGCGCGCGAGCGAGTTGGTGGACGGCTTTCCAGCCGGTGCAGTGAGCCGGCAGGAGACGGTCGATGTCGGCCGCGAAGAGTGCGGCGACTGTGGGCTCGATGATCGGCTCGAAGATCCCGCCGGTGAGGTGCAGGCCGCCGATGAAGCCGGCGACGCGCTTCTGGCCCGTGAGTCGCTGTGCGTTGCGCAAGACGTTGACTGCTCCCGCATGCGAGCAGCCGGAGACGATGACGAGACCCTTGCCGCGCACGTTGACGATCAGGCTCTGGTCGTCCCAGATCATCGGGTCGGGTTCCCAACCAGCCTCTGTTTGCGCGTAGTGGATCGGGAAGCCCCGCTCGAACGCCGTCAGCCGCTCGACCTGACCCGAGACAAGGACGGTCGAGTCGAGCAGCAGCGTCTGCCCCGGCTCCTCGATCACCTCGACCCCCTCAGCTTCGAGATCGCGCCTGCTCGGCGGCGGCAGCATCACCTCACTCCCGGTCGGGAAGACGACCTTGCGTTCCCTCCAGGCTTCGGGATGGATGACAAGGGGGAGCCGCTGTCGTCCATAGCGTTGAAAGAGCACTTCAAGCCCGCCGTGATGGTCCGCGTGGCCGTGCGAGATCACGAGCGCACGCAGATCCCTGACCGGAACCTGCAGAACATCCAGATTGCGAGCAAGAGCAGTCGGCGTCAGGCCACCGTCGTAGAGGACAGACCTCCGTCGGCCCTGCGACTCGACTGTGACCAGCGCGGAGAACCCGTGTTCTGCGATCAACTGGTCGCGATCACCGAAGTCGCTCGCGACGTACCTGCGGACATCGTCGGAGCCGGCCATCAACAGATCGACGAAGTTGTCGACCACGATCGTGACCTCGGCACGATCGACTGGCTCGAGCCCAATCGGCGACCCGCCAGTCATGGCCGGCGCGCTCTCCATCCAAGAAGTATGAGGTCTCTCAGGCGCCGAATACATTCGCGCGCACTTGGCCAGGCGGCTTGTTCGTCGCCTCGAGTCGGCGCGGTGGCCGAAGGATCCGACGCTCAGGCGTCATTCCGACACTGGCGCAGGCGAGCGCGCCCTCGCAGTGGTGTCCTTCGTAGGCTCTGCACGTCCATGGCGATGCATGACCTTCCGTCTTGGGTTGACCCGTGGTGTCGAGCTTCCCTGGGGGCGGAGCCAGCGGAAATTTTGTTCATCGCTGGCTATCTGTCCGAGGTGCTCGGTTTTCGGCTAGCCGACGGGCGCGAGGTCGTCGTCAAGCGCCGCGCCGATGAGTCCGGGCGGACGCGCACTTGTCTCGCAGGACAGCGGCTGCTCGCCGAAGAGGGGTTTCCGTGTCCGATGCCGTTGACGGACGTGACGTTCCAGTCTGGGTTCGCGGTTCACGCGGAGCGGTTGATCAGAGGCGGTGAGGTCGAGACCGAAGACACGCCTGCGGCAGCGAAGCGGTCGGCTGCGCTTCTCGCTGATCTCATTGGTCGCCTGACGGCGTTTGAACTCGATCCGCCTGTACCGAACCCGGAATGGCTTCGCTGGGAGACTCTGCCGGATCAGCAGGCGGCCGCAGAGGCACCGACGTGGATCGAGGACACCAGCCGGCGCGTTCGGACGAAGCTGTCCGAGTGTCGCCTGCCATCGATACTTGGTCACGCTGACTGGGAGGCGCAGAACATCCGCTGGCTGCACAGCGAGCCCCTGGTCGTCCATGACTGGGACAGTCTTGCCTGGCTTCCCGAAGCGGTGCTGGCGGGTGCCGCCGCAAGCGTTTTCGCGAGCCACGACACGCCAACGCTCGCTCCGGTCGAGAGTTCAGCAGCGTTTCTTGATGCGTACCAACGCGCGCGCGGGGAGCGCTTCTCGTCCGGCGAAGAAGAGATCGCCTGGGCGGCGACCATTTTGGTCGCTCTCAATAACGTCCGCGACGAGTTGATGTTCGACCACCCGAGGCTCAGCTACGAACGGCTGAAGGCGCAGCGAGGGGAACGTCTCGCCCGTGCTAGCGCCTAGCAGCGCGCGACGACCTCGGCTCGGCGGCGCTCTAGTGACATTCCCGCACGCTGGCCCGCCCGTTTCATTCACTGGCAGCGTGCGCGAGCGCAGAAGCTGTCTGGCGGCCGACGATCGCCGGAGCCTCGTGAATGAGCTCATCGTTCTCGAGCGCCTCCACCATGAAGAGCGCAAAGTCCACGCGGCGGCGCGTGAGGTTGCTCTCAAGGATGGGGTCGCCCACATGCCTGCTCCAAACCGGCAGGCCCTGGCTTTCGCCCTCTTCGAGGTCGCTTCCGCGCACCACTGTCCAGCGGGTACCGCTGGCGAACACCCGCCGACACGCCTCTACCTGGTCGTCGAGGTCGGCAAAGCGAGCGAGTCGCGCGAGCGGGCCGAACACCTTGATCGCCTTGAGCTTCCACGGGTAGACGTCCCGGCCGTCGCGCGTGGTGTGCCACCCGCACGAGAAAACGAGGCGCGCGCCGGGAGCGTGGTCGAGCACCGCCTGGGCCGTCCCCGTTGAATACCCGTGGACTCCTCGTGCGACAAGCACGACGAGCACCCCGTCGCATCCCGCGACCGCACGCTTGATGACCTCGGAATCGTCCGTCGCTCCCGGGACGACGGTGATCTGGCCCTTGAATCTGTCGAGCTTCCGACGCCGGTCTCCCGACATACCCCGACAACGTCGTAGCCCCGCTCGAGCGCGTGCTGCACCCTGTACTGCCCGAGCTTCCCCGAAGCCCCT
>Ga0207702_10005284_pt1 | contig 11326 bp, 8 predicted proteins | sample KBSCornC62_FD_184302 | JGI IMG/M metagenome (GOLD analysis project Ga0207702, IMG submission 184302) | Corn rhizosphere microbial communities from Kellogg Biological Station, Michigan, USA - KBS Corn C6-2 (SPAdes) (version 2) | ecosystem: Host-associated > Plants > Roots > Rhizosphere > Soil ...
CTTCTGGTCCTTGGCTGCACCTCCTTGCCGTCGACGTACAGGCGCACGCCGATGGTCTCGTCCCAGGCGAAGGCGATATGATGCCAGGCATCTGGCGCGGGAAACCGGTCGATTTTGAAGGAGAGGCGGATCCGCGCAAGATTGGTATCGGTGACGAAGGCGTCGAAGCCATGGCCGTTCCAGTCGATCCGCAGGAAGGTCATGTCCCAACTGGTGTGATCGGCGAACCCGACGCGGAAGATCACGAAGGGTGCGACGCCAACCGGTGTGTGCGAACGCCAGAAGAAAGAGAGCGTGCCGCGCTGGCCATAGATGTTGCCCGGAGCGTTCCAGGATAGGACGCCGTCGTCCTGCCAGCGAATTGCGCTGCCACTGCGCCCGTCCGGCACCAGCCCGACATGGCTGGCGAAGTTCGGTTCGCCGTCGCCTCGGGCCAGATCGGCGGTCAGACCGCGGTCCGCCGAGACACGGAACAGCAAACCGCCCTCCGGCGCCTGAGCGGCCACTGACGACTGCAGCATTGTCGCCGCGAGTGCGAGCACCGCCGAGTTCCGCAGACTGTTCTGGCCCATCCCGCCTCTCCTGCTTATGACACCGGTATCAATAGCATGCCCGCCTCCCCTCGCAAGCATGCGGTATCCGAGGCTGGGCTGATTCCAGCGGCGCCACAAATTCCAACGCTCAGCAAGCGAGTCATTGAGACCAAGAAGTTGATCTCCTTTGTATTTTCCCCAAATGGAGATTCTGGTTTGCCTCCACAAAGGGGCACCACTCCGCCGGCGGGGCTTTGGCCCGCCCCTTCCGGGACCGATCTCCCCTCCTATCCATTCGCCAAGGGCACCGACTGGCCCACCTTGACGCGGTCCATCACGATCAGGTCCTGAACCGCTTCACATTCGGGTTGGTCAGGAACAGGCGCCGGGTCAGTGCCTCGTAATGCGCCAGGCTGGCGCCGGTAACGATCAGCATGAATCCGTCTCGCCCGTCACATAATAACATTGCTGCACTTCTTTGGCGGCAACGAAGGCGCGTCGCGCCGAAGCGAGCATTTCGGGGGCCTTCATTAACCCGCGTACCGGGACGATGCGCTCGATGCCGCCGCCGCGACCGGCCGAGCGGATGTGGCGACTTATTGCTCGGCTTGGACGACAAGCGCCTGCGGAGCGATGATCGCGTTCGGCTGGGGACGTGATACGCAAGGACGACGTGGCCACGCTTAGCTATCGGCGCACCGTGGAGGCGATCCGGCATTGGAGCCTGCGCAGGCAGGTCCGCGGCGCTGAGATCGAGGCATCGTTCACTGCTCCGTAAAGCGCCTCGATCGTCCGGATGCCCACCGCCGGCCGGCCACTAAAGCAAAATCTCCATGTCGACGCGGTGCATATCCGGTCCCCAGCCGTTCCGCGTGCCGCCGACCGCCATGGCCGAGAAACGTGCGAAGAACGGCTCGGACAGATGGCTGGCAGCTATCTCGATCCGCGTCGCGCCGGCCAGACGACCGAAGGCGATAACCGCCTCCATGATCGCGCGACCGACCCCGCCCGAATGCACCGCCGGATGCACCATGATCCAGTTCAACCGCAGACTGTCTGCCCCCGCGCCGCGCTTCAGCCCGAATGCCGCGGCGGCCCGGCCGGACTGAGGTTTGACGAAGTAGGAGCGTCCTGCCTGGTCCAGGAATGCGGCATAATCGCTGCGTTCGTTCGGTGCGAAGGACGCCGGGCAATTGGCATCGAAGAGGTCCAGGCAGGCCTCCTGCAAAGCAAGAGTGTAAGGCTCGAAGCCGGCGGGCAGCCACGATCCATCGGAATCTCGTTCGACCAGCGACTGCGTCCTCTTATTCATCGTCAGCCCGCCAGCCCCTTCAGGCGACCGCCCGGCTCCGCCTCGCCAGCAGCAGATAGAAAGCCGCCAGATGCGTGATCGTCAGGATCGGGACATAGACGATCACGATGAAATAGCCGGTCCCTAATTCGCCTGCCGGCAAAGCCGACGTCACGCCATGATAATAAGCGTTCAGGATGTCGAGGAAACCCACAAGGTTGAAGGCGACGACCAACAGCCAGAAAAGTGGCCGGATGCGGATCGCCGCCAATGCCACCATCGCCAGCACGCCGGTCGCAAAGTCGCCATAAGCCGCGGGCGCGGCGAAGGCCTGCGGAATGGCCATCCCCACCACGCCCGGCACCAGGAAGACCAGGCCAAGGAACCGGAAAGCGTGGAGCGAGGCGATGGCGCGCTGTGCATCCACGGCCTCCATCGTCCGCAGCCTGGGCCATCCATATGCCATAAACCACAGCAGCCACGGCACATACCCCATGGCGAGATGGAGATTGAAGATATTCTGCGGCGTCATGATAGTCCTCGTCGCGTAGCCGAGGTCATTCTAGTTCCAACGCAGCATCCGACTACGCGCTTGATCGCGATGCCTCTTGAAGCAGCGTTTCACAATCGCCACGCGGCGTCGGTCAGGGCCTGACCGAAGTGCCTTCGGCAAACGACATCGTCCCGTAATGATCCTTGGCGTGATCGATGAACGCACGCAGCTTCGGGAGAACTTGCCGGCGGTCGGGATAGTAAAGGAAGACGCCCGGCGTGGTCGAGGCGAAGCCTTGCAATATCGCCTCAAGCTGCCCTTCCCTCACGCGCTCGGCGACGACGGGCTCGGGAACCTGGGCCAACCCCATGCCTTTCATCGCCGCTCCGACCAAAGTGGGGTAATCGTTGGCGATCAGCGGCCCCGGGGCATCGATTTCGATCAGCTGGTTACCGTCCATGAAAGTCCAGGATGCCAGCGCGCCGCCCGAGCGGCGCAACCGCAGGCAGGCATGCCCGCGAAGGTCTTCCGGCCGCAGGGGACGATCCACGCGCTCGAAATAAGAAGGGCTGCCGACCGTCGCCATCGGGAAGGGCGGGGTCAGGCGCACCGCGACCATGTCGGCGGCAATGAACTGGCCGAGCCGCACGCCGGCATCGAAACCTTCGGCGGCGAGGTCGAGCAGCTTCTCGCTCGCGCAGATCTCGACTTCGATCGCGGGATATTTCCGCGAGAAGGAGGCCATGATGGGTTCGATCAGGAGCGGCACGATCGAGGGCGGCACGGTCAGCCGGAGGCGGCCGGAAGGGCCCTGCCCCAGCTCGCGCGCGGCGAGGCTGGCAGCGACAAGCTCTTCGAACGCGGGTTTGGCGCGAGAGAGGAATCGCTCGCCAGCCTCGGTGAGGCCGACACTGCGCGTGGTGCGCAAGAACAAGGCGGCGCCGATCCGGGCTTCGAGCGAGCGCACCGCCTGGCTGACCGCCGACGTACTTACGCCCAGCGCCGCCGCGGCGCGATTGAAGCTGCGATGTTCGGCAACCGCGAGGAACACCTCGACCCCGTCGAGCGCGCCCTGCCTGACTGTGAAGCTTTGCTTCATAGACCATCGCCTTTATCGTGAGTAGCTGCGCATTGGAATAGGCCGACGGCGGCGAGCGGATTATTACATGGAACTTGCGTCACGCATCCAATGAACTAGGCCCTTTCCGCGTGACGAACGGCAGAAGGTCTTAAGTGGCGAAACGGGGGCAGAAGGTCCGCGGCGTGACGGTTATCGACGTGGCGGCGGAGGCTGGCGTCTCGCCCATGACGGTTTCGCGCGTCATGAACGGTCAGCCCGGCGTCGGCGCCAAGACGCGCGCCATGGTGGAGCAGGCGATCCGCCAACTGGGCTATAAGCCCAATGCCGCCGCGCGCAGCCTGGTAACCTCGACCGAACTCAAGATCGGGGTGATCTACTCCAATCCAAGCGCCGCGTTCATGAGCGACTTTCTCACGGGCGTTTTCGAAGAGGCGTCCAATCGCGGCGCGCGCCTCGTCCTGCTCAAGGGCGAAGGCGGCCGTCCGCCCGCGCCGGAGGCGCTCGAAGAGTTGGTCGCGTCGGGTATTTCCGGCGTCATTGTCGCCCCGCCGCTGGGCGAAACCGCAGCCGTGCTCAAAGTGTTGCGTTCGGCCCAATTACCGACGGCGGCGGTCGGCGCGCATCAGATCGAAGGCGCGATCTGCGTCCGGATCGATGACCGTCGCGCGGCCTACGAAATGACGCATGAGCTTCTTGCGATGGGGCATCGCAGGCTGGGTTTCATCGTCGGCAATGCGGATCAGGCGGCCAGCGTGGAGCGACTGGCCGGCTTCTATGCCGCCGCACGCGAGGTGGACGGCGTGAAGACCGTGATCGCGCAGGGCGATTTCAGCTTCGCTTCGGGACTGCAGGCAGGCGAGCAATTGCTGGATGCCAAGCCGCCGCTGACCGCGATCTTCGCGAGCAATGACGATATGGCGGCGGCGGTGGTCTCGGTCGCGCATCGCCGCCAAATCGACGTGCCGCGCGAGCTCACCGTCGTGGGTTTCGACGACACTACCGCCGCGGTCACGCTCTGGCCCCCACTCACGACCGTGCACCAGCCGGTGCGCAAGCTGGCGGCAGAGGCATTAAGCCGCGTGGTGGCGGAAATCGCCGCGACGGGGCGTTCGCAGGAAGCGGGCGCCGACGTCGTGCTCGATCACGAAATCACCCGGCGGCAATCCGCCCTGCCGGTCGCCGCCCACCGCTGACAATTGTCAGTCGCCGAGCCCCTTATAGCGGAAAAAGGCAAAGTCGGCGGGCGTGGCTGTGCCGGCCATGTCCTGGCATGCCATTCCCACGAAGGTCCCGGTAAAGTTCGGCAGGCCGGATAAGGTCGCTTCGTCCGAAAGGATGCTGGCATCAAGAGGCTGCGACATCTGCCGCCAGTCGCCATCCTGCGCGCCGCGCCAGGCGAAACGCAGTTGATCATGATCGACATCGACGCGCAGTTCGAGCGCACCGTCCGGAAGCGCGGACTCGATCATGACCATCTCGCATCGCCCGGAATCGGGGGACGCGGTCATCAGCTGCAGCTGCCGCGCGCCGAGGTCGCGCGTCACGTGGAGATAGTGGAATTTCGTGCTGTTATAATAGCAGATCAGGCCTGCCGCCTGCTGGAAGTTGGCAGGCTCGAACTCCAGTCGCGTCGTCGCCGTGTAACGCAAATGCTGCTGCCGGCGGGCAATGAGCGCCTGATCGAAATGGCTGCCGACGGTCTCCCGCCCGTAGAGACGGAGATAGCCCGGGCGAGCGGACAGGCTGAACAGATTGGCGCCGTGCGGCGTGCGGAGCCATTGCAGGTCGATCGGCAAGGCACCGTCGGCGAAGTCGCCGTCCCATGAGGAATCGGCCCAGGACGCGGACGGCAGACCGGGGCTAACCGGCGCGGGATCGGGTGCCGCATCGCCCTTTGGCGTCCGCAGCCACCCATCCGCGTCCCAGCGCATCGGCTGCAAAGCGGTCTCGCGCCCGAGCACGCATCGCTCGCGGCCCGGCAACGGTCGCCCGCACAGATAAGCCATCCAGGTCGATCCGTCGGCAAGTTCGACCAGGTCGCCATGGCCGGCACGCGTCAGCGCGGCATCGCGCCGGCCGTCGGCGGTGATTACCGCCCCGTCGGGATGCACTTCATAGGGGCCGAACAGGTCGCGCGACCGCGCCATCACTACGGCGTGATCCCAGCCGGTCCCGCCTTCGGCAACGAGCAGATGATACCAGCCGTCCTTCTTGTAGAGATGCGGGCCCTCCGTGAATCCGCGGGCGGTGCCCTCGAAGATCAGCCGCCGCTCACCGATCAGCCTGCAGCTCTCGCGATCAAGCTCCTGGACCACGATGCCCGCGAAGCGCGGATGAGTTGGCCGATGGTCCCAAAGCATGTTGAGCAACCAGGTGCGCCCATCATCGTCATGGAAAAGGGCGGGATCGAAACCGCTGCTGTTGAGGTAGATCGGATCCGACCATTCGCCATCGATCCGATCGCTCGTGACCAGGTAATTGTGAAAATCACGCAAGGACACGCCGGTCGCGCCGTCGAGCGTCGACTGGCCGAAACGTTTGACGTCGGTATAGGCGAGCCAGAAGCGTCCGTCGGCGTAGGTCAGATCGGGCGCCCACACCCCGCAGGAATCCGGGTTTCCACGCATGTCGAGCTGCGATGCCCGATTGAGCGGCCGGGACGCGACCCGCCAATGGACGAGATCGCGGCTGTGGTGGATCTGCACCCCCGGAAACCATTCGAAAGTGGATGTGGCGATGAAGATGTCATCACCGACGCGCACGATCGACGGGTCGGGATTGAAGCCCCGCAGGATTGGGTTGGAGATTGTGGTCATGCCGGTTTGCGCACCAGGGTCCAGAGCAGGGCCGCGCCGACCAGGTCGAGCACGCCGAGCAGGATGAAGAATGGGCCATAGCCGACCTGGTCGACCATATGCCCGAGCATGAGCGTGAATAGCAGCACGCCCAGATTTCCGGCGAAGCCCGCAATGCCCGCCATCGTCGCCACCTCGTCGCGGCGAAACAGATCCGACGCCATCGTGATCACGGTCACCGACAAGGTCTGATGGGCGAAGCCGCCCAGGCACAGCAGTGCAATCGCAAGATAGGGGCTGGTGACGACGCTGACGAACATCATCCCGGTCATCAGCACGGCGCCCAGCGTGAAAGCCCACCGCCGCGCATCGATCAGATGCACGCCGCGCCGGTGCAGCCGGGCCGCGACCATCGGGCCGAACAGGCAACCGACATCCGCCGCCAGAAATGGCAGCCAGGCGAACAGCGCGATCTGCGTCAGATCGAAACCGCGCACGCGCGCCAGGTAAAGCGGCATCCAGAAAGAGAGCATGCCCCAGACCGGATCCGCGAGCATGCGCGGCAATGCGATACCCCAGGCCTCACGGCGGCGAAGCAATGCGCCGATCCGCACGCGTCCGCTGCCCGGAGCCAGCTCCGGCTCCTGGCCGTCAAGGATGTAGGACCGCTCCGCCTCGCCCAGCCGCCGATGATCGGCGGGCGGCCGATACCAGACGAGCCAGCCGACCGACCAGACCAGCCCCAGCAGACCGACGATGAGGAAGGCGAGACGCCAGCTTCCTGCCATCACTGCCCACGCCACGAGCGGCGGCGCGAAGACCGCGCCGAACGATGCGCCGATATTGTAAAGACCGCCCGCGAGCCCGCGCTCGCGCGCCGGAAACCATTCGGCGACCAGCTTTTGCCCCGCGGGCTGGGCCGATCCTTCGGCGAGACCCAGCGTGAAACGCAGTCCGGCGAAGGAGAGCCAGCCTCGGGCCAGTACGTGCCCCATCGTGATCAGCGACCAGACCGCCAGGCAGAGCGCGAACCCGATTCGGAGCCCCGCCCCGTCGAGCAGGAAACCGGCGAGCGGCTGGAACATGACGCCGATCTGGAACGCGCTCGTGATCCAGGAATATTGCTCGCTGGAGATCGCCTGCTCGGCCAGAATCACCGGTGCCGCGACGCCGAGCACCGAGCGCGACAGATAGTTCAGGATCATCGCGCCGACGAACAGGCAGGTAATCGCCCACCGGACGTGACCGACCCCGAACCGCCGCAGCCCCCTATTGCTGATGCTCTTGGGCAAGCGCCCCTCCCGTTAACGTTACCCTATCCGGTTTTCCGGCGTGATCTTGGTAACTTGAAGCTCTTTTACAGAGAAAACCTGACAAAACACAAAAGCCTCTAAGCACTTCCCCATAGCCGTCGTCAACAAATTGTCTGAGTATTGACTCTGTCAGCGAGCGGGGTTAGCCATTCAACGGTAACGTTACCGTAGCCCGCGAGCGGCCCAACGGAGAGCGTTGAAAAATGCGACTGGCGCAAGCGACGCCAGCGAACGGGAGGAAAAGATGCGCGAGACGGACCAGATTTCCGTGACCAAAAGTGACGATGTCGCCCTGTCGAGCCGCTGGCCGACAAAGCAGCGGCATGCCCGGCGCAAGGCCATACAATCGGCAAGCCTGATCGCCCTGATCGGCGCGATGTTCGCAGCCCCGGCCTTTGCCCAGACGACCACCAGTTCCGCATCGACCCCGCCGCGGGCCGGGACGGCGGCATTGGATCAGGCGTCGATCGGCGACATCGTGGTCACCGGATCGCGCATCAAGGCGAGCGGGTTCAACGCGCCGACGCCGACGACCGTCCTCGGCGAAGCGCAGCTCAACCAGAACGCCCAGCCGAACGTCTTCACCACCATTGCCCAGCTGCCCTCGCTGCAGGGTTCGAGCGGGTCGACCACCAACACGTTCAGCACATCGAGCGGTCAGCAGGGCCTGAGTTCCTTCTCGCTGCGGGGCCTGGGCACGATCCGTACGCTGACGCTGATTGACGGCCAGCGCGTGGTGGGCGCTTATTATACGGGCGTCACCGACGTGAGCCTGTTCCCGCAATTGCTGATCCAGCGCGTCGACGTGGTCAATGGCGGCGCGTCGGCCTCCTACGGCTCCGACGCGGTCGGCGGCGTGGTCAACTTCATCACCGACACGCATTTTCAGGGTATCAAGGGCAATATCCAGGGCGGCATCACCAATTATGGCGATGACGGGCAGGGACAGGGCCAGCTGGCCTGGGGCCATAGCTTCCTCGGCGATCGTCTCCATGTCGTCGCCAGCGCCGAATATGCCAAGGAAGGCGGCGTCGGCCCGGGCGATTTCGGCACCGGCCTCGCCAATGGCCGCGACTGGTTCAGCCAGACGACGATGATCAACCGCAACGTCACCAATGACGGGTCGCCGCAATATGTGATGCGGGACTGGGCGCAGCCCTACAACTACACCAAATACGGCATCATCAGTAACGGGCCGCTGCAGGGCATCGCCTTCGACAAGAACGGCAATCCGTTCCAGTTCCAATATGGTTCCAATGGAACGCCCGCCAAGAATGCGGCCGGCACGGTCAACGGCTGCTATCCCGGCTTCTGCGTCGGCGGCGATCTTTCGGGCAACGTCGATTCAGGCCGCACGCTTCAGTCGGCGATCCAGCGTATGACGGCTTATGGCCGCGTCGGCTTCGACATCGCGCCCGACAACGAAATTTATGTGTCTTACAATGTCGGGCAGGTGAAAACGCACAATCAACCGGTCAACGGCGAACAGAAGCCCGGTCTGACCATCCAGTGCGCCAACCCCTTCGTGCCCGCCTCGGTCCAGGCGCAGTGCACGGCAGCGGGAATCACAAGCTTCGGCTTCGGAATCAGCGGGGCGGTGCTGCCCAACACGGTGGTCCACACCGACCGCCGTCAGTACCGCGTCGTTCTCGGCGCCAAGGGCAAGTTCAACATGCTCGGCTCCGACTGGAGCTATGACGGCTATTACGAGCATGGCATCAATCACACGGCGGTCGACGTCGACCACATCCTGCTGACGCCGCGCTTCAACCAGGCGATCAACGCGATCATGCTCAACGGCGCGATCGTCTGCGCGGATCCGACCGCGCGCGCCAATGGCTGCGTGCCGTTGAACATCATCGGCGGCCAGACACCTTCGGCAGCCGCGCTTGCCTATGTTCAGCCGGCCGCAGGCCCCTTCCAGCGCCTGCGCATGACCCAGGACGCGGCGAGCCTCAACTTCTCAGGCACGCCGATCGATCTTTGGGCAGGACCGCTCGCCGTCGCCTTCGGCGCGGAATATCGGCGTGAATTCTATACCGTGCATGCCGATCCTTATGGTGCCGGCGTCAGCGCCCGCAGCCCCAACAGCGCGGACTATCCCGCCGATCCGCTGGAGAATTCGTCGCTCGGCAACAATTGGTATGCCGGCAACTACAAGAACGGCAACGGCGTCTACAACGTCAAGGAAGCCTTCCTCGAGCTCAACCTGCCGTTGTTCAACTCGGACGCGATCGGCAAAGCGAATCTGAACGGCGCCGCGCGCTGGACCGACTACAGCACGTCCGGCACGGTCTGGACGTGGAAGATCGGCGGAACCTGGGACACGCCGATCCAGGGCCTGCGCCTGCGTGCCGTCACATCGCGTGACGTCCGTGCGCCCAACCTGTCGGAGCTGTTCGCGGCACCGGTGACGACCACCTTGCCGAACTTCCTCGATCCCACCCGCAACGTGAACGTGGTCGCGATCCAGAACGCGGTCGGCAACCCGAATCTGAAACCGGAGATCGCGCGCAACACCGAACTCGGTGCGGTGCTGGCCAATCCGCACTGGCTACCGGGCTTCAGCGTCTCGTTCGATTACTACAAGATCAAGATCAAGGACGTCATTTCGAGCCTCGGCGCCGCGCAGATCGTCGATCTGTGCTTCCGCAACATCCTGCCGCAGACCTGCGGCACCTATAATCTGAACAATCCGAACGGCCCGAATTTTATCAACGTCCAGTCGTTCAACTTCGCGTCGATCAAGACGAGCGGCTTCGATATCGAAGCAAGCTATCGCTGGCAGAATCCGCTCGGCCTGCCGGGCAACTTCACCGTGCGCGGACTAGCCACGCATATCAAGGAGTTCATCAGCGATCCGGGCCTCCCCGGCACGGCGCCGACCGACAGCGCCGGCGTGAATCAGGGCTCGACACCGAAATGGAAGTGGCTGGCGATCCAATCCTACGAGAATGATCGCCTGAGCTTCACCGTGCAGGAACGCTGGTTCAGCGACGGCGTGTATGGCAACCAATATGTGGTCTGTACGACGGGTTGCCCGGTCTCCACTTCGATCGCGCCGACGATCGACAACAACTTCATGCCGGGCGCTTTCTACCTGGATCTCGGCGCATCCTACAATCTGACCAAGAACATCACCGCCTACGTCAAGGTGGACAATGTGTTCGACCACGATCCGGCCAAGTCGCCGTCCTACGCCAACCCGGCTTTGTACGACATCGTGGGCCGGCTCTATCGCGCGGGCATCCGCTTCCGCTTCTAAGCCGAAGCGCGGCATCTCCCCTCCGGAGATCACTCGGGGACGGCGCGCAAGCGCCGTCCCTTCTTGTATGCGGGCGCAGTGGTTCAGGTGGCGAACCGGACGGCGGCGGTCTCTCAGCCGGGCGGCCGGCGGAGCGTAAGCGAGAGCGCGGCGCCAGCCCCCAGCAACAACGCGCCGATCACGAACACATATTGGACCGCCTGCGGAAACAATGCGTGCATGATCGACCCCATGCAGCTCGACACGACCAGCTGGGGCACGACGATGAAGATGTTGAAGATGCCCATATAGACGCCGAGCTTGCGCGCGGGCAGCGCACCGGCAAGCAGCGAATAAGGGATCGTCAGGATGGAGGCCCACGCAAACCCCATGCCGAGCATCGCGACCAGAAGCATATGCGGATCATGGATGAGCGGGATGGCGAGATAGGCCGCAGCGCCCGCGAGCAGGTTGACGGCATGCATCGCCGCCTCGCCGATGCGCTTGACGATCTGCGGCATCAGGAAGGCGTAGAGCGCGGCGATGCCGTTATAGGCCGCGAACATCACGCCGACC
>Ga0207702_10005289_pt1 | contig 11323 bp, 13 predicted proteins | sample KBSCornC62_FD_184302 | JGI IMG/M metagenome (GOLD analysis project Ga0207702, IMG submission 184302) | Corn rhizosphere microbial communities from Kellogg Biological Station, Michigan, USA - KBS Corn C6-2 (SPAdes) (version 2) | ecosystem: Host-associated > Plants > Roots > Rhizosphere > Soil ...
CGATGTCTGTTGCGCGATCATCCCGCTGATAAATATGAGGTCCGCCCACGCCAGATCCTTTTCGTGCAACTTCCGTACATTCACGTCCACGAGGCGCTTGGACCATTCCGGCGGCAACATGGCCGCCACGGTCAACAGGCCCAGCGGCGGCAACGAAGCCTTTTTACCGATGAAATTCAAGGCGTGCTTGAAACTCCAGAAAGTATCCGGAAACTCCGGATATATCAGCAGCACTTTCATCGACTAAATATAGACCATACCTGGATGCGGCGTGATATGGGGTATTCACCCCATATACAGGTATAAACAAATGTCAGATGTTGATCATGGGCCGGCAGACCGTGATCTATGACGGGTGTTTTCCGTACTGCCCAAACCGCCATGACCACATGAAACAAAATCTCACCCAACTCTCACAACAATATGTGGCTACGTTGGAAAAGCATCTGAAACAAGGGCCTCAGGCGAGTTTGTCGCAGGCTTTGGAATTGGGCCAGCGGGCGGTCGCCCTCGGTCTGGAAACGCTCGATCTGGCACGGATTCACGAACAGGCGCTGATCACCCTGGAATTGTCCAACACCAAAAATGCCATGACCAAACTGGCAGGGATCTTTTTTACGGAGGCCAACACGGCGATCGAGGCAACCCACAGCGCCGCCCGAAAGACAAAAGTGGATTTGAGCAAGTTGATGGCCAAGCTGGGCCGCCGGACAAAGGAACTGGCCGCTTCCAACCGCCAACTGCAAAAAGGTGTCGTCCGGCGCAAGTCCATGGAGGATGACTTTGCCAAACGCGGCAAGCACCACCAAAAATCGCTGAAGGAATCACTCGAACTGCAAAATCGGCTCCGGCGCCTGACACACCAGGTGCTGGTGGCTCAGGAGAATGAACGCAAAAAAATCAGCTGTGAACTCCAGGACGAAATCGCCCAGACACTGTTGGGAATCAGTGTCCGCCTGCTGTCCTTGAAACAAGAGGCCCGGAGCAATACCAAAGGCATCAAAAATACCATCGCCAGCACCCAGCGGCTGGTGGCAAACTCGGCCAGATCGGTGCGGCAGGCTGGCCGCAAGATTGGCGGTTTATGAAAACAAAGTTTCTCAAACTGGCGCGGCGCTATTCAAATGCGTTACGAACGCACTTGAAGCAGGGCCGGCTGGCCAGCCTGCAACCGGCGCGCGGCCTCGGCAGCCAGGCGCTGGCAGCCGGTTCGGAAACGTTGGACCTGGCCAGGCTGCACGAGCAGATTTTAGTCACCGAAGTGTTGCCGCGCTACCCGGCACGCAAACGTTCCGCGCTCATCAAGCAGGCGGGAATATTTTTCGCCACGGCGATCACGCCGATTGAAAAGTCGCATCGCAATGCCCGCGAGGCCGCCGTCCTGTTGAAGAAATTCATCGAGACTTTGAGCCAGCGCAGCGTGGAACTGGCAGCCTCCAATCTGGAATTGAGCCTGGAAATCACCCAGCGCAAAGCGGCTGAGGCCGCGCTCCTAAAAAGCGAGCACCATTACTCACAGTTGCTCAAAAAATCGGACAGCTTGCAGGAACAATTGCGGCGGTTGTCCCGGCAGGTTCTTTCGGCGCAGGAGGAGGAGCGCAGACGAATTAGCCGCGAACTACATGATGTCATCGCCCAGACCTTGACCGGCATCAATATCCGGCTGGCGACCTTGAAAAAGCAGGCGGCGGTCAGCACGCGCGGTCTCGACCGGAACATCGCCCGCACGCAGCGCCTCGTGGAAAAATCGGTCAACATCGTGCATGAGTTTGCCCGCGAACTGCGCCCGGCGGTGCTGGACGACCTCGGTCTGATTCCCGCGCTGCTCTCCTTTGTAAAATTATTTTCCAAACGGACTCGAATCCATGTTGAGTTAAAAATTTTTGCCGGCGTTGAACAATTGGAGAACAACCAGCGTACCACCCTTTACCGCGTGGCGCAGGAAGCGCTCACCAATGTTTCGCGTCATGCGCACGCCAGCCGCGTGGAAGTAAACATTCAAAAAGTCACGGACGGCGTTTGCATGAAGATCGGTGACAATGGCAAATCTTTTGAGGTGGAGCGTGTGTTGAATGCCCGGGGCCAAAAGCGCCTCGGTCTGTTGGGAATGAGGGAACGTCTGGAGATGGTCGGCGGCCGTTTTGCGATCGATTCCACGCCAGGCGAAGGCACAACCATCACCGCGTGGCTTCCGCATGGTAAACAAGAAGAAAAAACCACGGCCCCTGTTGGCCGCCGGAAGAAATTTTAATTTTATGAAGAAAATCACAGTTTTGCTCGCCGAAGATCACATGGTGGTGCGCGAGGGCTTTCGCAAGATGCTCGAACTTGAAGGCGATTTCGAAGTGGTCGGCGAAGCGCAAGACGGGCGCTTGGCGGTCGCGCTGGCCAAAAAACTTCATCCCGCCGTGGTGTTGATGGACATCGCCATGCCCCAGCTCAATGGCTTGGAAGCCACCCGGCAGATTCTCAAAGCAATTCCTGCCGCCAAGGTGCTGATGCTCTCTGCCCACAGCGACGACGCCTATGTCCAAAACGCCACTGAGTCCGGTGCGGTGGGATTTCTGCTGAAGCAAACTTCGGCCCACGATGTTTGCAGGGCCATCCGGGAAGTTTATGCGGGGAAGACGTTCTTCAGTACCTCGATTGCGAAACATTTTAACCGGCTAAATCCGCCATTGTCAGGCCGCGCGGGAGCGCTCAACTCAAAAACCGCCCGGCTGACGTCACGCGAGGTGGAGGTGCTGCAACTCATTGCCGAAGGTAAAGCCAACAAGGAAACGGCGGACGAGCTCGGCATCGGCATCAAGACGGTCGAAAAGCATCGCGAGCATCTCATGCAGAAACTCGACATCCACGACACCGCCGGGCTGACCCGCTATGCCATCAGCGCCGGTATTATTGAGAGCAGCGTGCAGTTGACCATTGTGTAGAGCGTTCTCTGGTTCTTCCCCTGAGAGCCTGTCTGGGCAGTTTTCTTCTTTTATCTAACCGGAATCAAAGGCCGCCCCGGCGGCTGACGCCAGGCTCAAACGTGGCTGCAATTGGCGCGGGGCCTATCCACGAAAGCGCAGATGGGGATAATACCCCATGGCACCTGCAAAGCGGTCCGGTTTATTATCCGTTTTGCTATGAGGAAAATCATTTTCACAGCAATGGAATCGTAAAAAACAAAAACTCCAGTTCTATCATGAAAAAAACATTAAGTCTTTTGGCCCTTTTTTTGGCCATGGCGGCCGTCCGGGGCGACGTGGTCAAGTTCAACCTCGTTCCCAACGGCCTCAACCCTACCAATGTGGTGCCGGCCGTCACCAACAGTACCGGATCAGGCAACGCCATTTCCGGTGGCATCACCCTGCAAACCACCAACTCCACACTTACCTTCGCCATCGGTTATGGTGATGCGGCGGGTTTCAGGAACCTGACTGGCCCGGCCACGGCGGCAAGCCTCAATGGCCCAGCTCCGGCCGGTAGCAACGCGGCAGTATTGATTGATCTGGGTTCGTTTGCGTTCCCGGCGGTTGAGCCGACAAACGGCGGAATCATCTTCGGGTCGATCGTACTGGCCAGCGACGTGACTTCCAACCTGCTTGGCGGTCAGGAATACATCGTCATTTCGACTGAAAGCAACACCAATGGTGAAATCCGCGGCCAGCTTGTTCCGGCTTTGACGGACGGTTTGACGCTGGTCTGCCCCGGAGATATGACCGTGGAATGCACTGGTAAACCCATCAAACTGACAGCCAAAGTGGCGAGCGCGAGTGGCAACGCATTGACGGTGATCTGGAACTTGAATGGAATGAGTGTGCAAACGAACCTTGTACCACATAGCGCCAACACAAACGCAGTGGCAGTCGTGCTGGCGGCGAACCTGGAGATGGGCTCCAATCTTGTGGAGGTGACAGTTGCGGACGATGCCGGCAGCCGGACATCCTGCGACAGCACAATCATCTTGCACGACACCGTTGCACCGGTGATTACAAAAGCCACGCCATTCCCGACCACATTGTGGCCGCCAAATCATGAGATGGTTCCGATAAATATCGTGGTGGCAACGAAAGAGGCGTGCTGCCTGGAAAATTGGAAAATTATAGCTGTAACGAGCAACGAACCCGTCCGCCCGGGCAACACCTCCCCGGATTGGGTCATTACCGGGGATCGCGGGTTGAGCCTGCGGGCTGAACGGGCAGGCAACGGCACGGGCCGTGTCTATACCATCACCGTTCAGGCTCGGGATTGCGCAAACAACTTGTCCGCGCCAGTGTCATTAACCGTGTCCGTGCCGCATGACCAGGGTAAAAACAAGTGAACCGTGGGTGACTCCACAATGTTTACAGCAGAGCCTCCTCTAACGCGTGAGCCGTTGGAGGAGGCGTGTTTTAATCCATGGCCATCATATTAAGGTGGCTCCGCGCTCAATAGTTTTCGTCCGTCATTTCCACCTCATGGTAGTTTATGGATAGAGATAACCTCGCATTCTGGATGACTTTGGCCGGCACCGTTTGCTGGGGCGTTTGCTTCTGGTGGATGCACCGGCTTTCCACGAAACAGAATGCCCTGTTGGCCCAGCTGCGTGAGCAAGGCAAGCGCATCGAGAAGTTATCCAAAATTGAGCATGACCTTATCAAGGAAGTGCATCCCCAAGTTAATGAGATCAAGGAAGGCATGGAGGAGATGATTGCGGTAGCCAGGGAAAATTCAGAAGGTCATCCGCCTTCGATCCGGAAGAAATGATCTCAGCCCAATTTCCAATCCGGGATTCTTTCGAAAGGTTGACGGTCTGAACATATCTGACGAGCGTAGGGTTACACCCCATGGATACTTTCTCCACTTAATCGTAAGCTCACTCCAGTTAACGGCTCAAACCAAAACAAGAAAACGTATTGTTGTTTCGGCGGTCATTCCAGCCACCGTTACAAGTAAACCATCTTAAAACTTTATACACCCCACCAAATATGAAAAAAATTTTCTTACTCAGCGGTATCATGGCCCTTCTCTTTAACACTGGCTGTCTTGTAAGCGAGGGCGGCCGCCACGAGCACGCTCGCTACGAACATCATGAAGAATACGTAGCGCAACCGGTTGTCGTAGTGCGTCCCCCGCAGGTTGTCATACGCCCGCCGGAAGTGATCGTGCGGTAGATTACAGAGCGGTAAAAGGGCTGCCGCCATATTGATCACTTCTACGGTATACACCCCATGGCACACAAAGATTTTGAGGATAATATAGTGTTATGACTGCCGGTAAAACAGCACACGACGGCGACCCTGCCGATGAAGCGCTCTACAGCGAACAAAATCCACGGCAGCGTATTCTTGTGGTGGAAGATGATCCCGACATCCGACGGGTTAACACCGAAGTATTAACTTACTCCGGCTACCACGTGGATGCCGCCGAAGACGGCGCCGCCGCCTGGGATGCGCTGCAGCTTAAAAAATATGACCTCGTGGTCACCGACAATGATATGCCCAAGTTGACCGGTGTTGAGTTGATTCAGAAACTTCAAGCCGCCCGCATGGCATTGCCAGTCATCATGGCGACGGGAACCTCGCCTGCCGAGCATATCGCCCGCTACCACTTGCTGCAGCCGGCCAAGACGCTGATCAAGCCATATACCTTCGATGAATTGCTGACTGTGGTGAAAGAAGTCCTGCACGCGGCCAGTGTCTCTCATGGAAAAATCGCGCCGCCTCCCAATTGGCAAGTTCGGCCGCAAGTTGACCGTTTGCAGCAGTAACGCGCAGCTGGGCAGTTCAGCATTTCCGGACAACTGACGTAGCTTCAGCAGATTCGCACACCCGCTATTCTGCGGCGGTCTCGGACCGGACTTCAGATTGCTCCGAATGAATTCATTCGCAAACATCGGTGCTTGGTAGGGAAACACCCCATGGCGGCGTTCAGGCGTCCGGCTTAGGCTGACAGCATGTATTACAAAATGCGCAAACAAACTGGAGGTACCCTATGTCACTAATATCTCTCATTGTCACTTTGGTCGTCATCGGCGTGCTGCTCTGGCTGGTCAATTCGTATATGCCGATGGACGCTAAGATTAAGAAAATTCTCAATGTTGTCGTTGTGATCTGTGTCGTCGTGTGGCTTCTGTATGCCTTTGGCGTACTTCACCACTCCGGTGACATTAGCGTCCCGCAACTCCGATAACCTCGCCGTCGGCCGCATTAAACTTATGATTCCGAAGCACGCGCAGTTTATGGAAGCCATCAAGGAAAAGAGAAAAGTCAGCGTGCGATTTTATTCCCATGCCGACGGCGGCACGCTGGATCGAATTTGCGCGCCTTTGAACTATGGTCCGGGGGACGCACATGACGGCTTAAATCGATACTGGTTTTGGGATTACGCGAGCAATACGGGGATACATACGCTTGGCCTGGTGCCAAAGCAGATTGAAGATTTGCGACTGCTGGGCGAGGTGTTTGATGCGACGGATTTTAACGGTGAGCCTTCAACGGTTTCTGCCGCCAAAGCCGATGTGACGCCTCCGATCCTGTGAAGGCCAAAGTATTCGAGGTCATTTTGCACAAGCTGCTCTCCGGCAAGTCGCCGGCAAGTGCGCCGGAAGAACAGCTAAACGTTTTTCTGGCGGAATATCCAAAGTTTTCAGGTGGTCGCGACGGACATGAACACGATCGTCGCGCCGGCGGAACCAAATGCAAAGCCCAGTTCCGAGGAAGCCTCCGCAGTCATTTTTTGAACCGTATTTTGCACGGAATAGATAATGCCAGGTATTGAAGCGAAATGCGGCAGCGGGTTCCGGTTAGAAATTTAGACCAAACATCAAAGATAAGGCAAATGGGGTGAACACCCCATGGCGATGGCGCTATTTTCCTGCACACAATAGGAAAGTGAAATGGAACATTATTCAAAACTTAAGAGCTCCGCCGCCCACTGAATCATCCTTTATGAAACACAATCAAAATCACGACAACCTTCCAACTCCCAGCGTTCAGCTTATTCCTGTTCGCTTTGAGTTCACGCATCCGACGGCAACCACCGTTTGCCTGGCGGGAACATTTAACCAATGGCAGCCCGAAGCCAAGGCACTCCATTCCTCCGGCGCTGGTAATTGGTGGAAGGAAACATCACTGGCCCCCGGCACCTATGAATATTGCCTCATCGTGGACGGCAAATGGGTGCCTGACCCGCGCGCAAAAGAAAGCGTGGCCAATCCATTCGGCGGCAGAAACTCAATTTTGCATGTGGCCAGTTCGTCGGAATCCGCACATCTGGCTGACGCGGCGAAATTACCGTTAAAAAAAGAAACTAACAAACAAACACAAAAAATATGAATAAAGAAACAGAAGCTGCCAGCAACATGGGACAACTGGCCGAAGACGCCCAGGCTTTAATGGCTGCCACCGCCGAGGTGGCCGGAGAAAAAGTCGGTCAGGCCCGCAAGCGGCTCGCCGCTGCACTGGAAAGTGCGAAGGTCATGGCTGGAAACGTCCGTGACAAGGCCGTCGCGGGCGCAAAAGCCACCGACGAAGCCGTGCATGAGCACCCCTATCAAGCGATTGCGATCGGTGTAGGCGTGGGGGTTCTGGTGGGATATCTCGTCGGCCGCCGTTGTTCGCGCAACTGTGATTGATTGCATATGGAAGCAGCCACCAGCAGTTTTAAGCAATTTACCGCAACGACGAAGCGCCTGGTGGGTATCCTGGCGACGCTCGGGGAAAACCGCCTCGAATTGATGGCGGTGGAAGTGCAGGAGGAACGCGAACGTGTCCTGCACGCTTTCCTGCTGGCGCTCGGGGTGGCGGCATTCGGTCTGCTTGCAGGCATTACGCTCACCGCAGCCATCGCGGTCTTGCTGTGGGCGTACTTCCCGCTGGCGGCGCTGCTAATCATGGCCGGCGCTTACGGAGTGGCTGGGTTTTATCTCTACTGGCGGCTTGCCGCGCTTCTGCATAACTGGCAGACGCTTCCGGCTTCGCTTGAACAAATCCGAAAGGATCGCGCATGTCTCGAAAAAATGCTCGCATGAAAGCATGCGAATACCGAAAACAATTGTTGATCGCCGAAAGTGAACTCAACCGCACGCATCTAATTCATGAATTACAGACGATGACGGGCGATGTCCACGCGCTCGCCAGACAGGCTAAAACCGCCGGCTCCATTGCGTCAGTGGCCGCATTGGTGGTTGGGGGACTGTCATTTTTCCGCCACAAAACAACCACGCCAGCCTCCGAAAAACCATCCCGATGGCAGGCAATTGGTAAAGTCGCCGGAATTGTTGCCACCTTCTGGGCGGCATGCCGCTCCCGCCCAAAATCATAACCGGAGTTTTCCGGCAAAAAACGCAGCTCACGCGGACCTCGAATTATAATATGCAAACAGAACCCACAAATATATCCGAACAAATGAAACGGAAAGCCGAGGTCTGCGAGACCATCGCCCAAGACAAAATAGAAGAATCGTTGACCGGCGCTTCCTGCGAAAAAGAAATGAACGAGCAAGAAGCTAAAACTTGGCGGTTAAAATCCCAGGTGTGGGTTGAAGCAGCAGTCATCGTGTCAGATGGCACTGGGAATGGCCGGTGAGTCATTTTCGATCACGGGAAAACAATTCATGCAAGCTCCGTCTGCCATCCGCAAGGTTGCTTTCCTCGGCGACTATCTGCCGAGGAAATGTGGTATTGCCACGTTCACCACCGACCTGCGCTGCGCCATCGCCGGGGAGTTTCCCTTAATTCAGTGCCCGGTGGTGCCGGTGAATGACATCGCCGGCGGTTACGAATATCCGCCGGAGGTGCGGTTTGAAATCGCTGAGCAGGATCTGTCGTCATATCTGCGAGCGGCGGACTTTTTGAACATCACAGATGTGGACGTCGTTTGCGTGGAGCACGAATTCGGAATTTTTGGCGGCCCGGCGGGCAGCCATGTGCTGGCGTTGTTGCGAGAGCTCCAGATGCCCATCGTCACCACGCTGCACACGGTGTTGCGGGATCCGAATGCGGAACAACGCCGGGTGATGAGAGACCTGATCCGGCTTTCGACGCGGCTGGTGGTGATGAGCGAACGTGGCCGGGAATTTCTGCGCACGGTATATCTCGCGCCAGAAAACAAGATCGATCTGATTCCGCACGGCATCCCGGACATGCCGTTCGCTGATCCAAATTATTTCAAGGACGAATTCGGTGTCGCAGGCCGGCAGGTATTGCTCACTTTTGGTCTGCTGTCGCCAAACAAGGGCATCGAATTTGCCCTGCAAGCGTTGCCGGACATCATTCGGGAATTTCCCAATGCCGTCTATATTGTCCTGGGGCAGACCCATCCGAATCTGCTGCGTACAGAGGGCGAGGCTTATCGATTGAGCCTGGAGCGGCTGGCGAAAGATTTGGGCGTGCAAAAGCACGTCGTGTTCTTCAACCGCTTTGTAGAGCTTGAAGAACTGATGCGGTTCATCGGTGCGGCGGACATTTATCTGACACCGTATCTGACGGAAGCCCAAATTACTTCAGGCACGCTGGCTTATGCTTTCGGCGCGGGCAACGCCGTGGTGTCCACACCATACTGGCACGCGGCGGAATTGTTGACGGCGGAACGCGGCAAGCTCGTGCCCTTTCGCGATGCCCGAGCGATCTCGGCAGCGGTCATCGAATTGTTGCGCGACGAGCCCCTGCGCCATTCCATGCGCAAGAATGCCTACAAAATCGGGCGCGACATGATCTGGAGCCGGGTGGCAAGGCTTTACGCAATGTCATTTGAGCAAGCCCGACAGGATCACAGTTTCATCGGGCGAAAATCATCTCCAATCAAGACCCTCGACGAACAGTCCGGACAATTGCCCGAGTTAAAATTGGATCACCTGTTTCGGATGAGTGACTCGACCGGGATTTTTCAACACGCGAGCTTTACCGTGCCGAATTTTGCCGAAGGCTATTGCACGGATGATAACGCACGGGCGCTGGTGCTGGCGCTGATGCTGAAGAAATTAGGGCACGACTCACGCCGGCTTGGCTCCCGCGCGGCGACTTACGCCGCATTCTTGAATCACGCTTTCGACCGGCAGCGCGGACGGTTTCGGAATTTTATGAATTTTGAACGGCGCTGGCTGGAGGAGGTCGGGTCGGAAGATTGTCAAGGTCACGCGCTGTGGGCGCTCGGCTTATGCGTCTCGCAGGCGGGGCAGGGCAGCTTTCAAATGCTCGCGGCCCAGCTTTTTGAGCAGGCGCTGCCGGTGGCGGCCGAATTCTCATCGCCGCGCGCCTGGGCGTTTACCCTCATTGGCATTGACGAATATCTCCGGAGGTTCAGTGGTGACCGGCGCGCGAACCACATTCGCGAGACGTTGACGACGCGGCTGATGCAAAGCTTTGGCGACACCGTGCGCGACGACTGGCACTGGTTCGAAGAGGTCGTTAGTTATGCAAACGCCAAACTGCCCCATGCCCTTATTCTCAGCGGCCGCTGCATGAATTCACCATCCCTGATAGACACCGGCATCAAAACCTTGCGCTGGCTGGTGAAAAATCAGACTTCCGCGGCCGGCTCATTTCGCCCCATTGGTTCAAATGGATTTTTCACGCGTGGCAAGGCCCGGGCTGTGTTTGATCAGCAACCCATCGAAGCGCAGGCCACGGTTTCAGCCTGCATTGAGGCCTACCACGCCACCGGCGATATGTACTGGGTGACGGAAGCACGTCGTGCATTCGAATGGTTCCTGGGCAGGAACGACCTTGGCCTGGCGCTATACGATCCGGGCACGGGCGGTTGCCGCGACGGCCTGCACGTGGACCGCCTCAGCCAAAATCAGGGCGCTGAATCCACACTCGCGTTCCTGTTGGCGCTGGCGGAAATGCAGGCGCTGCAGAATGTGCTCACGAGCTTCAAGGAGCCGTTGTCGGAATAACATTTTATTTTGAAAAATCATACCCTCCAGGCGAACCGCGTGGGACCGAAGCTGATTCCAGATCGCTCACGCGTATTATTACGCCCGTTCCTTCCCAGTAGCGTTGATATCGCACGGCGGATTGTTGAACGCCTCCTCGCACTGACAGACATTCAGACCGCTGAGTTGTTGAATCAGATACGTGCCAAATTTGCAGGGCGCCACGAAAACGTTGAGAAGTTCTTTCGTAACCAATTCGCAAAAGTCAATCTTTACCTGGGAACTGGCGGACTGCCTTCACCGGATCGGCAAATGTTGATAGGCGCCCACTTCACAAACGAATATGCCATCGAAGGGGCGGCTCTTTTCAATCCCTGCATGGTTCCGCACCCCGATCAAAGCGGACTGTCCGCCGGCGAGCTGCGCTTTGTCTTAAGTTTGCGTGCCACCGGCGAAGGACACATATCCTCGATCACCT
>Ga0207702_10005294_pt1 | contig 11316 bp, 13 predicted proteins | sample KBSCornC62_FD_184302 | JGI IMG/M metagenome (GOLD analysis project Ga0207702, IMG submission 184302) | Corn rhizosphere microbial communities from Kellogg Biological Station, Michigan, USA - KBS Corn C6-2 (SPAdes) (version 2) | ecosystem: Host-associated > Plants > Roots > Rhizosphere > Soil ...
CTCGAGAACATGGAGATCGGGCACAACGTCCTGCACGGCCAGTGGGACTGGATGAACGACCCCGACATCAACTCCACGACGTGGGACTGGGACACCGCCTCCACCGCCGAGGCGTGGAAGCACTCTCACAACTACGTCCACCACACCTACACCAACATCCGCGGCAAAGACAAGGACCTCGGCTACGAGATCATGCGGATCGATCCGCGGCAGCGCTGGAATCCCGTCTATCTGCTGCAGCCGGTCTACAACCTCGTCCTCGCCGCCTTCTTCGAGTGGGGCGTCGCCCTCCACGACCTTGACTTCGAGGCGATCCGCAAGGGCACCAAGTCCAAGGCACAGGTCCAACGTGAGCTGGAGGGGATTCGCGCCAAGGCGAAGAGCCAGGTAGTCAAGAGGCGAAGAGCCAGGTAGTCAAGGACTATCTCGCGTGGCCGCTGATCAGCGGCCTGGCCGCGGCCGCGGCCGACCTCGGCCTCGAGTTTCTCGCCGCGTCGCGCACGAACGGCCGCTCCCGTGGTCGCAAGGGGCTCGCGCCCATGCTGATCCGTTCCCTCCGCGGCGGCGCGAAGACCTATCGCAGGGCTGCTGCCGCCAACGCGACGGCCAACATCGTCCGCAACGTCTGGTCCTACGCGATCATCTTCTGCGGCCACTTCCCCGACCAGACCTACACCTTCAGCGCCGAGGAGGTCGTCGACGAGAGCAGGGGCGGCTGGTATGTGCGCCAGATGGTCGGTGCCGCCAACATCGACGGCGGTCCCTTCTTTCACGTCGCCAGCGGAAACCTCAGCTACCAGGTAGAGCACCACCTCTTCCCCGACCTGCCGAGCAGTCGCTACGCGGAGATCGCCCCGCAGGTCAAGGACGTCTGCGAACGCTACGGCCTCCCCTACAACAGCGGGCCGTTCTGGCAGCAGTTCGGCATGGTTCAGCGGACCATCCTGCGGCTGGCCTTTCCCGGCGGAGAGCCGCGGCCCAAGCCCGGCCCCTACCGAGCGCCCGAGGCGGACCTGAACCCCTGAGCGCCCGCGAGGACGAGCTGCCGTTCGAGGAGGACGCGCCTGGCAGGATCTCAAGCACTGGGTCGCCGCCGCCGGAACGGGCGCAGGAGAAGCGTCTTCAGGTTGAAGAGCCGCAGAATCGTGCGGTCCGCAAGGGATCCCTCGGACGGCAACATGCCTACCTGACGGGCGAAGGAGGCGCCGTCGTAGAAAATCGTGTTGCGCCTGATCAGGCCGTCCTCGATCTCGAAGAAGTCGACCCCGCGCAGCCTCACCTGCTTGCCGGTGGGCTGGATGCCCTGGAAGGGGGCGCTGCTGAACGTGGCCTCCGCCCGCCACTTCACGGCAACCGCACCCTCGTCGGCGACGACCCGCTCGACCGAGATGTCGAAATCGGGCATGGCGGCGAACAGTTCTTCGAAGAAGGCGTGCACCGCCTCCTTGCCCCGGAACTCGCCGATAGCGACGAAATCGTCGACGTAATCCTCGGGGTGAGCCGACGCCACGATGCGGTCGGCGTCGCGCCCGATCGCTCCCTCGAACGAAGCCATTGCGACTTCCCGGGCACCCATAGGGGTCTCCGCTTTCATCTCAACTCCTCTCGCCGACTTTTCCCGCTGCGTGCGGCGGCGTGGCGGCTGAACTTGCCTCGACGAATGGAGGCCTTGCCGTCCCGAACCGCCCGGACGCCACCTCCTCCAGCGCCTCGGCGGCCGCGGTGGCTCCGCCGGCGGTCGCGAAGCCGGCCGCGACGCGGGCGGCGCCGGATTTCTTCGCCATCGCCTCGCCCACGGCTCGCCGGAGCCTGCGCGGGCGGAGCCTGCCCTTTGGCAGCATCACGCCGGCGTCGGCAACGACGACGCGCCGGGCAACCTCGAACTGGTCGCGCCCGAACGGGACGGCACAGACCGGAACCCCGGCGGCGAGCGCCTTCTGCGTTATGCCCATCCCCGCATGGCAGACGACGCAGGCCGCCCGCTTGAGGATCGGCCCATGGGGCAGGTAGCGCTCGAGGCGGGCGTTGGCCGGCGCCGTGAACCCTTTCGGATCGACGCCGGCGGTGGTGGCCACGACGAAGACGTCCTCCCTGGCGAGTCCCGTCAAGGCGGCCTCGACCAGCCTGCCGTCGTTCTGGAAATCGCTCGAGCAGGTGATCAGCACCACCGGCCGCTCGACCGCGTCGAGCCAGTCCAGCGACTCGGCGGGCGGGTCCCAGGAGCCGGGGCCGACGAGGCGGAAGCTCGGCGGCCAATCCGAGCGGCGGTACTCGAACGGCTCGGCGCTGTAGTAGAGGGACAGAGGCGCCAGGTTCGCGAAGTAGTCGGTCCCGTCCTCCAGTGGCCTCGCTCCAACCCCGGCTCGCATCTCGTTGATCGGGGGCAGGATCGTGCGTTCGAGCAGCCCGAGAACGAGCCGCCGAGCGAGGGCGTCCCGGATCCTGCCGGCTACATCGTGCCGCGGTGTCAGGCCGAGCCCGTATGGCGGAACGTCGTCGGAGGGGACCGGCACCGGGAAATGCACGGCGTGCGCCCAGGGCAGCCCGGAGCGCTCGGCAACCGCGCTCGCGCCGAAGGCGGTGACGTCGACGATCAGAGCTTCGGGGCGCTCCCGGGCGATCGCGCGCTCCAGGTCCGGGATCTCGAACCGGGCCCGTCGAGTGAGGATCTCGACGTCGCGCTTCTGCGCCCCGATCGGGGTGCGCGCCTTCCAATCGTCGTTCTCGATGCGCTCCAGATCGGGATCGACCGCCCGCACCCGCAGCCCTAGCCGCTGCAGCGGCTCCGCGGCCCCCTCACCGGTGTAGAGGGCGACCTCGTGCCCACGCCGGCGCAGCTCCAGCAGCGTCGGGACGATCGGGTAGACATGGCCGAGCAGCGGGTTGGTGTAGGCGAGAAAGCGGGTCATCCGGCGCTCCCCGCGGGCTCCCCCGTGACGCCGGCGACCATCTCCCCCAAGGCCTCGACCGTGGCCGACCGCCCAAGCCCGACGTCTCTGCGCATCAGCTTCCAGGTGTAGACGTCGGTGATCGCTATAAGCTGCGCGCGCAGCAGGCGCCGCGCCGCCCCTGAACGTCGCGAGAGCTGTGGCGCGAAGGCCCGCTCGACCCATTCGTGATGGAGCCGCCGGCCCCGCTCGGCAGTGCGCCTGAAGGCCGCCACTCGATCCTCCTGGGAGAGCAGCCTCATGATCGCGTCCCCGTAGCCCTCGTAATCGGTGACCACGCAGCGGACCGCCGCCGCGGCGTCGCCCGGCGAAACCTCCTCCCGGCGGTCTTCGACCTCGCCGTCGGCGGCCTCCGCAACGGCGTCCAGCAGCGCCTCCTTGCTGCCGAACCGCCGCAACACGGTCCGGACGGCAACCCCGGCCCGCGCCGCCACGTCATCGAGGGAGACCTGGTCGAAATCCCGCTCGCTGTAGAGGGCGAACGCGCCTCGGATGATCGCTTGATGGGTTCGTTCGGCGGCCTGCGAGCGGCTGACCATGCGGTAGGGGCGCGTGGCAAGCGGCGGGACTGATCGATCGGTTAAGGCCACCGTGGCATCTTTCATGTCATCAGAGAGTGACACGAAATAACGGTGGTGTCAACCTCGCAGTCGAGAATCCCGCCTTCGTCGAAGCTTGGAAGCCAACGGCAGGCGCGTCCGTCGAAGCCGAGCTTGCCACGGCCCCGCGCCCGGGAGCGAGGGCCTCGAGCCTTCTCCTACAGCTTCCCGAAGCGTGGTCGCGTCAGTGCGCCATCCGCAGCTTCGGCGTCTGAAGCTGGCGGAGAAAACCTCTCTCGCGAAAATCACTTAGCCCCGCGCTTGCCCCAAGAGCCTTCTGTTTAGTTCTAGGTGCTCCTAAGGCCCGCTTCCCAAGCGGAAGGACGTCAACGCGCCTGACAGGATTCGAACCTGTGACCTTCGGTTTCGTAGACCAGGTTGCATTGGCTCTGGAGAGCCATCTGAGGGCACCATGAGACCGAAAGGAGGCCAATTCCGCGCTCCACAAGCAATTTCTTACGGCAATCCCATAGGAAGCAGTCGAGGTGGGAGCCGGTACGATTAACGCATGGCTCACGCCACCAAAGCAGACGAATCCACTGCCAAGCGCCGTCGCGAAGCAGCCGAGCAGATGCGCGGCATGTTCGCTCATGTCGCGCCGGGCGTAAGTCTGGCTGACGAGCTAATCGCCGACCGGCGAGCCGAGGTTCGCGCCGAAGAACAGGCGGACGCCGAACGCCGACGTGCCCGAGGCTGACGCACCCGCGTCTATTCTCGACGCTTCAGCGCTTCTGGCCCTACTGCAGGGTGAGAATGGGGGAGCCGCTGTGATCGAAGCTATTGAGGCCGGCGCTGCCATCAGCACGGTTAACTTCTCCGAGGTCCTGGCGAAGCTCGCCGAACGCGGTGAACACACGCGATCGGCGGCGGCCGCAATCCGCAAAAAAGCCAACCGCGCAGACGGCGGACTTCGCATCGAGCCCTTTACTGAAGAGGACAGCATCGAGGCGGCGGACCTAAGGCCACGCTCTAAGAAGCAAGGGCTCTCCTTCGGCGACCGCGCCTGCTTGGCACTGGCAGCACGCTTCGAGGTCCCAGCCTTGACAGCAGATCGAGATTGGGCCGACTTGCCTCAGGTTGGAGTCGCCGTCAAGTTGATCCGCTGATAAAGCGCGGCGAACATACGCCTTGTTAGGGCTCCGGTTTGGCTAAGCCCCAAAAACGTCCGTGCGAAGCTCATCGTATGCAGTCATCCCGGGTCGAAGACATGGGGCCACTGTGTCTCGCAGGAAGGAATTGGTATCGCTGCCCCCTTGCCTGATCCCGAGGAGACGCCTAGCCCGCACAACAAAGCCCCCTGCTGCACGCTTTGCGTCATCAGTCGTATTGCCTCGGTCAACGCTCTCCTGAAACGCGGTCACAAGTTCTGCGCGTAGTTGCGTCTTCTTCTCCGGCTGGCCATTCGTCTCGCAAAGGGCATCGAGGACATCTTCGCCCAAGAGATACGACTCAAGATGTCGACGCCGCAGGACTCGACACCCCGTCACAGCCAATTCATCGATCTGCTCCTGACTGCGCCCGTCGCGATCGATCACCCGAAGTATCTCCACGCCATCCGCAAGAGCGGTGAGAGCCGCCCCCACATCCATCCGATCACCTACCACATCGTCAGAGTTTCCCACTGAAAGATAGCCAACATCAGGAAACTCACCCGAAAAAATTCGCTCTAGTACCTGCGAATCCCAGCGTGCCTTTGAGCGATTCCCTTCCACAGGCGAACCCTCACAAAGCACGACCCGGGAGGGAGCAACCAATGTGGCCATATCCCCCAACGCCACCTCAAGTTGACGCTTCCAAAAGGCCCGACTTGGAGTCGACGGCACTAGGACAAGCGGCTTCCTTGGATCAACGCCGCTGAGATCGATGAAGGCTACGGAGTCGTGGTCCTGCTCATACATCCGGCGTGCCTCGGCCAACATTCCCGCTGAGTGAGTCGAAATCCAAAGCTGAACGGTCTCGGGAAGCAATGACAACGTTTCTCGAAGCAACACTCCGTGAATCCGGGGGTTAACATGAAGCTCAGGCTCATCAATGCACCAAATCGCATCCGAGAATTCGGTGCGCTTCAGGATCGTGTCGAGAAGGAGATCAAAAACTGCCTTCTCGCCACCCGACAGCTGCTTATAGCTATAGCCGGTCAAGTCGTTCTTCGAAAACCGGAAGGTGCTATCGGCTTGGAAAGGCTTGTCGGGGCGCTCGAACTGGAGCCCTGGCAGCAGGCGAGCCAGTGGGTCCGCAATCCCACCTACCAGTTGGTCAACAAACTCTCCAGCGGGCTTCTCGCGCTCCTCTTTGTCCCAGATGGCATCTACTGAAAGGGCAATGAGCCGCTGGTAGTCCTCGGCGATCCGATCGTCGACATCGATTGACCTATGCGGTCCCGGTTGGTCAATCGCGGGTGGCATCTGCTGAAGCCCTTGGTTGATGAACTCGACGGTGATTCTTTGGGCAGTTCGAATGTAGGCTGCCGCCCGACGATCAGTAGGAGGGTCCTCGTGGAACTCGATATCGACCTGGCCGTTAACGTCGTCACCACGGTCCCCACCCCTTCTGAAGAACTCAGGATCTCCTCCGTACCCCCAATGCTGTGTATTCCGCCATGTTCCGATGGCGTCGTTAATGCTCGACTTGCCAGTCCCGTTCTCGCCACAAAGCACTACCAGGGACGGACTTTTAGGAAGCTCGATTGCAAGGTCCAGGAAGGCCTTGAAATTCTGCATCGTGAGCTTGCGAATATGCATTGGCGTGCTACGACACGCAGGAATTCGGCATGTCGGGCGATGTGAGCTTACACAGGAGAATTCCGCGACAGGTCATTGAGCAGAGCACATATAGTCCCAAAGCTCTCGCCCACGGGATGCGTATACCGCGCCAGCATTGTCTCCACGCGGTGACCAGCGATCTCGGCTAGATCAGCATCGTTGATGCCGGCGGCGCGGAGGTGGGTGACGTAGGAGTGGCGGCACTCGTGGGGGCGGATGTCTAGACCGGAGGCCTTCTGGGTGGGGTGCCAGAGGTCGCGGTAGAAGTTGCGCTCGCGCCACATGCGGCCGGTCGGCGTTACGAACAGCAGGTCGCAGTCCTCGCCGTTGAGGCGCATCTGGGCTTCGATCATCCAGGCCAAGGTTGCTGGGACCGGGACGGTCCTCCCCGCGTCGTGCTCGCCGTGGTCGGTCTTGGTGCCGTCGAGGATCGTGCCCTCGTGGGCGGTCCTTCTGACCGTCAGCGTCTCGCCGTCGAAGTCCTCGCGTCTCAAGGGCAGCACCTCCCCCAGCCTCATGCCGGTGTCGGTGAAGACACGGACCATTGCCTCGTAGCGACCGGCGGCTTTGGTGAAGGCGTGCATCTGCTCGAAGCTGAAGACGCGGATCGGCCTTCGCTTCTTCTTTGCTCTCGGGTCGTTGGATCTGACCCGGACGCCCTTGAAGGGATTGAGGTCGGCGACTTCGTCGGTGATCGCGTCCTCGGCCATCGCCGAAAGCGAGCGGAGGATGCCGACAACGCCGGTTGTGGCTCGGCCCTGGATTCGCAGCATGTGGTCGACCAGGGCGAGCGCGTGGCGGCGGCGCAGCTCGCGCATCGGCCATTGCTTTAGCGGGATGCCCTCTACCTCTACCTCGAGGACGCGGCTGATCCGGTGCTCGTTGGTCTCGTTGGTCCGTTCTGAACGCGGGTGCTGGGTCGGCCAGGTGGCGAAGTACTCGCCGAGGGTGTCTGGGCGGTCTGAGAGCCCGTATGCCTCGTCGATCGCCTGTTGGGCTTCTCGCTTAAGGGCAAACGTGCCCTTGCCGTTGTTCCAGCGTGGCCTAGCGACACGGCGTTTGCCGTCTCGGCCGGTGTATCTCGCTACCCAGACGATCTCCCCGGAAGGGTTGCGGCGTTTCGTGGGAGCCTCCCGGCGCGTCATGCCGGCTCGTCCCTTCGCTGGGCGAGGAAGGCGTTTACGTCGGCCGGGTCGATCCGGCGAGAGGCTCCGAGCTTGTAGGAGGGCAGCTCGCCTCTCCTGATCCAGTTGCGGATGGTTCGGTCGGAGACGGCGAGGTAGACGGCAAGGGTGCGCTCGGTGAAGAAGGTGGCTGGCGGGGCATTTCTCTCCATGCCCCGGTGGTGCCGGATGGGGCTCTGCTTGATCCACTTGTTCGACAAAAGACCGAAGGTCAGACCTCTCGCCGGGCCTCCATACAGGCGGCCTCCGCACGGCGAAGCCGTGCCACGATCGGCCGCCGGAGGCACGGCTGGAGTCGCCAGCGCGATCACGCCGAAGCCTTCCTGACGTTTGGGATCACCAACTGCGGCCCAGGCACGGAACCGGAGGGTTCGTAGTGTGTCGGCTGTTGGGTTGTTTGCTGTTTGAGGTCTTCTTTTGCCTTTCTCTTTGGTCGTTTCTTCTTGGCTCCTTGGCTTTTGGTTTTGGCTTAGCTCTTCTTGGCTTGCTTCTTGTTTTGGCTTCTTGCTTTTGGGTTTTGGCTGGTTTCTTTCTGTTGTTGGCTTCATTTCTTGGTCTCATCCGGCAGGCGGAAGCCGCCGCGCGTGAACTCGCCCGGCTGCCAGTCGATGCCGTCGAGCAGGCTGGACGTCGGCACCCCCAGGGCGCCGGCGAGCTTCGCGAGGGTGTCGATGCGAGGGATGCGGCCGCCGCGCTCCAAGAGGCCGATCTCGGTGCGGTGAAGTCCCGCCCGAAAGCTCAGCTCCTCCTGGGTGACGCCCGACCCCTCGCGGGCGCTCGTCAAGTTCTCGCCGAAGCGCTGCGCCACGACGCTCAATTGACGCCCCCGAGCAGCTCGTCAAAGCGCACAGCGGCTCTGCTGGGCGCGAGGCGGCGACAGTCGCAGGTGATGAGCCCGTCGCGGGTCAGTTCCCTGACAGCGCGCTCCACCGCATCCTGTTCGGAACATCGCTGATCGGCCTCGACTCGCAAGGCAAGCTCCAAGATCGTCAGCTGAGCCGGGTGCAGAACCAGGACTTCGGTGAGGACCGAGCGCTGGATGATCTCGTCCTCTTGGGCGGTCGTCAGAACCCGCCGCCGGATATCTTCGTCGTGCATGGGAGCTAGTACCTCCTGTGCCACGCCCCCGGCTGTTCCACCAGCGCGGGGGCACTTTTTTGTTCGGACGAGCCGATGGTAGCAAGGACCGTTGCTACCTAGCGACACCTCATGGCTTCGCCTGGATGATCCTCGCGACTCGCGTGAAGTGCAGGCCCGTCTCCTCAGCTATTTCGCGCGTCGACAGGCCAGCCGCCTGGGCCTGCTCGAAGCTCTCGCGGCGCTTCTCGCGAATCTGCTCGTGCTGCTCTTGGGAGCGCTCGAAATCGGACTGCGCTTTGCGAATCGCCTTGCGTGCTTTGGCCTGAGCCGCTTCTGCCATGCGCTGGACCCTATTTGCCCCCGCGAAATGAGACCAAGATGACACCAAGACCTTGCGGAACCGCCCGGAACGCCGAGGAGGCGCACGGAACGTCGATTCGAGACGAACTGGCGTAATCCGCTCTGCACCGGGAAATACGCGGTCTTCCGAGGAACACCAAGGAACGCGCCTGACAGGATTCGAACCTGTGACCTTCGGTTTCGTAGACCGACGCTCTATCCAACTGAGCTACAGGCGCGGGATTGGGCCGGGTGGCCCGGAGGGGCGATTCTAGGGACTTGGGGCGGTGGTTAGGCGGCTTGCTGCTCGCTGGGCTTGTTCAGCCGCACGTGCCACTCGACCGTGGCGGTGGCTACTTGCTGGCCGTTGGCGTCGGTCAGCTCGATCTGGCAGGGGAAGACGACCTTGCCATCGGCGTCGAGGGAGGCGAGGGCCTCATCGGCTGGAATACCCAGTGTCGCGCGGGCCTCGATCGGGCCGTTGGCGATCTTTTCGTAGGAGATCTCGGCACTGCGCGCCAGCGGCGTGACGTCGCCCATGCGCTCGGCAAAGGCACCGACGAAGGCGGCGCCCGAGGCCGTCTCTGCGGCGGTGAAGAGAGCGCCCGCGTGTTGGGAACTGACGTGGTTAGTTAGCTCGGGGCGCTCGGGCAGCACGGCGATCGCCTCGCCCGGCGCAACCTTCGTCACCTCGATCCCCAGGTATTTGGCGAATGGCACGGCCTGGCTCATTCCCTGCGCGATGGCGTCGAAATCGATCATCGGCGGGGACCCTATCCCGTTCCGGTGCGCTTTATGCGCGCATGGACCACATAAAGCGCACCGGAAGGTTCAGCGACCCTCGAATGTCGCGTGGCCCGGGCCGCCATGCTCGAGGAAGGTCTTAACCGCACGCCGCAGATCCTCAGTGGCGAAAAGCTCGCCGGCCTCGGTGCGGATCGCCTCGTCGGCGGCGGGGATGCCGCCCTCGCGGAAGCGGCGTAGGACGAGCTTCGTCATCGCGTGCGCTTTGGTCGGGCCGGCCGCCAGCTCGGCGGCGAAAGCACGCGCCCTCTGGTCGAAGCCCTCGTTCTCGAAGACCCGGTTGACGACCCCCCAGCTCTCCAGCTGCTTGGCGCCGAAGAGCTCCCCGGTCATCACGAACTCGCGCGCCCTGCCACTGCCGGCCCGCTCGGCGAGCCGTTGCGTCCCGCCCATCGACGGCGTCAACCCGACGACTTTCTCGACCAGGCCGAATTGGGCCGACTGTGCCGCGAGAATCAGGTCACACCCAAGCGCGAGCTCGAAGGCCGCCGTCAGGGTCAGCGCGTGGGCGGCGAAGACGACCGGCAGCGGCAGCGCTTCCACCCGTTCGACGGCGCCGATCAGCTCGTCCCAGAGCGCACTCGCCTGCTCGGGCGTCAACCCGTCGAACTCGGCGACGTTGACGCCACCGGAAACCGCACGCCCCTCGGCGCGAATCAGCAACGCCCGCGGCAGGTCGCTCTCCACCTCGGCGATCCCAGCCTGCAGGCCCTCGAACATCGCCCGGTCGAAGAGGTTCAGCGGCGGGCTGTCGAGCGTCATCACCGCCAGCCCGGCATCGTCACGCTCTACTTTGATTGGGCCCAGCGCCGCGCTCATCGCGCCGGATCATGGCACGCGATGGACCTCGAAGAGGTTCGTCCCCAGCTCCTGATCGGGTAGCCCGGCGGTGATCGCAATCAGGTCGCCCGAGGCGGCGATGCCATGTTTTGCCGCAAGCACTGCGCAGTCCTGCAAGAGGCCGCGCACGTCGCTCTCGTGCTCATTGAGCACCGCGGTGACGCCGAAGAGCAGCTTCAGCCGGCGCACAGTCTCGATCCGCGGCGAGACCGCGAGCACAGGCACGTTGGGCCGATGGGCGGAGACGAGCCGCGCCGTGCGACCGCTCGTCGTCGGCACCACCAGCGCCGCCAGGCCGAGTCGGTAGACAGCGCCGACCGCCCCCTGGGCGACCGAATCGGCCACGTCCTGGGTCGCCTGGTCGGTGCGGCCAAAGAGCCACTCGCCATAGGGGAGGTCGGGCTCGGTGGCGCGGGCGATCTGGTCCATCACCCGCACCGCCTCGACCGGGTGCTGGCCAACGGCGGTCTCCTCGGAGAGCATCACCGCATCGGTGCCGTCATAGATCGCGTTGGCGACGTCGGTCACCTCGGCCCGCGTCGGCCGCCGCGCGATCACCATCGAGGCCAGCATCTGGGTCGCGGTGATCGCCGGCTTGGAGCGCCGGCCGGCGCCGCGGATCAGCCGCTTCTGGACCACCGGGACCCGCGAGAGCGGCAGCTCGATCCCGAGGTCGCCGCGAGCCACCATCACGCCCCCGGTCGCCGCCGCGACAATCTCCTCGGCGTTCTCAGCCGCCTGCTGCTTCTCGATCTTGGCG
>Ga0207702_10005307_pt1 | contig 11305 bp, 10 predicted proteins | sample KBSCornC62_FD_184302 | JGI IMG/M metagenome (GOLD analysis project Ga0207702, IMG submission 184302) | Corn rhizosphere microbial communities from Kellogg Biological Station, Michigan, USA - KBS Corn C6-2 (SPAdes) (version 2) | ecosystem: Host-associated > Plants > Roots > Rhizosphere > Soil ...
GCAGACGTCGCGAACGGCAAGGTGGATTACATCGAAATCGTCGGGTTCGCCGATCACAAGTCGACCGCGGCGGTCTGGTACAAGCTGCTGAACCTCGGCTTCCGCCTGCCGACAGGCGCGGGCACGGACGCGATGGCCAATTACGCCTCGCTGCGCGGACCGGTGGGAATGAACCGGGTATTCCTGGATACAGGCGGCGACATGAGCCCACCAGCCCTGCTTGCAGCGCTCAAGGCCGGCCGCACCTTTGCAAGCAATGGACCCTTGTTCGGCCTCGAAATTGAAGGCGTGCATCCCGGCGCGACGATTACGCGAAGCGCGCCGGGCAAGCTGCATTACCGCATTGCACTCAGGTCGCCTGTCGGAGTCGAGCATCTCGAACTCGTCCAAAACGGGAAAGTGGTGAAGGCCTTTGCGCTCACCGGCGATCACCGTCGATTCGATGCGGAAGGGGATTTGCAAGCGGATACGTCAGGCTGGCTGCTGCTTCGCGCGTGGAACGATGGAGCAGACCCCGAAGTCCTGGATCTTTATCCCTATGCGACGACGAGCCCAATCTACCTCGATCTGCCAGGAGGTCTGCCGCGCGACCCTGCTGACGCGTCTTATTTCGCGGCCTGGCTCGATCGGGTCATCGCCGATGCTTCCGCGAGGACCGATTATCGGACCGACAAAGAACGGCAGTCGATACTGGATTATCTGCGAAGGGCCCGGGAACGGTTCGTTTCAGCCGAGTAGGCAGGGGATCAATCTCCCAGGCCGAATTTCGGTCCGATTGCCCCTGTCAACAAGATGACATTCATGAGGATCAGGATCGCGAGATTCCCGCGCCGCGATTTCACGAACCACAGCCACACAAGGCAGGGAAAGAATAGCAACGCAGCAGCGATCGTGACCCTGTTCTGCAGGATCGGCGCCGACTCGATTTTCAGGCCGAATCCGAAAGCCGCGTAGGCGGCGTAGGCGAAGGTGATCAGGTTGATCGCGATCATTCCGGCAAGGACGATCCGGTTCGTCTTCAGATAATAGAGGTCGAAGTCCGGCCAGTGCTCAGGATCGTCGGGGAAAACGAAGGTCGAGATCACATAATATCCGCCGATGACGCAAAGGATCGCGAGCAAGGTTGCGTAATCGAAGGCGAAAAAGCTGCGGAGCTGGTAGGCTGTGAGCCAAAAATGCGTCTGGTCGACGAGCACGAGCAAAGCCAGAAGCGGGACGAGCCAGCCGACACGAATCGGCGCGCTGCCGGTCTTTGTCGCGCCCATTCGTATCCGCCAACTCCTCGCCAGCCCCGCAAGCAATTCGGCGACTGAAAAGCCGAGAAGCAGCGCGAACAGCTGGAAAAGGAGATCAACTCCGCTCACGGCTCCGCTTTCGGGGTGCCTTCCGCGTCTTGGCCTTTGCTCCGTAGAGCGTCAGGAAGGCGTCGGCCGCCGTCGTGGCGGCTTTCTCAATTTCCTTGGAATCGGGTCCCGTGATCACTCCGAGAAGGCGCCGATCGAACATGTCGAGTTCGTTGAGGCCTTTCCATTGCATCGCCGCAAGCCACGGATCGGCACGCTTCAACTCGCCTGCTTTCATCAGATCTTCGATGCGGTTCGCGAGCCGTTGCCATGCCGGCTGCAAAATGTTGTCCCAGAACGCTTTTCCCATACCGCTTCCTTCGGGCTGGTTCGAGAGCGTCCGCATGTTCGCAATTGGCGTCGGTGACATGAGGCGACTCAAATAAGCGACGCCCAATTTGACCAGGCTATCGCGCAGGTCTTTCCCCTCGGCGAATTCGGTGGCGAGGCGCTCGGATTGTTCGGGAACGTCTTGATGCACAACTGCCAGGAGCAACTGCTCCTTGGACTTGAAATAGCCGTAGAGCGTCGCCTTCGAACCACCCAGCCGCTCCGATATCATCGACATCGATGTTCGTTCGAAGCCGTTCTCCTGAAACAGTTCGGCGGCGATTCGAATGATCTCTTCCCGCTTCTCCTCAGTCCTAACGCGCATACCGATGCTAACTCCTTCAAATTTATAACCGTACATTACAGTTTATTTTTGCGTTGACAAGTCTGCGACTCGCAAGTAAACCGTACCGTACAGTTAAAGACCAACAGGGGTTGTTCGATGAAACGCTTTTCGACTGCGCGGCTCGGCCGCGCGGCGCTGCTTCTTCCTGTGCTTTTGAGCACGGCATGCGCCTCCGTTCCGAACCTCGGGCCCAAGCCCGAGATGCATTCCGCGAGTGATTATGCGTCAGCGACGTCGTTCGCTGCCGATCGGTCGGCCTGGCCGGCCGAGGGCTGGTGGAAACGCTACGGCGACGCGCAGCTTTCGGGCCTCATGGATGAAGCGCTCGCCGGTTCGCCCGACCTGGCGGCCGCGGCTGCCCGGCTGCGTACGGCTGAGGGCTATGCACAGCAGGCCGGTTCGAAGCTGAAGCCGACGATCGACGCCTTCGCTCAGCCCGAGCTCAGCAAGCAGAGCCAGAACCAGAGCATGCCGGCCGCCGCCATTCCCAATGGCTGGAACGACAGTGGCTCGATGGGCCTCAGCTTCTCGCTCGACCTCGATCTGTGGGGCAAGAACCGCGCAGCGCTTCGCGCCGCAAAGTCCGATGCCGACGCAACTCGCTTTGAGCTGGACGAGGCGCGGCTGGCGCTGACGACCGGCGTTGCCTCGACCTATGCCGAACTCGCTTCGCTTTATGCGCAGCGCGACAGCCTCGAGAGTGCTCTCGATATCCGATCGCAGACCGCCAAGCTGGTTTCGCAGCGCGTCAATGCCGGCCTCGATACGCAGGCCGAATTGAAGCAGGCGAACGGGCGGGTCACGCAGACGCGCGCGGACATCGAAGCAACCGACGAATCGATCGCGCTGACCAAGAACGCGATTGCGGCGCTGATCGGCGCCGGGCCGGATCGTGCGCTCACGATCGAGCGTCCGCAAATCGCCGCGCTCCAGGCGCAGGGCGTCCCGGCCGATGCATCGATCGACCTCGTCGGACGCCGCCCCGACATCGCCGCTTATCGCGCGCGTGTCGAAGCGGCCGCACACAGGATCAAGGAAGCGCGCGCCGCTTTCTATCCCAACATCAATTTGACCGCCCTGATCGGGTTCCAGGCTTTCGGCCTCGGCAACCTTTTTTCAGGCGGTTCCCAGTTCGGAAGCGTGAGCCCCGCGGTAAGCCTCCCCCTCTTCCACGGCGGCGCGCTCCAAGGCCAGTACCGCGGACGCCGCGGTCAATATGACGAGGCGGTGGCCCTTTATGACCGCCAAGTCATTGAGGCGCTGCACGAGACTGCCGACGCCGTGACGAGCCAGAAGAAGCTCGCAACACGGCTCGCGGACTCGCGCAGTGCGCTGGCCGACTTTGAAGAGGCGAATCGCCTCGCCCGCCAGCGCTACGAGCATGGTCTTTCGACCTATCTCGACGTGCTGTCGGCTGAAGAAGGCGTGCTTCAGGCGCGCCTCAACGTGGCCCAGCTCGAAACTCGGGCCTTCACCCTCGACGTGCAGCTGATCCGCGCCCTCGGCGGCGGATTCAGCGCGTGATCGCATCCAGACAAACAGGAGGAAATCAAAGTGGCTGAACGTGATCCCATCGAACTGCAGCAGGCCGAACACCATGAAGTGTCCGTTCCTGACGCCGAGCAGGAAGCCGCGAAGCTTCGCAAGAAGCGCCGGGCCAAGGTCCTGCTTGCCCTCGTCGCGGCGAAGGTCGTGATCGGCGGAGGCTGGTACCTGCTCCACCACGGCGACCATGTGTCGACCGACAACGCCTATGTGAACGCGGATTCCGCGCAGGTGACTCCGCTGGTTTCTGCGGCCGTGACTGACGTGGGCGTCGTGAACACGCAGGTCGTGAGGAAGGGGCAGATCCTGCTCCGTCTCGACGACAGCGACGCGCGTCTCGCACTGGCCAAGGCCGAAGCCGATTATTTGAAGGCTCGCCGGCAGTTCACGCAGACGGCTGCCAACAGCGGCTCGCTCGCGGCGCAGGTCAATGCCCGTGAGGCGGACATCGGTCAGGCGCGGGCGCAGCTCGCTTCCGCCGAAGCGAATTTCGCCAAGGCGCGGATCGACCTTTCTCGCCGGCAGGAACTCGCTTCCTCGGGCGCCGTCTCGGGCGAAGAGCTGACGACCGCGAAGAACGCCTTTTCGACGGCGCAGGCTAACCTCGGTCTGGCTCGCTCAGCGGTCGCCACTGCGTCCGCAACCACGGGCGCGGCTCGCGAAAGCCTGGCGGCGAACCAGGCGCTGATCGACGGCTCGACCATCGACAATAGCCCGGACGTCGCCGCCGCCAAAGCCAGGCTCGACCAGGCTCGCCTCGACCTTGAACGCACGATCATCCGTGCCCCGATCGACGGCGTCGTCACCAACCGTCAGGTGCAGGTCGGGCAGCGCATTTCCGCGGGCTCGCCGGTGATGACCATCGTTCCGGTGCGGGCCGTCTATGTCGACGCCAATTTCAAGGAAGGCCAGCTCTCCAGGGTCCGTCCCGGGCAGCCCGTCGAGCTGAAGTCCGATCTCTATGGCGGCAAGGTTGTTTTCCACGGCCGGGTCGCCGGCTTTTCCGGCGGCACGGGCTCGGCCTTCGCCCTGATCCCGGCGCAGAACGCGACCGGCAACTGGATCAAGGTCGTGCAGCGCCTGCCCGTCCGCGTCCAGCTCGATCCCAAGGAGCTCGCCGCTCACCCGCTTCGCGTCGGCCTGTCGATGGAAGCCAAGATCGACGTGTCGGGAGCGCACTGATGTCCGCCGCCCAAGCCACACCCGCGCCAGCGATGGGGAAGGGCGTTCTTGCCCTTTCCTGCCTCGTGCTCGCCTTCACCAATTTCATGGTGGTGCTCGACACGACGATCGCCAACGTTTCCGTCGCGCATATCGCGGGCGGCCTGGGAATCTCCTCGAGCGAGGGCACATGGGTGATCACGTCCTACGCCGTCGCGGAGGCGATTTGCGTGCCGCTTACGGGCTGGCTGGCGAAGCGCTTCGGCACCGTGCGCGTGTTCGCGCTAGGGATGGCGGGCTTCGGCGTCTTTTCGCTTCTTTGCGGTATGGCCTGGTCGCTGGGTTCGCTGATCGCGTTCCGGATCGGGCAGGGCCTCTGCGGCGGACCGCTGATGCCGATCAGTCAGACGCTTCTGCTCAGCATCTTCCCCAAGGAGAAACATGCGCAGGCGACCGGCATCTGGGCGATGACCACCATCGTCGCCCCGATCCTCGGCCCGATCCTCGGCGGCACGATCAGCGACAATTGGGGCTGGCACTGGATCTTCTTCATCAACGTGCCGATCGCGGTCATTTGCTCGGCCGGCGCCATGCTCCTGCTGCGCAAGGCTGAAACCCGGGTCGAAAAGACGCCGATCGACAAGGTCGGGATGGCGCTCCTCGTTCTCTGGGTCGGAGCGCTTCAGTTGATGCTGGACCTCGGGCGTGAGCACGACTGGTTCGGCGATCCCTTCATCGTCGCGCTCGCCGTGACGTCGGCGATCGGCTTCAGCTTCTTTGTCGCCTGGGAATTGCTCGAGGGTAAACCGGCCGTCGAGCTCAAGGTGTTCCGCCATCGCGGGTTCACGGTGAGCGTGACGGCGCTTGTCTTCGCCTACGGGACGTTTTTCGCGAGCCTGGTTGTCATCCCTCAGTGGCTGCAGAGCTCGCTCGGCTACACCGCGACCTGGGCCGGCTATGCGACCGCTTTCAACGGCGTCGCCGCCGTGATGATGGCTCCGGTCGTCGCCAAGCTTTCGACCAAGCTCGACGAGCGGCTGCTGGTGTCATTCGGCATCCTTTGGCTCGGCGCGACGTCGCTGATCCGCGTCTTCTGGTGGACCAGCGGAGCGGACTTCTGGACGCTCGCCATCCCGCAGCTGATCCAGGGCGCGGGCATGCCATTCTTCTTCATCCCGCTGACCACGCTCGCGTTGGGCGCGGTCAAGGAAGACGAGGTGGCCTCGGCCGCCGGAGTCATGAACTTCCTGCGGACCATGAGCGGCGCGGTTGGAACCGCGATCGTCACGACCATGTGGTACGACGGCGCTCAGGGCAAACGCAGCGAATTGTCGGGGCTTTTGAACGGCGCGCAGTCGACCATGCAGTCGCTGCAGGCGCACGGCTTCACCCCGGACCAGTCGCGTCAGTTCCTCAGTAATGTCGTCGACGGGCAGGCCAATGCGCTGTCGACCGGTTCCGTGTTCGTCACCGCGGCGATCACCTTCGCCGCTGCAGCAACGATCGTCTGGCTCGCCCCGCGTCCCAAGCATGCGGTCGCGGCCGGCCAGGCCCATTAGGAGACAAGAAATGACCGTCATGCTTTTGGCGCTGCTCATGAGTGATTCCGCACTCAATGCGAGCGACATTCGCGCCTACCGGATCACCGAAGAATCGACCGGCGAATCCCGTGAAACGCAGGCCCGGGAACGCACGCGCGCCTGGAAGCCGGGTGTTGACCGCTGGATGATCGAGAAGGTCGAATGCCCGGCCTTCTTCAAGGACCAGATCGAAGGCTTCGGCAATTTGCAGGTCGGGCCGCGCTGCGATGCGGACCTCGAGGTCCCATACGCGCTATGAAAGGTGTTGCGTCACTTCATCGCTGGACTGTCGCCGCGGATCAGCGGCGCCAGTTCATCGCTCGCTGGCGCTCCCGGGCGCAGGACCTGAAGCGCCAGGGCGCGCTCGGCGCTTACCTTCTTACGGCCGAAAACGACGAGTTCGTTGGCGTCGTCCGCTGGCCGAGCGAATGGGTCTATGAAGAAGCCATGAAAAGGCAGGACGATGACGTCGGAGGCGAGGGCGTCCATCCTCTGATTCAAGCACAGCTGAGCATCGAGGTGGACCTGTCGCCGTCGTCGCACATCAGATGACGGCTAGGCGTGTCCCCAAAGGGAATCCGGGACGAAAATCTCTCCCTCTCGATAGATTTGCGAGGTGAGTGGGTCATCGGCGAGGCCATAAGGGCCGTCGAGATCCACCACGTCGCACAATTGCCCAAGGACGAAACCGGGCGCCATTGCGAGGGTCGATCCCCCCATGTTTCCGACCATGACTTTCTTGCCCATCGTCCTTGCGAGGCGGGCCATGGCGATCGCCTCGGTCAGGCCGCCGCATTTATCGAGCTTGATGTTGATGACGTCGAACAGCTCGCCAAGTTCGTGAAGTTCGGACAGGTCGAGGATGCTCTCGTCCGCGGCAACGGGAACTCCCGCTGACCACCCGCGCAGCAGTTCCTCCGACCCGCGCGCTACCGGCTGTTCCATCAGAGCGACTCGATGCTTGCGCAAAATATCCGCAAGCTCGTCCAGATCATTCCCGGAGAAGCCCTGATTGGCGTCCACGCCCAGCCAGACATCGGGACGAAACCGGCGAACGAGTTCGATGCGTGCCCGATCCGCGCGAATATCGCCGTCGAGTTTCAACTTTATCGCTTTAGCGAAATCCAGCGCGGGGATGCGCGCCTCGAGATCGGCTGGGTCGTCCGCCGGCAGGGTGAAGGTCGTGGTGAGCGGGCGTGGCCGAGGAACTCCGGCGAGCGACCAGACCGGCGTGCGCGCAAGCTTGGAATCGAGCTCCCAAAGTGCGCAGTCGAGGGCGTTCCGCGCGCCGCATGCCGGGAGCGCCCCCTGAAGCTCCTTCCGATTCATGCCCGCCTCGATTGCAGGGCGAACATCCTCGATCGTCGCGATCATCCGATCCTGGTCGTCGCCGAGATAATAGACGCCGGCGGCTTCGCCTCGCCCCTCCAGTTCGCCGTCGCCGATCGTGGCGACGATCGATGGCATGGCTTCAAAGGTATAGCCTGAAATCCGAAACGGCTGAGCGAAACGCATTGCCTCGCGCTGGACGGTCAATGTTCGTGCCGTAGTCGCAGTTGCCATGCACAAGGCATAGCAACAGAAACCAAAGTTTCAAATACAGAAACAATTAGCCTGCGCGATCGAACCCATCGTCCGTGAGGCGCCAGCTCTTGCCTGCGGCGACCGCCAGCTGCTGGATTCCCGGGCCGGCGCAAACCGCCAGGACAATGCAAGGATCGGCTGTGGTCCGCACGTAGCCGTGGGCCATTCCACTGTCGAAATAGACCGAGTCGCCAGGACCGAGCGAAAGCGGGGCGTACAGGTCCGAGTGCAGGTCCATGTGGCCGCGAATCACATAGAGATATTCCTCGCCTGCATGGCGGACCAGACCGCCCAGTTCCTCGACGCTCGTCGCCTGCACGTCGATGATGATCGGAATCATCATTTTCCCGAGGAGATCCGCAGCGGGATAATGGTGCACGTGCTTTTCCGAATCGGCGTCCCATTCGTGACCCGCGCGGGTCACGCTTCGGCGCCCCACGGCGACTGGAGCGGCGGGCTGCTCGGCTTCGGAAATGATGTCCTTGAGATCGACATTCAGCGCCTGCGCAAGCCGGATGAGCTTGTCGTAGGTGAGCGCCATCTTGCCGTTCTCGAGCTTCGACAGGGTGGAATAGGGAAGGCCGGCGCGGGCGGACAAGGCGCGAAGGCTGAGCCCCTGAGCGACTCGCGCTTGCCGGATCGCCCGGCTCGGTGCGGGAACCTGGTCGGAAACCCCGTTGGAAGGGGGATCCGGAACAATCCGCTTCGTTCTTGATCCTACCATTTGGCGCGATCCTAGAAACCAGTTGCTATTCCTGAAACACTTGGCATGATGCCACCAATCTAGTGGGGAGAGCTAGAGTGATCCGCCGAACCTTTACATATTTGCTGACGGGTGCTTGCGGGGCTGCACTTGCGACGCAGGCCCAGGCACAGAATAGCGCAACCGATGCCACGACAGCTGCGGCCCAGCCGTCGGCTGCGCAAACAGAGGGCGATCCTAACGCCATCATCATCACTGCGCAGAAGCGTCCGCAGGCGTTGCTCGACGTGCCGCAATCGGTATCGGTCATTTCCGGCGATGCCCTGGCAAGGAGCCACGCGCAGCGCCTGTCCGATTACCTTACGCGCATTCCGAGCGCGACCATTGTCGAAAGCCAGGCGGGTAACTCGAGAATCGTCCTTCGCGGCATCAACACCGGCGGCGTTGGCGCAACGGTCGCGACCTATGTCGACGAAACTCCGTTCGGATCGGCGACGGCGCTGGCCAATGGCGCGATTCTGACGCCGGACATCGATCCGTTCGATCTTGCCCGCGTCGAAGTCCTCCGCGGCCCGCAGGGAACGCTTTACGGAGCCAACTCCCTGGGCGGTCTCATCAAATTCGTGACGGTCGCTCCGGACCCGAGTGCATTCGGAGGCGCCGGCGAGCTCGGAATCGAGGACGTCGCCCATGGCGATCTAGGCTGGTGGGGAAGGGCGGCGTTCAACGTTCCGCTCTCCAGCAATGCCGCCTTCCGGGCGAGCGGTTTCTATCGTCGCGACCCGGGATATATCGACGATCCCAACTTCGGCCACGATGTTAACGACGGGAAGACTTATGGCGGGCGTGTTTCCTTCATGGTTCGCCCGACGGATCGTCTGAGCATCCGGGCCTCGGCGCATCTGGAGAATATCCGGAGCAGCGGGACGAACGACGTCGATCTCGATCCGGTCACCCTCGATCCGGCTAACGGCAGCCTCGAGCATAGTCGCTTCATGCCGACGCCGAACGACATTGATCTGCGCATCTACAATACGACGATCGATTATGATTTTGGGCCGGTGGCGCTGATTTCCGCGACCAGTTACGGCACCCTCGATCAGGCTCAAATCGAAGACGGCAGCGGCGCCTTTGGGGTGCCTGGCATCGGCCTCAATCAAGGAATGACCCAGCGTCGATTCACACAGGAAGTGCGCCTCGCGTCGACCGGAAAACAGACGATCGATTGGACGATCGGCGCATTCTACACGCGCGAGAAGAACCACCTGAGCCAGGATCTTTTCGCAGCCGATCCGGCGACCGGCGATCCGATTCCCGGCGCAGACGGCCTGATCATTGTCAGCCTTCCCTCGCGCTACCGGGAATATGCCGGATTTGCGAACGCGACCTGGCATATTTCGCCGAAGTTCGACCTCACGGCCGGCGCGCGATACAGCCACAATCATCAGTCCAATTCGCAGCTGACAAGCGGTCCGCTCGTCGGCACGCCGACAGATATCTCTGGCAAATCGTCGGACAACGCCTTCACCTATTCGGTGGCGCCGACGTACAAGCTGAGCGCCAACACCCGCATCTATGCGCGCATCGCCAAGGGCTACCGTCCTGGTGGACCAAACGCCTTGTCGCCCGATGCGCCGGCAGCGGTTCCGCGTCAGTTCGGGCCCGACACGACGACCAATTATGAGATCGGACTCAAGACCCACACCGACGACAATTTATTCTCGCTCGACGTGAGTGCCTTCCGGATCGATTGGAAGAACATCCAGCTGCTGGTTCAGATCGGCCAATTCGGCGTCAACATCAACGGCGCCAGCGCACGAAGCAGCGGTGTCGAATTCACGGCGGGACTGCATCCCACGCGCGAGTTGACGCTTTTCGCCAATGGTTCTTACGTCGACGCACATTTGACGCAGGATGCGCCTCCAACAGCCGGCGGCCTCGATGGCGATCCCTTGCCGTACAATCCGAAATGGCAATGGACCCTCGGCGGAGAATATGAGCACCGGCTGAGCACTTCCACTACGCTTCGCGGCGGGATCAGTTGGCACTATACCGGCAAGCGCTTTTCGGACTTCAGCCCCGCTCCCATTCGAAACGAGCGCAAGCTCAGCGCCTATGGCCAAGTCGATGCGCATGCCGGCGTAGACTTCGGGCGCTTCCGCGTGGATGCTTTCGCGCATAATCTTACCGACTCTCGCGGGATCACCAATGTAGGCTTCTTCGGTGATATCAACGGAGACTTCGCGGCGGCAGTCGTTCGACCGCGGTCCTTCGGGCTGGCACTCGGCGTTCAATATTAGGGGACGGAAATGCGCGCACTGGCCTGGTTAGGAGCGATCGCAGCAACCGCAGCAATCGGAGCTTCGGCACAATCGCCGACGCAACTTTCGCCGACGAAAACGCAAAGCGCGGTGCTTCCGGCGGCTGCGCCAACGCCGGCGGAAGGAGCGCACGACCTCACTCAAGCCGACGTCGACGCCTGGCTCGACGGCTTCATGCCTTACGCGCTGAAGGCCGGTGGGATCCCAGGCGCGGTGGTCGTCGTAGTCAAGGATGGCCAGCCGCTGACGATGCGCGGCTTCGGTTATTCGGACATCAAGGCGGAGAAGCCTGTTGATCCGGACCTGACGCTCTTCAGGCCAGGCTCCGTATCGAAGCTGTTCACCTGGACCGCGGTGATGCAGCAGGTGCAGGCCGGAAAGCTCGACCTCGA
>Ga0207702_10005309_pt1 | contig 11302 bp, 8 predicted proteins | sample KBSCornC62_FD_184302 | JGI IMG/M metagenome (GOLD analysis project Ga0207702, IMG submission 184302) | Corn rhizosphere microbial communities from Kellogg Biological Station, Michigan, USA - KBS Corn C6-2 (SPAdes) (version 2) | ecosystem: Host-associated > Plants > Roots > Rhizosphere > Soil ...
GACCAACCTCTACGGTCCGGGCGACAACTTCGATCCGCTGATGAGCCATGTCGCGCCGGCCATGATGCGGCGCATGATCGAGGCGCGCGATGGGCGCGTGCCGAAGGTCGAGATCTGGGGCTCGGGCAAGCCGCGCCGCGAGCTGATGTTCGTCGACGATGCGGCTGACGCGATCTTCTTCGTGCTCGAGCGTTATTCCGCGCCGGAGCCCATCAATGTCGGCATCGGCGTCGACGTCTCGATCCGCGAGCTCGCCGAGCTGATGGCCCGGACCGTCGGCTACAAGGGCGAGCTTGTCTTCGACACCAGCAAGCCCGACGGCGCGCCGCGCCGGCTGCTCGACAGTGGCCGCCTTGCGGCGCTCGGCTGGAAGGCGCGCACGCCGCTTGCCGATGGGCTGGACGCCATGTATCGCTGGTATTGCAAACACAAGGTTGACGTAGCGGCCTGATGGAAGAGCGTACAAACAGCCCCGCGGCCCGCCTCTACCGTTCGATGTATCTGATCCGCCGGGTCGAGGAGGAGATCATCCGCCTCTATCCCACGGACAAGATCAAGAGTCCGGTGCATCTCAGCATCGGCCAGGAAGCGGTCTCGGCGGCCGTCTGCGATCATCTCGAGAAGAGCGACGTGCTGTTCGGCACCTATCGCGGCCATGCGCTCTACCTCGCCAAGGGCGGGGATGTGCCGCGCATGATGGCCGAGCTGTACGGCAAGGTGGACGGCTGTGCCCGCGGCAAGGCGGGCTCGATGCACCTGGTCGATCCGTCGGTGAACATGATGGGCACGTCGGCGGTGGTGGCGACCGGCATCTCCAACGCGGTCGGTGCGGCGCTGGCGCTCAAGATGCAGAAGTCCAAGGCGATCGTGGTCTGTTTCTTCGGCGAGGGCGCGACCGACGAGGGCGCCTGGCACGAGAGCATGAATTTCGCCTCGCTCAGGAAGCTGCCGATCCTGTTCGTCTGCGAGAACAACTTCTACGCCATCTACAGCCACGTGAAGGATCGCCTCGCCGGCCCCGGCCTGCAGGCGCGCAGCAACGCCTACGGCATTCCGGCCGAGCTGGTCGAGGACCATGAGCCGATGAAGCTGCACGAGCGCGCCGGCGCCGCGGTCGCCGCCGTGCGCCGCGGCGACGGTCCGCGCTTCCTCGAATGCATGACCTATCGCTGGCGCGACCATGTCGGTCCCGGCGAGGACCGCGTGCACAAGTACCGGCCGGACGAGGAGCTCAACGCCAAGATCGAGGGCGACAACCTCAAGATCGTCGGCGACTTGCTGTCGGCGGATCAGCGCAAGTCGATCGAGGCGGCGGAAGAGAAGCGGGTGGCCGACGCCATCGCATTCGCCGAAGCCAGCACCTTCCCCGAGGATCAGGAAGTCTACGACCATGTCTTTGCGGGCTGACAATCGTACGCTCACGTACGGCGAGGCCGTGTTCGAGGCGACGCGGTCCGAGATGGCGCGCGACCCGAGCGTGTTCGTGATGGGGCAGGGCGTCGATGACGCGCGCGGCATGTTCGGCACCACGCTCGGCCTCCACAAGGAGTTCGGGTCGGAGCGCAGCTTCGACGTGCCGCTCGCGGAGGACGCGATGACCGGCGTCGGCATCGGCGCCGCGCTGATGGGCATGCGGCCGATCCAGGTGCATCAGCGCATGGACTTCGTGCTGCTGTGCATGAACCAGATCGTCAACATGGCCTCGAAGATGAGCTACATGTTCTCCGGCGCGCACAAGGTGCCGCTGGTGATCCGCGCCATCATCGGTCGCAGCTGGGGGCAGGGCGCGCAGCACAGCCAGGCCTTCCATTCCTATTTCATGCACATCCCCGGACTGCGTGTCGTCGCGCCGACCACGCCGCACGACGCCAAGGGTTGCCTGATCCAGGCGATTCGCGACGACAACCCGGTGATCATGATCGAGCACCGCATGCTGCATAACGTGAAGGGCGTGGTGCCGCCGGAGAGCTACGAGATCGCCTACGGCAAGGCGCGCGTGCTGAGCCCGGGCAAGGACATCACCATCGTTGGCATCAGCCACATGGCGCTTGAATGCGTGCGCGCCAAGCACTTGCTGGAGGACGCCGGCATCGATGCCGAGGTGATCGATCCGGTGTCGCTGTCGCCACTCGACATCTCGACCATCGCCGCCTCGGTCGAGCGGACTGGCCGGCTGCTGGTGGTCGACACCGGCTGGCTGAGCTGCGGCGCCTCGTCCGAGATCCTGTCCGAGACGTTCGAGCGGATCGGCGAGCGCCGACACTTCGTCGCCAAGCGGCTGGGTTACCTGCCGACGCCGTGCCCGACCACCAAGATCCTCGAAAACCTGTACTATCCCTCGCCGCAGTCGATCGCCCAGGCGACCTACAGGCTGGTGCGCGGCGAGAACGCCACGGCCTGGCAGCCGGGCAAGGTCGACAGCGCCGAAGTCGCGGAATTCCGCGGCCCGTTCTAAGCTCATTCGAATGCCCGAGGGGTCGATGCCGGACAAAGACGCGTTGCGCGCTGCTGTATTCAAGGCCGTCGAGGACTATTGCGCGGCCGACTTCGGCTATTCGTTCGACCCGAAGAACCCGATCGTGCGCCTGCACGAGCCGACCTTCAGCGCCGGCGAGATCAATGCCGCGCTGGAGTGCCTGCTGTCGACCTATGTCACCATGGGTCCCAAGGTTAAGAAGTTCGAGGAGGTGTTCTGCACGACCTTCGGCTGGACCGATGGCGTGATGAACAACTCTGGCTCGTCGGCCAACCTGCTGGCGGTCGCGGCACTCGCCAATCCCGCGACCAAGGATGGGCTGAAGCCGGGCGACGAGGTGATCGTGCCGGCGCTCTCCTGGTCGACCACGGTATGGCCGGTGATCCAGTGCGGCCTCGTGCCGGTGATCGCCGACATCGATCCGGCGACCTTCAACATCGATCCCAACGAGATCGAGAAGGCGATCGGGCCCAAGACGCGCGCCGTCATGATCGTGCCGGTCTACGGCAACCCGTGCGCGATGGATGCGATCGTCGACATCTGCAAGCGCCGGAACCTGATCCTGATCGAGGATTGCTGCGAGGCGCTGGGCGCCTATTACGACGGCAAGGCGGTCGGCAAGTTCGGCCGGGTCGGCACCTTCAGCTTCTACTTCTCGCACCATCTCACCACGCTCGAGGGCGGCATCACCGTCACCGACGACTTCGAGCTGGCCGAGCTGATGCGCATCCTGCGCGCGCACGGCTGGGTGCGCGAGGTCAAGGACCGCGACCGCTGGCTCAAGATGTATCCCGACATCGACCCGCGCTTCCTGTTCGTGAACGTGGGCTACAACCTCCGCCCGATGGAGCTCAGCGGCGCGATGGGCCTGGTGCAGCTGCCCAAACTCAAGCAGTTCGTCGACGTGCGGCGCCAGAACTCGGCCTGGTTCCGCCGCGAGCTCGCCCAGTACGGCGACTTCTTCGATTTCCAGGAGGAGACGCCCAAGGGGCATCACTCGTGGTTCGGCTTCCCGATCCGGGTGAAGGGCAATGCGGGCTTCAAGGTGACCGAGCTCACCAAGGCGCTGAACGCCAAGCACGTCGAGACCCGGCCGATCATCGCCGGCAACATCGCCCGCCAGCCGGCACTCAAGATGTATGAGCACCGCGTGGTCGGCGACATGAAGCATTCCAATGCAGTGATGGACGGCGCCTTCTCGTTCGGCAACCACCAGGACGTCGATTCGGGCGCGCGCCAGTACGTCGCCGAGCAGGTCCGCAGCTTCCTGCGGTCACGCGGGCTGACCTAGTCCGATGATCATCACCCGCACACCCCTGCGCGTCTCCTTCTTCGGGGGCGGCACCGACTATCCGGCCTGGTTCCGGGAGCACGGTGGCGCGGTGCTGGCGACGACCATCGACAAGTATCTCTATCTGCACTGCCGCTACCTGCCGCCGTTCTTCGATTTCAAGAGCCGCATCGTCTGGTCGAAGATCGAGCAGGTGCAGCAGCCGAGCGAGATCGCCCATCCGGCGATTCGCGGCGTGCTGGAGTGGATGAAGATCGGCGACGGCGTCGAGATCCACCATCACGGCGACCTGCCAGCCCGCACGGGCCTCGGCTCGAGCTCGTCCTTCTCGGTCGGGCTGCTGCACGCGCTGCATGCGTTGCGCGGCGAGCTGGTGTCCAAGCGCAAGCTCGCCGAGGAGGCGATCTTCGTCGAGCAGCAGGTGTTGCAGGAGAATGTCGGCGTCCAGGACCAGATCCAGTCGGCGTTCGGCGGCCTGAACCGCATCGACATCCGCACCGACGGCTCTTTCGAGGTGACGCCGCTGGTGGTGCGCGCCGACCGGCTGGCCGGCCTGCAGAAGCACCTGCTGCTGCTCTACACGGGCCTGTCGCGCACCGCTTCGGAGATCGCCGCCGAGCAGGTCGCGACGGTCGGCCAAAAGACCGCCGAGCTCAAGACGATGCGCGAGATGGTGGACCTGGGCGAGAAGATCCTGGTCGGTACCGGCGACTTGCGCGAGTTCGGCCGGCTGCTCGACGAGAGCTGGAAGCTGAAGCGCTCGCTCTCGAGCAAGATCGCGCCAAGCTTCGTCAACGAGATCTACGACACCGCCCGCCAGGCCGGCGCCGACGGCGGCAAGCTTCTGGGTGCAGGCGGCGGCGGTTTCATGCTGATCTTCGTGACGCCGGACAAGCGGGCGTCGGTGCTGAAGTCGCTGCAGAAGCTGCTGCCGGTGCCGTTCCAGTTCGAGCGCGGCGGCACGCAGATCGTGCTCTACGAACCCAGCTACCAGAACGGCCACGGATGAGCCGCACGCGCGTCCTGGTGTGTGGCGCCACGGGCTTCATCGGACGCAACCTGGTCGAGACGCTGAGCCGCCGGTCCGACCTCGAGGTCCACGCCGTTCGTTTCACCCGGCCCGAGTATCCGGCCAACGTGACCTGGCACCAGGCCGACCTGCGCGATGCGACACAAGTGAACGCGTTGCTGCTCGGCATGGACGTCGTGATCCAGGCAGCGGCGACCACCTCGGGTGCGCGCGATATCGTCCGCACGCCGTACATCCACGTGACGGACAATGCCGTCATGAATTCATTGCTGCTGCGCGCCTGCTTCGACCACAAGGTACGGCACTTCCTGTTCTTCAGCTGCTCGGTGATGTACCAGCCGCGCGAGGCGCCGTGGCGCGAGGACGAGTGGGATTCGAGCCAGGAGATGCACGTCAACTACTTCGGCATCGGCTGGACCAAACTCTACATCGAGAAGATGTGCGAGTTCTTCAGCCGACTGGGCGTGACCAGGCACACCGTGATCCGGCACACCAACGTGTTCGGCCCGCACGACAAGTTCGACCTCGAGCGCAGCCACGTGCTCGGCGCGACCGTCACCAAGGCGATGACCAGCACGACCGGCGCGATCACCGTCTGGGGCACCGGCGAGGAAGCGCGCGACCTGATCTATATCGATGACCTTGTGCGCTTCGTCGAACTGGCGATCGACCGCCAGACCACACCCTACGAGATGCTGCACGCCAGCGCCGGCACAGCGATCCGCATCAAGGACCTGGTGGCGCGCATCGTCGCGGCGTCGGGCCGGGATCTACGCATCGAGCACGATCCGGTCGGGCCGACCATCAGGACCTCGTTCGCGCTCGACAACCGGCGCGCCCACGAGGTGCTGGGCTGGCAGCCGCAGGTCGCGTTCGACGAGGGCGTGCGCCGCACCGTCGACTGGTGGCGCGCGAACGTCGGCAAGGCACGGCCGTGAAGTATCGACCGCTCGGCAAGACCGGGCTCACCGTCTCCGAGATTGGCTTCGGTGCCTGGGGCATCGGTGGACGCACCAGCGGTACGACGTCATACGGTGACACCGACGACCGGACCTCGCTGGCGGCACTCGGTCGGGCGCTCGACAGCGGCATCACCTTCTTCGATACCTCGGCGGCCTATGGCGACGGGCATAGCGAAGCGCTGATCGGCCGAGCCTTCGGTGGCTGCCGCGACAAGGTCGTGATTGCGACCAAGGCGGGCTACGAGAGTTGGGACCGTCCTCCGGACTTCTCAGCCGACGCGGTCGTGGCCTCGACCGAGAAGAGCCTGGCGCGGCTGCGCAGCGATTACGTCGATCTCCTGCAACTGCACAATCCCACGAGCGAGGTGCTGGGCGACGAGCGGCTGCGCGAGGCGCTGGCGCGGCTGAAGGCGGCGGGCAAGATCCGCGCCTGGGGCGTCTCGGCCAAGAGCCCGACCGAGGCGCTCGAGGCGCTGACGAAGTTCGACGCGCCGGTGGTGCAGGCCAATTTCAACATGATGGACGTTCGGGTGATCGACAGCGGCCTGCTGGCCGAAGCGGCGAAGCGCGGCGTCGGGGTGATCGGCCGTACGCCACTCTGCTTCGGCTTCTTGTCGGGCACGATTACGCGCGAGACCGCTTTCCCCGAAGGTGATCATCGGCTGGGCTGGTCGCGGGCCCAGCTCGACAACTGGATCGACGGCGCGGCCGAACTGCTGACCGCAGTCGGCGCACAGCCGGGACGGGAAGGGGCGCATGCTGCATTGCGCTTCTGCCTCGCGCAGCCTGCGCTTTCTACCACCATTCCTGGCATCCTGACGACGGCCGAGGCCGAGGAGAATGCGGCGGCCAGCGGGCTCGGACCCTTGCCGCCGGCCGCGGTCGCGGCTGTACTCGACATCAACAAGCGGCGGCAGTTCTTCGTCCTTCGCGCGCGGCCGTGACAACCATCCCGGGAGAGATTGTGTCCGCGTCCAATCCTCTTGTTTCGATCGTCTGGTACGGCAAGAACCGTATGCAATCGGTCGAACGGGAAGTGGACGGGCTGCTGCGGCAGAGCACCATTGACGTGCAGCTCATCGTGGAAGATGGCGGATCGATCGACGGCACGCCCGACTGGTTTCGCCGTCGCGCCGGGCACGACAAGCGGATCGACGTGGCCTCCAACCAGACCTCCAGCCCGGGCGAGGCCCTGCTGCGTGCGCTGCGCCGCTGCACGGGCGACTACATCGCGATCTGCCCGCCGCGGGCCAGCCTGATCCCAGATACGCTGGACGTCGCCGTTCAGGCGCTCGAGCAGGCGCCCGATGCTGGCGCCATGGCGTGCCGAGGCCTGCTGGTCGATGCGGAAGGCGCACCTGCGCCAGTCGCGTTCGATCTTGTCATGGCGCTATTCACGCCGCTGCGTCTTGCGCCGTCCGGCGGCGTCATTCGCCGCGCGGCGCTGATCGAGAGCGGCCTGATGCGCGATGATTGGCGAGCGGGCTGCGTCGCACTCGATCTCTGGTGCCGCCTCGCGATGGATCACGATGTCCTCGTCACCGACAGGCTGATCGTCGACGGCAAGGCGGCTCCCGAAGGTGACGGTTTTGCGTTCGATGGCGGCCGCGTCGTCGAAGATCGCCTGAGCTATGTCGAGGCGCTGTTCGGCCCGGACAATTTCTTCGGCGATACCCGCGATCCGGCCCTTCAATTCGAATGCATGGCCAATCAGCTGGCGGTTCTGGGCGAGGAGCTGCGCGGCGGCGATGTCCGGTCGATCGATCGCCGTAGCCATCACCTCGCGCGCAAGTTCTTTTCCTTGCGCTACGACAAGCGGGCGCTGCGCAGCCTGGGACGCTTGCGGCGGATGTGGAGGTTATCGGGTCCGCTCGAAGCGCTGGCGCAACGGCTGTGCCAGCCGGCGCCTTCGGTGTCGGCCGTCGCCGCGGTGCTGGGCGTCGGCATCGCTTTCCAGCCGGTCGTTCGCACGCTCCTTCGCATGCGGAGCCGCACGCAGAAGCTGGGCGATCTGCCCCTGCTGTTCGCCGATCTCTATGCCAAGCAGGCCGAACGCTACACGGCCCACGGCCAGCTCGTGATGGCGATGCAGAATTGGCGCCGTGCGGAGGCGCTGGGCGATGCCATGAAGGACAGCATGGCGCTGCAGACCGAGCTGAAGCGCCCCGGCGTCACCGAAGCAAGCCTCGCCGAATCCCACAAGCGCTGGGTGGCGCGTCATGTGACGCGGGTGTCGGACGCGGCGCCGGCTGGCCCGGCGCGTTGGGACGGACAGCGCAGGGTCCGCATCGGGTATCACTGCGCCTTCATGCATCTCGATACCATCCGCTACATGATGGCCAGGGTCCTGCAAGCGCACGATCGCGCGCGTTTCGAGATTTATGCCTATTCGCCGTTCCCGCTGCCGCCGGACATCGCCCAGGGCTTCGATGTCATCCGTGACACGTCGGCGACGCGTGACGCCCCCGGAGCGGTGAGCTTTCACGATGAATTCATGATCTCGCACGATGCATTCCGTCGCCTGGTGGGCGGCGATGGCATCGATGTCCTGGTCGAGCTGACGGGCTTCTCGCCCGGGCACCGGTTCCAGGCGATGGCTGAGCGCTGCGCTCCCGTCCAGGTAAGCTTCCTCAACCACACCGCGTCGAGCCAGGTTCCGAACCTCGACTACATCATCGCCGACGAGATCTGCCTTCCCGAGGCGGGTGGCTTTCAGGCCCACTACTCCGAGGCCATCTACCGCCTGCCGGTCTGCTTCTTCTGCTTCGACTATCGCGGATCGTACTATCCGCCGCTCACCGCGCCGCCGTCGCTGGCGCGAGGCTACGTCACCTTCGGTTGCTTCGGTTTCGGCGGGAAGCTCAACACCGATCTTCTGCGGCTCTGGGCGGATCTGCTGCACGCCATCCCGTCGGCCCGGCTCCATATCCAGAACGTGCAGATCGCCAACGAGCGCAGCCGGCGTTTTCTGGTCGAGCGCTTCCGCCGCCTCGGCATCGAGGCGGACCGCTTGACGCTGGCCGTCGGGGTGGACCGGCGGGCGCTGCTCGATGTCTACGCCGAGATCGACATCATGCTCGATACCTGGCCCTACTGCGGCGGCAACAGCACGGCCGAGGCGCTGTGGCACGGCGTGCCGGTGATCACCCTGACGGGCGATCGCTTCGGCTCGCGCTATGGCGCATCACTTCTGGCCGCCGTGGGCTGTGCCGATCTGGCCGCGGACTCGCCCGACCAATACATCGCCATCGCCAAGCGGCTTGCCGGCGATCCGGCGCGCCTCGCCGATTTGCGCCAGCGCCTGCGCGACATGTCGATCGAGCACGGGCTGGGCGATTCCGTGGGCTTCGCGCGCCGCCTGGAAGAGGCCTATGTCGATATGCTGTCGCGCGTCGGAAGCGACGGCGTGACTGCCGGAGGGGCAGGGCGCCGGGAACGTGTCCATGACTAGCACCGCTGACCGGCCGCTGGTCTCGGTCTTCATGTTCGTGCGCAACGGCGGCAAGTCGCTGCGCCGTGCCGTCGAGAGCGTCTTCGCGCAGACCTATCCGAACATCGAGTTCGTCGTGCAGGACGCCGTCTCGACCGATGGCACGCTCGACCTGCTGCGCAGCTACGGCGACCGCATCAAGATCGTGTCGGAGCCGGACTCGGGGCCCAGCGAGGGTCTGTGGCGGGCGATGAATCGCTGCACTGGCGAGTATGTCGGGTCCTGCCTGGCGGATGAAGAACTGATGCCGGACGCCGTCGAGCGCGCCGTCCGCGCATTCCAGCAGAGCCCGAGCACCGGAGCCGTCACCGGCGATGCGTGGATCACGGATATCGACGGCAAGATCACCGGTTCGTGGACGAGCGGACCGTTCACGCTGGTCGACTATCTGCTCGCCTCCTATTCGCCGTACTTCGTCTCGAGCTTCTTCCGCCGCGACGTTCTGCTGTCGATCGGCCTGCGCGAGAAGACCTGGAACCTCAACTGCGTCGAGTTCGAGTTGTGGTGCCGGGTCGCCAGCCACAGCCACGTCGAGTACGTGCCGCATGTGCTCGCGAAATATGCGCAGCACCCCGGTCAGCTCAGCAACTCCTTCGCCGACTCCCTGATCCACGTCGAAGGTCGGATGGCCAATATCGTGGCCCTGTGCGCGCCGGGCGGGTTCTTCGACGACCAGCCCCTGATGCGGAACCTGTTCATGTGGGGCCACGCGCGCACGTTCTGCACTCATGCTCTTCAGGTCGGAAAGCCCGAGCTCGCGCGCGCCGAGTACGACTGCATCAAGCAGACTCTGGCGGCGCATCCGCCGGTGTTCCTCGACGCAATTCAGTACGACGAGGACTATGAGCAGCGCCTGGCCGACGCCCGGCGAGGCTCAGGGTGGCGCAGTGCGCTGGCGCGGCTTGGTCGCCGCAATGCACCGAGGGAAGAGTTCGCCCTGCCACCGCCACCGGACAGCAAGCTGAAAGCCAGCCTTCACGCGCAGGAAGCGCTGTGCCACGAGGCGAAGGGCAATCTGCTTGCGGCGCGCGACAGCTGGCGTGCCGCAGCCCTCGAGGCCGGATTGATCACGCCCGAACGCGCCGGCCGTCGGACCGACCGGAAGTACGGTTGGGCTGCCGTGACCTCTTGAACGCGTTCGGCCTATAATCGCGGCAGCAGGGACAGGATATGCGGGACATCGATCAACGATTGCTGGTGCGCCAACTGGCCGTGTCGCGGCGGTCGATTCCGTCCTGCCAGTGGGGCTCGATCGCCGATGCGATCGTGGCCGATCGCCAGAGCGCCGAAAAGCATCTCCGCAAGCCGCAGGCCGACATCGACCGGACGCTGTTCGGGCTTTTGCCCGAGCTGAAGGAGAAGGGCGTCGTCGTTCCCGGCCCGATATTCGACCGGCGCAAGATCGCGGACGTGCGTGCCTACCTCGATCCGCTGCCGGTCTATCGCGGCTCCCACATCCTGAGCTCGGACTATCAGCTCCGCCCGTTTTCCGAAGTTCAGAAGGATTCGGCCTTTGCGGGGTATACCGTCGATCAGTTGCTCCGCGCCCCGCACCTGGTCGACTTCTTCAATCAGCCGGCGATCGTCGATTTCATCGAGGAGGCGTTCGGCTGTGTCCCGACGCTCTATTCGCTCAATGCCTGGTGGTCCTTTCCGGCGACAAGCCCGACCGGCGACGGCATGCAGCGCTTTCACCGCGACACCGACGATTGGCGGTTCCTGACGCTCTTCATCTACCTGACGGACGTGGACGAGGGTGCGGGTCCGCATCAACTCGTCGCCGGCTCGCACACGGTCGCCGGCATGACGCGGCTGCTCGAGGGCGTTCGCTCGCGAAGCCCGACCGAGCAGGTCATCGATCCGCAGCAGAGTTTCGAAGTCGACACCTACTTCCGCCCGACCTTCTCGGCCTTCGTCGAGGATCAGCTCCGGGACTCGACGATCAATATCGGCGGTCCTGCGGGAACGGTCTTCATCGCCAACACCGTCGCGATCCATCGTGGCCTGATGCCGACCGCCAAGCCCCGGCTGATTGTCTGGGCGCGCTATGGCC
>Ga0207702_10005311_pt1 | contig 11299 bp, 3 predicted proteins | sample KBSCornC62_FD_184302 | JGI IMG/M metagenome (GOLD analysis project Ga0207702, IMG submission 184302) | Corn rhizosphere microbial communities from Kellogg Biological Station, Michigan, USA - KBS Corn C6-2 (SPAdes) (version 2) | ecosystem: Host-associated > Plants > Roots > Rhizosphere > Soil ...
TTTTTTTCTCTTTTTTTTAAATTTTCAAAAAAAGGGTCTTCCTTATTTGGTTATTTGCATAATCGAAATTCGATTTGTAAATTCCTTAAAAAAAAGGATGCTGTGTGGTTTTTGGTGTCGATAAACTTTTTTTTTAAAAAAAAAAAGGGTGGTGTGGGTTTTTTAATTTTTTTAAAGAAGAAGGTAAATTGACTTTTTTTTTTAAAAAAAAAAAAAAAACTACCCCCCTTTTTTTTTAAAAAAAATATATATAAGATACCTGGTTGATCCTGCCAGTAGTCATATGCTTGTCTCAAAGATTAAGCCATGCAAGTCTAAGGATAAACACTGTTTACCGTAAACCTGCGAATAGCTCATTAAATCAGTTATAATCTATTTGATAATTTAATTTCTTAATTGGATAACCGTAGTAATTCTAGAGCTAATACATGCAAAAAATTCAGACTTTTCTCTTTTGTAAAAGGAAGGGGAAGGAATGAATGTATTTATTGGGTTAAAAAAAATCAGTTTTTTAATTGGGGCAACTCAGTTAAAAAAAACTTTAAAAATTTGGTGAATCACAGTAAATTTACGAATCGAATCCTTTTTTTTTAAAAGGGGATTTGATGATACAAATGAGTTTCTGACCTATCAACTTTCGATGGTAGTGTATTGGACTACCATGGTTATGACGGGTAACGGAGAATTTGGGTTTGATTCCGGAGAAAAAGCCTGAGAGACGGCTATTACTTCCAAGGAAGGCAGCAGGCGCGTAAATTACCCAATCCTAATTCGGGGAGGTAGTGACAAGAAATACTGATATTGATCCCAACGGGAACAATGATTGGAATGAGAACAATTTAAAAAACTTAACGACTAACAATTGGAGGGCAAGTCTGGTGCCAGCAGCCGCGGTAATTCCAGCTCCAATAGTGTATATTAAAGTTGTTGCGGTTAAAAAGCTCGTAGTTGGATTTCGGGAAAAATTTAGATTTTTAGGTTAGGGTTCAAAATTGAATTCTGGCTTAAGGATTTAATTTTTTTTTTTCCTTCTTTCCATAGTTTGAAAAATCAGAATCGGTTTTAAAAGCTAAAGGTCAAAATAGGTATTATAGGAAGGGTGGAAATTGGATTAAAGGGTAACTTTTAATTCTTTTTTCATACCCCTATTTTACTTATCTTTAGTTTTTTTTTCAGATCCTGGTTTTTTTTAAAATTTTATTTCGGTAAGATTTTAAAAAAGGAATTATGGATAGTTTACTTTGAAAAAATTAGAGTGTTCAAAGCAGGCATAATTGTACAATGAATATTACAGCATGGGATAATTGAATAAGACAGTTTTATCTTATTTTTTATTGGTTTTTAAGATAATTGTAATGATAAATAGGGACAGTCGGGGTTACTTGTATTTGATCGCTAGGGGTGAAATCCTATGATTGATCAAAGACAAACTACTGCGAAAGCATTTAACAAGGATGTTTTCATTAATCAAGAACGAAAGTTGGGGGATCGAAGATGATCAGATACCGTCGTAGTCTCAACTATAAACAATGTCGACTCTGGATAAAAGAATATTAACATGGATGATTTTTTTTGAACAGATTTTTAGAGAAATCACAAGTATTCAGACTCCGGGGGGAGTATGGTCGCAAGAGTGAAACTTAAAGGAATTGACGGAAGGGCACCACCAGGAGTGGAATCTGCGGCTTAATTTGACTCAACACGGGAAAACTTACCGGGTCCGGACACAATGAGGATTGACAGATTGATAGCTCTTTCTTGATTTTGTGGTTGGTGGTTGAGAACTAAAAACACCAGCGCCACCAAGAGTTGTAGTCTGTTAAGGAGATTATTGCTAACCACAAAGTTTTTTAAAAAAAAAAAAAAATAGCAATAATTGAAGATTTAATGGGAAAGCTACAGCTAGTCAATTTTTTTTATTTTTTAAATAAATAAAAAAAATGGCGACACCATCAAATTGCGGGGAGTTCGTAAAGCCTTGACTACCAAGTAATAATGGAAACGTTATTATGGCGGGGGTAATGACCTACGGTATGGTAAAAACGTCAAGGATGATTGGTTTTTTTTAAAAAAAACCATGAAATTGATAATCCGCAGCCAAGTCCTAAGGGTATTTTAAACTTCTTAACGCAACAAGAGGGCCTAGGGATGCAGTTCACAGACTAAATGTTGGTGGGGAAGTTTCGATTAAAAATTTTCAATTTGAAAAATTTTTAATCGGTTGCACACACTTCCTTAAGATATAGTCGGTCTTTTTTGTGAAAGCAAAAAAGTAATTGTGTAAAAATTGTAATGATCGTTGGAAAAAAAAAGAGGCGAAATAAAAAATTTATTTACAAAACACTCTCCTCGCAATGTGGTTTGTGTTTGCAAATTAAAATTTTTTTTTTCCCTCGACAACACTTGCGAGGGCATCGAAAATAAGGAACACAACCTAAGAGAAATTAAAAAATATTAAAAAAATATTTTTACCTTTCCTTTCGTTATTTTTTTTTTTCGATTCCGTCAACAAGTGACGGGGCCGAAAGCATCTCCTATTCGCGCAAAGATGACTAACATCTTCGTCTTTGGTGGGATCTCTCCCATCAAAGAGGAAGTGCGAGATCCGATGTAAATAGAAATAAAATTTTTCATTTCTATCATTGCGATCTAGAGTAAAATTAAAAAAATTTTAATTTATTAAATATTTAAAAAAATCTTAAAAATATTAAAAATTTTTTACCTGTAATCGCTCCCTTTCTCAGATAAGTCCCTTGAAGGGTTACCCGAACGTAGCCATCACTGCAGGCTTTCTTTGAGGAGATATAACAGCTAAAAGATTTAAAAGATTTTAAAGATTTATTTAAAAAAAAAAAAAATTAAAATTTTTTAAATTTTACCGATTCTTTGTGTTTGAATCCCCACAAGAACGTTTGTGCTTCTTCCAAACGTTTATCAGATAGGATCTTTTGAAAGAATGGAGAGAGTACTTTTTCGTTAGCTTTGGCATGTTGAAAACAAATAAGTGTTTTTTTTTTTTCAAGCACGATCAAGAATTTCAAAATGTAAATTTTTGAGATTCTAAACAATGAGTGAGATTAAAATGGCATGGCCGTTTTTAGTTGGTGGATTGATTTGTCTGGTTAATTCCGAAAACGAACGAGATCTTAACCTATTAAATAGTTGTATTAAAATTGAATATATTTAATATATTCAGTTTATTTGGTAAAATTTTTCTTTTAACCTTTCTTTTTTGGGTTGGTTCTGGCAACAGGATCAATTTTAAAAAGGTTTGGAAAAAAGGAAAGAAATTAACTTCTTAAAGGGACTATTCATATTTTAATGAATGGAAGTTTAAGGCAAAAACAGGTCTGTGATGCCCTTCGATGTTCCGGGCTGCACGCGCATTACACTGATATGTTCAATAAGTTTAATATTGTCGAAAGTGGGGGGTGGGAGCAATCTCATCTTTCACTTTTTTTTTTCCTGGTTTGAAAAGATTGGGTAATCTTCAAAAAATCATATCGTGATTGGGATAGTGTTTTGTAATTATCGCACTTGAACGAGGAATTCCTAGTAGGTGCAAGTCATTAACTTGCTCCGATTACGTCCCCGCCCTTTGTACACACCGCCCGTCGCTCCTACCGATTGAATAATCCGATGAGAATTCAGGATAGAATATCTTTTCAATTGTCTGAAAGGACAATTAGGGATATTTTAGAATTTATTCAAATCTTATTATTTAGAGGAAGGAGAAGTCGTAACAAGGTTTCCGTCGGTGAACCAGCGGAAGGATCATTATCATTTCCATACCTTTATTAAAAAAAACATTAGAATAATCGTTTTTATTGAAAAAAATGATTTAAAAAAAATTTTCACTTTTTTTTTGTTCTTCAACAAAGAAAGTGAATTATTAAAAATTTTTATAAAAAATTTTTATAAAAATTTAAAGCGTAAAAAAAAAAAGTAGATAGCTTTTAACAATGGATACCTTGGATTCCCTATCGATGAAGAACGTAGCAATGTACGTTATTTCATGTGAATTGTAAAATTCTGTGAATCATTGAAATTTTGAACGCAAAATGTACCTTTTAGATTAAAACCCTAGAAGGTCTGTTTGTTTGAGTGTCTAAAAAATTAATTATCACTTTTTTTTTAAATAGTAAAATATTTGAAAAAAAGATGTGACATTGTTTGTATCAAAAAAAAAAAAAATTTAATTTTTTTTTTTTTTTGATCAAATTAAAATATTTGAAAGCATTCGATAATTCTTTTTTTAAGAAATTAAGAAATGATTCCTTAAAGATTTTTATTTCTTTATTTTTTTCAAAAAGTTATCATTTATGCCTCTCCCTTTAAAAAAATTTTTTTTAAAAAAAAAAAAAAAAACTTGACCTCAAATCAAATAGGATTACTCGCTGAATTTAAGCATATTAATAAGCGAAGGAAAAGAAAATAACTATGATACTCTCAGTAATGGCGAATGAAGAGAGTCTTAAGCTCAATCCTAAATCAATTCTCCTTATGGGGAATCGAATTGTAGTGTAAATGATTGGGGTTTTTAAGAAAAATATCGGGTAAAAATGTTTTGGTATAAATGGAAACCTCGAATTTCCTATCAAAGAGGGTGAGAATCCCGTATTTGACCAATATTTTTATCAAATCTTTTTTTTAAATCTCTTTCAAAGAGTCGAGTTGTTTGAGAATGCAGCTCTAATATAGGTGATAGATTTCATCTAAAGCTAAATATAAAGGGAATACCGATAGCAAAAAAGTACTGTGAAGGAAAGGTGAAAAGAACTCTGAAAAGAGGGTTAAAAGCGCTTGAAATTGTTAAAAGGTGAAACGAATAAATATTTTAAAAAAAGGAAATCGAGAAAAAGTCTAGTCTCTTGATTAGATTTTTTTTGGTTTTTGTCATTTTCTCATCGAAAAGGGGAAAAAGGAATGGGGGAAAGGTTATTAATTGGTTAGTTTTTTTAAAATTAATTAATTGGTATTATAGTTCTCTATTCTCATCCTTTTTTTGGCGAGTTAAAAGAAAGGAGATGGTTGAAGGATTTCAATCTGGAATAATTTTTTGATGGAGTCTTTTGGATTAGGGGTATATCTAATTTTATTAGTATATTTTTAATTCAAGGGAATCTGTTTTGGAATAATTTCAACTTCTTATAAGAAAATGATTAAAAAATATTTATTCGACCCGTCTTGAAACACGGACCAAGGAGTCTAACATGTATGCGAGTTAAAAAATTTTTTGAAAAATTTTTATAAAAGCGAAACGAAAGTGATTAAGATATGAGATTTATCATTTTAAAAATTGATATTTCGAAATATCAACTGGTCTTTTTTTAAGAATGGATTCAAGTTTTAGCATATATGATGGTACCCGAAAGATGGTGAACTATGCTTGAACAGGGTGAAGTCAGAGGAAACTCTGATGGAAGCTCGAATCGGTACTGACGTGCAAATCGTTCGTTTGATTTAAGTATAGGGGCGAAAGACTAATCGAACCATCTAGTAGCTGGTTTTTACCGAAATTTCCCTCAGGATAGCTTGCATTAAAATAATAGTTTTATCAGGTAAAGCGAATGATTAGAAGTATCGGGATTGAAATAATCTCGACTTATTCTCAAACTTTAAATTGGTAAGAGAAAAATATTGAATTCTTAATTGAATATTTTTACCAAATAAATAATGCTTAGTGGGCCATTTTTGGTAAGCAGAACTGGCGATGTGGGATGAACCAAATGAGAAGTTAAAGTGTCAAAATATAAGCTTAATAGAAACCATAAAAGGTGTTGATTCATAAAGACAGCAGGACGGTGGTCATGGAAGTCGATATCCGCTAAGAAGTGTGTAACAACTTACCTGCCGAATGAATTAGCCCTGAAAATTGATGACGCTAAAGCTTTTTACTTAAACTTTTCCGTTAAATAATTTTTTTAAAAAAAATAAAAAAGGTTTTAACGAGTAGGTAAACGTGAAGGTAATGAAAAAGTTAATGAAGTGATTCTTAATGAAATTACCTTTAGTGCAGATCTTGGTGGTAGTAGCAAATATTCAAGTGAGAATCTTGAAGACCGAAGTAGGGAAAGGTTTCATGAGAACACCATTTGATCATGAGTTAGTCGATCCTAAGACAAAGATTAACCTCGAGAACAAAATAATCTTTTTTTCTTCATTCTTTCTCTCGGGAGAGGGTGGGGAGGAAAATCCAAAGATTATTTTTAAATGTCGAAAGGGAATAATGTTAAAATTCATTAACCAAGAGTTGGATAATTTTAACGGTAACGTAAATGAAATCAGAGACGTTGGCGATTTACTCAGGAAGAGTTATCTTTTCTTTATAACAAATTTAAAATTTAAAAAAGAAATAACCTTGGAATAATATTAAATTGAGATAAGGTTAAAAAATTTGGAAAAACACTTAAAAATTTTTTTTAAGTGTCTGATGTTTAAATCGTCAATCCATGAAAATCTGATGGAATTAATAATTATCAATTCTTGATCGTACTCATAACCGCATCAGGTCTCTAAGGTTAAAAGCCTCTGGTCAATAGATTAATGTAAATAAGGGAAGTCGGCAAAATAGATCCGTAACTTTGGGAAAAGGATTGGCTCTAAAGAATAAGATATTGGATATTTTAAAAAATAATATCAGAGAGGAGGATCGGATTATTTTTTTAAGCAATTAAAGAAATAGTCTAATCTTTTTTTTTGGTTGTTTTTAAGATTTCATTCTGATATCATTTAATATTCAATTTAGAACTGGTACGGACAAGGGGAATCCAACTGTTTAATTAAAACAAAGCATTGCGATGGTTTCAGTTGATGTTGACGCAATGTGATTTCTGCTCAGTGCTCTGAATGTCAATGTGAAGAGGTTCAATGAAGCGCGGGTAAACAGCGGGAGTAACTATGACTCTCTTAAGGTAGCCAAATGCCTCGTCATCTAATTAGTGACGCGCATGAATGGATTAATGAGATTCCCACTGTCCCTATTTACTATCTAGCGAAACCACAGCCAAGGGAACGGGCTTGGAATAATCAGCGGGGAAAGAAGACCCTGTTGAGCTTGACTTTATTCAGACTTTGTGAAATGACGCTCGAGGCATAGAATAGGTGGGAGATATGGTTTTTGATTGTATCGATATTTTTGAAATACCACTACTTTTGACGTTGCTTCACTTATTTAATTAGATAGAAAATGAAATCCTAAAAAAATTTCTTTATTCTTGATTTAACGGGAATTTATGTTTAATCGTTTTTTAGTTAGAATATAAGTTTTTTTTTAGGGTATTTTCGGATATCTTAAAAAATGCTTGTGGTTTTAATTAAGAATATTCGGTTTTACCTCTAAATCTTGGATCTATGTTAAAGACATTGTCTGATGGGGAGTTTGGCTGGGGCGGCACATCTGTTAAAAAATAACACAGGTGTCCAAAGTATAGCTCAATGAGAACAGAAATCTCATGTAGAATAAAAGGGTAAAAGCTATATTGATTTTGATTTTCAGTAAGAATACAAACCGTGAAAGCGTGGCCTATCGATCCTTTAGTCATTCAAAATCTGAAATTAGAGGTGTCAGAAAAGTTACCACAGGGATAACTGGCTTGTGGCAGCCAAGCGTTCATAGCGACGTTGCTTTTTGATCCTTCGATGTCGGCTCTTCCTATCATTGTGAAGCAGAATTCACCAAGTGTTGGATTGTTCACCCTTTAAAAGGGAACGTGAGCTGGGTTTAGACCGTCGTGAGACAGGTTAGTTTTACCCTACTGATGATTTTTAAAATATTTTTAAAATATTTAAAATATTTTCGTTCCAATAGTAATTCAATTTAGTACGAGAGGAACCATTGATTCAGATATTTGGTATTTACGTTTATTCGAACGAATAGTGACGTGAAGCTATCATCTGTTGGATTAAGACTGAACGCCTCTAAGTCTGAATCCATGCTAGATATGGAAGGATTTTAAAAAAATTCATTTTTTTGATATCGATAAAAATATTACCTTAATAAAAATAGGGAAGGAATTCATTTTCTTTTCCCAATATCATTAGAAAATAATCTACCTTTTTAGAGAAAGATGACTAACGCTTTCTTTAAAATTTGATTATAATAATAATTTCAAATATTTATCGAATTTAAATCATTTGTAGACGACTTAAATATTTAGAAGGGAGTATTGTAAGTACTAGAGTCTCCTTGTTGATACGATGTACTGAGATTAAGCTCTTTTTCTTTGGATTAAACTTTTTTTTAAAATTACATTTTGAAAAAATGTAATTTACTTTTTTTGTCTAGACTCACCTTACAACTTTCAATTTAGTCATTTTTTTCTAAAAAAAAAAAATGGACTAATTTGAAAACATCGATTCATGTTAAACGAAAAATTAAATATTCTAATAACATTTGCTTCGATAGGTAAAATTTATTTTACTATCGAACAAAAAACCAGGGGTATTGAAATTGCTCCCACGGCAAAGTCGTCGCCATCTCTTTCCTTTGAGGGATCACCCTGAAAATTTTCAAAGTCGTCGCCATCTCTTTCCTTTGAGGGATCACCCTGAAAATTTTCAAAGTCGTCGCCATCTCTTTCCTTTGGGGACACCTGAAAATTTTCCAAGTCGTCGCCATCTCTTTCCTTTGAGGGATCACCCTGAAAATTTTCTAAGTCGTCGCCATCTCTTTCCTCTGAAAATTTTCAAAAGGAAATGATGGGGGTTTTTTTTCCGGACCAAAGAAACTTTGACACCATTCGATAGATCTCTTCGAGCTGCTATGGTGCACCTTTCATGGTTTTCGTCGGAGTCAATTATCCTCTCGGCAAATCGTGTGACAAGTCAAATTTTTGAAAATGACCGTTTCTTGGCGCATTATTGGTACCCCACTCAAAAGACAGCAAAAAACCTGTAGGAAAGTGAATTTTCAAAGGAAAACCTCGAAAATGGCCGTTTTCGCGAGGATTTTTTGAAAATGTCTGGGTAGGGGTACAGGGTTAGCATTTGAAAAGTTGAAAAAGTTGAAAAAATCGAAAAAAATTGACTCTGTGTGCGTTTCTGCGTGGGTAGGGGTACAGGGTTAGCATTTGAAAAGTTGAAAAAATTGAAAAAATTCGCTCTGTGTGCGTTTCTGTGTGCGTTTCTGTGTGCGTTTTTAAAAATTTAGCTTGTTAAAAAAATTTAGCTTGTTAAAAAAATTTAGCTTGTTAAAAAAATTACTCCAGGGGGGTCCCCCTAGGGAGTAAAGCAATTTCAATTTAGTCATTTTTTTTTTTTTTAAAAAAAATGGACTAATTTGAAAACATCGATTCATGTTAAACGAAAAATTAAAAATTCTAATAACATTGCTTCGATAGGTAAAATTTATTTTACTATCGAACAAAAATTAGTGATTGTTAAAAAAAAAGTTAGCTTTGTATGCGTTGTTTAAAAAATTTAGCTTGTTAAAAAAATTTCTCTAGGGGTAGGGGTAGTACCCCTAGGGAGTAAAGCAATTTCAATTTAGCTTTGTGTGTGCGTTGTTAAAAAAATTTAGCTTTGTATGCGTTGTTTAAAAAATTTAGCTTGTTAAAAAAATTTAGCTTTGTTAAAAAAATTACTCTGTGTGCGTTTCTGTGTGCGTTTTTAAAAATTTAAAAAATTTAGCTTGTTAAAAAAATTACTCCAGGGGTAGGGTAGTACCCCTAGGGAGTAAAGCAATTTCAATTTAGCTTTGTGTGTGTGTGTGGTGTGCGTTGTGAATAGGCTCTGTGTGCGATTTTTTTTTTTAAAACCCCCCTTTAACTTGTTTACTATGAGAGCTTTTAATTGACTAAAATCTTGAATGATCTGAAAGTACGGTTATTTGGGATTTAAAGATTTTAAGCTAATTTCTTTTTTTTAAAAAAACAGCAGCGTTAGTATTTGGGTACAGAACCCTGCGCTCCCCTTGTTTTCTGATCTTTGCGTTTTAAAATGGTTAAATTGGAAAAAACGCAAAAAATGAGGGAGAGAGAGGGGGAATGTACCGAGCAATTTCAATTTAGTCATTTTTTTTTTAAAAAAAATGGACTAATTTGAAAACATCGATTCATGTTTGACCTATCTGTAATATGATCCTGGGCGAAAACCAAAAAAAAAAAAATTTAAGCTTTGTGTGTTTGTGTGTTGTGTGTGTTGTGTGTGCGTTGTGTTTTTAAAAAATTGGTTGTAGCGTTGTGTTTTAAAAAAAATTTGGTTTGCGAATTTTTGGTTTTTCGCTCGCACAGGATGTAATTACACACATTTAAAAAAAATGAAAGAGAGGATCAATCTTTCGTTTTTCTCCATAACAACGTTTTTTTTAAGTTCTTTTTTTTTTTGATAAAAAAAAGAACACACCCAGATTTAAAAAAAAAAAGCGCAAAAAAAAAAAAAGTTCTAAATAATGAATCTTGCAAGTTTTTTTACTCGGGTCCAAGCGAAGTTTTACGAACAAATTTTGGGGGACCTCAACCTTCTGGATAAATAGGGACAGCACAGAGCTCTCTGTGAAGTACGCGGGGTTAAACTTGTATTTGATCGCTAGGGGTGAAATCCTATGATTGATCAAAAACAAACTAAAGCGAAAGCATTTTAACAAGGATGTTTTCATTTATCTATAAAGAAGGAGTAGTTTTACTAACTTTTTCTTTTTCTCTTTTCTTTTTTTTAAATTTTTAAAACAAATTTAAAAAAAAAAAAAAAGAAAAAAGGGGTTAGTAAAAAACTACTAGAGGAGTATACTAACTCCCCCCCTTATATAATTTTTCTCTTCCTTTTTTTTAATTATTATTATTATTTTAATAATAATAATAAAAAAAAGAAGAAAAAAAATATATAATAAAGGGGGGTGGGGTTTTAGTAACTACTAGCGTGGTTTTCGGGCAAAATGCTTGGAGTGGCGCGCAAGCATTACCTTTGTATATTCCACTACCGGTTGAAAAACCTCCATTTGTTCCAAACGAACGAACATTTTTTAGTTTTTTTTCCAAAACTTTTTTTTTAAAAAAAAAAGAAAAGGAAGGAAAAAAAACACAGTGGGTTTTTCTGTGTGGGTTTTTCTGTGTGGGTTTTTCTGTGTGGGTTTTTCTGTGTGGGTTTTTCTGTGTGGGTTTTTCCACTGTGTTTTTTTCCAAACTTTTTTTTTTTTTTTAAAAAAAAGGGGAAGGAAAAAAAAACTAAAAATATTTTTGTTTAGCTTCAACGACGAAAAAGCGCATGGGTAATTTTTTAACCCCGTTAGAGTTCGCTTTTTTCGTGCAAAAGATGATCCGCAGTGAAGATGAACTTGCAATATTTCGATTGAACTTTTGGT
>Ga0207702_10005312_pt1 | contig 11297 bp, 12 predicted proteins | sample KBSCornC62_FD_184302 | JGI IMG/M metagenome (GOLD analysis project Ga0207702, IMG submission 184302) | Corn rhizosphere microbial communities from Kellogg Biological Station, Michigan, USA - KBS Corn C6-2 (SPAdes) (version 2) | ecosystem: Host-associated > Plants > Roots > Rhizosphere > Soil ...
AAACTGTGCGCGCGGGCGCGTCTCAGCGCAGCGTTGTCAATGCCCGCAACGCCTGTGGAAAGTTCTTCACAGGAATGATCCGGATGCCGTCGGCATAGCGCCTGGCCTCGCGCGCGTTGTCGCCGGCCGGCACGAGGAAGACGTCCACACCCGCCGCGCGCACTCCGAGCGTCTTTTGCTTGACGCCGCCGATCGGCAGCACGCTGCCGTCGAGGCCGAGCTCGCCGGTCGCGGCGACCCTGTGCCCGTGCGTGACGTTGCGGCCGAGCTCCTGGAGGATGTCGAGCGCGAAGGCGAGGCCCGCCGACGGGCCGCCCACGCCGCCGGCGTCGATGCGGATGTGCACCGGCAGCTTCACGCGCAGGTCGTCGCGCGCCGAGATGCCGACGAGCGCGCGCTTGGGATCCTGAGGGTCCGGAACGGTCTTGATCACGGTCGTGTGCGTCTTGCCGTTGCGGCGATACGCGATCGTCACCTTCTCGCCCGGCTTGTGCTTCGCCAGGATCGCGCGCAGCCGCGCAACCGACGTCACCTTCTTGCCGTCGGCCTCGAGGATGACATCGCTCGTCTTGAGGATCTTCGCCGCCGGCGTGCCCGGCTCGACGATGACGACGATCACGCCGCCGCTCGAGGCGCGCACGTTGTAGCCGAGCCGTTTGAGCGCGACCACCGCCGCGACCTTCTGCGACTCCGTCATGTCCTGCTGGCCGATCTGCTGCTCGACCGTCGAGCTGATCGGCGGGGCTTTGACGACGGTCGAGCCCGACGGCCGCGTGAACGGCAGCAGCCGTTCGAGGAGGCGCGCCTCGCGCTCGCGCACGTCGACGAAGTAGATCGGCCCAGGCCCGTGCGGCTTCTCCCCCGCGACGGTCACGAGCGGGTCGACCGGGTGCGCCGGGTCGACGAGCTGGATGTCGTAGCCGCTGGCGGGGGACAGCCACAGCACGAGCGCCGCAGCGACGAGGAGGACGAGCCCGGCCCCCGCGAGCCGCGCCGGCGTGAGCCACCGCATTCCGCCGAGGATATGCGCGTCAGAGGAGGCTGCGCGTCAGTCCGCCGTCGACCGGGACGACCGCCCCGGTGACGTACGAGGCGGCGTCCGACGCGAGGAAGCAGACGACGTCGGCGATCTCGCGCGGCTGCCCGAAGCGCCGCAGCGGGATCGCCTCGAGGTCCTCGGCGCGCGGCTTGCCCTTGAAGGCCTCCGCCAGGCGCGCGGTCTCGATCCGGCCCGGCGCGATCGTGTTGACGGTGATCTTCTTCGGGCCGATCTCGCGCGCGAGCGTCTTCGCCCAGCCGATCACGCCGGGGCGGATCGCGTTCGAGAGGGCCAGGTTGTCGATCGGCTCGCGGACCGAGCTCGACTCGATGTTGATCACGCGCCCGCGCCCGCTCCGCTCGAGCTGTGGGAGGCAGAGGCGGGTGAGCCTGATCGCCGAGAGGAGCAGCAGCTCGACGGCCGACTCGACCTGGTCGTCGGTCAGCTCGAGCGCGGCGTTGCGAGGCGGCCCGCCGCTGTTGTTGACGAGGACGTCGATGCCGCCGAACGCCGTGAGCGTCCGGTCGACGAGCCGTTTCAGGTCGGCGGGGTTCGTGACGTCCCCGCGGACAGCGAGCGCCCCGAGCCGCTCGGCCTCGCGCTCCAGCACCTCGCGGCGCCGGGCGAACATCGCGACGTTCGCGCCTTCCGCGGCGAGCGCCTCTGCGATCGCGAGGCCGATGCCGGCTGAGGCCCCGCAGACGATCGCCGTGCGCCCGCTCAGGTCGAGGTTCACCGACGGCCTCTCAGCTCGGGGCGCCGAGCACGCCGACGACCTCGCGGACCGCCTCGGCGGACGCGTTCAGCGCCTCGCGCTCGTCTGCGCCCAAGTCGAGCTCGACGATCTCCACGATGCCACCCGCGCCGAGCTTGACGGGAACGCCCATGTACAGGCCGTCGATGCCGTACTCGCCCTCGAGGTAGGCGGTGCACGGGAGCACGCGGTGCTCGTCGAGCATGATCGAGTCGACCATCTGCGCGGCCGCGGCGCCAGGCGCGTACCAGGCCGACGTGCCGAGCAGCTGCACGATCTCGCCGCCACCCTTGGCGGTGCGCTCGACCATCGCCGCGATCCGGTCTTCGGGCACGAGCTTACGCAACGGGATCCCGCCGACGGTCGTAGCCGAGACCACCGGCACCATCTGGTCCCCGTGGCCGCCGAGCACCATCGCGGTCACGTCCTTCACGGACGAGCCGGTCTCCCAGGCGATGAAGGTCGAGAAGCGGGCCGTGTCAAGGATCCCGGCCATGCCGAAGACGCGCTCCTTCGGCCAGCCCGACGTGCTCTTCGCGACGTGGCACATTGCGTCGAGCGGGTTCGAGACGACGATCAGGATCGCCTCCGGCGACGCGCCGATCACCTCCTCGGTCACGGAGCCGACGATCTTCTCGTTCGTCGTCACCAGGTCGTCGCGGCTCATGCCCGGCGAGCGCGGCAGGCCGGCCGTGATCACGACCACGTCGGAGCCCGCGGTCTCCTCGTAGCCGTTCGAGCCGACCACGAACGGCTCGTAACCGAGCACGGCGCCCATCTGGTTGATGTCGAGCGCCTTGCCCTGCGGCAGGTTCTCCTTGATGTCGACCAGCACGACGTCGGCGTAGTCGCGCGTCGCCAGCACCTGCGCGCAGGTCGCGCCGACGTTCCCGGCGCCGACGACCGTGAGCTTCCGCCGCTCGCTCACGAGACCGGCGCCCCCAGCGCGTCGATGATCGCGTCGGCGACGTCGCTCGTGCCGACGGCGGTCGGATCGTCGCGCGTCGGCTTCATGTCGTAGGTGACGCGCTCGCCCGAGCGGATCACTTCGGCGATCGCGCCCTCGAGCCGGTCGGCCGCCTCGCGCTCCTCGAGGTGCCGCAGCATCAGCACGCCCGAGAGCATCATCGCCATCGGGTTGACCTTGTTCTGGCCGGCGTACTTCGGCGCCGAGCCGTGTGTCGGCTCGAAAACCGCGGCGTGCGTGCCGAAGTTCGCACCTGGGGCGAGGCCGAGCCCGCCGACGAGACCAGCTGCGAGGTCGGAGACGATGTCCCCGTAGAGGTTCGGCAGCACGAGCACGTCGTACTCCTCCGGGCGCTGCACGAGCTGCATGCAGAGGTTGTCCACGATTCGGTCCTCGAACTCGACGTCCGGGTTCTCCTCCGCCACCTCGCGCGCGATCCGCAGGAAGAGCCCGTCGGAGAACTTCATGATGTTCGCCTTGTGGACGGCCGTCACCTTGCGGCGGCCGTTGCGGCGCGCGTAGTCGAACGCGAACTCGACGATCCGGCGCGAGCCGCCGACCGAGAGCGGCTTGATCGAGATGCCGGACTCGCGCGGGACGGTGCCGCCGTGCGCGGCGACCCAGTCAGCGAGCTCGAGCGCGTGCGCCGTGCCCTCCTCGTACTCGATCCCGGCGTAGAGATCCTCGGTCGCCTCGCGCACGATGATCAGGTCGACGTCCTCGTAGCGCGAGCGGACGCCTTCGTAGCTCTTGCACGGCCGCACCTGACCGTAGAGGTCGAGCGTCTTGCGCAGGGTGACGTTGACGGAGCGGAAGCCGCCGCCGACGGGAGTCGTGATCGGTCCTTTCAGCGCGACGCCAGAGCGCTTGATCGAGTCGAGCACGTGCTCGGGCAGCGGATTGCCGCCGTAGCGCCCCATCACGTCGGCGCCGGCGTCCTGCACGTCCCACTCGAACGAGACGCCGGTCGCCTCGAGCACCCGCCTCGTCGCCTCGGCGAGCTCCGGGCCGGTGCCGTCGCCGGGGATCAGGGTCACCTCGTGGGCCACGGCGCGTGACTCTAGCGGAGCACTACACTTCCGGCCGTGAACGACTTCAAGCCGGGTCTCGAAGGCGTCGTCGCGGTCGAGACGGAGATCGCCGAGCCGGACCGCGAGGGCGGCTCGCTCCGCTATCGCGGGGTCGATATCGAGGAGCTCGTCGGGCATTACCCGTACGAGGCCGTCTGGGGGCTGCTCGTCGACGATGACCTGAACTCGCTGATGCCGGATCCAGAGCCGTACCAGCCGGCGGCCCTGACGGGGAACGCGCCGTCCGACCTCCAAGCCGAGACCGCGCGCCTCTCCGGCGAGTGGAAGCTCGGCAAGCTGAACGAGATCTCTGACGGGCAGGCCCGCGAGGACCTCGGCCGCCTCTCGGCGCAGATGATGGAGATCGTCGCCCGCTCTGCCGCGAAGGCCGACGGCCGCGAGCCGGCGCCGGACGACGTCGTCGCCCAGGGCAAGACCGCCGCGGAGAAGTTCCTGCTGCGCTGGCGAGGCGCGGCCGACCCGAGACACGTCAAGGCGATCGACACCTACTGGATCTGCACCGCCGAGCACGGGCTCAACGCCTCGACCTTCACCGCCCGCGTCGTCGCCTCGACCGGAGCCGACTGCGGCGCGGCGCTCTCGTCGGCCGTGGGGGCGCTCTCGGGCCCGCTGCACGGCGGCGCGCCGGCCTACGTGAAGCCGATGCTCGAAGAGGTCCAGCAGCTGGGCAACGCCGAGCAGTGGGTGCGTGACGCGCTCGGGTCCGGGAAGCGGATCATGGGCTTCGGCCACCGCGTCTATCGCGCAGAGGACCCGCGCTCGCGAATCCTGAAGCGCACGGCACGGGAGCTCGAGGCGCCGCAGGTCGAGGTCGCCGAAGAGCTCGAGCAGGTCGCGCTGAAGGCGCTGCAGGAGCGGCATCCGGAGCGCGTCCTGGCGACCAACGTCGAGTACTACTCGGCGATCGTGCTCGACGTCGCCGAGATTCCGCCTCCGCTAGCGCCGGCGATGTTCGCCTGCTCTCGCGTGGCCGGCTGGTCGGCGCACATCCTCGAGCAGAAGCGCACGGGCCGCCTGTTCCGGCCGTCGGCCCGCTACGTCGGCCCGGGCGCGCGCCCTGCGTCGTCGGTGGACGGAGCCGCGGTCCGCACTTGAGCCTCGCGGAGGCCGGGGTCGAGGCGAACGCGCTCGCCGAGAGCGGGAACGAGCGCGACCTCGCCAAGCTGCGCGCGGCCTGGTCGGAGGAGCTCGAGGCCCAGGCGCGCTCGGCGGACTACCGCGAGCGGGCGGCGGCGTTCCGCGCCGTCGGTCAGTTCCGCTTCCGTCAGAAGGAGGAGCTGCTCCGCCGCGGGCTCGAGGACGACAGCCCGGCGTGCCGCGGGTCGGCGCTGCTCTCGCTGGAGCTCCTCTCGCGCGACCACCCGCGCACGATCAACTCGGTGCGGCCGCTGCTGCACACGCTCGCGAACGCCGACGGCAACGAGGCCGTTCGCCGCCTCGCGATCCTGGCGCTGCGGAACGGCTCGCCGCAGCGCGACACCATCGTCCTCCTGTCGGGGATCGCCGAGGAGGAAGGCCTCTCGCGCGAGACGCGGCAGGCCGCGGCGAAGGTCGCCGCCGGGCTCGACAAGCGCGCGAAGACGCGCTAGGCGCTAGACGCAGTTGCAGGTACGGCCGCGGAGCTCGGTGCCGCACGAGGGACAGATGCGCCGCCGCCGCTTCCACTCCAGCGCGCTCTTCTGCAGGCCGGCCATCGACATCAGGAAGCCGACGCCGGCGATCGAACTCGCGAGAATCGCCGTGTGCGGGTCGAGCATCATCCTGAACCGGTGATTCCTGAACGTCACGAGCCCGAAACGTCGCGGCGGCGTGCATGGGGGTGGCTGCGGAAGTAGACGTCGCGGCGGCGCCGGTCGGAGACGTGCGTGTAGAGCTCCGTCGTGCTCAGGTCGGCGTGGCCGAGCATCTCCTGGACGCTGCGCAGGTCGGCGCCGCCTTCGAGCAGGTGCGTCGCGAACGAATGGCGGAGCAGGTGCGGATGGACGCGCTCCGGCTCGAGGCCCGCGCGGCCGGCGAGGCGGCGCAGGATCAGGAAGGCGCCGGCGCGGGTGAGCGCGCCGCCCTGCGCGTTGAGGAAGAGCTCCGCCCGGTGGCGGCGGTCGAGGAGCGGGCGGCCGTGGGCGAGGTAGCGGCGCAGCGCCTCGACGGCGTGGCGGCCGACCGGGACGACTCGTTCCTTGTTGCCCTTGCCGATGCAGCGGACGAGCCGCTGCTCGAGGTCGACGCCGGTCTTCTCGAGCCCCACCGCCTCGCTGACCCGCAGGCCGGCGCCGTAGAGCAGCTCGACGAGCGCACGGTCGCGCATCGCGCGCGGTGACGACCCTGCGGCGGCGTCGATCAGCCGCTGAGCCTCGGCGGGGGAGAGCGTGCGTGGCAGCTTGCGCCGGCGCCGTGGAAGCTCGAGCGCGGCGGCCGGGCTGTCGGAGCGCGCGCCGAGCAGGACGAGGTGGCGGAAGAAGGAGCGGACGGCGGCGACGCGGCGCGCGATCGTCGCAGGCGAGAGGCCCGCCGCGCGGAGCTCGGCGAGCCAGCGCTCGAGGTCTTCGTGCGTGGCGCGTGACGGGGGCCCGCCGAGCCAGTCGCCGAGCGCGCGAAGGTCGCGGCGGTAGGCCTCGACGGTCTTCGGCGCCCGCCGCGCGGCGAGCAGCGCGAGGAACCCCTCGACCTCGGGATCGGATGCAGCCGGATCGGGCCGCGGCGTCTCCATCGGACGTTCCTTGTTCGCGCTGGGCGCGCGGACGCCTGCCGTAGAGTCCGCCCGCATGGGCGCCAACGAGGAGCTGGAGGCGGCCGCGTCCCTGTTCGAGCACGCCGCCGACGAGCTCGACCAGGCCGCGCGCCACTGCCGCACGGCTGCCGGGCACATGCGCGGCCGCGAGGTGCCGCGCGGCGCCGCGCACGCCTGGGCCGCGCATGGCCACGTCTTGCGCGCGGGCAGGCTGCTCGAGGAGCAGGCCCGCGTCCATGCGCAGAAGTCGAACCCCGAGCCCGGCTAGCACGGCCTCGGGCCCCCGCGGCACGTTGTCGCAATGTCGGCACGAAGCCGTCACGGACACGCGACGATTTCGCTCGTATCGTGTCGGAGGGCGGGAGTGGTGGGCACCCGCTTCTCGCGGCTGAATCTTTTTTGAGAGCGGGCGCGCTTAAGAGCGCGGGTGCGCCCGGTCGTAGACCTTGCGGAGGCGCCGGGCGTCCACGTGGCTGTAGACCTGCGTCGTCGAGAGCGAGCTGTGCCCGAGCAGCTCCTGGATCGTCCGTAGGTCGGCGCCGCCCTCGAGGAGGTGCGTGGCAAACGCGTGCCGGAAGCGGTGCGGGTGCGGGAGCAGCCGGCGCAGCGTGCTCGTGTCGAGCCGGCGGCCGCGCGTGGAGAGGAAGAGCGCGTTCTCCGCGCCGCGAGCCAGCTCGGGCCGCGCCTCCCGCACGTACTGCGCGACCACGCGCGCCGCCTCCTCGCCGAGCGGGACGACACGCTCCTTGCCACCCTTGCCGCGGACGTGGACGAGCTCCTGCTCGAAGTCGACGTCTGCGAGGTCGAGGTCGACCGCCTCCTGCGAGCGCAGACCCGCCGAGTAGACGAGCTCCGCGAGCGCGAGGTTCCGCAGGGCCAGCGGGCCGGCGCCGCCGAGCGCCGCCAGCTCCGCGTCGATCTCCTGCGGCTGCGGCGCATCGGGAAGCCGCCGCGGCCGCCGCGGCGCGAACGACGCGTCCGGGACGTGCGCCGGGCCGAGCGCGTGCCGCAGGAAGGCCCGTACGGCGGAGAGCTTGCGCGCGATCGTCGCGGGCGCGAGCTTCCGAGGCCGCGCCCGGCCGAGCTCGGCGGCGTACTCCGACAGCGCGCGCACGTCGACGTCCTCGAGCCGCGTCCCGCGCCGGCGCAGCCACGAGCAGAACTCCTCGACGTCGAAGCGGTACGCACGCCGCGTCCGCTCCGACAGCGCCGGGCTCTCGAGGAACCGTCGAACCGCCTCGTCCACGACGAGGGACTTCGCCGCCGAAACGGCGATTCCGCTAGCCGACGGCGGCGACGATCTCGTCGCTCAGGCTCGGGAAGCCGCGCAGGAACTCGACGCGCTCGCCCTTGAACCGCTCGACCAGCGAGCGGTACTCGTCACCGCGACCCTGCGCGTCGTAGAGCTTCCGCGGCTGCAGGATCTCCGGCTCGTCGATGCCCGGCACCGCGGCCGCGACGAGGTAGCCGAAGTCCGGGTCGCGCTCCCACTCGATCGTGCCCTCGGCGATCCCCTTCACGATCGCCGACGAGTGCTTGATCCGCACCTTGCGCGAGCGTTCGTCGCCCTCCGGCCCGCCGACTCGTCCCGTGTTCAGGACGTAGACCTCGAGCGGGTGCTGCGCGAGCAGCTCGAGGAAGCGGTTGCCCTGCAGGTCGTGCGGCATCGGGAAGAAGGGGTTCGTCCCCGGCACGCGCAGGAACTTGCCGGCCTCGTCGGCGCCGCCGGCGCTCGTGCCGGTTGTCTCGCCGAGCATGAAGAAGGCAGCCGCCTGCGGCCCGTCGAGCTTCGCGACCGCTGGGACGATGTTCTCGTTCTTGTTCAGGATCAGGAGGAAGTGCGCCTCGTCGATCTCGTCGGCGGAGGCGGCCTCGATCACCTCGAACGGGAACGTCGCGCGCCCGTTCGAGGTGTAGTTCGTGTCGTAGAAGTCGACCTCGTCGCCATGCTGCGAGACGTTCTCGAGGTACGACCGCGGCTGCGTGACCGCGCCGTAGATCGTCGGCTCGTCCTCGGGGTTGAGGCCGAAGGTCTTGGCGAAGCAGCCGTTCTCGGTCGCGTAGACGCGGCCGTTCGGCATCCACGCGACGAAGTCGTCCTGCACCGGCAGCGAGCCGTTCTGGCGCGTGAAGGTGGTCGTCGTCTTCCCAGTGCCGGACAGGCCGACGATCAGGCCGACGCGCTTGCCGCGCTCGGTCGGGATGATCTTGCAGCCCGCGTGCAGCGGGATCCCGCCGCGGTCGTAGACGAGCTTGTTCCACATCCGCAGCCCGCCCTTCTTCGACTCGCCGAAGTAGTCCGAGTTGAAGACGCGGGTGACGCCCTGCTCGAGGTCGACCGCGATCAGGCGGTCGTCCGGATAGCCGTCGGCCTTCAGGTTGGGCGTGTAGATGACCGTCAGCTCGGGCTCGAGCTCGTCGTCCTCGTCGGGCGTGAAGTAGAGCTGCTGCTGCATGCCCGCGATGTTCGCGTTTGCGGCCTCGATGTAGAGGCGCGCCGGCGTCCGGAACTCGGGGTCGTTCCCGATGTAGCCGTCGATCACGACCATCTCCCGAGCCGCGATGTACTCGTCCTGCGTCGCCGCCCAGCGCTCGCCCTCCTCGCGGGTGATGGCCTGGTTCTGGCCGTCGGGCTCGTCGGTGACGATGAAGGTCGAGCGCTTCGAGCGGCTGACGACGTCGGTCTGGATGTTGACGTTCCCGAAGGCGGTGCGCTGCGCGTTCGGCATGCGCGCTGCGAGCTCTTTCAGCTGCTCGGGATCGGGATTGTCGATGACGTCGGCCGCATCGGGCAGCCGGAAGAGCATCTTGGCCACGAGGCGGGATCTTACCTGGGCCTCTCTGCGGCAGGCGCTGCTGCACAATGGCCGGCGATGGAGCACAGGCCCCTGCCGCCGCGGGCGACGCGCGTGATCGCGCGGCTCCGACGCGCGCGCCGGTGGCTGCTGTTCCTGCTCGGCGGAGTCGCCGTCGTGCTCTTGCCGTGGAGCGGGTACCTCGGCGCGACGCTGCCGTCGGAGCACGTGGCCCACCACTGGCGGGTCGCCTGGGTCGGCCTCGACCTCGCGGAGGCCTCCGCGCTCGTCGCGACCTTCGTCGCGCTGCTCAGGAACTCGCCCGCGGTGACCGTGCTGGCGTCGATCTCCGGCACGCTCCTCGTCTGCGACGCGTGGTTCGACGTCGTCACCGCGCAGCCCGGCAGCGACCTCGCGTGGGCGCTGGTCTTCGCGCTGCTCGCGGAGCTGCCCCTGGCCGCGCTCTGCTTCTGGATCGCCTTCGAGGTCGGCGAGGTGGTCGGCGCTATCGTCTCCGAGGAGCAGGCTTTGGCAGCTGACCCTCGGCCCACAGCGCCGCCAGCCCAACCCGTGGAAGGCCGACGACGCGCTCGTACATGAGGTAGCGCGGCTCCCAGCGGGGAAAGAACTTCGTGTTGAAGCGGTGCAGCCGCTCGAGCTGGAACCACGCGTCGGCGACGAGCAGCCCGCGGCCGGCCAGCCGCTCCAGCCGCCCGCGCGGGGCGTGGACGAAGCGTGCGAACGCCGCGAAGTTCAGCGAGACCTCCTCGACGCCGTGCTCGCGCAGCAGCTCGATCCCGCGAGCGACGAGGAACTCCATCAGGCCGTTCGGCGTCTCCTGCTCGCGCCGCATGAGCGAGAGCGAGACGGCCGGCCGGCCGTAGCTCGGCACGAAGTGGAGGAATCCTCTGATGCGGCCGTCGTCGCCGCGCCCGAGCACGACGAGGCTGTCGCCGTGGTCCTCGCGCCGAAGCTCGTCGAGCGACATCGTGAACCCGCGTTCTGCAGCCCCGCGGCGCCAGAGGCGGCTGACGGCCTCGAGCTGCTCCAGCTCGTCGTCCCTCAAATCGGCGAGCTGGCGGAGCTCGGCGGCGTAGCCCTGCTTCTCGAGCCGCGTGACCGACTGCCGCACCTTGCGGATCGGCCGGCCCTCGAGCGAGAACGCGCGCGTCTCGACGACCGCCTCGTCGCCCAGGTACATCGAGCGCAGCCCGAGCTGCTCCCACAGCGGCCGCAGCCGGTCGCCCGCCCCGAGCGCCGCGATCCGGAGGCCGCGCGCCTCCGCGAAGGTGCTCAGCTCGCGCAGCAGCTCGCGGACGGCGTCGTCGGGCCCGATCGCGTCGCCGGAGACGATCAGGACCCCGGCCTCGACGCGGTAGCCGAGGAACGCGCGGCCGTCGGCGCTGAAGAGGTAGTGCTGGTCGCGGCGCAGCTTGAAGTAGGCGAGCGTGTCGGCCCCGTGGCTGCGCACGAGCTCGCGCGCAGCGTGCCGCAGCTCGGCGCCGGGCAGGATCCGCGGTGCCGCCAGCGGCCGGAAAAGCAGGTACGCGCACCAGGCGAGCGTGAGCACGCCGGCGACGCCGATTGCCTCGTCGACGCGGCCGAGCTCGTCGCGGAAGTCGAGCGGCCCGGCCTGCCACAGGAGCGCGTCCACCGTCTCGCGCAGGATCGGACCGAGCCCTGCACCGTCCGGTGCCGCGATCCACACCGCAAGGCCGCAGAGGAAGAGACTCGCCGCCGCCAGCAGCGGCACGCGCCGCAGCGCGTTCCTCAGCGTGTCGGGGTCGTGGCGGACGCAGAACGAGCCGCGCCCGAGCCACAGCACCACCGCGGCCGCGACGCTGCCCGAGGCCGCCTCGACGTCGAGGCCCTTCAGCAGGTCGAGCACCGTCAGTCCCGCGAGCAGGACGAGCGCGAGCCGGA
>Ga0207702_10005315_pt1 | contig 11295 bp, 10 predicted proteins | sample KBSCornC62_FD_184302 | JGI IMG/M metagenome (GOLD analysis project Ga0207702, IMG submission 184302) | Corn rhizosphere microbial communities from Kellogg Biological Station, Michigan, USA - KBS Corn C6-2 (SPAdes) (version 2) | ecosystem: Host-associated > Plants > Roots > Rhizosphere > Soil ...
CAGCACTGCGGCGCCGAGCTTGATTGGCTCGACCGGGTTTTGGCCGCCGCGCTCGATGAGAGAGCCGCCGACGAAGGCGATAGGGGAGAGCGCATAGAACAGACCAAGCTCGCCAATGGTGTCCGCAACATAGATGTCGGTCGAGGCTTCTGGCAGTTGCCCTTCCGACCTAAGCGCCACGCGCAGATTGGCCCCCAGCGCCTCCGCGATCGGCTTCCCGCGCTCGGGATGACGCGGGACGATGATGGTGAGCAGAGTCGGCTGGTCTTGTTTCATTTTTTTGTGCGCTTCGGCAACCAGCTCCTCCTCGCCGGGATGAGTGCTTGCGGCGAGCCACACGATACGGCCAGAGATCGCGGCGGCAAGCCGCCTCTTGCCAGGCAGATCGGCGGGCGGCGGCGGGGCGTCGGCCTTGAGGTTGCCCACGTCGAGCGTGCGCGCGACGCCGAGTTGGGCGAAGCGCTCAGCGAGGCTGTCGTTCTGCGCCAGCACGAGGTCGAAGGCCGAGAACAGCGGACGGCTCAAGCCAGGACGCCTGCGCCAGCGCTTGAACGAAGACGATGACATGCGGCCGTTGATCAGCAAAAGCGGAATGCCTTCGCCCTTGGTCTCGAGCACGAGGTTCGGCCAGATCTCGGACTCGACCAGAACGGCAAGGTCGGGTCGCCAATGATGCAGGAAGCGCTGCACATAACTCTTGTTGTCGAGCGGCACATATTGATGCAGCACATTCTTCGGCAGGCGCGAGCGAGCAAGTTGCGCCGAGGTCACGGTGGCGGTGGTTAGCAGCATGCGCACTTCAGGCCGCTCCGCGGCGATGGTCTCGATCACTGGCAGCGCCGCGTTGGCTTCGCCGACGCTCGAGGCATGGAACCAGGCGAGAAAGCCTTTGGGACGGGGTGCACTCGCGCGTCCATAGCGTTCCGAGCGGCGGTCGGGCTCCTCTTTGCCGCGCCGCGTACGCCAGGCGAGGATCAATGGCGCGAATGGCACGGCAAGCGACGTGAGCGCGCGATAGGCCTTGAGCGACAGCCCGGGTTTGACAGCTGCTTGCATGTTCAATGGATCGATCCCACCAGCCAGAGCATAGGCGCGGGACGTAACTTCGGCGAGAGCTTGCTCGATCGCGAGCCGTCCGGCCTCGATCGACTCGACATCGTTGCTGGTTGCGACCCTGACGGGGTCACCGATCACGATGGCAAGGGCGGAGAAGGGAAGATTGATGGTGAAGCGACTCCAGGTGGGGAGAGTCAAAAATCTCCGCGAGGCGATGGCAAACGGCACGACTGGGCGGCCCGACAAGGCAGCGAGCGTGGCAATGCCTTCGCCTGCCCGGCGCGCGGGGCCCGGAGGTACGTCGGCGGTCATGGCCACCGTCGCGCCGCTTGTCAGCGCCCGCAACGATTCGCGCAAGGCAGTGGCGCCGCCGCGATTGCGCTTTCTCCTGCCGGCGCCGGCGCCCCTGATCAGGTCCATGCCGAATTTTTGCAAGACGGAGCCTATGACCTCGGCATCGCCGTGGCGCGAGACCATGGCGCGCACGTCGGCAGGCCTCTTGGGTTTGAGCTTGGGCAGCAGCAGGAACTGTCCGTGCCACATAGCGAGAATCTGCGGGTGCTGGTCGAACAGCTTGGCGTCGGTGTCGGGAGGATCGCGCTTGATCGTGCTCGTCGCGTAGACGAGACGCACATAGGCCGCAGCAAGCGCGCTGCAGGCGACTACGGCAGGCTTCGATACTAGCAGCCGTTTCAACATACCGGTCTAGCGCAGGCTATTTGCCGGCCACCGCGACCGCCTCTTGACCCTGACTCTCGGGCGGAGGCGCCGCATATCCTCCGGCAATGCCGAACTGAGTACGATGCAGCTTGGTATAGAGGCCGCCTTTGGCAACAAGCTCGTCGTGACGGCCAATCTCGATGATGCGACCCTGGTCGAGCACGCAGATGAGATCGGCCTTTTTAACCGTCGAGAGGCGATGGGCAATCATGAGCACGGTGCGCCCGCGCATCAGCTCCTCGAGCGCAGCCTGCACCTTGGCCTCAGCTTCCGAATCGAGCGAGCTGGTCGGCTCGTCGAGCAGAAGGATGGGCGCATCCTTGTAGATGGCGCGGGCAATGGCGATGCGCTGCCGCTCGCCGCCCGATAGCAGGCCGCCGGCCTCGCCGACACGGGTGTCATAGCCTTTGGGCAGAGCCATGATGAAGTCATGCGCGGCTGCGGCCTTGGCTGCGGCAATCACTTGCGCCTCGTCTACCAGCTTGGCGCCATAGGCGATGTTGGCGCGGATCGTATCGTCGAACAGCACGGGGTCTTGGGTCACGAGCGCGATCGAGTCGCGGAGCGAATCGATCTTGACGGTGGCGATGTCCTGGCTGTCGATCATGACCCTGCCGCGGTCAGGATCGAAAAAGCGCAGCGCAAGATTGACCAGCGTGCTCTTGCCCGAGCCTGACGGGCCGACCAACGCCACGGTCCGTCCGGGCGGCACCGTGAGGCTGACGCTGCGCAGCACCGGATTTTCCTTTTCATAGGCGAACGAAACGTTCGCGAACTCGATCTCGCCGCGCTCGAGCTTAAGCGGCTCGGCATCCGGCACTTCCGCCAAATGGACCTGAAGATCGATGATTCCGAACACGCGGCTGGCGGCGGCCATGCCTTCCTGTAACTGCGTCTGCAACGTGGCAGCGCTCTTGAGCGGCGTGTAGATCAGCAAAGCCGCTGTCATGAAGCCCATGAAGTGGCCGAGCGTGAGGTCGCCGTGCACACCCTTCGTGCCGGCGAAATAGATGGCGAGCGCGAAGCCGAGACCGGTCAGCAGCTCGATCGAGGGGCTCGACAGAGCGCGGGCGCGGGTGCCGCGCATGGTGAATTCGAGCGCGCGGTTGATCGCAGTCGCAGCGCGCGCCTGCTCGCGGTCTTCTTGACGATAGGCGCGCACGATGCGCATGCCACGCAAAGTCTGGGTAATGAGAGCCGAGAGGTCGCCGGTCTCCTGCAGAGACTTGGAGGTCGATTTCCGCATCTTGCGCCGCTGGCGCGACAGCATGAACCAGGCGATCGGCATGAAGATCAGGATCAGCACCGAGAAGCGCGCATCCATGTAGAACATGGTGGTGACCAGGATGATGACCTTGAGGTAGTTCTCCCCGAGCGTGACCATGGAGCGGCTTGCCGTGGCGCGGATCAGCGTGGCGTCATTGAGAAAGCCGGAAAGCAGCCGTCCCGAATGCACGGTCTGGATGAAGCTCAGATCGGCGCGGGCAAGCTTGCCAAACATCTGGATGCGGAGATCGGCGATGAACCGGTTGCCGAGATAGTTCACCGTGACATCGCCGACATATTCGGCAATGGCCTTGATCACCGTGACCACAACGATGGCGGCGGTGACCCAGTAGACCATCTGCTGGTTCTTGGCGACGAACACGTCATCGGCCGTCTTCTGGATGAGGAAGGGAATGGCGCCGGTAGTCGCCGCCGTAAGGATCATGGCGAGCGAGGCGAGCAGCAGCAGAGGGAGCCGTGGCCGCAAATGCTCGCGCCAGATGCGCAGCACGATCGCGCCAGTCGAATATTCGACCTGGAGCTCGTCGGCGCTCCGGGTAATGGTGCTGACGTCTCTGAACAGCTGGTCTTTCAATATTTTCCCCGATTTACGGCACCCCGGCTCGAGGGCGCAGCCGCCGTCTGACGCTTTCTAGCACGTGGCCGGGCGAGCCTTTAAGGCGAAAAACCGCTTGCCTTATTTGCGTTATTCGGCTCCCGGCTTCGAATCGTGCTCAGGATCGAGCAACCGGTGCAGATGCACGATGAAGTAGCGCATATGGGCATCGTCCACGGTGCGGTGCGCGGCGTCCTTCCACGCATCATACGCTTGTGCGTAATTCGGATAGATGCCGACGATGTCGAGCTTCTTGAGATCGCTGAACTCTATTCTGTCGAGCATGGTGAGCTCCCCGCCGAACACGAGATGAAGGAGTTGTCGCGCGCCTTTCTTGGCGCCGTCCTTTGCAGTCATGTTTGGTCCTTCCCCTTCAGTCGAGCGCCACTCTGCCGAATCGGGCGTCAGAGGTCCACACGGCGCGTACGCTCGATCAGAAGTGGATGCAGCTTCTTGCCGGCCGCGACCAGGCTGGGGAAGCGGGGAGTTGGGAGATTGTAGCGATGCCCTTCGCCGCGGTGATCGGTGATAACGCCGCCGGCTTCTTCGATCAGCACGGCAGCGGCGGCAAGATCCCACTCACTTTTCGTGGAAAGCGAGATTGTAGCGTCAGCCCTGCCGCAGGCGACGAGGGCGAGCCGGTAGGCGACCGAGTTCACCCACTTGGTCTTGACCTCAGGCCAAGGCTCTTTCCAGATCTTCTTCTTGAAGAGACCGCCGCTCGCGATCAGATAGGCGCCCTCGAGCGTGGCCTGGTCGCTCACCTTGATCGGCTGATCGTTGAGGAAGGCGCCGCGACCCTTGATCGCGTGGAAGAACTCGCCGGTCGCCGGGTTGAACACGATGCCGAGCACCGGCACTCCATCCTCGACCAGTGCGGCTGAAACGGTCCATTCCGGTACGTGGCGCAGGAAGGCGCTGGTGCCGTCAATGGGATCGACCACCCACACGCGAGAGCACTTCAGCCGCTCGCGGCCATCCTCGGTCTCTTCCGAGAGCCAGCCATAGTCGGCGCGCTTGGTGAGCAGGTCGAGCTTGAGGGCCCTATCGACAGCGAGGTCGGCCTCGCTGACCTCGGTTCCGTCCATCTTGCGCTTCACCAGGATCGACCGGCGGAAATACGTGAGCGCGAGCTCGCCGGCGTCGCGCACCGCCACTTTAAGAAGCGCGTAATCCTCATCGAGAGAGAAGGGCGCGAGGGGACGTTCGGCAGGTTTGATGGAGGTCATTGTCCTTGCGCAAGACTCTCTAAACTTTTTGGTACCCTCTTTAAACCATGTAATGAGGTAAGCACCGCATACCAGACATTAACAACGTCCGTTAAGCGGTTCGGAAAACTTCCATGGCAACATCGTCGCAATCAAGGCCGCCTCAAGGCAGCCGATAACGGGGAAGCTAACAGCAAGGCGTCACGCGGGCCTCGGAGAAGCCGCTCCGGGGCCCGTTGCTTTTTCAAGCTCAGGTCAGCGCCGCCAGCGCCATATCGACCAGTATCGCGGCGAGCACAAGCGCACCGAAGTCACGATTCGAGCGGAAACGCCTGAGGCAGTTCTCGGGATCGTCAATGTCGAGGGTTACCACCTGCCAGGCGAGCTGTGCCGCAGCGATCAGCATGACGAACAGGAAAGCCGTGCCTGCGGCAGCCATGAGGCCTGCGGCGACAATGGCAAGCCAGGCCAAGCCATAAAGTAGGGCGAGCCAAGGTTTGGTGGCAGGACCGAATCTTAGCGCCGTCGATTTGAGTCCAATGAGGTCATCGTCCTCGCGATCCTGATGGGCGTAGATCGTGTCGTAACCGATGGTCCAGCATACGGCACCGGCATAAAGGATGACCGGGGCCCAATCGAGTCGCCCAAGCACGGCCGGCCAGCCGAGCAGGGCGCCCCAATTGAAGGCGAGCCCAAGCACGGCCTGCGGCCAATAGCTGAATCTCTTGACGAATGGATAAAGGGCGACGATCGGCAGCACGCAAAGCCCGAGCAGGATCGTGAGGCCGTTGAAGCTCGAGAGCACGGCGAAGCCGATCAGGCTGAGCACGATCATGAAGATGAAGGCGGCTTTGGGCGTGACTTGCCCGCTCGGCAGCGGCCGCCCGCGCGTGCGCGCGACTTCAGCATCGATTTCGCGATCGACGATGTCGTTATAGGTGCAGCCCGCCGCGCGCATGACGATCGCGCCAATCGCGAACAGGATGAGCAGCCAAGGGTCAGGATAGTCATCCCCCAGGCTGCGCGAGGCAAGCGACACAGACCAGAAACAAGGCAGTGCGAGCAGGAAGAAGCCGATCGGCCGGTCGGCTCGGGCGAGCCTGAGATAGGGCAGGACCGCCGGCGGAGCGAAGCGATCCACGAAATTGCGCACGCCCGCATCGGCCACAGCGCTTGCTTTGCCTTGGGGCAGGGGACGTGTCATGTGTTTGACGCCATCATGTGTTTGAGGCTTCGCCGGTCACTCTCGGGCTCGCCGACCCATTATGCCCCATAAGCTCCAGCGCCTATTCGTCAAGTCTCCGCTTAAGGGCCGGGGCAAGGTCGAGCTCGACGCGGACCACGTCCACTATCTCGGCAATGTGCTCCGGCTCCACGAGGGCGAGAAGCTCCTCGTATTCAACGGCAAGGACGGCGAATGGTGCGCCGAGCTCAGCGCCGTCGGTAAGAGGCGCGCCGAACTCACGCTCGACCACCAGACGCGTCCGCAAGAGGACGGGCCTGATCTGCACTATCTGTTCGCGCCGCTCAAGCGTGCCCGCCTCGATTATATGGCGCAGAAAGCGACCGAGATGGGCGTCAGTGCGCTCAGGCCGGTGATCACGCGCCATACCGTGGCCGAGCGGGTCAAGCTCGAGCGCATTCTTGCCAATGCCATCGAGGCTGCGGAGCAAAGCGGCCTCCTGCACGTGCCCGAGGTGATGGAGCCGGCGAAGCTCACCAGGGTCATTGAAGATTGGGACGAGGGCCGGCTTCTGATCTTCGCCGACGAGGTCGCGCCGCATGCCTCGCCCATCGAGGCGCTCTCGCGCGTCGGTCCGCGTCCTGTGGCCGTGCTGATCGGGCCGGAGGGCGGTTTTGACCGCGATGAGCGTGCGGCTCTCCTTGCAAAGCCCTTTGTGCTTCCCATTTCTCTCGGACCTCGCGTGATGCGCGCCGATACTGCGGCGGTCGCGGCGCTCGCGCTGGTGAATGCCGCGCTGGGCGATTGGCGGTAAGGGCCCTTGTCAGGCCGGTAAAGAGAGCGCCATAAAGGCCGCCTTTTGCGCTCGGACCGGGAACCCCGCTGCCGGGGCAAACTTCCTCCCAACGAAACGGAGCTCTCCTCATGTCGACACGGGTGAGCGGGCCCGAAAGCCCCATCATCTCCTCGCGGGATGAGCTCGCGGCTTATCTCGAAGCAGGTTGCAAGCCGAGGAGCGATTGGCGCATCGGCACCGAGCATGAGAAGTTCGGCTTCTACAAAAAGAGCCGGGCGCCGGTTCCTTATGACGGCGACCGCGGCATCCGCGCGCTGCTTGAGGGATTGCGGGATTTCGGCTGGGACCCCGTCACCGAGAAGGGCAACATCATCGCCCTTCGTCGCAAGGACTGTTCGAGGGGCGGCGCCATCAGTCTCGAGCCGGGGGGCCAGCTCGAACTGTCGGGCGCACCTCTCGAGACGGTGCACCAGACCGGCGAAGAGATCCGCCAACATCTCGCCGAGGTGGGGGAAGTCGCAGGCTATCTCGGCATCGGCTTCCTCGGGCTCGGCTTCTCGCCGAAATGGACTCTCGCCGAGACGCCGGTGATGCCGAAGGAGCGCTACCGGATCATGAAGCGCTATATGCTGAAGCGCGGCAAACACGGCCTCGACATGATGTTCCGCACCGCCACGGTGCAGGTGAACATGGATTTCGCCAGCGAGGCCGACATGGTAGCCAAGCTCCGCGTGGGGCTCGCGCTTCAGCCAGTCGCCACCGCGCTCTTCGCCAACTCTCCCTTCACCGATGGTAAGCCCAACGGCTTTCAGTCGTATCGTGCCGAGATGTGGCGCGACACTGATCCCGATCGCACCGGGCTTCTGCCCTTCGCCTTTGAGCAGGGCATGGGCTTCGAGCGCTATGTCGACTACGCGCTCGATGTGCCAATGTATTTCGTCTATCGCGACGGCCACTATATCGACGTGGCGGGCGCCTCGTTCCGCGACTTCATGGCGGGCAAGCTCAAGGCGCTGCCCGGCGTTAGGCCGACGCTCGACGACTGGGCCGACCATCTCACCACGCTGTTCCCCGATGTCAGGCTGAAGCGCTACCTCGAGATGCGTGGCGCCGACGCTGGCTCATTCCGTGCGCTCGCTGCCTTGCCAGCCTTCTGGACGGGCATCCTCTATGACCCGGGAGCGCTCGATGAGGCTTTGGCCCTAATCGCCGACTGGACCGAGGAGGAGCGGCAAGCGTTGCGCGACCAGGTGCCGCGCCTCGGTCTTTCGACGCCGTTCCGCGGCCTCACTTTGCGGAACGTCGCCCGCGACGCGGTGAACCTGGCCCTCGAAGGCTTGCGGAGGCGCGCGAGGCTCAACCGCAAGGGCGAGGACGAGCGCACCGCGCTCGACCCTCTGGTCGAGACGATTGAAACTGAGCGTTCGCCGGCAGACCGGCTGCTTGCCGACTATCATGGCCCCTGGCACGGCGATATCGACAAAGTGTTCGAGACGCAGGCCTTTTAAGTCTTTCTGCCGCGGCTATACATTCGGGCGGGTTGAAGGTGAACGCGCGGCGCTGGTGAGGAGGTTGGAGCATCAAGGACTGTTGGCGCCGGTGAATATCGCATCTCTCCCTCGTGTCTGTGTCATGACGAGTCCGCTGTGCGCATGCTGATTCCGCGCGGCCTGTTCGTCATCGGTGTTGGCTCGCACGCGCGCAGCGTTGCCGATGTTGCTCTCGATCTTGGCGTGCCTGCATTGACTTTCGTGGATCCCTCCGCTCGCTGTGGTCAGAAAATTTGCTGGCTTCCCGGTAGTGACGGCCATCTCGGAGCTGCCGGACGGCTGGCTTGTCCTCGCCGCACGGGCGACAACTTCGAACGCCAACGGCAGATCGAGATCGCGATCGAGCGGGACCTTGACCCATCTTGCCTGGGTCGAAGCAGATCTGTCCTATCCAGACGACACGATGGAAGCACTGCTCGCGCACGACAAGCCGATCATCGCGCCGTGGATCTATCTCAACAGCGTTTTCTACGACAGCGGGGATTTCGCGACAAAAACGGCTCGCGAATTACTTCGATCGAACCTTACTTTCCCGACGCACCCCACGAACCGATCGAGCTAAGCTCAGTCGGCAGCTACGTCTTGTTCGATACCGCCATTTTTCGATCCAACATTCGTTTTAGAGCGGATTACGATCATGGACTGCTCATTGGCATCTGCCAGGAGGCGGCAAAAATTTGGCTTTAAGACCTTTGTCGATCCCGCGGTCAGCATTTTGCACCCCGTCTCCGCGTGGAGGAAGCAGCTCTGGTCCTGCAGAAGGCTGCAAGTGTTCGCAAAAGGCGTCCTCAAGTTTGATACACCCACCCCCGGCGCCGTCTTCGGTGAGGCTTATGAGGAATTGATCCGGCCCTGGCTCGACCAGTGGCTCGGGCCGGTCTACGGCTCAGGAGGAACACGTCGGATCTCGATTAGGCGGTATCCGGGCGAAAAGACCTTCGACGTCAGGGTTGATTTCAATTCGAGTCCTGGATCGTGAATAGTTCCATCAAGCCGCGACGCAATATCGCTGTGGGCGGTCCCGTGCTCGACGGCAACGAGGCGCTATATGTCCAAGAATGCCTGCGGACAAATTCGATTTCCTCAGTCGGGCGTTTCGTCGCCGACTTCGAGCGAAAATTCGCCGAATTCTGCAGCGTGCGCCATGCCATATCGACCTGCAACGGAACATGCGCGCTGCATCTGGCCCTGATTGCGCTCGGCCTCAAGCCTGGCGACGAAGTCATCGTGCCAACTCTGACTTATGTCGCCACCGCCAATGTGGTGCGCTATTGCGGCGGCCGCCCGGTGTTGGTCGATGTCGACCGGACCACCTTCAATATCGACCCCGCGGCCATTGAAGCGAAGGTCGGCCCGCGCACGCGCGGCATCATCGCAGTCCACCTATACGGCCATCCCGCCGAGATGGATCAGGTTCGCCGGATCGCCCAGCGCCATCAGCTTTTCGTTGTCGAGGATGCCTCCGAGGCACATGGCGCGGAATATCGCGGCGCGCGCGTCGGCGGGTTGGGAGGATGCGCGGCCTTTTCCTTTTACGGCAATAAGATCGTAACTACCGGTGAAGGAGGAATGGTCACGACTAATGATGACGTTCTCGCCGACAAGGTCAGACTCTACCGTGGGCAAGGGGTCAGTCCGCACAAGCGCTATTGGTTCGATGTGGTCGGCTACAACTACCGCATGATGAACCTCGCTGCAGCCATCGGGCTCGCCCAGATCGAGCGGGTGGATCATCACCTGGCGCGACGCCGGCAGATTGCCGCGCACTGCGATGCGCAGCTCGCATCGCTTTCGGAGTTCGTCCTGAGCCCGGGCGAAGCGTTATGGGCACGGCATGCCTATTGGATGTACACCGTCCTTTTGTCCGATAAGGTGAAGAAGACGCGCGATGAGATCCTCACGGCGCTCGAGGATCAGGGAATCGAGACGCGACCGGTTTTCTATCCGATGCACCAGCTGCCGCCTTACCGTGAACCGGGCGGTGCGTATCCGAACGCCGATTACTGTGCCTCGCGCGGCATTTGTTTGCCCACGCACGGGCGACTTACCGACGCGGACATCGAACGGGTGTGCACCACACTTCGCCATATCTTGCAAGCCTAGCGGGAGCGCCCAGCGGAAAACGGGTCGCGCCGCGACCGATAGTTTGGTCAGCGGGAGAAGGATCACATGCGCGCATCTACAGCCATCGTCGCCGCAGTTTTTACTCTTGCATTCGCCGCGCCGGCCGAGGCGCTCGGTCTCACCTATTGCGATGACATCAAGAACGACCAGGACCGGATGGCCTGCTTGCAGCAGCACATCTCGCATTTGGAGGAGACCATCCTCGCCTTGAGCGGGCGGATCGCGGCGCTCGAGGACTCGCTCGACAAGAAACTCAGCGGCGACATCACCTACAAGATCCAGTCGGTGGAGAAAGGCGGATGTCTCGCCGTCGAAGGCGATCAGCAACAGCCCGGTTTGGTTGGATGCGACCATCCCGATGCATGGAAGTTCCTGGCGGGGCCGCCGATCAAGAAGCCCGAGAAGCCTGCGCCTCCTCCGGCCGCGACATCGGGCGAGGCCGAATCCAAGCCGGCGAGCACGGCATCGTCCACGACCGCCGAGGAAGGCGCGAAGACTGCCAATCCGTGCCGCGGTCTCAGTCAGATGGCTTGTGGAGCGAAACAAGATGTTTGCGCGTGGAAGCCTGACAAGCAGAAATGCGGGAAAAAGTAATCCGTATGCCTATCAGGTGACGCGCATGCCGGCCTTGCCGCCGACACCGTCGAGGTCGTCGCCAAAGGTGACGTCGACTTGGGCAAACACGCTTGCGTTAGCGGAGGGATTGAAGAAGTTCACCCGGGCACCTCGCTGAAGCCCGCGTTCCCTACCTCGCAATGAACCGATGCTCCTGACGC
>Ga0207702_10005322_pt1 | contig 11288 bp, 11 predicted proteins | sample KBSCornC62_FD_184302 | JGI IMG/M metagenome (GOLD analysis project Ga0207702, IMG submission 184302) | Corn rhizosphere microbial communities from Kellogg Biological Station, Michigan, USA - KBS Corn C6-2 (SPAdes) (version 2) | ecosystem: Host-associated > Plants > Roots > Rhizosphere > Soil ...
GTTCACTCTTGCGCTCAGGCTCGGACGCGTCAGGCGCCAGGTTGTACGTGATCGGGAACCGGTTATCAGCCAAGTCGAACGGCAGCGACTGGCGGGTTGGCTTTCCATAGAACTCATTCATGATGCCGACATGTGGGCGCTGGTGAGGGTTTTTAGTGCATAGCCGTATTCGATCAGGGCGTTCGGATTGGGAGTGGGATCGCCATTGGCCCTCGTCCCGACGAACGTCAAATCCGGTATAAAGACTGCCGCGCGCTCAATCTTCTCCAGGATGGTATTGAAGATCGGCGGCGAACCGGCTACATTCTTCATATCCTTGTCCACCTGAATGTCGCGTGGGGGCTCATCGATCGCGATGTCGCGCGAGATGTTGCGGACTGCGCTTTCTAGCGCTTTCTCAATGAAGTTACGGCAATCGCTGCTGGGCCGGTCGAGCTGCCATGAGAAGAAAACGGTGGCGGTGCCCATGGGTGATCGTTGATAGCGCTTCGGAAGGATCATGTTGTCGCTCCGCAGATTGTTGAGGGCCTTGTCCTAACCGGCAAACCAGCGCCACGTGTGTCGCGCCGCTCCAGGTAGGCTCAAAACATTTCTCCCATTCTGTAAATACGCATGACAAAGGACGTTAGCATGCGCTTTGCGGAGATTCTCCGTCCCCCGCTACATTGGGGCTGTATTACTTGTCCCTCGGAGATAGTTGACGGTTAGCCGACCATCCAGGAGCAACTCGGAATTCCACCCTTCGTCGCCAGACACGACTTATCCTCTAAGAGTCAGTTTCCGATAACCCCGCCACGGATCAACTGCGAAGTTTGAAGATCTCAGTCAGCGTCGTAGCCGTAAGGGCCTTCCGCCTCATCCATGGCGTCCACAACATCAAGGGTCGCGTCGTCTATTTCTTCGAGATGATGCGCCAGCCGCTCCATCAATTGGGCGAAGTGGCCCAGATTGAAATCCTTGAAGTCTTTGGGTAATGTAGACATTCCCTTCTTGGAGGCTGCGTAGCGGAAGCTGAAAGAGGTTCGGTCGAATGCTGTACCCGAACGACTGAACCGGAATCGGTCCTGATCGTGACGACTCCGACCGATAAGCTTTTTTCAACCTTCTCGAGACGCGCGCTCAGCGCTTTCAATGACATTCGTTCTCCTCACTCCTGGCTGTTCGTCGAAAATCAACTCCGCTGCTTTTCTCGATTCTTTCAAGCCTGCATCGCAAACGCGTTTGCCGCTGTGCTGGCCGCCAGTGTCGCGGGTCATCGCCCCGGCCCATAAGTCAAGAAAATAGACGATGGCGGTCCGCGCTATTACTGGGTGGGATTGAAGTTCGATGCGGATGTGTATTCGATGCTGGTCTGATCTCCGAGTGGACTGCGTTCCATCCCACAAAGAGGATGGATTCGCAGTCCGCAGGACAGGAAAGCATCAATGTTTTCCTTAACCGTGATTCAGTTTTGCATCGCTGGAAGCGAGGCTCTATTGTCCCTGCGGAAATAGCCCGTACTGGAGCGCGCCACCTCCGAAATTAAAAAGGGCTAGCTGCGTCCTTAGGACCTTGCGAATCGCGGTGCATCGGATTCATCTGTCCCAGAAATATCTCCCAAATGCCAGACGTATTCTTCGACCCCCATGTACAAATTTCGGGCGCTTGCGCTATTGTCCGCTGCTGGTGCGGTTTTAGCGTCTACACCAAACCTCTCGGCGAAGAAGGCTCAGCTTACAATCCGGATCTCCAACGTAAACTGGAGTGCATCCGCGACTACGGCACAAGTTACCTGGCAGACTTCTGCAGCGTCGGATTCGATTTTGCAGTGCGGATCCGCTCTCGGCAGATATGCCTTCCATGCTGTCGATAACGGAACACAGTTGAGTGTGACGTCACATTCCGGTATTGTTGGCGGCCTCACCGCTGGAACGGCGTACACCTGCCAGGTGCAGTCCAGGACAGTAACTGGGTCTTCGGCTTCGGCAATTGTTAGCGTGACGACGACGGCGGAGCCGAGCACTACTCCGATCACCGGCCTTTCGGTAGGCGGCTTTACGCCATACAACGCAAATGGCCACCAAATGGACGGAGACACGTTCTACAACTGCATCAGCAATGATGGCGCTACGTACTTGACCCTGGACGATTCCAATGGGTTCGGACTGAGCATGCCGGGCGGTTCTAACCAGATGCTCGGAAAATTGATCAGCGAATCATCAATGTTTGGCGTAGACGTGAACTTTCTCTCATCGTACGGGATTGCGGGCGGATATGCGGGAAGTGACAGTTTGGGTGCAAAGGCTTCGGGGCTGTACTGTCATGGAGGAAACGTCTACCTGGTTACGCAGCGCGTTGGCGCCTATGCCGGTAATGGCGCCGTCAAGCATCTGAGCGCACAAATCATCAAATCGGCGGATCATGGCCAAAGCTGGAGTAACTTCCAGGATCCCTACGGTTACAACGTAAACGGAAGTATGACGTATCCGGCGGATGCAACCATGTTTGGATCGCACACTTTATTCGGGGCGTCTGCTTTCGTTATGTACGGCGCCGACGACGGGTCAACTGGGTATCGAGTCGACAATGCCGATGCGTATGCATACATAATTGGTAACGACGGATACTGGAATAACGGCAATGCGCTGTACCTGGCGCGGATTCCGAAGGCTAAACTTCCGAACCTGAATCCCTCAGATATTGCGTACTACATTGGGGGGGACGGAAATTCCGACGCGGCGTGGGCTTCGTCCATCACGGGAATTCAGCCGATTCTCTCGGCCGATGGCCGCATGAGCGAACCCGCCGTTCAATATATCCCGGCACTGAACCGCTATCTCCTGTTCGAGTGGTATTACCCGAACAGCATACAGGCTTCCTCGACAAACAGCGCGAACTCCCAATGGATCACCTATGAAGCACCACATCCATGGGGGCCATGGACTCTGATCGACAGCCGAAATTGGCCGACGCAGGGCTACTACAACCCCGTTCCGCTGCAGCGGAGCGCTTTGAATGGAACTACACTCACCCTGATGTCCACCGGGAATTTCAATGCAGACTGGTCCACCTACCCGAATCTGTCGACTGCCTTCACGTATCAGATGTACACGGCACCGGCCGAAATCCTCACCACCTCCTCGCCCGAGCCGTTGCCTTCTTCAGGCGCTCCATTTGCGGGCGTCCTTGACATGCCCGGAGTTCCGCGGCCGGTCGTGGCTTATTCCCTCCGCCGGCTTGCTGGCAGCTATAGCGGAAGTCTTATTCGGGCAGCTCGCTGGTCAGACGGATCGTCGGCCGACATCGGCTTCACATCAACCGGCGACCTCGATTTGACGGCCCTGACGAATTTCTGTGGCGGTTCCACATGTTCTGTTAGCACCTGGTATGACCAATCGGGGAATCGAGCCGATGCTACTCAAAAGACGCTTTCGAAGCAACCGATCGTTGTGGATTCCGGACAGTTGATAAAAGCTGGCCTGCGCAGTATGCCCGCGCTCGGATGGAAGCCGGGCACCGTCGGCTTCATGGCGCCGGCTTCCATTACTGGCCAGAAACTCGAGACTGTAATGCTTGCCGCGCTTAGCGCCCAATCGCCGCCGTGGGCCGTACTGCTCGAGGCGTGGGATGGAAGCGCGAACAGCGGGATTGCGAGCCCAAACAATGCCGATGTCCTGCTTCGGACTGCCGAGTCGAATGGGGTCAGCAACATACGATATGGAGCTGAAAACGACAGCGCGACGATTCCGATGGACACGCTGGCCTGGATGGATTCACAGTTTACGGGAGAGGCAATGAACCTTTACGTCGGCGCCAACCCCGTTATTTCCAGTCCAAGCTCCGGGAATTTCGCAGCGAATGCTTTGATTATCGGTTCCGCGGATGACAGCAGTTTGACTTGGGCCATGCGAGGCACTTTGTTCGAGTTACTTGTGTTCACGACGAATCTGCCAGGAGATATCGGCGGGGCGCTATATATGAACCAACAAAATTACTATTCCTGGTAGGCTCCGAGGCAAACCGCGGACACCGCGGATTCGGCCAAGAGCGCGGATGCTTGCCCCCGTTTTGCACAGGAATTTCCGCTCTAAAATGACATAAGCTAAACACGAACGTGTCCCGCCTGCTCATCGCCGCGTTGTTGGCCGCCGGCTTCGCGGCCAGGGCAGAGCCGGAGGATCTTCCGCCGGGCGTTCTGAAGGCGCCCAAAGCGGTGACCGTAAACCGCGAACTGGTGAAGCATGTCGCGAAGTTCACTTGCTTGGAGACGATTCGGCGAACCGATTTGGCTAGAAACCAACGGAGCATCAAGGACCAGGACGCCATTCAAGTGGAGGTAGCGGTCGGCGGCGGCCGAGAGGTTTTCTCATGGCCAGGTCAAAACAATTTTTCCGATAGTGAGCTGGCGCAAATCGTAGGACATGGCATGGTGGCCACCGGCCTGTTCCAGTCGATGGTGAATACCGTATTCGCCGGCAACGCCGCCGCTATTCATTGGGTCGGCGAGAGCGCTCTGCACGGCCATCCGGCGTATCGTTTCCGTTACAAAGTACCTTCGTTTCTCAGCCGCTGGCAGGTGGATTGGCTGGGCGCTCGCGGCATCGTCGGAGAAGAAGGCGAATTCTGGGTCGACGCTTCGCAGTTCACGTTGCTTCGGTTAACCGAAGACGCGGTCGATATACCTCCCGCCTTGCCGCTTCAACATCTGAGGGTCGTCATCGACTATCGACCAGAATCGATTGGAATGGCGAAGACATTGTTACCGGAGTCGGCCGGCGTAGTTGCCGCCGAATGGAGCGGGGCGTTGCATCGGGCCGAGGTGTCGTTCTCGCATTGCCGAGTATTTGGCGCGGAATCCACTCTCCTGCTCTCGGCAGCCGACCTGGTCAAAGAGGTTTCTCAATTTCAAAAGAGTCGCCAGGTCCTGCCGACCGGCTTGACGCTGCCGCTCACGCTCGAGACCGCCATCGATTCGGCTATTGCGATGGTCGGCGACAAAATTCGCGCGCGGCTTGAAGAGCCGGTTGCATTACCCGATAACTCTACTATTCCTCAAGGAGCGGCGGCCGAAGGATATCTCCGCCAACTGGAGCGGTTCCACGACGGCGATTCATCATACTACCAGGTGGGTTTAGAGTTCGATCGCATGCTTTGGCCGGGGCATTCCGCCGACTTTTTGCCGAGTCGCTCTCCACCCTGCCAGTGATTCGCCTTAGTCGTGGCGTCCAGAGCGGGCACAGGGGAAATTGGCTCACCATGGAATCCCAGTCCGAAACTATCCAACCGATACACATACCCGGGGTGGCAAGTTTTGTATTGAAGGGAGAGCGCGTTCACGTGGCCAAAGGCTTCCGGATTGTTTGGAGGACGCGCGCTCCCACCAATCCCGGGAGGGGACCAACTAGACTGCGCTAAAACGCCGGTCCTATTCCACGATTCCGTGCGGGGTGCCGTCTTAAAGTTGCGCATCCAACGGATCACGTCGCGCAGCGCGCGGACATAGTGGGGGCCCACGCCGAATAAACGAAACGAGGAGCTCCCCATATCCCCGGTTCGATTAATCCACGAAATGGGAACTTCCTTGATTCGATAGCCGGCCGCAATCGATTTCAAAGCGATCTCGGCGTTAGCGGCGAAGTGATTCTCGGTAATTTTCATTTCCTTGAGAATCTCGGCTTTGTAGAGCTTCAAATTGTTCGAGATATCGTGGAATGCGAGGCCCAGCGATCTCCTCGCGAGGAAATGAAAGAGCGGTTGGAAACAATCTTCGCGAACGGATAATTGACCATGATCGACTCTTGCGTGAACCGGCTGCCGATGGCTCCGTCATATCCTTCGGCAACGGCGTCGAAGAGATCGCGCATTTCCGGGACAATTGCACGAAGTCGCTGTCCATGGTCAGAATATAATCGCCGGTTGCAGCCGCATAGCCATCTCTCAATGCCCGCCCCACGCCGTTCGGAGGCTTTCGGTTAATCACGCGCACTCTGCGGTATTGGCGAGCGATCTCGCCGGCCACATCCGCTGTCCTGTCTCTGCTGTTGTCGTTTACGAGGATGATTTCGTGGATATAATCCCGAAAATAATTGGTGAGCGCCGTCACCAGCGGTCCGATAGTTGTCTCTTCGTTGTGACAAGGAATAACGAATGAAGCCGCTTAATAAAATCGGTCGTGCCTGGCCAGATTAACTGCACGTCGAACCCGTGGGCCGCCCGGTTTCCGCGCCCAAAGATAGAACGTGCCTCAAAGGTCCCGCAAAACAGGTGCGTGTTCCACAATGAATGCGACGCTCTGCACCGCGCTGAGCGCACGCTTCGGGCAATAGCGGATGGATGATGTCGTAAGGAACGACCTCCACATCCCGGAAGCCCAACTGCCGTGCGCTATCCCGGAAGGAAGTTTTCCGGATTCCGATCTGGCAGGGCGCATTGCCGCACCAGCGTCCGATTGCAGGAAAAACGCTCTTACCTGGGTTTCGAAGATTTTGCTCGAAAAATAGAATTTGGCCACCCGGTTTCAGAAGCCTGTAAAGCGCTTCCAGGTTCTGCATGAAACGGTCATGGCAGAGGATCGCTGTGCCGACCACGTAATCGAAGGACGCCTCCGGCAACTCATCAAGGCTCCCGACCACGCGTCGACGTACGTTGGGAGCGGCCTGCCAATCTTTCGATTCCGCCAAATCCTGGTTAAAAATCGCCGCAGTGATCTCGTTTTCATTGCCGAACACGGCGGCCAATTAGCGCGACCAGATGCCGCCGCCCGCCCCGATCTCCAGTATCGATTCACCCGGAAGAACGTGAAAACTATGGCGGACGGTAACTGCGCGCCATCTTAAATTTATACGGCGAGCTTTGTGGATAGGATCGTCAATACCTTTCCCGCGCGCGCTCCATCGCACGAAGATTCCGATCAAGTGCTGCGCCGGCGACTGGATCCGTCAAATCAGCCCCCGGACCCACAATTGGCGGCAGAAGCATGCCGATCATGGCCCAAAGCGTGGAGGTTCGATTCTGCAACGGGAAGAACAGACAGATGCAAAATAGACCGTAGCCGAATAATAGAGAATATGAGATTTCTTGCTCCCCATACGGCGGAGCCTGCCAATATATCGGATCTTTGGTTTTTCAGCGGGTATCGTTTTATCGCGCAGGGGTTTCAGCGAAATTTCGTCCATCTATGCGACTCGGCAGTTTCCGAGAGATATTTAGGGCACGATGATCAAAGTTTATTGGATCTCCGGCCGTAGTTTCCGTTGAATGCCGTAGAACCCGCGCGCTACGAAAATGAACACTCCGAATTCTTAGCGTACGGGCTAGTGAATGAATGAACTGGATTAGCTTTTTCTTTACTGCGCCCACTTACAATAGCAGCGTGTTAGCCAGAAACGGCGGTCGGCTGCTGCTTCGTATTGAGAGAAGCGCTCCGATTTCCGATTCTCCTCGGCCGGCTCGTTATCCCGCGGTTCGGGAACGTTTGTTCGATCGCAAGCCCATAAGCGGGCCATCTCTTTGTGAGGAATGGTTCCCCGGCGATAGCCTTTGCGCCGCGGTCGGACAAAAATTTGCGGCGACGAACAATCAATCTAATTATCTAAATCCGCCCAGCAGATAGAAAAGTAATACGATAATTAGAATCGTTCCGAGGCCAATACCGGCGCCGCCGCCATAACCCCAACGGCCATACCCGTAGTAACCACCGCCTCCACCTAACAGCAGAATCAGAATGATCAACAGGATGAGCACGCTATATAGAGCCTAGATAGGATCGGGATGTTTCTCCCGCGTTAAACCTTCGCTAGCGCACGCTCGAAATCGTGCAGCAAGTCGCGCCAGTTTTCAATTCCAAACGAGATCCGCACCAATCCTTCCCCGATTCCCGCCTCATCTAGATCTTTCGCGCTCCAGGCCGAATGCGTCGTGCTGCGCGGGTGGCAGGCGAGTGTCTCTACACCGCCGAGGGAAACGGCATTGCGTCCGATCTGTAAGTTACGCAGCAAATCAAACGCCGCGCGTTTGCCGCCCCCAAGGTCGAGCGACACCAGGCCGCCAGGGTAGGTGCATTGTTCACGGTAAATGCGCGTTTGCTCCGGATCCTCGAATAGCGTCGGATAATAGACCCGGCGAATTTTGGGATGCTTCGCTAGCGCCTCTGCAATCCTCTGCGCGTTTTTACTTTGGCGATTCATTCGCAAATGAACAGTTGGAAGCCGCGTATCGAGCAGCCAGCACTCGTCGGGCGGCAGTATATTGCCGAACAAACTGCGCCTGCTGCGAATTTTGTTCATCAGGCTGATATCCTTGCTGAGCGCCACACCTCCGATGATGTCGCTAAATCCGCCCAGATACTTTGTCGCCGAGTAAAGCGATACGTCGGCGCCCAGCGCCAGCGGGTGCTGGAAGGTCGGTCCAAGAAATGTATTGTCAATCATCACGAGCGGCGGCTCGGCCATCGCTGCGCACGCTTTCACAGCACGCCGAATGTCGGTCATCACCATGGTCGGATTCGCCGGCGTTTCGATCAGCACCACCCGCAGATTCGGCGTCGAGCGAATGGCGGCATCGATCGCTTCACTTTGCCCGCCCGCAACCGGCACCCCGTGCACCCCGAAAGGCTCCAGAAAACCCTGTATCAAGGTCTGCGTGCCACCATATATGGGAACCGTATACACGATGTGATCGCCGGGCCGGACAATGGCCAGGAGCGTGGTCATGATCGCCGCCATGCCGGAGTTGAAAGCTGCGGCCGCCTGGGCGCCGGGTTCGAGCGGCAGAATCTGTTCTTCGAGAATTTGCGCGTTGGGATGATTGAAGCGTGAATAGACGAGATCGACGCTTTCTTCCGCCGTACGCTCGGCGCGGCCGCCCATGATATCGAAAGCTCGCTCGGCGGCTTCGGGACTGGAGAATACGTAAGTGGAACTACGAAATACGGCAGGACGGGCCGAGCCCACTGAGAGGCTGGGATCGAAGCCGCGTGTCAGAACATCGGTTTCCGGCCGCAACGCAACCGGGTGCTGGGAGTCGGACACGGACAGCACCTCCGCTTCAAGTGTAATGGATCGGTCTGGTTTATCTGAAGCTGCGAGAAGAGCCCTTTCGGGCGCCAGGGAGGTGTTGCTTCAGGGGTCTTTCTATGAGGTTAGTCTCGCTTTGGTGGGAGTTGCCTCCCTGGCTGTACTTCCAATATTAGGATATGGTTTTGCGGAACGCAAGCCTTTTCTCTACGAAAATCAAAATTTTTTTCGTACCGCGTCATTGCGCTATGAGAGTATTCCCTGACCGGAAGGCTAAGCATTGCAGATAACCATTCTAGGATCAACAGGATCAATAGGCTCCAGTACGCTCGATGTGGTCCGGCGGCTACAGGACCGATTTCACGTCCATGCACTAGTGGCCGGCAAAAATACGGATGTCCTCTGCTCCCAAATTCTGGAATTTAGTCCAAAAGTAGTAGTAGTAGCGGATGAGCAGGCCCGAGATGCCCTCAAAAATCATCTCGCGAGCTCCGGTCTTCCGGCCAGCCGATGGCCTGAACTGGACTACGGTTCAAAAGCCCGAGTTACTGCAGCTACTGATCCGTGCGTCGGCTTTGTCATGTCCGCCATTGTGGGTGTGGCTGGCCTGGAAGCGACCTATGCCGCCATTCGGGAGAAAAAGAGGGTCGGTCTTGCCAACAAAGAAGTTCTGGTTGCCGCCGGCAAACTCGTGATGCAGGCAGTTCGGGATTCGCGTGCCGAGCTCATCCCGGTCGACAGCGAGCACAATGGCGCGCACCAATGTTTTCGCGGCGGCCGCAGAAACGAAGTAACCCGCCTGCTGCTTACGGCTTCTGGAGGACCGTTTCGCGATACTCCGGCTGCGGCGCTATCCCATGTCACGCCGGCTCAGGCCCTGAATCATCCCACCTGGAAAATGGGACCCCGGATCACCATCGATTCGGCTACTTTGATGAACAAAGGATTTGAGGTCATCGAGGCCTGCTGGCTGTTCGATTTACCGCCGTCGCAAGTAGATGTGGTCGTTCACCCCCAATCTTCCATCCATGCGATGGTCGAGTACAAGGACGGCAGCATTCTGGCGCAAGTGTCGGCCACCGATATGCGAATGCCGATTCAGTACGCTATGACCTACCCCGACCGCGAAGCGGCTCCGGTGGCGCGGATGGACTGGACTGCGCCGCGAACCTGGACTTTCGCCGCACCGGATGTCGAAAAATTTCGTCTACTTAAATTGGCATACATTGCTCAGGAACGAGGCGGCTCGGCTACCTGTACGCTGAACGCGGCGGACGAGGTGGCGGTGGAGGCGTTCCTGGCCGGCCGAATTGCCTTTCCCGCCATAGCCGGGGTCGTGGAGGAGACTCTGGAGCGGCAGCCGGAAAGTGAACCGGCGACAATAGAAGAAGTCATTGCGGTTGACGTATCCTCGCGCGAGACGGCCGCGCGAATTTTGCGGGAAAAAGGGTAACGTGGATTTTTTTGAAAAGATTTTCTGGTTCGTCGTCATGCTCGGCGTGATGATTGTGGTCCATGAACTGGGTCACTTCTGGGCGGCGCTCTCAGTCGGCATCAAAGTGGAAACGTTCAGTCTGGGATTCGGCCCGAGGCTGTTCGGCTTCCGGCGCGGTGAAACGGACTTTCGCGTTTCGGCAATTCCATTTGGCGGCTACGTTCGCATGTTGGGCGAGCAGCCGGGAGACGAAAAAGCGCTCGACGCCCGTTCGTTCCAGGCCAAGGCTCGCTGGCAGCAAGCAATCGTGATTGTTGCCGGGCCGCTCATGAACGTGGTTCTGGCGATCGGTCTGGTAACCGGGCTCTACATGTACGCGTATCCGAAGGAGCCGGCTTCCGCCTCTCGCACTCCGGTAATCGCCGCGGTAATTCCCAATTCTCCAGCCGCCAAAGTGGGACTCCAGCCCGGCGACAAAATTATCCAGTTGGGCAATAGGAGAGACCCGGATTGGGAATACGTACAGACTCAGGAAGCCTTCAATGCCAATCACACTATGCCGCTGGTTGTGGAGCGCTCCGGCAAGATGCTCAACCTTTCGATCACGCCTTCCATGGATTCGAAAGAAGGAATCGGTACAGCGGGTTGGGTGGCTGAGCAGGATGCCTGGGTTGGCGCTATCGCTTCCGGGTCGCCCGCGCAGAATGCCGGCCTTCGCGCCGGCGATGTTTTCGTAAACGAGAAAGGCCAAACGCTGCCAACCAGGGCGGTGCAGCATCAGATTTTAAGCTCGGGCGGTAAACCGGTAACGCTACATGTCCGCCGCGCGGGCTCGATCGAAAACCTCACGGTAACACCGG
>Ga0207702_10005323_pt1 | contig 11288 bp, 8 predicted proteins | sample KBSCornC62_FD_184302 | JGI IMG/M metagenome (GOLD analysis project Ga0207702, IMG submission 184302) | Corn rhizosphere microbial communities from Kellogg Biological Station, Michigan, USA - KBS Corn C6-2 (SPAdes) (version 2) | ecosystem: Host-associated > Plants > Roots > Rhizosphere > Soil ...
CGAATAAGGCCGCGCGGCATCGTCCGCATGACTTGCGCATGAACCGGCGCCGCACTGCGCAGCGGACTCGACCATGGGTTTCCGGCGATCCGCACCCATAGTCGTCAGCAGTCCGTTGCGCTGGAGTCGCCGTGTTGCGTGATCGTCCGCTGCTGTTTTTTCTCGCCGTCGCGTCGGCCGCACAGGTGTCGGCGCAGGAAAGCGCGCCGCGCGCCGCCCCGACGCAATCGCCGGCGGACATCGCGACCCTCGACAGCGTCACCGTGACGGGCGAACAGCCCGGTCCCGGCTTGTGGAAAGTCACGCGCGGCGAACACATACTGTGGATTCTCGGCGTGCAATATCCGCTGCCGAAACACATGACCTGGAAGGCGGCCGAAGTGCAGCAGGCGATTGCGCAGTCGCAGGTCGTGATCGCGGACGCGTCGGCCAAACCCGAAGTCAGTTTCTTCCACAAGCTCACGCTGTTGCCGGCCGTGTACAGCGCACGCAAGAACGCAGACGGCAAGACGCTGAAGGACGTGCTGCCGCCGGACGTCTACGCGCGCTGGGTCGCGCTGAAGGCGAAATACATCGGCGACGACAGCGGCGTCGAACGGCTGCGGCCGCTCGTCGCCGCGAACGAGTTGTACGACAAGGCCCTGGCCAAGTCGAATTTGGCGCGCAACGGGCTGATCTGGAACACGATCAAGGACGTCGCGAAAAAGGACGGCGTGAAGATCATCGAGCCGGAAGCCTCGATCCCGCTCGACGATCCGCACCAGACGATCCGCGATTTCACGCAAACCGATGTGGCGCTCGACGTGGAGTGCCTGGCCGCCACCATGACGCGCCTGGAAACCGATCTCGCCGCCATGCGCGACCGCGCCAACGCCTGGGCGGTCGGCGACGTCGACGCACTGAAGAAGCTCCCAGCACCGAGCCAGCAGCAAGCCTGTCGCGCCGCGGTATCGAGCAACCCGCATCTGCACGCGCAACTGGACGCCGCGATGAAGCAGATCGACCAGACCTGGCTCGCCGCCGCGGAACAGGCGCTGCGCGACAACACGAATTCGTTCGCCGTGCTGCCGATGGACGAGTTGCTGCGGCCGGATCGGCGTCTGGGAATGTTGCGTCAGGCGGGATACACGGTCGAAGAGCCGGAATAACAGCTTCGTCCGTCATTCCAGCGAACGCTGGAATCCCGCATTGCTGTTCGTCTCTTGCGGTTACGCAAGCTTCGCTACGTTTGCTTCCTGTGCAAATTCGGCAAGAACACTGTCAGCAGCCCCAGCGCCGGCAGATACGCGCACACCGCATAGACGAACTCGATGCCGCGCGCGTCCGCGAGCTGTCCCAGCAGCGCGGCGCCGAGGCCGCCCATGCCGAACGCGAAGCCGAAGAACAGGCCCGCGATCGTGCCGACCTTCCCGGGCAGCAGTTCCTGTGCATAGACCAGGATCGCTGAAAACGCCGAGGACAGGATCAGGCCGATCACCACCGTCAGCACGCTGGTCCAGAACAGGTTCGCGTGCGGCAGCAGCAGGCTGAATGGCAGGACGCCCAGGATCGACGCCCAGATCACGTATTTGCGTCCGATACGGTCGCCGACCGGCCCGCCCACCAGCGTGCCGAGGGCGACGCTGCCGAGGAACAGGAACAGATGCAGCTGCGCAGCCTGGGCATCCAGCGCGAACTTCTCCATCAAATAGAACGTGAGATACGTGCTCAGGCTGGTGAGATAGAAATATTTCGAGAAGATCAGCGTCAGCAGCACACCGATTGCCAGCACCACTTTCGTGCGCGGCAGGGGCGAGGCTTGCGCCGGCGCGGTTGCGGCGTGCTGGCGCGCGCTCAAGTGCGCGCCGTACCAGGCGCCGACGCGCAGCAGCAGCACGATCGCGAGCAGCGCGGCGATCGAAAACCACGCGATGCTGGATTGTCCATGCGGCAGCACGATGAAGGCGGCAAGCAGCGGTCCGCTCGCGGTGCCGAGATTGCCGCCGACCTGGAACACCGATTGCGCCAGTCCGTGCCGTCCGCCGGAAGCGAGCCGCGCGATGCGTGAGGATTCCGGATGGAACACCGACGAACCCGTGCCGACCAATGCCGCCGCCAGCAGCAGCCACGGGAATGCGACACGCGAGAGAAGCAACAAGCCGAGCAGGGTGAAGCCCATGCCGAGCGCGAGCGAATACGGTTGCGGACGCCGGTCGGTATACGTGCCCACGACCGGCTGCAGCAACGATGCGGTGAAGTTGAACGTGAGCGCGATCAGGCCGATCTGCGAGTAATCGAGCGCGTAACGCGCTTTGAGCAGCGGATAGACTGCGGGCAGCAGCGACTGGATCAAATCGTTGAGGAAATGGCAGACGCTGACCGCGCCGAGCACACTGAGCACCGTGCCGTCGTCGCGGCGCAGTGCGGAAGACGAGACATTCATGGCGGGAAGCCGCAGCGAACGGCGCTAAAGGCGTTCATCTGCGGCGATTTTATCGCACCGCAGCACGGCGGCGCGAGCGCCGCCGTATGTCTGTCGCGGGGTGCCCCTTCGTTCGCCGCGGGCGGCGATCGCTGCTCAGCGCGCCCAGTAGCCGCCGACGTAATGCCAATGCGGGCCGTTCGCGACCCAGTGCGCCGGCACCCAGTGCCAACCGACGCGCTCGCGCACCCAGTAGCCGCCCACCCAGACATGGCGATAACCGTTCCAGCGCCAATAGCCGGGCGACCAGACGTAGCCGCGACGCGGCACCGGCACCACTTCGACCCGCGCCGGTGGCGGACCGACGCCGATGATCACTTCGCCCGCCTGGCTCGTGGTCGGCGCCGTCGCAGCGCCCAGGGCCAGGACCAAACCCGCCGTCAGTATCTGCAGTTTCATGCGACTACCCTATCGTGTGTGTGGATGAATCGGTCGCCGCCCCGCGCTGCGTGGCGCGCGGCAGCGTCCGCTGCAGCAGAATAATGCGCGGGAGCGCCAGGCGTTGACCGCGCGGCGGGCGGCGTTCACCCGCCGTTGCCGTCAGCCGCGCGTGGGCGGGCGGAAATGGCGTAGCGCTTCGCGCGTGCGCAGGCGACCCAGCTCGATCATTTCGTCGGCGCGGTGGAATTCGTAGAACGCGCACGCGTTGCGCGGAATCGGCACGACCAGATCGGGCGGTTGCGCCGCGAGTTTGAAACGCGTGATCGTCTCCTGCACCACGTCGAGCGAGCGCGCGAACGTTTCGAGCAGGCCCGGATCGGCGACGCCGGCGTTCGGATCGGGTTTCTTGTCGCTTTTCGGCATCATGCCGTCGATGAATTCGGCGATACGCTGGCGGTAGGTCGGCGCGCCCGCGTCGGCGAGCGCCGGCGTCGCGCCGTCGGCAGCCTCGGAGGTTTCGTCCGGCGGCGGCAGCGCGGCCTCTGGCGGCGCGACGCCGGCGTCCGCGATCACCGATTCGGCGTCGAGCTTTACGCCGCCATTGCCGTTCAGCACTTCGGCCGGCGCGTTGATGTCGACCGCGATCGTGCAATCGGTCAGGTCGCGCAGCGTTGGCGTGATCGGCACCGGATTGAGCAGGCCGCCGTCGACCAGGCTGCGGCCCTGGTAGCGATGCGGGCGGAATACGGTCGGGATCGCGATCGACGCGCGAATCGCGTCGAACAAGGGCCCGTGCGAGAACCAGACCTCGCGCTGCGCGAGCAGGTCCACCGCGACCGCGGTATAGGAGATCGGCAACTGCTCGATGTTGATTTCGCCGATCAGGCTCTTGAGCTTGTCCACGATGCGGTCGCCCTTGATCAAGCCGCCGCGGAACGTCCAGTCGAGCATGCGCAGCACGTCGATGCGCTGCAGTGCGCGCACCCAGTCTCGGTACGCATCGAGTTTGCCGGCCGCGTACACGCCGCCGACCAGCGCGCCCATCGACGCGCCGGCGATGCTGCGGATCTCGAAACCTTGCGCGCAAAGCTCCTCGATCGCGCCGATGTGCGCGTAGCCGCGCGCGCCGCCGGAACCGAGTACGAGGGAAATGGAGACTGCCATGTCGCGTGCCTTTGTGTATGCTGCGTGCCGCGTTGCATTCTCAACCCGCAGCCGTGCCAATTGCCAGCGCCGCCGGCGCTCGCACCAGGAGTAGACGATGCTCGACTTCCGTTCAGGACAAATCTTCGGCCTGTTGCTGCGCACGTTGCCGTTCCTGGGCTTGCGCGTGGCGGTGTACATCGGCATCACGCTGGCGTACGTGATCGCAGTCGGCGTCGGCGGCGGCATTGGGTATCTGTTCGGCAAGGTCGGGGGCAATGCCGGCGGCGGTGGCGGCATCGGCGGCCTGATCGGTTTCGTGCTGGTCAGTGGCGCCCTGTACTGGGCGCGGCAATACATTTTGTATCTGGTGCGCGCGGCGCACGTCGCGGTGCTGGTCACGCTGCTCGACGGCAAGTCCGTGCCGGCGGGCCGCGGCCAGATCGAATTCGCGCAGGGCATGGTGCGCGAGCATTTCGCCAGTTCCAACGTGTTGTTCGGACTGCACCAGCTGATTCGCGGGATCCTCAACGTGTTCAACCGGCTGACCGTCAGCATCGCCTCGTGGCTGCCGATTCCGGGGCTCGATGCCCTGGTCAAGATCGTCGACGCGGTGATCGCGACGGGCCTCGGAAGTCTCGACCAGGTGATCCTGGCGCAGATCCTGCGCCGGCCGGCGGCGAATCCGTGGGCGGTCGGTCGCGATTGTCTCGTGCTGTACGCGCAGAACTACAAGGGCGTACTGAAAAACGCGGTATTTCTGACCCTCATCGTGTGGCTGCTGACGCTGCTCGTGCTCGCGCTGGTGGCCGCGCCGATCGCCGGATTGATCGGGCTGTTCCACGTGCAAGCGGGATTCTGGACGTTCGCGCTCGCCGTGATCGCCGCGCTCAGCCTGAAGGCCGCGCTGATCGACCCGTTCGCGGCCGTTGCGCTGATCCAGGTCTACGACAAGATCACCGCGGGCCAGTCGCCCGATCCGGAATGGAGCGCGCGGCTGGAGAACATGTCCGGCAAGTTCCGCGAGCTGACGCAGCGCGCGCAGCAGCCGGCGGCGGCGGGTGCGCCGGCTGCCTGACCGAAGCGACTTTCCAACGCGTCGAGAACGATTTGCGTAGGGGCGCGATTCATCGCGCCCGCTTTGTCGCATCGTCGCGCGGAGGAGGGCGGGTTCGAGGAATCGAACCCCTGCGAGAGATGGTCGAGGCGCTGCGCCGGCTGCGGCAATCGACGGCTACTGATACGCCCCGACGGCCAGCTGCAGCATGATCTTCATCTCCTCGCGCAGCGACACCGGCGCGACGATCTCCGCGTCCGGGCCGTACTTGAGCACATCCATCAGCAGCTCGCGCGAGTTGCTGTACGGCAGTTTCAGTTCGTAGCGGCCGTCTTTCAGCCACTGGCCCTGCTGCTGCGAATGCCAATGCTCGTCGGCGACCCAGCGTGCGGCGTGCGGCGAGAAGCGGATCGTCGCCCAGGCTTTCGGCGCGCCGGAGAAAATGCCGTAACTCGAGGCCAGGTGCTTGTTGAGTTCGTCCTCGGGACGGTCCTCGGCCGCTTCGTCACGCACGTCGGCGCGCGCGATGCGGTCGAGCGCGAAACTGCGCAGGCCTTCGCGGCCGTGATCCCAGGCGTCGAGGTACCAGTTGTCGCGGTAATGCGTCAGGCGCTGCGGCGACACGGTGCGCGAGGTGCCTTCGTTGGTCGAACGCGCGCGATAGTCGAACGCCAGCCGCTTGCGCTCCAGCACCGCACTCGCGACGTGGCGGAACGTGGCTTCGTCGATGCGGCGCGTGCCGTAGCCGATCACGCGGATGCGGCCCATCGGGAACGACTTGCCGTCGGTCTGGTTCGACAGCAGCCGGTCGATGCGCGAGCGGAACGGCGCCAGCGCACTGGCCAGGATGCCCGGCCCGGTGCGTCCGACCAGCTCGTTCAGCGCGAGCAGTGCCTGCAATTCCTCGCTGTTGAGCCACAGGCCCGGCAGCTCGAAACTGTCGCCTTCGTCCGCGGCGTAGCGGAACGCGGCGTTCTCGCCGTCCGAGTCGATCGGCGCACCGAGTGCGTCGCGAAGGAACGCGATGTCGCGGTACGCCGTGGCGCGCGAGCAGCCGAGTTCCTCCATCACGCGGGCCAGCGCCACCGGATAGCGCGCCGCTTTCAGCATGCGGTGGAGGGTCAGAATGCGTTCGTAACGATCCATCGCGCTATGGTAGCGGAAACGCGCGCGCCGCCGCGCGCCGCGCGTTCAGGCCGGCATGACTTCCTCGTCCTCGCGCGCCGCCGCGATCTGCGCCGCGCGCTCGCGTTCCCAGTCCTTGCGCATCGCGCCGGCGCCGCCGCCCTTTTTCGCCACCGAATCCGCCAGCGACTCCGCCCAGCGCGGCGGCTCCGGCGGCAACGCCTGCGCGGCCTCCACCTTGCCGCCGGCGGCGAGATCCCAGAGCGTCTTGATTCCGATCAGCACATACAGCACGGCGAACGGCGATTCCGTCGTCATCATCGCGAACATGCCGATGATAATCACGAAATGCATCACGAGCACGCGCCCCATGCGCTGCCCGACGTAGGCCTTGAGCCAGGCGAAGCTGCGGCGCCGGAGGGTGAAGGCGTCGAAAACGAACTCGAGCGCGAGTGTCGCCGCAATCCAGCCGACGCCATAGGCGAATTGGTCGCGCGAGAATTGCCAGTGCGTGTCGTCGCCGTGGTTCGACGCACCCAGGCCGACGAACGCGCCGACGAAGATGCCGTGAGCCAGCGTGAACACGAACGCCATGGTGGCGTATTCGCCGAGCAGACCCTGCGTGCTCGGCTTGTCGTTGACCTTCGTACCGAGCTGGCCCTGGCGCCAATGACCGCGCTTGCGCGTCAGCGCGCGGTGCAGCGCAATGCGCGCGCAGGTGAAGACCGCGATCATCAGGTTTTCCGCCCAGTACAGCGCGACCACCGTGCTGGCCGACCAGCCACGGTGATACACGCCGTAAACCGGCACGGCGTTGACCGCGAGTACGAACAAAAGGCGCAAACCCCACATCGCCGCTTCCCCGAAAATCGCGACCTGTCAAGCATAGCAGGCGCAGCCGCGGCAGCGGTCGCGCTTCCGGTATCATGGCCGTCCGCTCGCGCACCGCGCGGGCTTCGCAGCTTGGACGAAGCGACGCGGCAACCGCTGCCACCCATGACGCACGCCACTCTTAAACTCAGCGAACCCGTCGGCGACGAGGTCAAAACCACGACGTGCTACATGTGCGCGTGTCGGTGTGGGCGAGCGGCCGCGCTCACGCGATGCGTTGAAGCGCATCGCGTGCGGACGCGAGCGACCGCGCAGGGATGCGCGGGCCGGCGCTACCCACCAGGGACGGTTCGCATTGCTGCGCCGCGTCGACGGAGCACGGCCACACGCGCATGACGCACGCCAATCTCAAACTCAACGAGCCGGTCGGCGACGAGGTCAAAACCACGACGTGCTACATGTGCGCGTGCCGCTGTGGGCGAGCGGCCGCGCTCACGCGATGCGTTGAAGCGCATCGCGTGCGGACGCGAGCGACCGCGCAGGGATGCGCGGGCCGGCGCCACTCTCCAGGGACGGTTCGACCGACCCGGGCGCTTCGACGCAGCGAGGCAGCACGCGCATGAAGCAGCCCGAAGTCCGCCTCAGCGAACCCGTCGGCGACGAGGTCAAAACCACGACGTGCTACATGTGCGCGTGTCGGTGTGGCATCAAAGTGCACCTGAAAAACGGAAAGGTGCGCTACATCCAGGGCAACCCCGACCATCCCGTCAACCGCGGCGTGCTGTGCGCCAAAGGTTCGGCCGGGATCATGCAGCACTACTCGCCGGCGCGACTGAGCAAGCCGCTGCTGCGCGTGGGCGAGCGCGGCGCGGGCGAGTTCCGCGAAATCGAGTGGGACGAGGCGCTGGCGCTGGCAACGAAGTGGCTCGGCGACATCCGCGCGCGCAATCCGGACGAACTCGCGTTCTTCACCGGTCGCGACCAGTCGCAGGCGCTGACCGGCTGGTGGGCGCAGCAGTTCGGCACGATCAACTACGCCGCGCACGGCGGTTTCTGCTCGGTCAACATGGCCGCGGCGGGCATGTACACGCTCGGCGGTTCGTTCTGGGAATTCGGCGAGCCGGATTGGGAACGCACGCGGTACCTGCTGTTGTTCGGCGTCGCGGAAGACCACGATTCGAATCCGATCAAGCTCGGACTCGGCAAGCTCAAGGGCCGCGGCGCGAAAGTCGTCGCGATCAATCCGGTGCGCACCGGCTACGCCGCGATCGCGGACGAATGGATCGGCGTGCGGCCGGGCAGCGACGGCTTGCTGGTCGGCGCGCTGATCCACGAATTGCTGCGCCACGAGCGCGTCGATTTCGATTACCTGGTGCGCTACACGAACGCGCATCATCTCGTCGTGCGCAATCCCGGCGGCGCCGACGACGGTTTGATCGCGCGCGATCCCGATGGCCATGCGCTGTGCGCGGCCGGGACGGGCGACGCGCTGCGCTTCACGCGCGCGGATGCGCCGCTCGAGGGCGCGCGCATCGCCGGCGAATTCACGCTGCCGGACGGGCGCCGCGCGACGCCGGCGTTCCAGCTGCTGGCCGAACGGTTTCTCGACGACGAGTATTCGCCGGACGCGGTTGCGTCGCGCTGCGGCGTGAACGCGGACACGATCCGCCGGCTCGCGCGCGAAATCGCGCACACGGCGTTCGAGCAGGAAATCCGCGTCGCGCAGCGCTGGACCGACACGCACGGGCGCGTGCACGAGGAGATGATCGGCCGGCCCGTATCGCTGCATGCGATGCGCGGCATCAGCGCGCACGCGAACGGCTTCCACACCTGCCGCATGCTGCACGTGCTGCAGATGCTGCTCGGCGCGATCGACACGCCCGGCAGTTTCCGCTATCAGCCGCCGTATCCGAAATCGGTTCCGCCGGCGAACCGCCCGGGCAAGGCGCGCAAGCCGAACGGCGCGCTCGACGCCGGTCCGCTCGGTTACGTGCACGCGCCGGAAGACCTGCTGGTCGACGCCGCCGGCGCGCCGCGCCGCATCGACAAGGCGTTTTCCTGGGAGCATCCGCTGGCCGCGCACGGCATGCTGCAGGCGGTGATCCGCAACGCCGTCGCCGGCGACCCGCAACCGATCGACACGCTGTTCCTGTTCATGGCGAACATGGGCTGGAACTCCGCCATGAACACGGGCGAGACGCGCAAGCTGCTGACCGCGCGCCGCGCCGATGGCGAATACGCGATTCCGCATTTCATCTACGTCGACGCCTACCTTTCGGAAACGGTCGAACTGGCCGACCTAGTGCTGCCGGATACGACCTACCTCGAACGTCACGACGCGATCAGCCTGCTCGACCGGCCGATTTCCGACGCCGACGCGGTCAGCGACGCGATCCGGCGTCCGATCTGCGACCCGAAGGCGGAAGGCCGCGACGTGCGTCCGTTCCAGGACGTGCTGCTCGACCTCGGCGCGCGCCTGGGTCTGCCCGGCATGGTAGACGACGCCGGCGGCGCGAAATATCCGCGCGGCTACGCGCAGTACATGGTCGAGCACGAACGGGCGCCGGGGGTCGGTCTGCTCGCCGGCTGGCGCGGGCGCGCCGGCGACAAGGGTGGCGTGGGCGAACCGAATCCGGCGCAGCTGGAGCGCTACGCCGCGCACGGCTGTTTCTGGGAACAGCGCGTGCCGGAGGCGGGACGTTTCTACAAGATGGCGAACCGCGATTATCTGGCGTGGGCGAAGGCGCTGGGTTTCGTCGGCTCGACCGATACGATCGTGCTGGAGCTCTACTCCGAGCGCCTGCAGAAATTCCGCCTCGCCGCGCGCGGCCACGGCGCCGTGCAGCCGCCCGATGCGGAACGCGCGCGCGTTGCCCGCTATTTCGATCCGCTGCCGTTCCATTACGACGGGCTCGACGAAAGCGCGTCGCGCGCGGCCGAGTTTCCGATCGCCGCGATCACGCAGCGGCCGATGTTCATGTACCACGCCTGGGGTTCGCAGAACGCGTGGCTGCGCCAGATCGCGGCGCGCAACTGGCTCTACCTCAACGCGCAGACCGCGGCCGCGCACGGCATCGACGACGGCGACTGGGTCTGGGTCGAATCCGCGCACAGCCGCATCCGCGTGCAGGCGAAATTCCATGCCGGCACTGCGCCGGGCGTGGTCTGGACCTGGAACGCGATCGGCAAGCGCCGCGGCGCGTGGAAACTCGCGCCCGACGCGCCGGAGTTCACGCGCGGCTTCCTGCTCAACCACGTGATCGACGACCTGCTGCCGCCGCGCGCGGACGGTTACCGCTACGCCAATGCCGATCCCGTCACGGGCCAGGCGGCGTGGTTCGATCTGCGCGTAAAAATCTATCCTGCACTGGCGGAAACCGACGCATGACCACGGAAGGCTGGATCGTCGCGGGTCTCGTGCTGGGCGCCATGGCGCTGTTCGTCAGCGAGCGCGTGCGCTACGACGTGATTGCGCTGCTGGTGCTCGGGGTGTTGCTCGTGACACGCATCCTGACCCCGACCGAAGGCCTCTCCGGCTTCAGCAACGAAGCCACCGTCGTGGTCACCGCGATGTTCGCGCTCAACGCCGGCCTGGTCGGCACGGGTGCGCTCGATCCGCTGATCCGCCTGCTCACGCGCATCACGCGGCCGTGGCTGCTGACGCTTGCGATCCTGCTGATCGTGTGCGTGCTCGGCGCGTTCGTGAAGAACACGGCGCTGGTCGCGACGTTCCTGCCGGTGACGCTGAGCGTCTGCGCGCGCCACCGCATGTCGCCGGCGCGGGTGCTCATCCCGATGTCGTACGCGGCGCAGATGGGCGGCGTCTGCACACTGCTCGGCACGTCGTCGAACCTGCTCACGAACAGCCTCGCGATCCAGAACGGCTTGGCCGGCTTTTCCGTTTTCGATTTCACCCGGCTCGGCGCGGTGCTGGCGCTGGTCGGCATCGTGTACCTGATGCTGGTCGGGCGCTGGCTGCTGCCGCGCCATATCGACACCGATGCTGCGGCGAGCTACGAGCTCGGCAAGTTCGTGACCGAGTTGCGCGTGCTGCCGGGCTCGTCCCTGATCGGACAGTCGGTGGCCGATCTGAAGCTCGGCGAAAAGAAGGGCATCTACGTGCTCGAGCTGCTGCGCGGCGAGGAGCACCTGTGGGCGCCGCGGGAGCAGATCCTGGCCGAAGGCGACGTGCTGCTGGCGCGCGGCGACTGGCAGCTGCTGGACGAATTCCGCGTGCAGAGCAAGCTCGAGATCGCGCCGGTGCTGGAAAGCGGCACCCCGGGTTCGCCG
>Ga0207702_10005325_pt1 | contig 11284 bp, 13 predicted proteins | sample KBSCornC62_FD_184302 | JGI IMG/M metagenome (GOLD analysis project Ga0207702, IMG submission 184302) | Corn rhizosphere microbial communities from Kellogg Biological Station, Michigan, USA - KBS Corn C6-2 (SPAdes) (version 2) | ecosystem: Host-associated > Plants > Roots > Rhizosphere > Soil ...
GGACGTTGCTGACCGCTAGTCGACGCCTTCGTGGACTCGATTTCCGACAGGGCGTAAAATCGCGCCTCAAATCCGGAGGCGCATCATGAACCGTCTTTGCACCGTTTTCCTGCTCCTGGCCGCAGTTTCGATGCCCGCCGCAGCCGCAGTTTCCGTCGAGACCGCGAACGGCGACTGGAGCAAGCTGCCGAAGCTCACGCAGCGCGGCTACAACCACCTCAACGAGAAAATGCAGGCAAAGCTGTTCGAGATCGCGCAGTCGAACAAATGCCCCTCGTTCGCGCTGAAGCAGGGCCGGCTCGACTTCAACCTCACTTTCGCCACGCAATATGCACCGGACGGGACGCTCAGCAAGATTGTGTTGCCCAAGCTGGATTGCGCGGAGGCTGAAAGCGTCGTCGGCGGCGCCCTGCTCGAGATGCTCAACGCGGGTGACTATGTCCCCGACGGCAAGAGCCCGGCCGGTTGGTACAAAGGCGGGCTCGTGTTCAGCTTCGCCGGAGATTCGGCGCGCGATCCCGGCGTTGCGCAGCCGCCGAACGCACAGGTGGCGAGCGCAGCGGGCGATCCCACGCAGATCGTTTGCGAGAAGGTCGAAAAAATCGGCAGCAGGCTCGGAAGCGAACGGACGTGCATGACGCGGGCACAATGGGCGGAACAGCGCCGGGTCAACCGCGAGGTCGTCGAGAAGGCGCAGCAGACACGGTGCAATGGCGAAGGAATGGGCCAATGCTGACGCACGTGCGCGCAACAGCCAACGGGGAATCGAAATGCGCCTCAATTATGCAATCAAGTTCGTCGGCGACATGGACTCCGCCGTCGCTTTTTACCGCGATACCCTCGGCCTGAGCCTCACCTTCCAGTCGCCGTTCTGGAGCGAGTTCGATACCGGCGAGACGAAGCTCGCGCTCCACCCCGCGTCCGACGAGAATCCAGCCGGCACCGTGCAGCTCGGCCTCAGCACGACCGATATCGACAATTTCTATGCTTCGGGACAGGCCGACGGTCTCGTCTTCACCAGTCCACCCACCGACGTGCACGGCACCCGCATCGCCCGCTTCCGCGATGTCGACGGCGCCGAGATCAGCGTCAGCGGTCAATAGGCTTTCTCACTGAGGCTCCGCCGGATCATCCTGCCCTTGGCGCTGCTGCTCCCCGCGCCTGCCGGCGGCGAGACAGACCTCCACCAGAACGGCGATCCCTCCGATCGCCGGATCGAGTGGTATACCAAGATGGGCATGGCGTACCGCGATGCCCGCCGCGCCAATACCGGCAAGTGCTACCCGCACGTCGGCGAGATCCTCATTTGCAAGCGACGCGAAAATTACCGCATCCGACCCGCGCCTCCTTGGCGATCGGCGCTATGATCCGGATGCAAGCCGCGACGGCTACGACCGGGCCGGATTCGGAAGCGGCCGCTAGCCAGGCGGACCCGCCACCCGATGTCGAAGGTTTCCCTGCGCCTAAGCATCGCCTAACTCGCGTGCGATGCATTTCCTCGACCAGGCCAAGATCTTCGTCCGTTCGGGCGCCGGCGGTCCAGGCGCGGTCAGCTTCCGGCGCGAGAAGTTCATCGAGTTCGGCGGGCCCGACGGCGGCGACGGCGGCAAGGGCGGCGACATCGCGTTCGAGGCGGTGCCGGGCCTCAATACGCTGATCGACTTCCGCTACACCCAGCACTTCCGCGCGCCTCGAGGCAAGGGCGGCGCGGGCTCGAACCGGACTGGCGCCGGGGGTAACGACCTGGTGATCGAAGTGCCGGTCGGAACGCAGATCCTCGCCGATGACGAAGACCGCAGCTTGCTCGCCGACCTCACGGAGGTCGGCAAGCGCATCGTCCTCCTCAAGGGCGGCCTGGGCGGGCGCGGGAACGCCAGCTACAAGAGCTCGACCAACCGAGCCCCCCGCCAGCACCAGACGGGCGAAGCGGGCGAGGAAATGTGGGTGTGGCTTCGCCTCAAACTGCTCGCCGACGTCGGGCTCGTCGGACTGCCCAATGCGGGGAAATCGACCTTCCTCAACTCCGTTACCAATGCGTCCGCCAAGGTCGGCGACTATCCCTTCACTACCCTCCAGCCCCAGCTCGGGGTCGTCCGTCACAAGGGCCGCGAGTTCGTCATCGCCGACATCCCCGGCCTGATCGAGGGCGCCGCCGAAGGCGCCGGAATTGGCGACCGCTTTCTCGGCCACGTCGAACGCACACGGCTGCTCCTCCACCTCGTCGACGCATCCTCCGAGGATCCACGCGAAAGCTGGGCGGTGGTGCGCGGCGAGCTCGACAGCTACGGCGCGGGCCTGTCCGGAAAGCAGGAGGTGATCGCGCTCACCAAATCGGACCTCATCGACGACAAGAAGCGCGCAAAGCTGGTCAAGGCGCTGGAGAAGGAAAGCGGCGCGCCGGTTTTCCCCATTTCCGCTCCGCTCGAGGAAGGCCTGGAGCCCTTGCTCGACGCGATTATCCAGAGGCTCGGTTCGGCCGCCGAACAGCCCGAGCTCGCTGGCCAAGAGAAACCCTGGTCGCCACTATGAGACTGGCGATCACCGGCGGCACCGGCTTCGTCGGATCGCACCTCATCGACGTTGCCGTCGCAGCCGGGCACAAGGTGAAGGCCCTCACCCGGGGGGAGCAGCCGCCGCGCGATCTTGTGGAATGGATTTCGGGCGATCTCGGCGATACGTCCGCTCTCGAAAAGCTCGTCGACGATGCCGACGCGGTCATTCACGCCGCGGGGGTGATCAGCGCGCGCACCGCCGCCGACTTCGAAAAGGGCAATGTCGCCGGCACGCTCGCGATGCTTGCCGCGGCGACCGCGGGCGGGGTCCATCGCTTCGTTCACGTCTCCTCGCTCGCGGCGCGCGAATCGAAGCTCTCGCTCTATGGCGCCTCGAAGGAGCGCGGCGAGGAGCTGGTCCACGGCTCCGGTCTCGACTGGGTCATTGTCCGGCCGCCGGCAGTCTATGGGCCGGGCGACAAGGAGACTCTGGAACTGTTCCGGATGGCGAAGCTCGGCGTGATGCTGATGCCGCCCAAGGGCCGCGTGTCCGTCATCCACGTCGACGACCTTTCGCGGCTGCTGCTCGCGCTTGCCGTTTATTCAGCGCCCTCTCACATCCTCATCGAAGAGGATGACGGAAAACCGGGCGGCTGGACCCATCGCGAGTTCGCGCGAGCGCTCGGCAAGGCTGTCGGCACGAGGCCGGCGATCGTTTCGTCGCCCGGCATCCTGCTTCGTCTTGCCGCCCGCGCCGACCAGCTCCTGCGGCGGGACAAGGCCAAGCTCACCGTCGACCGCGCGGCTTATTTCTCCCACCGCAACTGGGTGGTCGAGCCCAAGCGCGCCTGCCCGCCTTCACTATGGCGGCCGGCGATCGCGACGGACACAGGTCTTGCGGAAACCGCTGACTGGTATCGCGAGCAGGGCTGGCTATGATTCTCGCCTAGCTCAGGCCTCAGCAGCTGCGCGTGTAATAAACGACGCCGTTGCGATGGTGCCGGTGAAGGCACCGCGAATGGTAGCTGTAGCTCCGGTATCCGTAGGTCGAATAGCTCGGATAGGCATAACCGTAGCTGTAAGGGCTGTAGCCGTAGCCGTAGGCGCTGTACGGACTGTAGCCGTAGCTGTTGTAGGCGTAGCTGTATGGGCTGTAGCCATAGGAGCTATAGCCATAACTGTAGGGGCTGTAGCTGTAGCGGTACGGGCTGTACCCATAGCCGTAATATTGAGCAGCGGCGGGCGTAGCCGCTAAAACGGCGGCGAGGGCGGCTGCAGATCCTAGGAGCAATCTGCGCATCTGCGTTTTCCTTCATCTGGCTCGCTGAAAAATCCAATGTTTCGCGAGGCTTGATGGTACAACGTCGCGAGGGTGCGCCCGTTGCATGCCCCTCGCCAGAGCGAGGCTCCGAAGAGGCGAGCACCCTTTGCCGCCGGAACCCCGCCGCGTTTCCGCCCCATTGCGTTGCTTAAGCGTCAGGGCAGCACTAACGAGCCCGCAATGTCCGACCGCGCCGAAACCTACGCCAAAATTGTGGAATTGATCGAGCCCTTCAACAAGAAGGGCGTCGCGATCACCGAAGCGACGCGCTTCGCCCAGGACCTCGAATGGGATAGCCTCACCGTCCTCGATTTCGTCGCCAACGTCGAGGACGAGTTCGACGTCATCATCTCGATGAACATGCAGGCGGAAATCGAAACCGTCGGCCAGCTGGTCGACGCTCTCCAGAGGCTGACTGCGGCGCGTGACTGACCTCTTCTCCAAGTTCGACCCGCTGATCGAGCAGCGCGAGGCCCTGCTCGAAACCGGGGTCACCGACCCCTTCAACCTGGTCATGGAGAAGGTCGAAAGCCCAACCGTCGCCATCTGCAACGGCAAGCGGACGATCCTCCTCGGCACCTACAATTACATGGGCATGACGTTCGACCCCGACGTCGTCGCCGCCGGCAAGCAGGCGCTCGACGAATTCGGCTCGGGCACCACCGGGAGCCGCGTCCTCAACGGCACCTATGCCGGCCACAGGGCGGTCGAGCAGGCGCTCAAGGACTTCTACGCCATGGACCACGCCATGGTCTTCTCGACCGGCTACCAGGCGAACCTCGGCGTGATTTCGACGATCGCCGGGAAAGAGGATTACATCGTCCTCGACATCGACAGCCACGCCTCGATCTACGACGGCTGCGCGATGGGCAATGCCCAGATCGTCCCCTTTCGCCACAACGACATCGAAGCGCTCGAAAAGCGGCTGAAACGCATTCCCGAAGGCGCCGGCAAGCTGGTCGTCCTCGAGGGCGTCTATTCGATGATGGGCGACGTCGCGCCGCTGAAGGAAATGGTCGCGGTGTCGAGGGCGAACGGCGCCATGGTCCTCGTCGACGAAGCGCATTCGATGGGTTTCATCGGCGAGCACGGCCGCGGCGTCGCTGAGGCGCAGGGCGTCATCGACGAAGTCGATTTCATCATCGGCACCTTCTCCAAGTCGGTCGGAACCGTCGGAGGCTTCTGCGTCTCGAACCATCCCAAGCTCGAAATTCTCCGCCTCGTCTGCCGGCCCTACGTCTTCACCGCTTCGCTTCCGCCGAGCGTCGTTGCGACTGCAGCGACCTCAATCCGCAAGCTCATGGACAGCGCCGACAAGCGGGCCCACCTGTGGGAGAATTCGAAGCGCCTTCACGCCGGGCTTCGCCAGCTCGGTTTCACGCTGGGCACCGACGAGCCGCAGTCGGCGATCATCGCGGTCATCATGCCCGATCTCGAGAAGGGCGCGGCAATGTGGGAAGCGCTCCTCAACGAAGGACTCTATGTGAATCTTGCCCGTCCGCCTGCAACGCCGGCCGGAATGACGCTGCTGCGCTGCTCGCTCTGCGCGCTCCACACGGACGACCAGGTCGGCGAGATCCTTGGCATGTTCGCTGCGGCGGGCCGTGCAACAGGCTGCATAAGCTGAGCCAAAATCCCCATTTTCGAGGGAACCTTTGGCTTTCGCCAAAAGGTTAACGCGATTAGACTGACCGGATGATCGGGGACGGGGAAGAGGACGACATCCGCTTCGATTGGAGGCGTGGGGGAGCTGCGGCCGCGGGTCTGGTCGCCGCGCTGATCCTCGTCGGCATGGTCTTCCTCGTCAAATTTGCGAATGATGCGCGCGAGCAGGCGCTCGATGCCGAGCGCCATTCCTACGAAGTCGCCCTCGTCGTCCGCAACGTCAGCGCCAACGTCTCCCGGTCGGAAGCCGCGCTCGCCCGGTTCGTCCTCGACGAGCACCCGCACCCCAACGGCGAAATTTACGCCAGCTCCTGGCAATTCGCCGGCTATCAGATCCGGCAGCTGCATGACCTGATGCGCGGCAGCCCGGAGCAGCTCGCCCGCGTTGCCCAGGTGCAGCAGCTTTACAACGAGCGCGGAGCGCAGCTCTCGCTCGCGGCGCAAGCCGCGCTGGCGAAGCAGGGCGACGCGGGAATCAGCTATTTCTATGCCGCGTCGCGCGAGGCGCCTGGCGGACAGCCCAGCACCGGGCGGCAACTCGACAATGCGCTCGAAAACATCATCAAGGCCGAGCGCGACACGCTGCGCGACAAGATCCAGCGCAGCCAGTTCTTCTCCGATCAGGCCGACCAGTTCACCAACATTTTAAGCTGGCTCGGAATCCTCGTCGGGCTCGGCGCAATTTTCCTTGCCGTGGTTTCCGTCCAGGCGCTTCGCCAGAACGCCGCGGCCCGGCGCCAGGTCGAAAGCGAGACGGAGCGCGCCGGAGCGCTCGAGCAAGCGGTCCGCGAGCGCACCCAGGAGCTGTGGGAAGCCAACCAGGCCCTGAAGGCGGAAGCCGCGGAGCGCGAGGCCGCCGAAGCTCAGCTCCGCCAGGTTCAGAAGATGGAGGCGGTCGGGCAGCTCACCGGCGGCATCGCGCATGACTTCAACAACATGTTGGCCGTCGTCGTCGGCGGCATCGACCTCGCCCTGCGGCGTCTCAACGGACCGCGGCGCGAGGTGATGATGCACCTCAACAATGCGATGGAAGGCGCTACCCGGGCCGCTGCGCTGACCCGTCGTTTATTGTCTTTCGCCCGCTCCGAGCCGCTGCTTCCCGAGCGCGTCGACAGTGCCGAGCTCATCGGCGGCATGTCCGACCTCCTCGACCGGACGCTCGGCGAGCGCATCCGCGTCGAGGTCGACCTCGATTCCGAAACCTGGCCGATCTACGTCGATCCGCACCAGCTCGAGAATGCGATCGTGAACCTCGCGGTCAACGCGCGCGACGCGATGGACGGCGAAGGGTTGATGCGAATCGCGACCGAGAATGTTCACGTCGCCGCCAACGAGGTCGGCGACGTCCAGGCGGGCGATTATGTGAAGATCAGCGTCACCGACACCGGCTGCGGCATGACTCCCGACGTGCTCGAGCATGCCTTCGAGCCCTTCTTTACCACCAAGCCCGTCGGCAAGGGGACGGGCCTCGGCCTGTCGCAGATTTTCGGTTTCGCCCATCAGTCGGGAGGAGAGGTCGGGATCGAAAGTCAGGTCGGCCGCGGCACCACGGTCTCGATTTACCTTCCGCGCACTCAGGTCGCCGCGCAGGTCCGGGTCCATCCCGCCGTGCAGCGCCGCGAGGACGCGGAAGCGCATGTCGCCGGCGCGCGCATCCTGCTCGTCGAGGACGACCCGCGCGTTCGCACCGCGACCATCGACGCGCTCGAGGACCTCGATTACGAACCCGTCGCCTGCGGCAGCGGCGCCGAAGCCGTCGAGCTGTTCCGCAACCACGAATTCGATCTCGTCGTCAGCGACGTCATTATGCCCGAGATGAGTGGGCCGGAGCTGATCCGCCACTTGAAAGCCAACTCGACGCGCGATTTCGCCGTGCTGTTCGTCACCGGCTATGTCGGCGAAGGCGAAAGCGACGACCTCCGCGGCTACGAGCTGCTGCGCAAGCCCTTCACCGTCGGAGCCCTCGCCAGCGCCGTCGCCGCCGCGCTCGCCCGCACTAGCGAACCGCCCCGCTCCTCAGCAGGCGCGGCAAGAGGCTGATCCCGGCGAGCAGCGGATGCCGTCGCTGCCACGGCTTCAATTCAATGTTCGCGCCCGCGTGGCGGTTGATCTTCCAGGCGATATATTCGGCGCCCCCCGCAAAGGTGAAGCTCGCCTTGACGAGCCGCGCGATTGACAGGAACTTCCCTTCGACACGTCGCCAGGGCCATCCAAGCTGCTGAGGGAGGTTGGCCGGGATCGCGGCCGTCGCGGGTGCGCTGAACCGCTCGTACCGCTCAGGGTCGACATCGACGACCGAGTTCGCTCTTCCCTTTCTTTCGGCGCGCAATTCTGCCGAATAGGTCAAGGCAAAGGCGCGCCGCCACCAATCAAGCGCGGGCTCCCGTTCAATATGCCCCGCAGCGGCGAGCAAGGTCGGCGCGGCGCGCGCCACCGCATCGATCGCCTGGCCGCGCGCAGCTTCATCGGCGGCCCAAACCAACCGCGCGGGCTGGGCGAAGCGCGCCCACACCGACACGCTGCTCGTCTCGGGGCCGGTGAGACGACGGAAATCCGCTCGGCTCAGCACGGCATATTTGGCGGCCAGTCCGTTTCGCTCGAAATAGAAGACGTTCGGCGGGATCAGCCGGTTCGCAGCCGCCAGCCACGACTTCTCATAGGCCGCGCGATAGTCCGACACGATCAGGTAGAAATCGAGCATCAGCCCGTCGAGCTGCTTCTCTCGCAAACAGGAGCCGTAAAAGAGTACGGCGCGGCTGGCATGCCCATGCTTCGCCGCAATCGCAGCCGCGACCGCGCTCACCCGCGCATCGACGGGCAGGCTCAACTCTTCCGCGACCAGGTCGCGAAGGTCGCTCCCCTTCCCCGTCATTGCGAGCGCCTCTCCCTCCCCTCCCTGGAAGGGAGGGGTTGGGGGTGGGTGCCGCCGAGGCACTCGGCGGCTCGATTCACGATCGCCTGAAATACACCCCCCGGATTCTCATCGAGCTCATTGTTCCAGAGACGCAGGATGTCCCATAGCTTCCGTTCATGAGTGGTCGGATTGTTGCGCAGTGCGCGTGCACGCTGCGTCTGGTCATATGGCACCCGCCGGCTCATGCTGTCGAAGGTAGCGTTACCACGCGCTTCGCGCACCCCAACCCCTCCCTTCCAGGGAGGGGAGTGGACTCACGCCGCCAGCTTGACGAATGACAGCGGCTGCGCGGTGCGCAGGTGAATGGGGCTGCCGCGCTCGGCGCGGAAAGTTTCGCCGTCGAGGATCACGTGGCTGCTTTCGCCCTCGATGGTGATCTCGTCCGATTCCTCGAAATGCACGCCCTCGACATGCGGTCCGAGCTTGCCGGCGATCTTGGCGAGCACGGCCCGGACCACCGATCTCGGCCGCTGCTCGATCGCGAGCAGCTTCAGCATACCGGCGCGATGCTCGCCCATGTCCGTCGAGAGCAGCAATTTCTCGAGCGTCGTGACCGCGAGCAGTGAGAAATGGCCGCTGAGCGCGCCTTTCTGACGGGAGAGCGATACGCTGAGCGGCATGGAATCGGGCGGAAGGAAGCTCGCCTTCAGGCCCAGCACCTGCTTGGCCGTCGCGGCAATGGCCGTAATGGCGTGCGCGACGCTGTTGGGCAGCCCCAGCGGATAAATCTTCTCGCGGCAGTAGAGCATCATCTCCGCGAGCCCCGCGCCGCCGAGGAACATGCCGATCACGGGCCGATCCTCGGGTCCGCCGCGGCGCAGCGCGATCAGTTCACGATCGACGGTGTAGGGCGCAAGATCGTCGGTCCGCGCAAGCTCGATCAGCCGCTCGAGCGTCTCGATCGGGTCGCCCCGCGCGCCAAGGTCGAGCGCGATGAGGTTGGTCTTGCCGCTCGGCAGCACTGCGACCGGCGGCGGAGTCTCGCCGAAATGCCCGCCGTTGTAGAGCTCGGTCAGCGTGGCCTGCACCGTCCCGTCCCCGCCGTTGATCACCAGTACCTTGGGACGAACGCGCGCGATCGACCGCATCGCTTCTCCGATCTGGCACGCGCTTTCCACCTCGTAGTGGAACAGGTCCGGGTGATCGGACGCGAACTCGCGGATGCGCGGGAGCTGGGCGAGATTGCCGCTCGACTTGGGATTGGACAGGAGCGCGATGCGCACCCGCTTGTGCCCGTGCTCAGCGCATGCGGCGGCCGGGCATGGCTGCCCATTCGGCGTTTGCGCTTTCGTCACTGGCACTTTCAACATGAATTCACTGACCGGTCCGCTATAGGAGCGATGAACGAACGGGGGCGCCCGGGCCCGGATGCACCTGTCCGCTCTGGAATCTCCGCTGCCTTTGCGGCCAAATCATGGTGCTGGGACGACAATTTGCGCCAACTCGGCTTAATTGACCGCTACCTTGCGAAATCGATCGCGGTGCCGCTGATCGGCTCGCTGATCCTCGCCGCCATGCTCCTCATCCTCGATAAGATGCTGCGGCTGTTCCAATATGTGGTCGACGCCGGAGGCCCAGTGAGCGTCGTATGGCGGATGCTCGCCAACCTCCTTCCCGAATATCTCTCGCTCGGGATCCCGATCGGCCTGATGCTCGGAATCCTGCTCGCCTTCCGCAAGCTCGCGCTGTCCTCGGAGCTCGACGCGATGCGCGGGATCGGTGTGGGGTACGGGCGTCTTTTGCGGGTGCCTTACGCCTACGCAATCCCGCTCGCGCTGATCAACCTCGGAATCGTCGGCTATCTCCAGCCCTTCACCGAATATCGCTACGAGGCGCTGCGCTTCGATCTCAATTCCGGAGCGCTTGGCGCCGCGGTCAAGGTCGGCGAGTTCAACCGCCTCGGCAAGCGCCTGACGCTGCGCATCGAAAGCAGCGAGAACAAGGGCACCCAGCTCCACGGCATTTTCGTCGAGACCGACGACGGCAAGGGGATGACCGTCGCGGCGACGGCCGAGCACGGCCGCTTCCTTTCTACCGACGATCCCAACACCATCCTTTTCCGCCTGACGAAAGGCCGGCTGGTCCAGGATTCACCCAAATTCTCGACGCCGCGAACGCTCGCCTTCGACAGCTACGACCTGCCGGTGAGCCTGCCCGTAATCGACCAGTTCCGCCGCCGCGGCGGCACCGAATCCGACGAGCTCTACCTGCACGAGCTGTGGCGGATCGGCTACGGCGGCGGTGCAACGAGCGAGCACCAGAAGCTCGAGGCCCAGGCGCGCCTCAACTTCCGCCTCGTTGAAGTGTTCATGATGTTCATGCTGCCGCTGCTTGCTGTTGCGCTGGCGGTGCCGCCCAAGCGCAGCACCTCCGCGCTCGGCATTTTCCTCGGCCTCCTGATCGTGGTCGCCTACCACAAGGTGAATCAGTACGGCGAGCAGGCCGGCTCGAATGGGGAGCTCAACCCGATGATCGCCTTGTGGGTGCCGCTCGTCATCTTCGCTTCGATGATCGCCTGGATGTACCACGTGCTCGCGCACAAGCCCGGCGGCCAGCCGATCGGCGCGCTCGAATGGTTCTTCGCCCGCATCGCCAAGCGCATCCGCAGCCTCATGCCCAAGTTCGGTGAGGCATGATCAACCTCAGCTTCTTCCCCTCGCGGCGCCTCGCTCTGTACATGGTGCGCCTGTTCCTGACCCGCAGCCTCGCGGTGCTGGTCATCCTCGTCCTCGTGCTCGAAACGCTCGACCTCCTCGGAGAAGCGGGCAAGATCCTCGCGGTCCCCGGCAACACGGATGCCGACCTGTGGCACTATGTTGCCTTGAGAATCCCCATTCTCATCTCACGCTTCCTGCCCTTCTCGGTGCTGCTCGGCACGCTCATCGCCTTTGT
>Ga0207702_10005328_pt1 | contig 11282 bp, 8 predicted proteins | sample KBSCornC62_FD_184302 | JGI IMG/M metagenome (GOLD analysis project Ga0207702, IMG submission 184302) | Corn rhizosphere microbial communities from Kellogg Biological Station, Michigan, USA - KBS Corn C6-2 (SPAdes) (version 2) | ecosystem: Host-associated > Plants > Roots > Rhizosphere > Soil ...
TACAAGCGCGGAGTCGGCATAGGTCCTGCGGCCGTTGGCGACTGCACGGCGGGCGAGTTCTACTGGCGATGCCGGCGATCCGACGGATTGCCGGCCGGGAGCAGCCCCAGCCCCTCGAGTTCGTCGCGCTGGAACCAGAAGTACCACTCGCGTGGATGCGCCCTGATGGCGGCGTCCATGGCGGCCACGCATCGCTCGAAGGCCGCGTCAGCGTCGCCGTCGATCGGAATCGGCGGCGAGATCTCGAGCACCTGATGGCGGTAGTCGTCGAGGCGGTGGCAGAACGCCATCAGCAGCGGAGCCCCGGTCAGCTCGGCGAGCGTCACGACGCCCGGAACGAGCGTCGCGCGGCGGCCCAGGAACGGCGCTTCCACGGCGCGGGCCCGGTCGGCGGCGATGGGCGCCGGATCGCTGCACAGCGTCACCACCTCGTTCCTGTGGAGTGCAGCCGCAGCCTGCACGGCGACCTGATTGCGTCCCTGCCAGGGCTCGAGGTTCGGCTGCTGCCGGTGCCGCAGCACGCGTCGAGCGTAGGCCAGGTCCCAGAATCGCCGCTCGAAGGCCGACAGCTCGCTGCGGTGGTAGTTCCAGTCCCAGCGCCCGATGTTGGTGAGCGGAAACCCGGAGGTGTGGATCAGGGAGAACGCCCCCAGGTAGGAGCCGAAGTGCGCGCTGCAGAGAATCGCCCCGCGCCCCTGCTCCAGGGCCTGCTCGAGATGTTCGATGCCGCGCAGCTCGACCAGCTTCGCGAGCGGCCGGGCGCGGCCGCGGAGCTTCATCAGGTCCATCACCTCGCACGCGCGGAAGCGCCAGAAGTCCCGGGCGAAGGTCTCGACGTCCTCCGGGATGAGCTCGGCGCCGAGCGCCTCGCGAAGCCGGCGCAGATGCTCGAGCTCCGCCGGCCTGTCGGGCAGGAGCCTGTAGGTCAGATCACCCCAGGCACAGGCAACGCGGTAGGAGAGCCCGGCCGGCAGCATTGCCGCGAGCGGCGCGATCGCCGCCCAGTAGGCCAGCCTGCCTCCCCTGCGCAGCTTCCACTGCTCGCCCGACCCGTCCGCCTCGACCGTCGAGTCGGTGGCGACGGGTGCGCTCGCGGTTCGCGTCTCCGTCTCAGGCACGGGCATCCTCGGGTTGCTCCGCTGCCGCGTAATCCGGGCGGGACCGCAGATACGCGCAGATCGCGTCGACGCTGGCGAAGTGCTCGGGGACCACATCCAGATCGTCCATCACGATCCCGAACTGATCCTGGATGAAGACCACGAGCCGCAGCAGGCCGAGCGAGTCAACCACACCGCTGTCGAGCAAGGGCGTCGAATTCTCGAGCGGCAGGATCGCCGGGTCCCGGACGAGCTCACGGCTGATGTAGTCGCGGATGACCGCATCGTCCATCTCATTCACCTCGAGGCTGGTTTTGCATCGCTCAGCAGCACGCGGTCGACCTTGCCCGTGGAGGTCCGCGGCAGATACTCGGCGAACTCGATGGTGTCTGGCACCATGTACGCGGGCAGCCGCCGGCGACAGTGCTCCAGCACCTCCTCGCGGCTGAGCTCCTCGCCCGCGCAGACCACGGCGCGCAGACGATTCCCCAGCATCTCATCCGGCACCGGCAACACCACCGCCTCGCGCACGGCCGGGTGTTCGTAGAGCACGGTCTCCACCTCGCCGAGTTCTACCCGGTAGCCGCGTGTCTTCACCATCCCATCCCGCCGGCCGAGGAACACGTAATTGCCGCCCTCGTCCAGAGTCACGATGTCACCGGTCCGGTACACCGGCGCCCCGCCCTCGGCCAGCGGGTTGGGAACCATCACCTCACGGGTCCTCTCCGGCAGGCCCCAGTACCCCGACATCAGGCCGGGCCCGCCAACGTGCAGCTCGCCCTCCTGCCCCGCAGCCGATACCCGGGAGCCGTCGGCGGTCACGGCGAACACATCGACGCCGTCGCAGGGACGCCCGATCGGCACCGGTGCCGTCAGCGGCGTGGCGCTGTGCGCGACCTCATACCAGGTGCAGACGTTGGTCTCGGTCGGTCCATACCAGTTCAGAAAGCGAGCCCCCGGCAGCTGTCGCATCAGCAGCGAGAGGTGCTTGGCCGGGAAGACCTCGCCGGCGAAGATAACCGCACGCAGCCCGCCGAGGTCACGGGCCTGCAGGTTGCCGTGGCTCGCAAGCATCGTCAACACCGACGGCACCGAGTACCACACGGTCACCCGCTGCGTCTGGATCCACTCGGCCAGGCGCACCGGGAACATCGAGGTCAGCGGCGGGAGCAGGACCGTGCAGGCCCCGGCCCTGCAGGCCGAGAAGATGTCGAAAACGGACAGGTCGAAGTGCAGCGGAGCCGGGCTGCAGACACGGTCCTCCGGTGTCAGTCGCACGCACGCAGCTGCCCATTCCACGAACGTCAGCGCCGCCCGATGAGAGATCATCACGCCCTTCGGGACACCGGTGGATCCGGACGTGTAGAGCATGTACGCGAGCTCGGTGTCCGAGCCTTCAGCCGGCAACGCGGCGGAGGATTCCGAGCATTCGCGCGGATCCATGCTGATCACTCGGCAATCCGGCGAGGCCGCCTCGGCGAGCTCACGCGCGCGGCCCGCGTTCGCCTCGTCGGCCAGCAGCACGACGATGCCGCTGTCGCCGACGATCATTGCGAGCCGCTCGCCGGGACTGCCGGGGTCCAGCGGCACGTGGCAGGCTCCTGCCTTCAGGGCCGCGTACACCGCCACGACGGAGGACGCCGACTTCCGCGCGAGGATCCCCACACGGTCGCCGCGCGCGACCCCGCAGGTGAGCAGCGCCCGCGCCAGGCTGTTGCTGAGCCGATCGAGCTCGGCATAGGTGAGCGACTCCTCCTCGCACTCGACGGCGACCGCGTTCGGAAGTGCCCGCGCCGTGTCAGTGAGCAGTTGCTGCAGAAGATGGGCCACGGTCACACCCTCACAGTCCCAGCATCCGGGCCAGGATCACGCGCTGGATCTCCGAGGTTCCGGAGTAGATGGTGCTCGCGACCGCGTCGCGCAGATCACGCTCGACGCCGCTCTCGGTCATGTACCCGTACGCACCGTGAAGCTGCACCGCGTCCAGGCTCGAGGCCACCCACGCCTCGCTGGTGAAGAGCTTCGCGGCCGCCGCAGCCGCCGCCGCCCCTCCCCCGCCCTGCTGTCCCAGCCAGGCGGCCTGGTATACGAGCAGTCGCGCCGCCTCGAGCCGCAGGTACATGTCGGCGACCTTGCCGGCGACCGCCTGGAATTTCCCGATCGCCTCGCCGAACTGCTTGCGCTGCCTGGCGTACTCGACAGAGGCTTCGAGCTGACGCTGCATCGAGCCCAGCGCGCCGGCAAGGATGCAGCTGCGCTCCCAGACCATCGTGGAGTTGAAGATCGCGATTCCGGCTCCTTCGGGCCCGAGCCGGTTGGTGACGGGCACGACGCATTCGTCCAGGACGACCTCGGCCATCGGCGATGTCCGCAGGCCCATCTTGTCCATGTGGTGGGTGACCGTCAGCCCAGGCGTCCCCTTCTCGACCAGGAAGGCGGAGATGCCCGCCATCGAGGCCTTGTCCGGATGCGCCGCGAAGACCAGCATCACGTCGGCGATTGGGGCGTTGGTCACGTACTGCTTGGTCCCGGTCAGCACATAGCCCTCGTTCCTGCGCTCGACGCGGGTCCGCATGCTGAACGCGTCGGAGCCCGACTCGGGCTCGGTCATCGCGTGCACGCCGACGAGCTCCCCGGACATCAGGCCCGGCATGTAGGCACGCTGCTGCTCGGGCGTTCCGAACTTCACCAGCGGCAGCTCCACGCTCCACAGCTGCGCGTTGAGCGAGAAGATCAGTCCGTTGTCCCGGGAGCCGTAGCCGAGCCCCTCCATAACCAGCACCGTGGTCAGGATGTCGGCACCGCCGCCCCCCAATTCGGCCGGGATCGGCAGACCCTGGATCCCGAAGCGGGCACACGCTTCCCATGCCTCGCGCGAGAACTCGCTGCTTCGCTCGCGCTCGGCGAGGTCGCGATTCAGCTCCCCCCGCGCGAAGTCCGCGGCCGCCTGCTTGAGGTTGCGCTGCTCGGCGCTCAGTGAGAAGTCCAACGCAGCCTGCTCACTCGCCGCTGATCAGTACGTCGGAGTGCACGCGCCGGTCCATCTCCTCGAGCTCGTCATGATCGGCGACGGTGCCCCGCACCGAGAAGACGTAGCCGTGGTTGCCCTCGCGCCAGTCGACCGCCTGCCCGGGGCCGCGACTGAGGATCCCCTCGGTCACTCGCGGGTCGGCGCAGAGCTGCTCGAGCCCTTCCACCGCGGTCACCCTGCGCATCGAGGCCGGAGCATGGACGTAGAACAGGAAGCCGACACGCTCCGGCGTCAGCGGACGCTCGTAGCGGACATCCTCGCCCAGTGCGATCCGCATCGCGACCTGCAGCAGTTCGACGTCGGTGATGTCGGCCAGCATCTCCGGGACGCCGCCGCCGATGCGGCCGTTGACCTCGATCACCCGGGCTCCCGCGGGTGTGAACTTGACCTCGGTGTGGCAGCAACCCGTCTGCACCCCGAGCGCCCGCAACGCGGCGGTCGCGGTGCTGAGAGCCGCGCGGCGATCTGCCTCGGTGAGTTCGGCCTCGATGAAGAAGCCCGACTCGCGGAACGGCTCTGCCGGCGGGAAGCGACCGGTGATCGCGATGTGGCTGATCTGCCCGTGGCTGACGACGCTCTCGACCGACACGTAGTCGGCAAAGCGGGGGCGCACACTCGCGCTGCGGTCGCCCAGGTACTCCTCCAGCACGAGCTCGGTGCCGTTGGTGGCGGCTGTGTGCTGCCGGAGCTCCTGCAGCGAGGCGACGGGGACCGTGTCCCTGCTGGCCTCGTTGTCGCGCCGGGGCTTCAGCACGGCCGGGAAGCGGGCGCTCGCGACAAGCGCATCCCAGGCCGCCGCGTCATGCACCGGCGGAACGACTTGGAAGCCGGGCACGGGCACGCCGGCGTCGCGCAGCGCCTCCCGCTGGGCGAATTTGTCCGTGAGCCGCCGCGCCACCTGCGGGGAGTGAAACGGCAGCCCGAGCCGCTCGGCCAGCTCGGAGGTGAAGCGCAGTCGCTTGTCCTTGAAGCTGATGATCCCGTCGGGGTGAAGCTCGGATACCGCCACCGCCGCCTGCCCGCCGTCCATCCCGGTGACGTCGACGACCGGGCCGAACCTGGCGAGCATGCGGACAGCATCGTTGCTGTCATCGACCGAGCGATCCACCACCCACGCCAGCGAGCAGAGGTCGGCGGCCGCCTCCGTCAGCTGGAAGACGCTGAAGGACGCGGGATGATGGACCAGCGCGAGGACCGGGCGCGAGTGCTCCGGCACCCCGCCCACTAGTGCCCCGTTCGTCTAATTCGCACGCAGTCTGGCCGCGTCTGGATCGCGCCTGCCAAAAGGCGGCGCAACCGCCGTGCAACCAGTACGTCTTGTTGCACCGCCTTCCGGCAGTCACGCCCAGCCATCGACCATCCTGCATCCGAATTCGCCAAACGGGACACTAGATCTCCTTGCGCAGCCTGAGCATGTCGGCGTTGGCCCACAGGTAGCGGTCGTTGCTGACCATCACCAGGCCGCCGTGCGCGTCGCGCAGCAGCCGGTCGAGGCTGAACTCGGAGGTGCGCTGGTAGCCGGCTATGCCGCAGATCTCGAGCGCTCGCCTGGCGATCTCCACGCCCGTGCGCGAGGTCGAGATCTTGAGCGTGCGCAGCGATGCCATCAACGCCGGATCGTCGATCTGCTCCGCATCTGCCTCATCGACGGTTCGCCCGACGGTCTCGAGCAGCGCGCGATCCTGGTCGAGCATGGTCGCGAGCTCGGCCAGCCTCAGCGCCGAGGGCGGAGTCACGTCCGGGGTGCGCTTGGACGCGGCGCGCACGTAGCCGTGCGCCTTGGCAGCGCACGCCTCGGCGAGGCCCACCCAGACGGCGCTCAGGAACAGGAGCTGTGCCTGTAGGCCGCCGGCGCTGCCGATCGTCGAGAACGGCACCGGATAGATGAGATCCTCGTCGACGACCGCCGTCAGCAGGAAGGCGCGGCTGCAGGTGCCGCGCAGCCCCAGCGCATCCCAATCCGAGCGCGGCTCGAGCTGCGGCCGGCGGAGTATCACCTGCGCCTGGTCGCCCGGCTCGCTCTCCGGCGTGCGCCGCGCGGTCGCGGTGATCAGGTCGGCGTACTCCCCATAGGAGATCGCGATCGCCTCCTTGCGCAGGGTCAGAGCGCCGTCCTCGCGCTCCAGCGCACACACGCTGCGGCTGACATCGCCGCCTGTGCCGACCTCGCTGTTGGCGTTGGCGACCAGCAGCTGCTCGGCGACGATCTCGCGCTGCAGCTCCTGCAACGCCTCGGTGGTCCCGTGGCGCGCGAGATTCGAGATCTCCATGCTGTGCATCGCCAGGACGAGCGCGCTCGAGCAGCAGTGCCGCGCGAGCATCCGCACCGCGGCCGACATCTCCGAGGGCTGGGCGCCGCCTCCACCCAACTCCCGCGGGATCATGGCCGACAGCAGCCCGGTCTCCCGGAACGCGGCGGCAGCCTCGTGCGGGAAGCGGGCCTGCACATCCACATCGGCGGCCGCAGGACCGGCGACCTCGGCACCGATCCGCGCCGCGATCGCGACCGGTGATTCGGTCGCCGGAGTCGACTTGCTGACTGCGATCGCCACGTTGTGATCCTCTCTCTCAGGCCAGTGCTCGGGCCACGGCCGCGGCATCCGGGCTGACGGCGCGGTCGCTCTGCTCATCAGGGTTACCCACTGGAGCGGGCGACAAAGCGGTCGCCGGGCGCGACACCGGGCCTGCGAGTTCAGCAAACTCCGGCTTCCACTCGTCCGACGGCTCGGGCAGCCGCGACAGGCGTTCCTTCAGGATCGCCAACAGCGCACGCCGGCCGTCGCGCCAGGCGCTGAGGTTGCTGAGTCCGTGGATGCGGTCGCGCTCGTAGCTCGGCACCTCGACCACGTTCAGGCCCGCCTTGGCGGCACGCACGTTGATCACCGTCTCCACCTCAAATCCGTCGCAGGTGACCTGCAACTTCGGAAGGCACCTGCGCCAGAAGGCGCTGAAGCCATAGCAGAGGTCCGTGTAGCGTGTGCCGAAGAGCAGGTTGACACTCGCTCCGAGTGCGCGATTGCCCGCACTCCTGATCCTTGTGATGTCCGAGCTGCCTCCGCCGTCCATGTACCGCGAACCCTTGACGAAATCGGCGCCTTCGATAAGCGGGGCTATGAACTGAGGGATCTCCTCCGGGTCGGTGGATCCGTCAGCGTCGACGGTCACGATGATGTCACCGTGTGCCGCCGCGAAGCCACAGGCCAGGGCATTGCCCTTGCCCTGCTTGTCCTGGAGCACCACACGCGCGTCGGGGCGTATCTCCTGCGCCACCCTCACGGTCTCATCCGTCGAGTGACCGTCCACGACGATCACCTCGTTCACGCCGCACGGCAGCTTGCTCAACACGTGCGGCAGGTTCTCGGCCTCGTTGAGCGTGGGAATCACGGCCGTGACCGTCGGGCGATGCCGGTAGTCCCGGCGCTCACGCCCATGCGCGTCGCGAATCCGTGCGACGTGCTCGGCGGTTGCCGGCTGCCGATGTCCCATGCGGGCATGGGCCCGCGTTTCTCCCCTGATGTCCATGGCTATATCGAGCTTTCTCAGTCCGGTGGTCAATGAACACCCAGCCCGACCTGCTGGGCACTGAATGCGCACCACGAGCCACGGCGCGGCGTCCACCGTCAAACGATGAAACTCCGACACCTGCGCTACACGCCGTAATGCAGTGCTGCAACCTGCGCTGATATGGAGTTACCCGGAACCCTCAACGAGCAGCAGAAAAGTCACTCTGCGGGGACACCCGTCAATGGCCTCTGACCACCGCAACTTCGGTGCTCCTGCGGTGTGTCCAGAACCGGAATTCGGTCGGCTTCGCGCTCAGGCGATCACTCAATAATCAGCCGGCGTCGCAATGCGACACCAAACAGGCACTCTAGGTTGGCTACCCGCTCGACCCGGCTGAACCGGGCCGCGTCAGGCTTCCGCGACGGCCGCCCGCAGGGCGCCGGCGAAGGCGTCGATGTCGGCCTCCGTGGTGTCCCACGAACACATCCAGCGCACCTCGCCGGTGACGTCGTCCCATTCGTAGAAGTCGAACTCCCGCTGGAGTGCCTCGCGCACGGCGGGGGCGATGATCGCGAACAGCGCGTTGGCGACAGGACGGCGCGTGATCACCACACCCTCCAGATCGGACACCGCATCGCACAGCCGCTGCGCCATCGCGTTGGCGTGCGTGGCGTTGTGCAGCCACAGGCCGTCCTCCAACAGCGCATCGAACTGGGCCGCGATGAAGCGCATCTTCGAGGCCAGCTGCAGCGTCTGCTTGCGCAGGTGCAGCATCCCGGGGACCAGCTCCGGATCGAACACGACCACCGCCTCGCCCACCATCAGGCCGTTCTTGGTGCCGCCGAAAGAGAGCAGGTCGATGCCACAGCTCGCCACCATCTGCGGCAGCGAAACACCGAGCGCGGCGGCCGCGTTCGCGAAGCGGGCGCCGTCCACATGCACGCGCAACCCGTGCGTGTGGGCCAGCTCGCCGAGTGCCCGCAGCTCGTCGAGCGAGTAGAGCGTGCCGAGTTCGGTGGCCTGCGTGAGCGACAGGATCCCCGGCCTGACGGCGTGCTCGTCGTTCGGCCGTTCGATCAGACGGCGCACGCCGTCGAACGTGACGCGGCCGTCGGCCGTCTCCGCCACCAGCAGCTTGACGCCGGCAATCGCCTCGGGGGCGCCCACCTCGTCGGTGTGGAGATGGGCGCTCTCCGACACGATCGCGGCCTCCCAGGGCCGCAGCGCCGCGCGCAACGACAGCACGTTGGCCCCGGAGCCGTTGAAGACGAAGAAGACGGAAGCATCGGGGGCGCCGAGCGCGGCGGCCAGGCGCCGCTCGACCTCTGCCGTGTACGGGTCGTGGCCGTACCCGAACGCGTGGCCAGTGTTGGCCGCGGCGATCGCCTCCAGCACCCGCGGATGCACCGTCGCCGCGTTGTCAGACGCGAAGCCCCGCTTGACAGCGGGCACCGTCACGCGGGCGTCAGTGCGCCCTGCAGGGCGGTGTAGAAGATCGAGAGCGGGAACTCGTCGGGCAGCACCTCGTCGCAGTACGGGCGCGGATCCGGGACCTCGGCGAACTCCCGCTTGCCGGCCACCCAGCGCGAGCCGGTGGCAGGCGGCACGAAGCGCGCCACCAGATCATGGGCCGCGGCCCAGTGCTGGAGCTTGGTGCGGTCGATCCCGGCGCGGTAGAGCGCATAGACCTCGTCGCGCAGCGCGATCACGCCCTCCGCGACGCGCCCCCACTCGAAGGTCAGGCGGTTATCGGTCCAGTGCAGGTGGCCGCCGGCGTGCAGGTAGGCGAACAGCAGCTGGCCGCCGAGCCCGTCGTAGTTGCGCACGCGCGGCCCCGTGATCGGGAAGCGCAGCAGGCGGTCGAAGAGGATCGCGTACTGGACGTTGCGGGCAAAGGCCAGACCCTCGCGCTCGAGCGTGACCGCCTCGCCGAAGGCGGTCAGGTCGCAGCGCAGCTCCTCGAGCGAGTACATCCAGTAGGGGGCGCGCTGGCGCACCATGAACGGATCGAACGGTAGATCCCCATGGCTGTGGGCACGGTCGTGGATCAGATCCCAGAGGATGTATGCCTGCTGGGAGATCTCCGGGTCCGACAGCAGGCGGGCCGCATCGGGCGGCAGGTTGATCTGCAGCAGATCGGCGGCCTGCGTCGCCACCCTGCGCAGCCGCGCCGACTCGCGATCGCAGAAGATCGCGCCGAAGTTGTTTGGCTGCCGCTCGGCGACCGCGACCTGCTCCGGGAACAGGACCGCGCACTCGCTGTCATAACCGCGCGTGGCGGCGACCAGCTCGACCGGGACGAACTTCGGGTTGTCGTAGCGCGTGGCCTCGAGCTCCGCGATCCAGTCCGGCCAGGGAACCCGCACCAGCACCGCCTCGAAGCACGTGTCGGGGGAACCGTTCTGCTTGTACATCGGGAAGAACGCCAGGTGCATGCGCCCGTCCTCGCGGCCCTGCTCGGGGCGGAACACCCCAAGCGAGTGCGTGAAATCGGGCTTGCCGTAGCCGCCGTCGGCCCAGGCCCGCAGATCCTCGGCGGCGGCAACCAGGTTCGGGTAGTCACCGGCCAGCGCGCCGAGCGCATGCTCGACGCTCGCGACCCGGGCGGCGGCTTCGCCGCGGTCGGCATCCTCGCGCAGCGACCCGTCGGGCGCCTGCAGCTCAGCCAGTGCATTGGTCGCTTCGATCAGTGCTTGCACCGCCGGCTGCTCGCCCGCCTGCCGAGCAGCCCGGCCAGGCGCGGCAGGCGCCCTCCGAGAGGCCCAGTTGACCAGGTTCAGCCACAGCGCAGCATGGTCGAGCGAGCCGATGCAGTCGTCGCCGAAGAGATCGGAGTCGCCGAGCACCACGACACGGCCCTGGCCCTGCTCGGAGGCGACGATCAGCGGCGCGCCCGGGACCGATGCGGATCGATGCGTGCGCGCCAGCACGCGGGCGCCGTTGCGGCTCTCGATCGTGGTCGCGCGGTAGAAGCAGGCCGCCGTCACGCCCGCGAGCAGGTCGCCGCCGCTGCCGCGGCCACCGTCGACCAGCTCGCCGTGGATCCAGCTCGGCGCGCCATCGCAATGCTCGTAATCCTGCACTGTGTCATTGCGCAGGCGCAGATCGAAGCGCTCGAGCAGCTCGTTGACGTTGTTGCCGTACTTGTCCTGCTCGGTCTCGCCGAGCACGATCAGGCCGCCGCCACCCCGCACGTACGCGTCGATCGCCTCCTGCTCCGCAGCCGTCAGCTGCGGCGAGCCGATGCCGGTGGTGCTCTCCCAGCGGGGTTCGGACGGATGGGCGATGACCAGCAGGTCGCAGGCTTCGAGCACGCCGCCGTCGAGCGGCTCGCTGTTGGCGGCGACCCTGAAGGAGTGGCCGCTGAGCAGCTCCGCGGCGTGCGCGTAGGAAGCGTCGGCCGGGTGCACCGGCTGCATCGCCGCCGCCAGCTCGCGACGGATCGTCCACGCCTCGCTGTGAGCCTCATCGAAGATCACGTTGATGCCTTGCACAGTGGCGAGATTAGAGGATGGAACTCGGTGCGGATTGGACAACGGGTAAAGCCGGGCGGCGCCAGGCCGATTACCCAAGAGTGGAGCTATCTCCGACAAGGAGTCGGGCGCCCACCCCAAGGAGGACCCGATGGCGACCGACTTAGAGCTCATGCG
>Ga0207702_10005332_pt1 | contig 11274 bp, 8 predicted proteins | sample KBSCornC62_FD_184302 | JGI IMG/M metagenome (GOLD analysis project Ga0207702, IMG submission 184302) | Corn rhizosphere microbial communities from Kellogg Biological Station, Michigan, USA - KBS Corn C6-2 (SPAdes) (version 2) | ecosystem: Host-associated > Plants > Roots > Rhizosphere > Soil ...
ATCAACGGTTTCGACAACGCGAATTCCAACAACTTCACCGCAGCGATTTCGATCGAAAGCGCCTACAACCACATCGAGTGCAATTTCATCGGCAGCGACACGAGCGGCACGATCGCGATGCCAAACCTGCGCGGCGTCGATCTCGTATCGACGCAAACCGGCGGCGGCGACAGTACCGCGCACGACAACGTGATCGGCTCCGACGGCACACCGCTGACTTACGTCGCGCGCAATTTGATCAGCGCGAATTCGTACGGCCAGGTCGATACGCGCGGCTATGCGCCGTATGCGAACCGGATTTCGGGCAACTACGTGGGCACCGACGCGACTGGAACGCGCGCGCTCGCTCCGGGCACCGGCGCCACCGGCATCGACGTCGGCGGCGGCAATGCGCCGGCCTACGGCAACTTCGTCGGCTGGGACGGCGTCGGCGATGCCGCACTGATGCGCAATGTGATCAGCGGGTTTGCGAGCGTGTATACCGCCGCCGTGGTACTCGAAGTCGGTGCGCACGACAACCGCATCGCCGGCAACTACATCGGCACCGACGCGAGCGGTACGCAAGCGCTGCCGAACGGCGTGGGCGTGCTGATCGGCTCGAACGCGAACGTCTTCCATAACCTCATCGGCAACGACGGCACGCAGGATCCTGCAAGCGCGCGCAACGTGATCTCGGGCAATTCCTTCGTCGGCGTGGAATTCAACGGCGCGAACGGAACTTACGACAACGCGCTGATTGGCAATTTCATCGGCGTCGACGCCGCCGGCAAGAACCTGCTCGCCAATGGCAGCTACGGCGTTTCGATCAATTTCGCCAGCGTCGACACGCTGGTGGCGCGCAACTGGATCGCCGGTAATCCCACCGCGATCCGCTTCTTCGCCATCGGCGGCTTCGCGGGCAACAGCACGGCACGGTTCATCAACAACGCGGGCGGCACCGACGCGGCGTTGCCGGCACTCGATTCGAGCGGCAATTGCGTGCTCGGCAGCAACGGCGTGCTGGTCGATGCACAGGGAGCCAATGTGCCGACGACGACGTTTGCCGGCAATTGGTGGGGCGCGCCGGGTGGTCCCAACTCGACCGGAGCCAGCAGTGCCGATGCATCCGTCGTCGCGTCGCCGTTCCTGCGGGTGCCGGCCACGCCGTGCAGCGACGTGATTTTCGCGAACGGGTTCGAGGCGGGGTAAACAATCGACGTGTTCGCCGTCCAACGTGCGGCCCGCCAACTCCGACAACCCGAATCATCGATCGCCGATACGACGGCATCTCCGGAACTCGCCGAGGAGTTGCGCCTGGCACTGCTGGACGCTACACGGCTCGCCGAGATGATCGCGCTGCTCGGCAGCAGCCTGGACGTAATCCAGTTGCAGCAGCTACGCGCGGAATTGCAATTGGCAAAGCGCCTGGCCGAACGCCTGGCCGATGAGGCGGCGAGCTGCCCCTGACAGTGATTCCGCCCGAGCCGCCAGCGGCGAGCGCCGATCCATGGCTGGAAAACGTCCGGTCGGTAGACCTTTGCGAGTTGATTCCTCTGCCTTGAACAACGCGATTGCGTTCGTATAGTCTGCCTACTTTGCTACCGGACAAACCGTGACCGATCACGCTCGTCGCGCGTTGCTGAAGACAGTCGTCTATTCGACCGTCGCCGCATTCGTATTGCCGGCCGAGGGCGAACCGTCCGACAGCGAGTTCATCGGTACCTGGTCCGCGTTCATGGAGCAGGACGATCCTCCGACGCGGCTCAAACTCGTCATCGCGGGCGATCGCTCCGGGCATTTGACCGTGATCGACGGCGGCGAGGTCCCGATCAGCCGTCTGGAAATTTCGAACGGCGCGTTGCATCTCGAGATCGCGCAGCCGCCGCTGATTTATGACGCGATGCTCAAAGACGATCGGATCACCGGCATCTGCAAACGGGGCGACCAGGACATCGCCCTCGATTTCGTCCGCGGCGATTTGTATACGGAACCGCCGCGGATCGATTTCCCGCCGGCACCGCTGAGCGCGAAGCGTCTGCATGAGCTGCGGCTCATGGGACGGGCGCCGGCAATGGGCGTCGGCTGGCAGTTCCGCAAAGGTACTCGACATGTACTGGTGGAAGGCACCCGTTCCATCGATGCGCTCGTTGCCGTAACCCGGCAGGACAAATGGCATTTGGGCTCCATCACCAAGTCGATGACGGCGACGTTGGCCGCACGAATTGTCGAATCCGGCGGCTTGCGCTGGGATGCGCGCCTGGGCGACGTTCTCGGAACGCGGGTTGCCGGGATGTTGCCGGAATACAGCGACGTCACGTTGCTGCACATTCTCAGTCATCGCGGCGGTCTTCCGCGTGACGTGCCCTCGGTACTCAAGGCGGACGGAACATTCTTGTCGCGTCACGAGTACGTCGAGGCTGCGCTGCGTCTGCCATCGGTCGCCGCACCCGGCGAACGCATGTCGTACAGCAACGTCGACTACGTCGTGGCCGGATTGTTGCTCGAGACCGTCAGCGGTCAGCCGTGGGAAGACCTGATTGCAGCGCACGTCTTCCGGCCGCTCGGCATCAGGAGTTTTGGCTTCGGACCGCCAGGTTCCGACGACAAACTGGACCAGCCTCAAGGTCACGAACAGGGCCCGAAAGCCCTGAGGCCGACACGCTACGACATCCCCGTTGCGATGGCCCCAGCGGGACGCGTGCATATGAACCTGGACGATTTACTGCTGTATCTGGCGGCGCACCGCGATCGACCGGCCGCGTTTCTCAAAGAATCTTCATGGCGAACGCTGCATACCCCGCCGTTCGGCGGCGACTACGCGCTGGGGTGGTCGGTCTCCCCCAGCGGGACGTTAAGCCATGGCGGCACGAATCAGAAATGGAAGTCGGAAGCGATCGTCGACCGCGAGCATGAGCTGGTCTGCTGCAGTGTGGCCAATGTGCTGAACAACAACACACAGTCCGCGCTGCTCCAGTTGTTGGATTCGGCGAGATTGAGCCGTTAGAACATCGCGTGTCGCGAAGGTCGGGGCAACGATCCAAGGCGCCGGATGCGCCAGACCATCACCGGTTCGACTCAGTTCCCGCTCGCCCGCAGAAGCGCCAGCAACACCGCCGAATGTACGCCGGCAAACCCGAAGTAACCTCCAAGTCCGCGCACCTCTCCCCCGCCGTTCAACGTCGCCGTGCCGCCGGCGACCTTCGGATCGCGGCACAAGCGAAACGCTTGCTCGTTGCATGGAAGCACGCAGTCGCCGCCGATCAGGCGCACAGGTTCGCCGTCTTTTTGTTGACATCGGTTCTAAAGTGACTTACATTTCACCCATAGGTTAATTAACTCGCCAATGTAATACGTATGAATACCGACTCGCTTAGCATCACCTTCGCCGCGCTCGCTGATCCAACGCGTCGCGCCATTCTTGCGCGACTAGCAATGGGCGAGACAACGGTCACCGAGCTTGCCAAGCCATTCTCAATCAGCCCGCCTGCCGTGACGAAGCACCTCAAGGTTTTGCAGCGCGCAGGGCTGGTGACGCAAGGTCGTCAGGCGCAATGGCGACCCTGCCAGCTCAATGCTGCGCCGTTGGGTGAAGTCGCCGATTTTATCGAGCAATATCGCCAGCACTGGGAGCAGAGTCTGAATCGCCTGGATGTCTATCTTAAGAAACTTCAAGCTGAGGATAAGAAAAGTGCTGGAAAGAAAAACAAATAGTGCCGCGAACAATGCCGATACCAGCGACCGCGAAATTATCATCTCGCGTTTGATAGATGCGCCACGCGAATTAGTGTGGGAGGCGATGACAAAACCTGAGCATGTCGTGCATTGGTGGGGGCCGAATGGCTTTACCAACACGCTGCAGAAAATGGATTTTCGCGTGGGGGGCGAATGGCATCATGTCATGCACGGGCCGGATGGACGAAACTATCCCAGCCGCAGCGTGTATACCGCAATCGACAAGCCTCACCGCATCGAGTTTTGCACGGGTGGCACGTACAAAGGCGACCCGAATGCGATTTTTGAGGCGATATGGACGTTCGAGGTGGTGGATGGACAAACCAAAGTGACGATACATCTGCTTTTTCCCGATGCGGAAGCACGCAAGATGGCGTTGGAGAAGATTGGTGCGATTGAAGGTGGGAACCAAACCCTGGCGCGCCTTGCAGGCTATGTAATCAAAACTTGATCAAAGAGAAAATCATGAGAAAAATAGTTTCGTTTGTCCACGTGTCGCTGGATGGTTTTGTCGCTTCCACCGCCGGAGGCCCGGCGGGTCTGGCCTGGATAAGGACAAGCCCCGACCTGTTCGAATACGTGGAGCAGCGGATTCAGCAGACCGACACCGCGTTATATGGGCGTACGACCTACCAGATGATGGAGTCGTACTGGCCAACTGCTGCCGATAAGCCTGACGCCACTGCGCATGACCATGCGCATTCGCGGTGGTATAAATCTGCCCACAAAGTCGTGTTGTCGAAAACCCTGTTGGAAAAAGATCACCCTAACACGCACATTATCAGTAGCAATCTAAGCAACGAAATCAGCAAGCTCAGGCACAGCGCGGGCAGCGAGATTTTAGTGTTTGGCAGCCCCTCCGCCACTCATGCGCTGATGGCGGAAAACCTGATCGACGAATATTGGCTTTTCATCAATCCGATTCTGCTGGGGCAGGGTGTTCCCTTATTCAAACAAATCAAGGACAGAACCGCACTCATTCTGGTGAATAATAAAATTTTCCCGTCAGGCGTAGTGTGCTTGCAATACGAGATGAAACGAAATCAATAGTGCAAAGTTATTGTATTTCGTGGCGGTGATGAGCGCGAAGAGGGAGGAGCAGGAGGTCCGGCATCAGCGTTACATCCAGCGTCGACGGCTGCTTCCGACGCAAAACGGACATGTTCAGACAGCGCACGTCGTGTACGTCCGAACGCCTTGCTGCCGACCCGCGTGATGGTAGAAGAGCGTGATGGTAGGAGAGATATAGTAGCCGGGTACTCCTTTCGCGGCGCTTCCTGGGGGGATGGCCGAGTGCGGATAGTGATGGTTTCGCTTGCGCCACGCTGGTTCGGGCCGCCCCGACTGGCGCGCGCGCTGTCGATTGCCGGCGCCGAGATTGCCGCGCTCTCTCATGCCGGCAGCATGCTGGCGCAGACACGGTTTGCGACACACCATCTACTGCCCGAAGATTCTGCATACCATCTCGACGCATTGCTTTCGGTGATTGCGTCCGTCCAGCCCGAGCGCTTGCTGCCGGCGGACGAGCTTGCCGTGAGATGGCTGCACGAACTGCATGGGCGCGCAAGCACTCCCGAAGCGCTGCGTGACTTGATCGATGCTTCGCTCGGCGAACCGGCCTGGTTTGGGCGCACGACCGACAAGCTGCAGATGGGTACGCTGATGCAGTCCTTGGGCTTCGCCGCGCCGATCACCAAGGACCTGGTCGATCGCGCGACGGCGCATGACTTCATTCTCCAACACGGCTTTCCTGTCGTGATCAAGGCGTGCTCGGGGTATGCGGGCATCGCGGTTTATCCCTGTCATTCCCTGCGTGACCTTCGCCATGCTTTGCGTGCGTGTCCGACGCAACAGGGTCGGCTCATCCAGCGCTTCGAAACGGGATCGACGTGGTCGGCGAGTTTCGTCGCGCATCGCGGGGAACTGCTAGCGCAACTCAGCGCGGAGAAGGAGCGGCAGTTCCCGGAGATCACCGGGCCGGGGAGCATCTTCCGATTCGAGTTCAACCCCGAGCTGCTGGCGATGTGCACGACACTCGTTCGCGTCATCGGGTTCAGCGGTTTCGGCAGCATCGATTGTCTACTGACCGCGACGGGTAGGATGCTGTTCCTCGAGTTCAATCCTCGCGCGACGCCGTTGTCGCACCTGGGCGCGCAGCTCGGGGTCGATCTCGCCGCCGCGTATGTCACGCGACGCCGGCAGGACGCGCGCAGCGTGCGCCGCGCGCGCATCGCGCTGTTTCCGCAGGAACTGCTTCGGGACTCGAGCGGAGCGGAACTGAGCCGCTGCGTCCACGACATCCCGACCGACGAACCCGATCTACTGGCATGTCTGAATGCCGTGATCGCGCACAATGCGGCGAGCCGCACCGCCTGAGGAAGTCGCCTTCCGCAAGCTCACTCGGAATCCGGCCGCACATTCGACAGGAATGTTGACGCGGATCATTGACGACAAGATCGCGATGCGGGACGTTCAAGACATCATATTCCGACCAGGTTGCCCTGCCATGAACAGCGCGCATGATTCCGCTCCCTGGCTGCGCCACTATGGTGCGGTACCTGCGCACCTGGACTACCCGGAATGTACGCTGTATCAGATGATCGCCGCGGCGGCTGCTCGTGCGCCGGACGTCGTCGCCTGGGATTTCTTCGATCAACGCAGCACTTATCGACAGCTGCTGGCAGATGTCGACACCTGCGCCGATGCGCTGGCGGCGCTTGGACTCGCCGCCAACGATCGGTTTCTGATCGCGATGCCGACGACGCCGCAGGCGGTGATCGCCTTTTACGCCGCCAACAAGCTCGGGGCCGTGCCGGCATTCATCCATCCGTTGTCCTCGACGCCGGAAATCGAACACTACCTCGACGCCACGGGCGCCGAAATCGCGCTGATACTGGACGCGTTCTATCCGCATGTCGCCGCCGCCCAGCCGAGGCGTCCGCTGCACCGATTGTTGGTTGCGCGCGTCGGTGACCATCTCTCGCCGCTGCGACGAGCGGCGTACTGGTGGCGCAGGGGCAGGCACCACATGCGCCTACCGCAGGACACGCGCCTGCGGTGGTGGCGCGATGTCATGCGCGAGCCGCACGCGCTGGCGGACGCCGCCGAGCGTGGCACCGATGAACCGGCCGCGATCTTGTTTTCCGGCGGCACCACGGCGTTGCCCAAGGGCATCGTGCTGTCCAATCGCAACTTCATTGCGCAAGGGTTGCAGGCCGCGAGTTGGGCGCGGATCGGCGGCGGGAGTTCGATCCTGGCCATCCTGCCGATTTTTCACGGCTTCGGCCTGGGAGTCTGTGTGAATGCGGCTTTGATGGCCGGAGCCACCTCGATCCTGGTGCCGCAGTTCGACGCCGCTGTCGTTGCGCGCCTGATCCGCCGCAAGCGACCGAGTTTCCTGGTTGGCGTGCCGACATTGTTTGCGGCATTGACTCGCGAGGGACGCCTTGCCGACACCGATCTTTCGTTCCTTCGCGCCGCATTCTGCGGTGCCGACAGCCTGCCGCGACAGGTCAAAGAGGACTTCGAGGCGCTTGTTGCCAAAGGCGGCGGCAAGATCCATCTGCTCGAAGGCTATGGCCTCACCGAAGCCGTGACAGGCATCATGGCGATGCCGATCGACCACTACCGCGAAGGATCCATTGGGGTTCCGTTTCCCGACATGTCCGCGCAGGTCTGCGTACCGGGCACCGACCAGGAAGTATCGGTCGGCAACGAGGGCGAGATTTGTATCGCCGGACCCGCCGTGATGCTGGGATACCTGGACGATCGCGAGGCTACGCGGCACGCGCTGCGGCGTCACGCCGATGGCCGTGTGTGGCTGCATACCGGCGACCTCGGCCGCCGCGACGCCGACGGCTTTTTCTATTTCAGCGTGCGCTTGAAGCGCATGATCAAGTCCTCCGGATTCAATGTCTACCCGGCACAGTTGGAAGGCGTGCTGGCGCGGCATCCCCTTGTCGCCGAGGTTTGTGTGATCGGCGTGCCGGATCCCGCACAGATCGAGCGCGTGGTCGCGTGGGTGGTGCCGAAAGACGTTGCTGCGATCAACGAGCGCAGTGCCGAAGACTTGATTGCGTACTGCCGGGAGAATGTGATCAAGTGGTCGTGCCCGCGCGAGATCCGCTTCTGCAGCAGTTTGCCGAGGACACGCGTGGGCAAGATCGACTTCCGCAGCCTGCAACAACAGTACCTGCCCGAGGAGCAACGTCAGGTGCGTGAACCTATCGCGGACTGCGGTGGCGACCGTGTGGCGCGTGCCCTTGCGCTGCACGGCGTACGGCAGATCTTCACCCTCTGTGGCGGCCACACGGCGCCAATCCTGGCGGCGGCCAAGGCTCGTGGCATCCGCATCGTCGATGTGCGCCACGAGGTCAACGCGGTGTTTGCCGCCGACGCGTACGCACGTCTGACCGGAATACCCGGAGTGGCCGTGGTGACCGCGGGCCCTGGCGTAAGCAACACCATAACCGCGCTGAAAAACGCGCAGCTCGCGCAGTCGCCGCTCGTGCTGATCGGCGGCGCCGCGCCCACCGCTCTGCAAGGTCGCGGCGCGCTGCAAGACATCGACCAGCGTGCGCTGGTGGAACCGCACGTCAAGGCTTGCAAGCGCGTACGCCGGGTGGCGGATCTTGATCGTGCCATCACCGACGCTTTCGCCTTGGCGCAGAACGGCGTGCCCGGGCCGGTATTCGTCGAGTGCCCGGTGGACCTGCTCTACGGCGAAGCCCTCATTCGTGGCTGGTACAAGGACGCCAGCGCGCGCGGCAATTCATTCGCGGCTATCGCGCAACGCTGGTATCTGCGGCGCCACATCGATCGCATGTTCGGCGGCAAGGGCGAAGCGTCCACACCTGCCGTTGCGCCGATCGCACCGCCCGCACCGCCTGCGGCCGATGTCGAAAGAGCCGCTGCCGCCCTGTTGCGCGCGGAACGTCCGCTATTGCTCGTCGGCAGCCAAGCGCTGGCTGTTGCTGCGCGCGCGCCTGCGGTCGCTGCGGCCGTAGCGGCCTTGGGAATGCCGGTCTATCTCTCGGGTATGGCCCGCGGTCTGCTCGGTCGGGGCCATCCGCTGCAGTGTCTTCATCAGCGTCGCCTCGCTCTGCGTGAGGCCGATTGCGTCGTTCTCGCAGGCGTGCCGAACGATTTCCGCCTCGACTATGGGCGGCACGTGCGATCGCACGCTCGCGTAATCGCGGCCAACCGCAGCAAGCGCGAAGCGCGTCTGAATCGGCGCCCCGACGTCAGCGTCATCGGCGATGCGGGTCGTTTTCTTGAGTTGCTCGCCGAGCGTCTGGTCGGGCGCGCACAAAACGACACGTGGATGCAGAACCTGCGCGCACGCGATGCCGAACGCGAGGTCGAAATCGATCAAGCGGCGCAGCATCGCGGTGCGCACGTCAATCCGCTGGCTTTGTTCCGCGAGATCGACCGCGTCGCCAGCGATAACGCGATCTTCATCGCCGACGGCGGCGACTTCGTTGCGACGGCAGCCTACACGCTGCATCCTCGCGGTCCGCTCGGATGGCTCGATCCCGGCGTGTTCGGAACCTTGGGCGTGGGCGCGGGATTCCTGCTGGGCGCGGCGCAGAGCCGCCCCGACGCCGAGCGTTGGCTGATCTGGGGCGACGGCGCCTGCGGCTTCAGCTTGATCGAGTTCGACAGCTTCGTGCGCCACGGCATCGCGGTAATCGCCGTGGTCGGCAACGACGCCGGGTGGACCCAGATCGCGCGCGAGCAGACCAAAATGCTGGGCGACGATGTCGGCACCGTGCTGGCACATACCGACTACGATCGCGTGGCTTCAGGGTTGGGCGCCGAAGGCATCCTGGTGCGCAGCCAAGAAGAATTGCCAAGCGCGTTGGCTCTGGCACAAAGCCTTGCTCGCGCGGGTCGACCCGTGTTGCTCAACGTGTGGTTGGAGCCGAACCGGTTCCGGGAAGGCTCGATCTCGATGTGACGGCGGACGTGGCCTCCCAATCGCATTCCCTTGCACACGGTCTGTACGTCTGCTCAATGCGGACGTCCGCTTCTGGCCGAAAGCGGACCTCACGATAGTCGAGTCAGTCGGCGAGAACGATCGCTTCGGGTTGCATCAGAGCGCCGTCAAAAAGACGCACTCCGCCGATCTCACTACGCCAGGAGTTGCACGTCCGTTGTTGGCGCGACTCGGATTGTGGGAGACTCCGCCGGCGGAATCCTCACCTCGAAACCTGAAGGAGAACACGCGCATGCATGTCGGTCTTCGCGTCTCGCTCTGCCTTGTTGCCATGGTCGTGAGCCTTTCCGCGGTCGCGGCGGGCAAATCGTCCGCCTCGCAAAAACCCGCGACTCTGCCGGATGGCAGCCCCGCGCCCACACCGCCGCCGGAACCGCCGCAGCCCGGGCACATGCCGAAAATGAGCCCGCACGAACAACTCGTCCACGATGTCTTTTACGGAACCGACAAGCTGCGCGACGCGGTGGAGGGTTACTTTACGGAACATCATGCCTGGCCGAAGTCCATCGACGAAATACCGGATGCCAACAAGGACCTGCCTGCGGCGATCCAATCCTTCAGCCTCGACCCGAACGGTGTCATTCGGGTGCAGTTGTCGGCGAAAGCGCCCGGCGTCGGCGGCAAATCCGCCTTGTTCACTCCGCAAGTGAGTGATGGGAAAACGATCGACTTCTGGAAGTGCACCGCGCCGGAAGTGCCGGCGAAGGATTCCCCTTGCCCGCCGCATTGAACTGAACGATCCCAACGCCCGTATCAACGAGAGGTTGGCATCTCCGGCAGCTCCTGCACATTCGCCACATCGATCACGTTGGGCGCGGCATCGCGTGCGGACCACGGGAACCACTCGATGCGATAGTGGTGCGAAGTGCTGGTCTGAATATCCATGTCGGTGCGCAGCACTTCGCCGAGATCGAACTTGCCCCAATTCTGCGGACAGCGAATCTCGGATTTTCCTTGCTCGGGACCGCTGCGCACGTAGCTCCACTCGTGGCCGGACGCGTCGCTCTCCACGACGCGCACACAGACGGGTTCCAGATAGAAGCTCGTGAAACGAATCGGCATCGCCGTGCCGCTCTGGTTTTTCCACGCGTAGCGATGCAGATCGACGCTTTGCAGCTTCGCGAGTGCGCCATCGGTAGCGGGATCGTCTTTCGGCCAACGATACCAGCGGGTCTCGTCGTAGCGGCCGAGGGAAACCCGCGCACTGTCGCCCCAGCCGATCGAGTTGTTCTTTGCGACCGTTGCGCCGGCGATCAAGCCGCCGCTGCGATCGCGGCCGAGCTTCAGCGATTTCCGCTGCCATCCGTGAACGGCTTCTTCCTGCGGAAAATACGTGCTGTAAAGCCAGCCGCCTCGGCACTCGAAATCCTTGCCACGCTCCAGTTTCACCGGCGATGCGCCAACGCGCCCGTTGGACTCGGTGTTGTACTTGATCATGCGCGTGCGGAATTCTTCGAGTCCTTTGGGACTGAGCGAAAACGCAATCGTCACTGTGTCGCCGTCGGCGCTCTGCGTGAACGCAGCACGGCTGTCCATCCACACAGCACGCGTGGTGCTGAAATAAT
>Ga0207702_10005334_pt1 | contig 11273 bp, 6 predicted proteins | sample KBSCornC62_FD_184302 | JGI IMG/M metagenome (GOLD analysis project Ga0207702, IMG submission 184302) | Corn rhizosphere microbial communities from Kellogg Biological Station, Michigan, USA - KBS Corn C6-2 (SPAdes) (version 2) | ecosystem: Host-associated > Plants > Roots > Rhizosphere > Soil ...
GTTGTAAATCGCCCGCGCTCGATCAGGATTATGCGCTGGTGATTTACAACGCGAGCGAAACGCCGGTGCCATCCATTCAGGGCGCGGGGTATTCCATCACCAATGAAAGCTGTGTCACCGCCAATGGGGTGGTTGATCCCGGCGAAACGGTCACCGTAAATTTCGCGCTCCAAAATCTCGGCACCGCCAGCACCTCGAACCTTGTCGCCACCTTGCTCGCGACCGGTGGCGTGACCAGCCCCAGTGGCGCGCAAGTTTATGGCGCAGTCATCACCAACGGCGCTCCCGTCACACAGCCTTTCACTTTCACGGCGAACGGCACTTGCGGCGGCAGCGTCACGGCCACGCTTGCGTTACAGGACGGAACGAATGATCTCGGCACGATCACCTTCACCTTGCCGCTCGGCTTGACGGCGGTTTTCTCGTCGGAAAATTTTGACGCCGTGACCGCGCCGGCGTTGCCGGTCGGTTGGAGCACCACTGCCGGCGGGGGACAATCGGTCTGGGTCACGACCACAACCCAACGCGACTCGCAGCCGAATGCTGCGTTCTCTCCGGATGCGGCCACGAAAGGTTCCAATGAACTGGTTTCGGCTGCGTTCACGCTGCCCGCCAACGCATCGCAATTGAGCTTCCGACATCGCTACGAACTCGAACCCGGTTACGATGGCGGCGTTCTGGAAATCAAGATCGGCGCGGGCGCATACACCGACATCGTAGCGGCGGGTGGCACCTTCGTCAGCGGCGGTTACACCACCACGCTCAGCACCGGAAATGCCTTGGGCGCGCGGCAGGCTTGGAGCGGCACCAACGCAACCTTCACCCCGGTGATCGTAAATCTTCCCGCCGGTGCCGCTGGTCAAAGCGTCCGGTTCCGCTGGCGCTGCGGCTCGGATGCGAGTGTCTCGCGCGCGGGTTGGTGGGTGGATTCTGTCGCCGTGACCGGTGCGATTTGCTGCGGCGATGTTGTTGCGCCCGTCATTCTGGCGCAGCCGCAAAGCACGAATACCATCAGCGGGGCGGCAGTGAATTTTTCCGTGAATGCCGTCGGCAGTGCGCCGTTGGGCTATCAATGGTATTTCAACTCGAACGCCATCAGCGGTGCAACCGCCACAAATTATTCCATCGCCAATGCCGCCGTGACCAATGCCGGAAATTATTTCGTGGTCATCACCAATGCCGCCGGCAGCGTCACCAGCAGCGTCGCCGTTTTGGCCATCGTGATTCCATCCCCTTACAGCGGCATCCTGGCGGCTTGGGAAATGACGGGACTTTCCAACTACGGACCCACGCCATTTGCCGCGACGAGCAACGCGCCGAATGTCAATGTCTTCGGCATGACCCGCGGCAGCGGCGTGGGCACCGTCGGCACGGCGGGAACCGACGCCTGGGGCGGCACCGGATTTGTTTTTACCGATGCGGCAACGGCCATTGCCGGCAACAGTTTTGCCACCTTTGGTCTTACGGTGGCCTCGGGCTATGTGATTTCGTTCACCAACATCCCGGCCTACAACATCCGGCACAGCAGCACCGGCTCCAAGACCGGGCTCTGGCAATATCAGGTGGGCAACGGCGCCTTCGTTGACATCGGCTCGGCCATCACTTGGGGTGGCAACAACAGCTCGTCGGGGAATGCGCAAAGCGCCATTAACCTTTCCGGCATCAGCGCCCTGCAAAATATTCCGGCGGGAACGTTGGTCACCTTCCGCATCGTGCTCTGGGACGGGACCGGAACGGGCAGTTGGTATATCAACAATCTGGCTTCCGGCTATGATTTTCAGGTGCTCGGCACCCTGTCGCCAGTAAGCGTCGCGCCCGCCGCCCCGGTCATCACCGTGCCGCCCGCGACTACCAATGTCTTCGCCGGAAAAAATGCCGGCTTCAGCGTCACGGCCACGGGCGATGCGCCGCTGAATTTCCAATGGTTGAAAAATGGCAATCCCTTCGCGGATGCCGGTGCCATTGCCGGCGCGCGGACGAATGTGCTGGCATTCACACCGGCGGCAACGAATCACGCCGGCAGCTATTCGGTGATCGTGACCAACCTCGGCGGATCTGTGACGAGCAGCGTGGCACTGCTGAACGTCGCGCCGCTGCCGACACTGGTGTTTTCCAACTCGGCCGGCGGCTTGGAGCTCGGCGCTGATAATGGCGCGGTGAGCAATGCCTACATCATCCAGTCCGCGACGAATCTGCTCCCGCCGATTCTCTGGACGCCGCTGCTGACAAATGTCATCGGCACGAACGGCCAGATCCGGTTCACCGAGACGAATTACCATCTGCCCGCCAGCTTTTACCGGATTGTGATTCCGTGACGGGGAAGCTGAAACTCAAACCGCAAATCTTCGCGATTTTCCGCTGATTGGGAAAAATCATTTCCCATTAGTGAAGTTGAGCGCGGATTAGTGGTTAAAAATCGCCGTCAAAATCAGTCGTTCAAATCTTTACCTTGAATTGCTCGTTCTTTTTCAGCGACTCGACAAAGCCGGCCATCAACTGCGGGATCTGTTCCAAATCTTTCAAGCTCACGACCTCGACGGGCGAGTGCATGTAGCGGTTCGGCAAACTGATGAGCGCGCTGGCAATGCCGCCGCGCGTCCAGAAAATAACGTCCGTGTCCGTGCCGCTGCTGGCGGACATCGCTTCGTGTTGCAGTGGAATTTTTTTCTTCGCCGCAATTTCTTCGAGGCGTTTCACGACTTCGGGATGATTGCAGCCGCCATGCGTGATGGCCGGGCCGGCGCCGACGCGCGTGTCGCCATGCTGGGCTTTGCTCACCGTCGGATAATCCGTGGCGTGCGTCACGTCCACCACCAGCGCGATGTCTGGATTAAGCGAATACGCGATCTGGCGCGCGCCGAGCAGGCCGACTTCCTCCTGCACGTTCGAGACGGCGCAAATTTCCGCGTGTAATTTCACCTTGGATTCACTGAGCAGACGCAAGGCTTCCGCCACTGCCCAGGTGCCGATGCGGTTATCGAACGCACGAGCCACGACGAGGTCGCCGCGCAAAACATCGAATTCATCCGTCAGCGTGATCGGGTCGCCGACGCGGATGAGTTTCTCCGCCTCCTTGCGGCTGCTCACGCCAATGTCAATGAAGATGTCATGGATCTTCGGCGGCTTGGGATCGCCCTCCTGCTTGGTGAGATGCGGCGCGACATTGCCAACGACGCCTTTGACCGGGCCGCTGCGCGTGTGGATGACGATGCGTTGCGCCTTGGTAATGGCCGCGTCAATGCCGCCCATGCGCCGGACGTAAATAAAGCCGTTGTCATCAATGTAGTTCACCGCCATCGCGATCTCGTCGGCGTGCGCCGCGAGCATGATGCGTGGACCGCCGCCCTTGTTCAACACGGCGACGCAATTGCCGTAGGCATCGGAAAAGGTTTCGTCGGCAAACTTCTTGACGTAATCGAGCCAAACGCGCTGGCCGCGGGTTTCGTGGCCGGTGGGGCTGGGGGTGTTGACGAGGGTCTTGAGAAAATTGAGTGAGGCATCACGCATAACGCCAGCCTAGTTGGCGGCGGTGCGATTCAAAAGAGAAAATTTGTCCGACGAATTTTGCCAACTACCCGAAAGAGTAGTTGTTTTTACCGATTTAATTTGGCATTAGAGAATTATGATTCAAACGTCTTTGCGCTCCGCCGGCCTGGCTGTTTTGGCTGTGCTGTTCACTGGTCATCTTTCCGTTGCCACCGCCACCCCCGACTGGGAGAACCCCCAGCTCACGGGCATTAACAACGAAGCGCCACACGCGACGATGGTGATTTGCCCGGATGCGAAGACGGCGTTGAAAATCGGCACCGTTCAAAATTCCGAACGTGTGAAGTCGCCGTTCTACCGCTCGCTGAACGGCGAGTGGAAATATCACTACTCCTCGAACCAGCTCGCGCGTGTGCCGGATTTCTGGCTGCCAAGCTTTGACGATTCCAAGTGGGGAACGATTCCCGTCCCGGCGAACGTGGAGATCGAGGGCCACGGCATCCCGATTTATGTGAACATCCGCTATCCGTGGACGTGGCACGGCGTGAAGCCGACGCCGGGCATCGTGCCGCCGGACGATCCGAACAACACGGTGAATTCCTATCGCCGCGAGTTCGAGCTGCCGAAAGACTGGGACGGTCGCCGCGTGCTGATCACGTTCGACGGCGTGAATTCGTTTTTCTATCTCTGGGTGAACGGCCAGAGAGTCGGCATGGGCAAGGATGCGCGCACGCCGGTGGAGTTCGACCTGACGAAATTTCTCAAGCCGGGCAAGAACTTGATCGCGGTGGAAAACTTTCGTTGGAACGACGGCTCGTATCTCGAAGATCAGGATTTCTGGCGCCTGAGCGGCATTTTCCGCGACGTGTATTTGTGGTCGCCGGCGGACATCCACATCCGCGACTTCGAGGTGAAGACGGATTTCGACGCGGAGTTTCACAATGTGAAATTATCAGTGAGCGTAAGCGTCACCAATGCGTCCGTTGCTGAAGCGGCGGTAAAAGTGGAGGCCAATCTGATGGATCCGAGCGGCAAGCCCGTTGGTGTTTCCAACATTGAACTGAAAGCTCCGGCCGGTGGAGAATATCAGGCCGCAATTGTTTCAGATGTCACCAACCCGCTCAAGTGGACGGCGGAAACTCCCAACCTTTACAAGCTGCTCCTCACGCTCAAGGACAGTTCCGGCAAAGTTCTCGAAGTCATCCCCGTCAACGTCGGTTTCCGCAAAGTTGAAATCAAGAACGGCGACCTGCTCGTCAATGGCCAGCGCATCCTCATCAAAGGCGTCAACCGCCATGAACTCGATCCCGATCGTGGCCAGGCCATCACCGTCGAAGGCATGATCAAGGACCTTCAGGTGATGAAGGAACACAACGTCAACGCCGTGCGCTGCTGCCATTATCCGAACCAGCCCGCATGGTATGACCTGTGCGACAAATATGGCGTTTACTTGATTGACGAGGCGAACATCGAGAGCCACGGCATGGGTTACGGGCCGGAGACGCTGGCAAAGAATCCCGCTTTCGCCGCCGCGCACATGAATCGCACGGTGCGCATGGTGGAGCGCGACAAGAATCATCCATCTGTCATCATCTGGTCGCTCGGCAATGAAGCCGGCTTCGGCCCGAACTTCGAGGCGACGTCCGACTGGATTCACCAGCGCGACAGCAGCCGTCCGGTCCATTACGAGCAGGCCGGCCGGAACAAATACACCGATATCGTCTGTCCGATGTATCCGCGACCGGAAACGCTGGCGAAGTATGCGTCCGAGGACCAGACGCGGCCCTTCATCATGTGCGAATACGAGCACGCGATGGGCAACAGCAGCGGCGACATGTGGTCGTATTGGTCGCAGATTTATTCGCAGCCGCATCTACAAGGCGGTTTCATCTGGGACTGGGTGGATCAAGGTTTGCGCCAGAAGCAGGGCAAACTGCCGCTGGCGAAATTCAGCAAAGTGCAGCCCGGCGACAAGACGTTCTGGGCCTACGGCGGCGATTTCGGTGACGGCACTGCGCCGAGCGACGACAACTTCTGTTGCAACGGCCTGGTGACACCCGACCGCGAGCCGCATCCGGGCCTGCTGGAAGTGGCGCATGTCTATCAGAACGTCCATTGCAAACCTGTGGACCTGGCAGCGCGCAAAATCGAAATCAAGAACTGGTTTGATTTCCTGAATCTGCAAGATGTGGCCATCGCAACGTGGAAGCTCACTGGCGATGGAGAAGAAATCCAATCCGGAAAACTGCCGCTGCCGTCCCTGCCTCCGCATACCGCAGCGGAAGTTGCGCTGCCGGTAAAGCCGTTTGCCCCCAAGCCCGGCGTGGAATATTTCGTCGAGGTGAGTTTCCGGTTGAAAAACGCGACCGCGCTACTCAAGGCGGGTCACGAAATCGCCTGGGATCAATTCAGGCTGCCGGACTTCGCCCCCGCACGCACGCCGGACGCGAGGAGTTTTCCGTCGTTCGTCTGGAATTCCACGGCGACCGGTGCTCGCGTCAGTGGTCAGGATTTTGAGATCACGATTGACCAGACGAACGGCCTGACCTCGTGGCGGTCGCACGGGACCGAGTTGATCCGCACGCCGCTGCAGCCGTCCTTCTGGCGGGCGACTACGGACAACGACCGCGGCCGGCGTGCCGACCAATCCCAGGGCGCGTGGCGCACGGCGAATGCCGCGGTCGTGCCGCAATCGTTCAGCGTGAAACAGCAGGCCGACGGACTGGCGGTCAGCATCGGCTGGTATCTGCCGGACGCTGGAAAAGCGACCTGGACGACGACTTACAAAGTCCAGGGCAACGGCGAAGTCGCCGTGACGGCGGATTTCAAGCCGTCGCAAACGAACCTGCCCGTGATGCCGCGACTGGGGATGCAGATGACCTTGCCCGCCGGTTTTGACCGCGTGACGTGGCTTGGCCCCGGCGCACAGGAAACGTATTCCGACCGCAAGGACGCGCGCGTGGGCGTTTATCGCGGCACGGTGGGCGAACAGTTTTATCAGGGCTACGTCAAACCAGGCGAGACGGGGAACAAGGTGGACACCCGCTGGATCGCGCTCACCAACAAAAAAGGCGCCGGCTTGCTGGCTATCGGCGAGCCGCTGTTGAGCGCCAACGCGCTGCACTACGGCACGGCGGATCTGAACGCCGCCAAGCATCCCTTCCAACTGCCGCTGCGCGATTACACGGTGTTGAACCTCGACCTCGTGCAGCAGGGCGTGGGCGGCGACGACAGTTGGGGCGCGTGGCCGCACAAGCCGTTCCTCATCCCGTGTCAGGAGTATCACTACGAATTCCGCCTGCGCCCGCTGGCCTCCGGCGAGAATCCGGAAAAACTGGCGCGGAAATAGATTCAGCTTTGGTAGCGGAGTGCGGCGGCGATCTGGCTGGTCGCGCTCCGATTGCCGAATTGACAATTTCCCCGCGTTTTCCTAGCTTCTTCCGGCAAAGACCCCGCCGCTTTGCCCCGGATTATCGTCCGGGGATTTTTATTGTCGGCGGTAGGGCGGTGCTGCTGCGCCGCCGTGCAGAGTTTAAAAATTTATGGCAAATACAATTCTCGTTGGCGCCCAGTGGGGCGACGAAGGCAAAGGCAAAATCATTGACGTGCTCACGGAGACGGCGGAAGTCGTCGTGCGCTACGCGGGTGGCAACAACGCCGGCCACACGGTCATTGTCAATGGCAAGAAGACGGTGCTGCACCTCATCCCGTCCGGCATCCTGCGCAAAAACAAGCTCTGTGTCATCGGCAACGGCGTGGTGCTCGACCCCATCGGCCTCGTCAGCGAAATGGAAGGCCTCAAGAAAAACGGCGTCAAGGTTACGCCCAAGAATTTCGTATTGAGCGAGACGGCGCACGTCGTGTTTCCGTATCACCGCGAGCTGGACGGCCAGCGCGAAGTGCTCAAGGGCAAGAACAAGATCGGCACCACCAAGCGCGGCATCGGCCCGGCTTACGGCGACAAGGCCGCTCGTGTCGGCTTGCGCGTGAACGACCTCGTGGATTCTGCGAAGCTCAAAGTGAAGTTGGAAGCGCGCATTAAGGAGAACAACATCGTTCTCAAATCGCTCGGCGCGAAGCCGCTCTCGTTCAAGAAAGTTTTTGCGGAATACAACAAGGCCGGCCAATACCTCAAGCCGTTCGTTCAGAATACCGTTGTGTTGCTGCACGATCAGATTCGCTATGGCACGGATATTTTGTTTGAAGGCGCGCAGGGCACGTTCCTCGACATTGATCACGGCACATATCCATTCGTCACGTCATCGAACACCACGGCGGGCGGAGCTTGCACCGGTTCCGGTGTGCCGCCGCATCGCATGGATCGCGTCGTCGGCGTGATGAAGGCTTACACCACGCGCGTCGGCGAAGGACCGTTGCCGACGGAGAACGCCGAGATTTCCGACCTTCTCCACGGCATGGGCCGTGAATTCGGTGCCACCACCGGCCGCGCGCGCCGTTGCGGCTGGTTTGATTCTGTCGCCACGCGTCACGCGACGATGGTCAACGGCATTGACGACCTCGCCGTGACGAACCTTGACGGCCTAGATACGGTGGAGAGCATCAAGGTCTGCGTCGCGTATCGCCACGGCAAAACGCAATACGATTACATGCCGAATGACGCGGAAGTGCTCGCCCAATGCGTGCCGATCTACGTCGATTTCGAGGGCTGGCTCACGCCGACCGACAAGTGCAAGACGTTCAAGCAGCTTCCGAAGAAGGCGCGTGAATACGTGAAGGCGATTGCCGAGCTAAGCAACGCGAAGTTGTTCATCGCTTCCGTCGGCCCGGGCCGCGAGCAGACGATATTTGTTTAGTTTGTAGCGTCGGTCTATGACCGTCGCGGGATGGCGTTCACAGAGCGCCGCTATAAGATGAGTTCGCCAATCCAATTAAGCGCCGAAGCTGCCGCGAATCTTCCGCGGCATGTCGCCGTCATCATGGATGGCAACGGGCGTTGGGCGAAGTCACGGCACCTGCCGCGCATTGAGGGGCACCGACGCGGGGCGGATTCGGCGCGCGAAATCATTCGCACGGCGGGCGAACTCGGCATCAAGTATCTCACGCTCTATGCGTTCTCCGCCGAGAATTGGAACCGGCCCAAGGACGAGGTGGACGCGTTGATGAAGTATCTCGTTCATTATCTCAAGACCGAGACGAAGGACCTCAACAAAAACAACGTCCGGCTCGAAGTCATCGGCCAGATACATCGCCTGCCGGACAACGTGCAGGAGCACCTTGCGAAATCCATCGCCACGCTTTCCAAGAATAACGGTCTGACGCTCATCATGGCGTTGAGCTACGGCAGCCGCATCGAGATTGTGGACGCCGTCCGGCAAATCGCGGTGAAAGTGAAGTCCGGCAAACTCGACCCTGCAGACATCACGGAGCAGGTCGTCTCGCAGCATCTCTGGACGCGGAACATTCCTGATCCCGATTTGCTCATCCGCACCAGTGGCGAGATGCGCGTGAGTAACTTTCTCCTCTGGCAGATTTCCTACGCCGAACTCGTCATCACGCCGACATTCTGGCCGGATTTCAAGAAGCCGCAGTTCTACGCCGCGCTGGAGGAATACGCCAAGCGCCACCGGCGTTTCGGCGGGGTTTGAATTAGGAAAGCAGGAAGTCGGGAAAATCCCCGGCAAATCTTCTCTGCGCCTCGGTGTCTCTGTGGCAACATTTCCCAGCTTGGAAAAATTGTTCGACATCATCTACGAAGACAAGGACCTGCTGGTCATCCATAAACCGGCGGACCTGGTCTGTCATCCGACGAAGGGTGACGAGTATTCCAGCCTCATCAGCCGGGCGCGCATTTACCTGAAGACGGAATCCGAGCCACGCCTGGTGAACCGTCTCGACCGCGAGACTTCCGGTCTCGTTGTCATCGCCAAGAGTTACGACGCCGCGCGGGAGCTGGGTAAAATCTGGGAGGGTCGCACGGTGCAGAAGGAATATCTCGCCATTGTTCATGGTCACATCGTGGCAGAGCAGGGGACCATTGAAGCCCCGTTGGGTAAAGATGTAGCTAGCATAGTTGCCATCAAAGATTGTGTCCGGGCGGACGGTGCTTTGGCGCAAACGGATTTTCAAGTAGAGAAAAGGTTCGCGCGTCAGGGAGCAAATTTCACGTTGGTGCGCGTCGCTCCACGCACGGGCCGCAAACATCAAATCCGCATCCACCTCGCACATCTCGGCCATCCCATCGTGGGCGATAAATTATACGGCGGTGACGAAGATTTGTATCTCGCCTTGGTTGAGGGTCGGCTGACGGATGAACAACGTGTCCGGCTCATCCTGCCGAGTCACGCATTGCACGCTGGCAGTCTCAAGTTTACCTGGCGGGAACGTGACTGGCATTTCACGAGTCAGCCGGAGCCGATGTTCATGGAATTCTGCGCGGTTGAAATCTGAACTAGTGAAGTTTTAGTCCACCTTGCGCGGTGCCGGCGGAGCTTTGGGGGCGGGCGGCGTGGGCGCCACGGGCGGTTTGTTGATGCGATGCGCCTTCAACTCGGCGTAGATGGATTGCGCGAGGCCGGACTTGGTAAAGCCGACCGCCTTGGCACCTTTCACGTTGAAAAACTTTTCAAAATCCGCCGCCGTGAAATGCTGCACCACCGGATAGTGCGTGAAATCCCGCAAGACCTCCTCGCGGCTGGCTTCGGCGATGTCCTCGGCGATCAGGACGAAATGCAGTTTGCTCTTGTTCGCGCGCAAGGTGTCGCGACCGACCAGCAGCGACTTGGTTTTCAGCACGAACGGGAGCAGCCGTTCCACCGGATGTGGTGTGGCACCATCGCTCATCAGGCCACCTTCACTTTGACTTTGTGACCCTTGACGCTCGCGCGGTTCAGCTTGGCGATGATACTGTTGGCATGTTCGCTAGCCACGTCCACGAAGAGATGTTTCTCGCGCACGTCCACTGTGCCGACGACTTTGCCGGGCAATCCGGTTTCGCCCGCGACGGCGTTTACGACATCAATCGGCGTGATACCTTGCGTCTCGCCGACACTCATCCACAAGCGGGTCTGGTCGCCGGGCGTGGCGCGACTGACCTTGGCCTTGGCGGGAGGCGGCGTCACCGTCTTGTGTTTGATGAATAATTTGGATTCGGTCTTCGGCTCCGGAGTTTTCACGGACGCCAAAATTTCCTCGTCGGAAAAAGTTTTTACCGCTTCCGTTTTAGCTTCGACCGGCGGCATGACAGGTTTTTCAACAACCGGCTTGGCAGCGGCGGGTTTGTAGCCCGGCGGCGGAATCACCACTTTCGGACGGTGCGTGGGGTCGGCTTTCCACGGCGATGTTTTCGACGGGCGCGCGGGTTCGGCGCGGCGCGGCGGGCGGTCTTCAAAGCGCTGCGGGCGGTCACCGCCACCGCGGCGGTCGTCGCGACGATCTTCGTAACGCGGCGGACGGCGGTCATCGCGCTGGCCACGGTCGCCACCACGGTCGAATCCACCGGGCCGGTTGTCGTTTTCCGGGCGGTCGTAATTTTCAACTTTCGGCGCGGGCTTGGCGGCTTCGCCGGTTTTCAGCAAGTGGATCAATGCCGAGCAGATGTCGGTGGAACTGAAGCCTGCTTCCAAAAGTCGTTCGACGATGGCGTCATGCTTCTGATATTCGCTGGTGGTCAGCAAGGCCCGGAGTTTTTCGATGAAAACATTTTCGCGCGCTTCGGAGACTTCGTCCGCCGTGGGCACGCGGCCGCGCTGGATGCGGACGTTGGTAAAGCGCTCGATGTTGCGGATCTGGAAGAGTTCGCGGCCGGGCACGAGCGAGATGGCGCGACC
>Ga0207702_10005338_pt1 | contig 11266 bp, 5 predicted proteins | sample KBSCornC62_FD_184302 | JGI IMG/M metagenome (GOLD analysis project Ga0207702, IMG submission 184302) | Corn rhizosphere microbial communities from Kellogg Biological Station, Michigan, USA - KBS Corn C6-2 (SPAdes) (version 2) | ecosystem: Host-associated > Plants > Roots > Rhizosphere > Soil ...
AGTGAACATGTTGCTTTAAATGACAAATAATAGCCGTTTCTGCAGTATTAAGGCGCTTTTTTTATTTCTTATAAGTTAATAATATTCCCTTCTTCTGTGTTAAATTATTCTTAATGGCAAACATTTCTTTCCGAAAGAAAGTTATATCCTCCAAAGAATAACATCTACCACTTAGAAAAACCCCGATGAAAATGAAGCTATTTAGAATAAGCCTCCTATTTGCCGCTATATCTTTTGCAAGCTGCGATAAACTTCAAAATGTTGTAAATCCCACTACTACCACCCCACCACCACAAAAAATAACGCCTAATGTTGTGATACTTGGTTCCTCCACCGCTGCCGGTGAGGGCGTAACTCCAATAGATTCGTCCTGGGTAAACCGAGTGATAGCAACTGTTAGCCATGATGGCGTCAAAGCAAACTTTACTAACCTGGCCGTACCAGGATATACCACCTATCAGGCCATGCCTAACGGCTTCAGCGCGGCTTCAAGGCCAGCCCCGGATACAGCTCATAATATCAGCAAGGCACTTGCGTTAAAGCCGACACTCGTGCTGATCAGCTTTCCGACGAATGATATTGCTGCGAACTATACAGATGATGAAACATTGTCAAACTATGCAACAATAACGCACATGCTCGACTCGGCTAATGTGCAATATATTGTTTTCAGCACACAACCGCGTAATTTCCCAACGGCGGCTCAGCGCCTGCGGTTAAAGACATTTAATGACAAGGCGAAGGCTGAGTATACCGTTCACTATAATGATTTTCTCGATCAACTGAGTAATCCTGATTATTCGATCAAAACAATCTATTCAGCCGGCGACGGGATACATCTGAATAATGCCGGACACACGATTATCTATAATGCAACAATGAACCAGCAGGTATTCAGATCATCTATCGGGCTTAAGTAGAAAGTAGCTTACTTTTTGATGGCGCTGAACAACGGATCGGTAGCAGCAGGAATCTCTGCGGGAGTTGTGTCCTGAGCATCCTCCTCTTTAGGCGGCATTACAGCGCAGGGATACCCGAATAAACACCGGTCCTTGATCATCGTTGCCACTTCAGCCGGAACGTAGTCTTCCCAGCCGCTAGTTCCTTCTTTGATCAGTTGCAATACGCTATCAGTTTGCACATGCAGATTCTTCTCATTGTAGTGGCTAATATCTTCGATCTTGTTATTCGCAATCAGGTAGCGATACAGGTCAATGAGATGCGGCGGCGGGTAAAAGCGCAGGCAGTTCATGATAGTTCTGTCGCGCAATGTTGGATAGATAAACAATTTTACGTTGCGGCTGAAAAGCGTTGCAAACGACTCCAATATACCGCCCGGAAGATCGACATAATGCTCTTCACCGAAAATATATTCGAGGTTCGGATAACCCAATACCACGCCCATCTTCAGTGAGGTGATCTTTGATAAATAAGCCACAAGTTTATAATACTCGTGGAAATTGGAGATCAATACAGTCTGCCCCAGGGAGCAAAGAATATCAACCCGATCGAGGAAGTCTTTTTCATCAATATCGGCGCCCAGATCTGCATTGCGTTCCTTTAACGACTGGAGAGTAAGCTCGGCAATAACGACCACATTTTCCTGCTGAACATCCGGCTCCTGCATAAATTGCTTCACACCGGTTGTCAGCATGTCCATGTGCACATTGAGCAACGGGCGGAAGCGGCCGCGAACTACGACAATATTCTTTTTATGCAAAACTTCTGAGGGCTGTTGATTCTTGCCGTCCGGGCCGAATAGAGCCGCATCCGAAAAACCGTATTTCACCAGGTGCAGACTCATCAGCCTGTTATCCACCTTTGTAAAGTTAGGGCCCTCAAAACGAATCATGTCGATCTGGATCCTATCACGAGACAGATCATCCATCAGCGATTGCAGGAACACATTCGGCACATCGTTGTAATAGAAACAAGCGTACATCAGGTTGACACCCAGTATACCAACCGCTTGCTGTTGCAGGTTATTATCATTATCGAGCAGTTTCACGTGCAATACCACATCGTTGTACTGGCCGTTAGGCTCCAGTTGGAAACGCACACCCAACCAGCCATGCCCTTCATTGGTTTTATGGTAATTGAGGGCTGCCATCGTATCAGCGAATGCAAAAAAGGTGGTAGTATCGCCCCGTAGCCCCGCTAGACGTTCTATCAGCAAACCATACTCGTGCTCCAACATGGATATAAGCCTCGATTCGCTAACGTAACGCCTTGTTTTCTGCACGCCGTAGATCGCATCCGAAAAAGTCATGTCGTAAGCCGACATGGTTTTGGCGATAGTACCTGACGAACCGCCAGCCTTAAAGAAATTGGCCGCTACATCCTGTCCCGCACCTATCTCGGCAAATGAACCGTAAATTTTGGGGTCAAGATTGAGTGCGAGGGCTTTTTGCTTTGTTCCGATATCTTTATTGTGGATGGCGTTCATACTTTATTTTTGGGGTGAGGGGAGTGATTATCATGCCTCGATAATATATGCAAAAATAAGCTTTTTTGAACATTACCGGGGTTATTAAATCTTTAATTCTTTGCCCTAATATTTGCAAAAAATTATCTTATAAGTTAAAAAAACATGAAAAACTTCAACCTGAATAGCTACCTTTGCCAATACTATTTGTGTGATTTGATGAACCGCGATTTTTTAAGGTGAAATACTATCGCCAGTAATTAATTCGTTACAAATTAAAATAAAAGATTATTTTTAGCTATATTAAAAACGAATTACATGCCAGCCGACAGCGTTCAGCTATTCCCGAAGCTAAATTTTAACTGAAGGCAAACAATTTATACTGAATTTCCTTTATTGGAGTTGGAGCCGTACTTATATACTTTTAGCAGATCCTTTTTTAGATTTTTTACAGCGGCTGATATTGATTTTCAGCTCAAAAATTCTTTAATTAGTTTTTAACTATTGCTAAACCTGCACTATGGAAAATGATTTTCTTGATGAAGTCCTGGAGGCGACGAAAAAGAGCAGTCTCAACGGGACTAATGGGCATCATACGGATTCGCTGGATCTACAGGAGCTGCTAAAGGTTCTCTCACTTGTAAAAAATGGAAAGCTGAATGTGCGCATGCCGGTTACGCAGGCGGGCATAAACGGCAGGATATGCGAGGTGCTAAACGACATCATTGAGATGAATGAGCGTTTGGTGGCTGAAATATCCTCCGCCGAAAAGATTATCGGTAAAAAAGGCGATCTGTCTAAACGTATCGAAATGCCCGACGCCAAAGGCGAATGGGCAAACGGCGTTGCGTCGCTTAATAACCTGATAGCCGACCTGACCTCTCCCACCCTGGAGATCGCCGGTATGATCAACTCGGTAGCCAACGGCGATCTTTCCAAACATATACCATTAGAAATTAAGGGACACCCGCTGAAAGGCGAGTTCCTCCGCATAGCCAAAGAATCGAACCAGATGCTTGCCAAGCTGCAGTTATTCTCCATGGAGGTAACGCGGGTAGCGCGCCAGGTGGGTTCGGAAGGTAAACTGGGTGAGCAGGCCAAGATTAAAGGTGTAGCCGGTGTATGGGCCGAGTTGACCGACTCGGTAAACCAGATGGCCGGTAACTTAACGGCCCAGGTACGTAACGTAGCTGCGGTAACAACAGCGGTAGCAAAAGGTGACCTTTCCCGAAAGATCACCGTGGAGGCCAAGGGTGAGATTTTGGAACTGAAGAACACTATTAATACGATGGTGGATCAGTTGAACTCCTTCTCGTCCGAAGTAACCCGTGTGGCGCTGGAAGTAGGTACCGAGGGTAAACTCGGTGGCCAGGCAAAAGTGCCGGGTGTTGCGGGTACCTGGAAGGACTTGACTGACTCGGTGAACCGTATGGCGGGTAACCTTACCTCGCAGGTGCGTAATATAGCGGGTGTAACGACCGCTGTAGCAAACGGTGACTTATCCAAGAAGATCACGGTGGACGTGAAGGGAGAGATGCTCGAGCTGAAAAAGACCATCAATACGATGGTGGATCAGCTGAACTCGTTTGCATCCGAAGTAACCCGTGTGGCGCTGGAAGTAGGTACGGAAGGTAAGCTAGGCGGCCAGGCGCGTGTGAAGGGTGTTGGTGGTGTATGGAAGGATCTGACTGACTCTGTAAACCAGATGGGTAGTAACCTGACCGACCAGGTGCGTAATATAGCCGGTGTGACGACAGCCGTGGCAAAAGGTGACCTTTCCCGAAAGATCACAGTTGATGCCAAAGGCGAGCTCCTCGAATTGAAGAATACGATCAATACCATGGTGGACCAGTTGAACTCCTTCTCCTCCGAGGTAACCCGTGTGGCGCGTGAGGTGGGTTCGGAAGGACAGCTTGGTGGCCAGGCCAACGTGCCGGGCGTAGGCGGTACCTGGAAAGACTTAACTGATTCGGTAAACCAGATGGCCGGTAACTTAACAGGCCAGGTGCGTAATATAGCCGAGGTAACAACAGCCGTGGCAAAAGGCGACTTGTCTAAGAAGATCACGGTGGACGTGCAGGGCGAGATGCTTGAGCTAAAAGTGACCATCAATACCATGGTGGACCAGTTAAACTCGTTCGGCTCGGAAGTAACCCGTGTGGCGAGGGAAGTAGGTTCTGAAGGGCAACTTGGTGGCCAGGCCAACGTGCCGGGAGTTGCAGGTACCTGGAAGGACTTGACCGACTCGGTAAATAAAATGGCTGATAACTTAACGTCCCAGGTGCGTAACATCGCCGAGGTAACGACGGCTGTGGCCAAGGGCGACTTGTCGCGTAAGATCACGGTAAACGCCAAGGGCGAGCTTCTCGAGCTGAAGGATACGATCAATACGATGGTGGACCAGCTTCGCGGTTTCGCATCCGAAGTAACGCGTGTGGCACGTGAGGTGGGCTCGGAAGGACAGCTTGGCGGCCAGGCCAACGTACCCGGCGTGGACGGTACATGGAAGGACTTAACAGACTCAGTAAATAAAATGGCCGGTAACTTAACGGCCCAATTAAGAAATATAGCCGACGTATCTATCGCGATCGCAAACGGTGACTTGTCCAAGAAGATCACGGTTGACGTGCGCGGCGAAATCTTGCAGCTGAAGGAAACCATTAATACGATGGTGGACCAGCTTCGTGGTTTCGCATCCGAAGTAACGCGTGTTGCACGTGAGGTGGGTACGGACGGTAACCTGGGTGGACAGGCCTTCGTGCCGGGTGTTGCCGGTACCTGGAAGGACTTGACCGACTCGGTAAACCAGATGTCCAGTAACTTGACCGCCCAGGTGCGTAATATCGCCGAGGTGACGAAGGCGGTGGCATCGGGTGACTTGTCCAAAACAGTAATCATCGACGTTAAGGGTGAGATATTCGAGTTGAAGAATACAATCAACACGATGGTGGATCAGCTGAACTCGTTCGCGTCCGAAGTAACGCGTGTTGCGCGTGAGGTGGGTACGGAAGGTAAGCTGGGTGGCCAGGCGCACGTAAAAGGTGTGGCCGGTACCTGGAAGGACTTGACTGATTCCGTGAACCAGATGGCATCCAACCTTACAGGCCAGATACGCGGTATTGCTAAAGTGGCCACCGGCATTGCAAAAGGAAACCTGAAGCAACGCCTTTCTATCAACGCTCTCGGTGAGGTGGCCCAGCTGACAGATACTATCAACGAAATGATCGATACACTCGCCGTGTTTGCGGATGAGGTGACCACGGTTGCTCGTGAGGTAGGTGTGCAGGGGCGCTTGGGTGGCCAGGCCAGTGTACCGGGTGCATCGGGTACGTGGAAGGATTTAACCGAAAACGTGAACCAGCTGGCGCAGAATCTTACCGTACAGGTACGTTCAATATCCGAAGTTGCCTCGGCGGTAACCAAGGGTGACTTGACCCGTACTATACGTGTGGACGCCAAAGGTGAGCTGGAAGCTTTGAAAGATACCATTAACCAGATGATCGCTAACCTGAAGGATACCACACTGAGGAACCATGAGCAAGACTGGTTGAAATCGAACCTTGCGAAATTCGCACAGATGCTCCAGGGCCAGCGTGACAGGAATGCGGTTGCCAACAAGATACTCTCGGAATTGGCCGAACTGGTGAACGCCCGCTATGGTGCGGTGTACATCCTCGAGCAGCGTGACGCCGCGGATGAAGGTATACTGAAGCTATTTGCCGGTTACGCGCAAAAGACAAGGAACAACATCAGCCAGGAATTTGCGCTGAGCGAAGGCCTGGTAGGCCAGTGCGCCACAGAAAAGGAACGTATCAGGTTGACAAACGTTCCTGCCGAATACTTACAGATCAGTTCGGGTATCGGCAGTGCAGCACCGCTCGACCTTGTGATCCTGCCTGTACTGTTCGAGAACAACGTGAAGGCGGTTATCGAGCTGGCATCCTTTGAGAAATTCAGCGATACACACATCGACTTCCTCGATCAGTTGACGGAAAGTATCGGTATCGTGTTGAACAACATCGAAACCAATACCCGTACAGAGGAACTCCTGAAACAATCGCAATCACTTGCATCCGAGCTTTCGTCTCAGCAGGAAGAATTGAGGCGCGCCAACGACGAGCTGCACGACAAGGGCCGCTCGCTCGAGGAAAAAGCCGAGCAGCTGACACTAACCTCAAAATACAAATCGGAGTTTTTGGCCAACATGTCGCACGAGTTGCGTACGCCGCTTAACAGCTTATTGATCCTGGCGCAGCAACTCTTTGAAAACCCTGAGGGTAACCTCACCGAAAAGCAAAAGATGTTTGCTAAGACCATCCACTCCTGCGGTGATGACCTGATCCAACTGATCAATGATATCCTCGACCTTTCGAAGATCGAATCAGGTGTGATTGCGGCTGATGTGATGCCGGTAAGCTTTAAGGAAATTGCCGGTTTTGCTGAATCGACCTTCAGACCAATTTCGGAAGCCAAAAACCTGAAATTCGAAATCGATATTGAGGATACACTACCCGAATTGATAGAAACCGACATGCAGCGTTTGAACCAGATCCTGAAAAACCTGTTGTCGAACGCATTCAAATTTACCGAAAAGGGCCGTGTGAGGCTGGCTATTTTCAGACCGGGATCAGATCAGGAAAATCCGCTTACCAACACCGATTCGGTGATCGCCTTTTCGATCGAAGACTCGGGTATCGGTATTTCCAAAAACACCCAGGGCATCATATTCGAGGCCTTCCAGCAGGCAGAAGGTTCAACCAGTCGTAAATATGGTGGTACAGGCCTGGGTCTTTCAATCAGCAAGGGTTTTGCCGAGTTGCTTGGCGGTACAATTACTGTTACGAGCGAGCTCGGTAAGGGAAGCGCATTCACCCTTTATCTGCCATTGAAATATAAAGAAGAGAAGATGACTCAGCCGGCGGTTAAAGAGACTGCCTATCCTTCTTCAACCAGTCAGCATAGCCGCTCCAGCCTAATGGAAGCTGAACTGCTGATCGACGACGACCGCCATAGCATTGTTGCTGAAGACAAAGTATTGTTAGTGATTGAGGACGACCTCAGGTTCACCAAAATATTGGTCGATAAGGCACACGACTTCAACCTGAAGGTGGTAGTTGCAATGAGTTATCTGGAAATCTTCGATAGTATCATCAAATACAACCCGGTAGCCATTACGCTCGACGTGAACATGCCTGAATCCAACGGCTGGAAAATATTGAAACTGCTTAAGAGCGATCTCAACTTGAGGCATATACCAGTGCACGTGATATCGGGCGAAGACAACAAGGTGGCCGCCCTGAAATTCGGCGCTAAATCATTCAGCTTAAAACCGCTGTCAAACACTCACCTCGTTGATCTGATGAGTGGCATCGTTAACTTCCATGAGCAGATTAAAAAACGTGTCCTCATTATTGAAGACAATGAAACTGAGCTGGAAAAATTATCGGAATTGATAAGCAACGAAGCTATCGAAGTTGTAACATCAACAACAGCGAAAAAAGGCCTGGGAATGTTGAAAAAGGGAATGTTCGATTGTATCGTAGTTGACTTTATGCTGCCCGACGCCAATGGCATCGATCTGATTAATAAGATTAATTTGCTGAAACAGCAGCAAACAACCATCATCCTGCATTCGGCAAGGGACTTTACCCAGGAAGAGTTGATCCAATTGAAACGATTGAATCATAAGATCATTACAAAAACGCCGACTTCGCCGATACAGCTTTTTGAAGAAATCCTGGTATTGCTTCATATCAACAAGACGTATATTGATGAAAGCAAGCTGAAGCTAATTGACGGCATCCGCCCTTACAACGACGTGTTGGATGGTAAAAAAGTTCTGGTAGTTGACGACGACGTTCGAAATCTTTTCGCGCTAACAGCTGTTTTTGAGAGATCAAAGATAGAAGCTATCACAGCAGAGAGCGGCAGGGAAGCGCTTGAAATACTGAACAAAGATAAAAACATCGACATCGTGCTGATGGACATCATGATGCCTGAAATGGACGGCTACGAGACCATACAGATCATACGCAAGGAGCCAAGGAACAAAACCTTGCCGATCATTGCCGTAACTGCCAAAGCCATGATTGGCGACAGGCAAAAATGTATTTCATCGGGTGCATCGGATTACATTACCAAACCCGTAAAAACCGAGCAACTATTATCGCTAATGCGCGTTTGGTTGATTAAATAAAAACTATGCTGCCAGAATTCTCATTAGGTACGAAGAAAAAGAAAAAAATAAGCGAGGACACCATCAAGATACTGTTGGTGGACGATAACGAGAACAACCTCCTTTCGATGGAAGTAATTTTGGAGAATGAGGGCTACTCGTTTTCTAAAGCTACGTCGGGTAAGGAGGCATTGAGAATACTTCTTAAGGAGGATGATTTTTCGCTCATCCTCCTGGATGTCCGCATGCCGATCATGGATGGCTATGAAACGGCCGAGCTGATCCTGCAGCGGGATAAACTGCGGCACATACCAATCATTTTCATTACTGCGCAGGACCATGAAGATGAATCGATGTTTAAAGGCTACGAGGCCGGCGGTGTCGATTTTATATTGAAACCAATTAATCCGGAAATTCTGCGAGCCAAGGTGGCCGTTTTTGCCGAATTACATCGCAAAACCCAGTTGCTGAGGAACCAGGAAGAGAAACTACAGGCCATTAACGAAGACCTGATGAGTTTAACAGCCGACCTGGAAAAACGGGTATTACAACGCACGCTTGAACTAGAGAACGCCAACTACGAACTTAAATCCCTTAACGCTTCAAAGGATAAATTCATCTCGGTAATATCACATGATATCCGTAACCCGTTAACCTCTTTGCTGGCATCATCAGAAACGCTGAGTAAAGATATTCACAGGCTCGATCCCGCGCAGGTGGAACGGTTTGCAGCGATTATTAACCGCACTTCTAAAAAGATACTTAACCAGTTGAACGAACTGGTGGATTGGGCGAAAAAACAACGGGAAAAGACCAATTTTAATCCCGAAAAGATCAATTTGTCGCATAACATAAATGAGTCGCTGGATTTATTGAGGATCAATGCTGTTCAGAAAAGGATCAAATTTGAAAACGATATCGACGGCGAAGTTCATATCAATGCCGACTCGCTGATGTTCAGGTCCATTTTGCAGAACCTGGTATCTAATGCCATTAAGTTTACGCCATACGGAGGCCAGCCAATTAAATTTAGTGCGAGCGCTCAGGAAAACAGCGTCGAAATCTGCATCCAGGATCACGGCATCGGAATGTCTCCCAAAACAGCCGAAATGTTGTTCACCAATTTCAGTAAACCTTCAACTGATGGCACTGAGCAGGAAAAAGGCAGCGGATTGGGATTGTTACTCGTAAAAGACTTTGTAACACAGCACGGTGGCGCCATCAACGTCGAAAGCGAAGAGGGCAAAGGAACATGCATACGTTTCACCATGCCGGCTATTTGATAACGCTGATTTCGCCCGTTGATTCGAGGTGTATTTCCTTTACATCCTTTAAGTCCGATTGATTAGCCTTTCTCCTGACGTCTGCCTTCAGATCATCGTAGGTCATTAAACCTACACGCAGGTTTTCACGATGTATCTTGCCATTTCTATACAAAATTTTGGGTGCCCCCTGCGTCAACCGTGTCACAAATTTGCTGTATATCCTAAGCCAGGCGATGCCGCGATGCAGCAATACGAACACCAGGCAGCATGCGACTGTGGGGACGAATGCAGATGCGCCAACGACAGCCCTGCTCATTACGCTACCCAGGATTATCACAATGGTGGTATCGAACGCCGATTTTTTTCCGAACGTGCGGCGGCCCGATATACGGATGAGAATTAAAGTAATAAGGTAAATAACCACGGCACGTGCCGACATCTGGAACATCGTGAGATCCTTCCCTTGTCCGAATATATTATATATAATATCCATAGCTTGATCGGTTATCTTGATTCTGAATAACAGTCAACCAGTCGGGATAGTTTCAGAACGGATACCCGATAGCGAGATTGAATACCGGACTGTGTAAATTGAAACGATATGGCTGACCAGGCGGGAATGGGTACCGAACCGGGAAGCCCATATCTGTCCGCAATAGCAACACCGTAAAATCAAAGCGCAAACCGAAACCCCAGTCAACGGCCATTTGGTTCAGGAAATGGCTGCTAAAAGTAGCTCCGGGCAGATCAGCATGCGATTTGGTATTCCATATATTTCCTGCATCCATAAACAAGGCTCCGTTGACAACGCTGAATAATTTGGCCCTGTATTCCACATTGGCCTCAATTTTTATATCGCCTGATTCATCAGGAAGGAAATTGGTTCCATGAGTCAGTTCTTCGGGAATAATGTATGTTCCGGGCCCTACAGAGTGTGCCTGGAAACCACGCAGACTGTTGGCACCGCCGATAAAAAACTGTTGAGAATAAGGCAAAATGGTGGAGTTACCATAAGGCAAACCTATATCGAACATTACGCGTGTAGCCAGCTTACTATTCTTGCCTAGCTTATGGTAAAACCTGAACTCGTTCTCAAACTTCACATATTGATCAAACGGCGTATTAAAAAGCTTGCTTACTTTTCCATGAAGGGTATCAGCACCGCTAAGAATCCCAACCAGGTTGCCCGAAAGACTAATTTTTCCATCGTAATAGTACGTATTGACCTTTTGCGTTTCGGTGGTGTTGGTATATATGTAGCTGTACGACGGACCGAAAGTAAACTGCTTATCGATGACGTGTGCCAGCGATGGGTTACGCGTTTTGGCAATACTATCCGTGTATATCTTCGTTACATTAGCCGAATTGACATAAGTAAGATCGAGCAAATCCAGCGTATGC
>Ga0207702_10005342_pt1 | contig 11261 bp, 13 predicted proteins | sample KBSCornC62_FD_184302 | JGI IMG/M metagenome (GOLD analysis project Ga0207702, IMG submission 184302) | Corn rhizosphere microbial communities from Kellogg Biological Station, Michigan, USA - KBS Corn C6-2 (SPAdes) (version 2) | ecosystem: Host-associated > Plants > Roots > Rhizosphere > Soil ...
ACGACCGTTCATTGACATGCTGCCACGGGTAAGTCCTTGCCGGGACCGCGCTTTACCGGAACCTGCGTGCCGACAACTCGTTGCGCGCCCATCATCATGATCATGCTAACAGGAGGGTGTGATGGGTAAGGGTATCTTGTTGTGGCTGTTGGGCATTCCGCTGCCCATCATTCTTCTGCTCCTCTTGTTCTGGCACTGATCATGGCGAGCGAAACCTATTATACGGTCGATCCCGACCTTTATCCCAGCGGCGCTCCGGCGCCTTCGAACGGTTCGGCCGTCTCCTGGTCGGCGGTGATCGCGGGTACGGTGGCGGCGGTTGCGCTGACCCTGGTCCTGCTGGCGCTGGGCTCGGCCTTCGGCCTGGCATCGGTATCGCCATGGCCGGGGGTGGGTGCGAAGCCGTCCAGCTTCACGATCGGCGCGGGCATATGGATGGTGATCACGCAATGGCTGTCGGCGATGCTGGGCGGCTATATTGCGGGCCGGCTGCGCGTGCGTTGGCATGGCCTGCACAGCGATGAGGTCTTCTTCCGCGATACCGCGCATGGTTTCCTGACCTGGGCGACCGCTACCGTGCTGATGGCGATCGTGGCGGTGATCGCGACGATCTTGTCGGGCGCCGCCGCGCCGCCGGTCGACGCGACGGCGACCAAGGAAGCGGTCGATGCGGCGCGCAAGGCCGCGTCCGCCTTCGCGGCGTTCACCGGCCTTTCGCTGGTGATCGGCGCATTCATCGGCAGCGTGGGCGGCGCGATCGGCGGCGGACTGCGCGACAAGCATCCCTGACCGACACGGCCGCATAAAGCAGATGCTTGGAAAGGGGGGCGCTGCGCCCCCCTTTTTATTCGGCGGCAGGGCGTGTGTCGCCGAGCCGGCGCTGCCCGGCGGCCTCGACGCCGCTATCCTGCAGGCGCTCGCCGGTTTCTATCGCCGCCTCGGGCGTAAGCGAAACGGCGACGCCGTCGGGACCGTCAATGACGACCTCGCCTTTTTCCGCGGCGACCTTGCTGGCTTCGTCGAACAACGGATGCTTCTTCACTGGTATTTCCCGGCCGCGCTCCGCAATCGGGACGGAGCCGCCCAAGAACGCGGCCGGCGCGCGGCGTATCCGCATTCCGTCGCCCCTGCGATCATGCGAGCGATCGGAGCGGTCGAAAACGGCGTATCGCGGAAAGTGCGGATTGCCGACACGACGATATCCCCGTCGCTGTACCCAGCGGCGCGACGCCGCTTCGAAAGGGCATCACAGATCGGCCGACGGCGCCCGCGCCGGAAATCGTGAGTGGTTGGGCGAGCCGGCGACTATCTTCGAATCAGTCCGACTCAATCGCGGTGCGAGCTGCCCTACATTTTCGAGACAGGAGAGCCTGTTGCAGATTCAACAACCGGAAACCCGGTAAATTGCGCGGAACGGTGGAGGCGAGCCGGGCCAATCGAGAGACAGAATGTGGGCAATCAGCCCGATGCGACAGACTGTGCGGCGACTATGATTAATCGCGGCCATTGGGGGAACATTTTGTAAAAATCAGGTCCTATATGGGCGCCTCATTCAAGCGGGTGTGGCGTAAGTATATGAATATTGGTATTAATTTGAGCTCGGTGTCTTATTGGGGGGTCGAGGAACCGTTCATCGACCGATTCCATACGGCCGGGGCCTGGGTCGCGAAGGACGCGGCCGGGCATAATGTCAGCGCGGCGCTGGGCCTGAATGCGGACGGCGATCCGACCAAGCTTGCGGGTGTATCCTCGCTCTTTGTCTCGGTCGGGGTGGATCCCAAATCGGCGCCGCCGACCGACGAATATGTGCTGACCTATGACGGCGATGCCGGCAAAATCTCGATCAGCAATGGGTCCATTGTCAGCCAGACCGCGGGCAAGATCGTGTTCGACTATACGGGCGGTGACACGACGCCGTCGGTGGGGATCACCTTTTCGCAGCTGAACGCGGCCAACCCGATCGGCGAGGTCCACCTCGTACGGGCGGACCAGCAGGCGCTGTTCAACGCAGGCGAGATATTCAATCCCGACTTCGTGTCGAAGGTCTCGCACTGGGGCGTGGTGCGCTTCATGGATTGGGAGAACACCAACGCCTCACCGACGGTGAGCTGGGCGGGGCGCAGCACGCTGAGCGACGGATCCTGGTCGGGGCCGTCGGGCGCGAACAGCCAGGGCGTGCCGCTGGAGGCGATGGTCAAGCTTGCCAACGAAGCCCATGTCGACATGTGGTATAACGTGCCGACCAAGGCCGACGATAGCTACGTCACCAACGCGCTTACCTATATTCGCGACAATCTCGATCCCGGCCTCAAGGTTCATATCGAATATTCGAACGAGGTATGGAATGCCGCGTTCGCGGCGCACGGCTACGCCCAGACGCAGGCCAACGCTTTGTGGGGCAACGGCACCACCGTCGCGCACGGTGCCAATATCTATTACGGCTATCGATCGGCGCAGATCGCCGACATCGCGCACCAGGTCTTCACCGGCACGCACGCGGGCCAGGCGATCGACGTGCTGTCGGGCCAGGCATCCTATTCGGGGCTGATGCCCTATATGCTGCAGGGTGTCGACAAGGCCGGGCTCGGCTCGGCTGCCAGCCTGTTTCAGGATTATGCGGTAGCGCCTTATTTCGGGGGCGAGCTCAGCGACCATGCCCGGAACAGCGCGGATTTCACGACGATCCTGAAATGGGCCAATTCGGGCTCGGCGGGTGTGGACGCGGCGTTTCACGAACTGGAATTTGGCGGCACGCTGCACAGCGACTACAGCCTGGCGGTGGTAAAGGGCTGGCTGGCCAGCTCGGCCGCGGCGGCGCAGTCGGCGGGGCTGGAGCTGGTAACCTATGAAGGCGGGGCGTCGCTCGATACGACGACCTGGTCGAGCGCGAACCAGACGAAGGTCCAGGCCTTCTTCGGCACGCTGATGAACGATCCGCGGATGGGGACGCTTTATTCGGAACTAGTTTCCGACTTTAGGCAGGCCGGGGGCAGCGACTTCCTTGCCTACAACGACGTCTCCTCCAATTCGAAATATGGCTATTTCGGCGTGCTGGATTCGATCTACCAGGACGGTAGCCCCCGCTATGATGCGCTGATCGCAGCGGGTACGGGCACCGAGACGGGCACGGGCACCGGCTCGCCTTCGCCGACAGCACCTGAGACGCCTGTGCCAAGTGCGGCGCCGACGGCGGGCAACGATGCGCTCACCGCGACCGCGGCGGGCGGCACGATCCATGCGCTCGCCGGAGACGATACGGTTACCGGCGGGGGAGGGGCGGATCTGCTCTACGGCGATACGGGCAATGACAGCCTGATCGGCAATGCCGGCGCGGACCAGCTGATTGGCGGCGACGGCAAGGATACGCTGATCGGTGGAGCAGGCGACGATAATCTGCAAGGCGGCTCGGGCGACGACGTGCTGAACGGCGGTGATGGCAACGACCGGCTGACGGGCGATGGCGGCCATGACGTGATGACCGGCGGTGCGGGGGCGGACCGGTTCGTCATCCCCACCGGCTGCGCGACCTTCACGACCACGGGCACATCGGCCTATCAGACCGACGAGATCACCGACTTCACCTCCGGGACCGACAAGCTTGCGCTGAGCTTCCATCCCGCGGGCCTGATCAACGGTTCGGCGGCTTCGGTCGACGCGGCGGCGACATGGGCCGCGCAGGCGCTGGGCGGTCATGCGGGGACAGCCGACGTGGCGGCGGTGACCGTGGGAAGCGATACTTATCTCTTCTACGACGATCATGGTGCGGGCGGCACGATCGATGCTGCGATCAAGCTGGATCATATTGCGGCCAGCGGATTGCACCTCACCGATTTCGCCTGATCCTAAAGCCAGCCGGCGCGGCTTCGCGTCGCTTCGGGAGTGGCCTGGAAGAACACTCAAGCGTGGGCTTGACTGTTGTCGGCGGTTCGGCAATAGTCAAGTCCATGCTTGAGTATTCTCCTGTCGGCGTCGCCTTCCGGGCCCTCTCTGACGGTACACGGCTGGCGCTGTTCGAGCGGCTGAGCCGGGGGCCGGCGAGCGTGAGCCGGTTGGCTGAGCCTTTCGCCATGTCGCTGACCGCGATCGGCCAGCATCTGGAGGTCCTGGAGAATTGCGGTCTGATCAAGACCGAGAAGGTCGGGCGCGTGCGGACCTGTTGTATCGATCCGAAAGGGCTCGACCTGCTTTCGGGCTGGGTTGCCGAACGGCGCTCGCTGATGGAGCGGCGGCTCGATCGCCTGGCCGCGCTGCTCGAGGCCGAGGACGCGCAATCGCCCGATCCCGCCGATCAACCAAGGAGCGAACCATGACCGACACTCTTGTTGCCGAACCCCGCGCACGGACGGCGCTGCATTCGACCTTCTTCGTCGAGCGCGATTTCCCGCAATCGCCGGCGCGCCTGTTCCGCGCTTTCGCAGACAAGGAAATGGTGCGGCGCTGGCGGGTCGAGGACGAGGGCTGCGCCGTCCACGAATTCGCATTCGATTTCCGGATCGGCGGCCATGAGGTTTCGCGCTTCAGCTTCGGCGGTGGCCCGGAAATTCGGCTCGATGCGGAATTCCAGGATATCGTTGAGGATCAGCGGATCGTGTTCACCTATCGGATGGGCATCGGATCGAGCCCCTTCTCGGCATCGCTGACCACGATCGAATTCGCACCGCACGCAAGCGGCACGCGACTATCCTATACCGAGCAATTGGCGATGCTGGACGGTACCGACAGCGCCGCAGGCCGCGAGGAGGGGTGCCGCCAGCTGCTGGAGAAGCTGGCACGCGAGCTCGATCGGCAGGGCTAAAGCCGGCCATCCGACCGAGATCCGGCGCCGGATCCGAATGATTCCGCGCCGGATTCAGCCTTGCTGTTCGAACTTCTCGATCACCCATTCTTCCTTGTGCGCCGCGTCGAGCCATTCCTTGACGAAGGGCTGTGCCTGGACGCGGCGGCAATAATCGAGCGCGAATTGCGGTATGGGCAGGCTGTAGGTGGTGAAGCGCGTGGTCACCGGCGCGTACATGATGTCGGCCGCGCCGAATTTTCCGAACAGGAAGCCGCCGCTGTTGGATGAGCTGCCGCCGAAGCGGGTCAAAGCCTCGCTCCAGAGATGGACGATACGGTCGACATTGGCCTGGACGGCGGCGTCGATCGGCTTGGGCGGGAACACCCGGCGGAAGTTGGTTGGGCATGCGCCGCGCAGGTCGGCGAAGCCGCCATGCATCTCGGTCGCGATCGAGCGGGCAAAGGCGCGGGCCGCGCCATCGACGGGCCAGAAAAGATCCTGGCCGACCTTGTCGGCGAGATAGTCGATGATCGCCAGGCTTTCCCACACCGCGATGTCGCCATCCCACAGGATCGGCACCTTGCCCGCCGAGGGCGCGATGTCGGGTTGCATGCGGCGCGTGGGCCAGGCGTCGTCATAGAGCGAGACGACCTCTTCGGTGAAAGGAAGGCCCGATTGCTTGAGCGCGAGCCAGCCGCGCATCGACCAGGAGGAATAAGCCTTGTTGCCGAGAATGATCTTCATGGCGTTCCTCCTGTGATCGATTGGCCCGCGCCATGACGCGGTTCGGGCAGCGGGGCAATGGGGATGAGTTTCCTTGCTGCCGGAAGCGCCCCCCGCCCCCGAGGGGAGCGGGACTTTAGAGGTGCCGCACTTCCGCCGGCGCGTTCCACCAATTGTTGTTGGCACCGTCCATGAACTTCACCGGCGCCGCGGCGAGATCGGCTTCGGCATTCTCCAGTGTCGCCAGGCTGACCGAGTAGAAGGCCCCGCCCACCTCTTCGATGAACCCGTGGCCGAAGGCGGGCGTGCCGCAGGTGCGGCAGAAGCGGTGGTGCACGCTGTTGGTGTTGAACTGATAATCGCCGAGCGCATCCTCGCCCGCGATCAGGCGGAACTGCTCGGGGCGCACGGTGGTGCCCCAGAAGCGGCGCTTGGCGCAGACCGAGCAATTGCAGCGGCCGGTGCCTTCCTCCAGATCGATGTCCGCCTCGTAGCGGATCGCCCCGCAGTGGCAGCTACCCTGATAGGTCTTCAACATGGATTGTCTCCTCCACTGGTGTGAATCGTGACTTAATGCCATGCTGCTGCCACCTTGCTGTCAGCAGCATGGCGCTAGGGACCGGAAATGCGACGCGCCGACCGCCTCTTCCAGATCATCCAGATCCTCCGCCGCTCCTCGCGCCCCGTGACCGCCGACGCGATTGCGGGCGAGCTCGAGACGAGCAAACGTTCCGTCTATCGCGATATCGCGGCCCTGATCGGCCAGCGCGTGCCGATAAGGGGCGAGGCGGGGGTGGGCTATGTGCTCGAACGCGGGTTCGACCTGCCGCCGCTGATGCTGACCGCCGACGAGCTGGAGGCGGCGGTGCTGGGCGCGCAGTGGGTGGAAGGGCATGGCGATCCCGGCCTGGCGCGTGCGGCCAAGGACCTGATCGCCAAGATCGGCGCGGCGGTGCCACCGCACCTCAGGCCCTTGCTGCTCGACGCGGCGGCGCGGACGGTGCCGGGCTGGCCGATCCCGCCCGACCGATTGGACGCGGGGCTGGCGCGTGCCTGGATACGATCGGGCCGCAAGATGGCGATCGCCTATCGCGATGTCGAGGATCGCGAGACCCAGCGCGTGATCTGGCCGATCGCGATCGGCTATCTCAACAGTGCGCGCTTGCTGATCGGGTGGTGCGAGCTGCGCAATGACTTCCGCCATTTCCGGCTCGACCGGGTGGCGGACGCGCAATATCTGGACGAACGTTTTCCGGAGCGGCCGGCGGTGCTGCGGGCGAAATGGCTCAAGACGCTGGAGGCGCCTTGCTAGGCGGCCCCGCCTGCGCGAAAGCCAGCGGAGGGCGACCCAACAAGTGAGACCGCCTGCGAGCCCCAACTACCCAGAACACTGCCGATCTCCCGGAATTCGTTATCGCAGCGTAGTTCAGATCGGCCGGCGGCGCGTCCGGCGACCAGAACGTTCCGACCAGGATTAAGGTGAGGATCGGCGCACCGCTGTGGGACCAGAAAATGAAGAACCGGGGCGAACGGATTCGGTAATATTCGAAAAATGCCAATCGTCACCGCGGCCGGAAGGCAGGAGGCGATGGTCTACGAGAATTCGTGCGTGCTGCCGCGGGCTTGGCAAACTGTGCGGGGGGCGTAGAGGCGGGTTATGGATTTCGATGACCTGCTCGTCCGCTTTTTCGGCACCGCCGATATCGACACGCTGCCGCCGGAGCGCCTGGTCAAGGGCGTGGAGCTGTTGCAGCTCCAGTTCGGAATGGAGCGGGACAAGGAGCGTCGCTTCGCGCTCTGGTGCCTGATGTACATGCTGGGTACGGCGCCCGACCCGGATGAGGCGTTCCAGGACGAGGAAGATCGCGAGGACGCCCGCGAATTCATGGAAGAGGCCGATCGCGAGATCGAAGACTGACCCTGTGGGAGGTGTGGCTCGACCCGCATGGGCCGAGCCTTCCCCATCACTGATTCTGAATCAGACGTCCCAGCGGCGCCAGCGGGCCGACCGGAATGAAGTCATAAGCGGCGATGCCTTCCGCCACGATCGGCATGGCGCCGATAACGGCTTTGGCCTCATCGATCGAGGCGACCTCCATCAGGAAGATCGGGCCCGGCTTGTCTTGCCGGAACCAGAATTGTTCGATCGGGCCATCAAGATACAGTTTGAGCGTATGTGGCACCTCACGCTTCAGGATTTCGTCGCGCTTCTCGTCCGAAATGGGTTTCACGATCGCGCCGATGGCGAAAATCTTCATGTCTCATCTCCTCTTACAGGACCGGGGCGGTTGCCGGTGCGCGACGGTCTAGCTATTCGGCTTGGCTCAGTGTATCGTCGTAAGTGACAATATTGAGGTCATTTACGCCATGCGTATCGATGTGCTCGCGCTGGATGGCCTGTTCGACACCGGCCTCACCGCGATCCTCGACATATTCACCACCGCCAACTCGCTTTCGGCGGCGGCCGGCAGCGCGCCGCCGTTCGACCTGTCGATCATAGGCGTGCGGCGTAAGGTCCGTTCGGGGCTCGGCCTGACCGTGCCTGTGACCCCGGTGAGGAGCGACCGAGCCCCCGACTTGGTGATCGTTCCGGCGCTGAAGGCGGTCACGCCCGAGCGGCTATTAGCGGCGCTGGCGCGCGCCGACGTGCGCGACGCAGTCGTCCACATCGCGCAGTGGCGAAGCGCCGGGTCACGGATCGCTGCCGCCTGCGTCGGCACGTTCCTGCTTGCGGAGGCGGGGGTGCTCGACGGGCGCTGCGCCACCAGCACTTGGTCGCTCGCGCCCCTGTTTCGTCAGCGTTATCCGGCGGTCGATCTGGACGAAACGCGCATGCTGGTGCCGACCGAGATTGGGATAACGGCAGGATCCGCCATGGGCCATCTCGATCTGGCCTTATGGTTGGTGCGCCAAACCAGTCCGGAGCTGGCGGCGCTCGTTTCCCGCTTCCTGTTGGCTGACATCCGCTCGTCGCAGGCGCCGTATATCATTCCCAACCATCTTGCGCTGTCGGATCCCGTGATCCTGCGCTTCGAGCGATGGTCGCGCGAGCGACTGAGCGAAGGTTTTTCGTTGCAGGACGCTGCGGCTGCGCTGGCGATAAGCCCGCGCTCGCTTCAGCGGCGATGCCAAGCGGTGTTGGGCAAGTCGCCTCTGGCCTATTTCCAGGACTTGCGGGTGGAGCGGGCCCGGTCGCTTATCCAGGGAAGCGGGCTCGGCCTCGACGCGATCGCGGCCGAGGTTGGTTATGCGGACGGAGCCACGCTCAGGACGCTGCTACGCGAACGCCTGGGCCGGGGCGTGCGGGAGTTGCGCGCCGATCTTTGTTGATGATTCAGGCCAGCACGGCCTCAAGCACCGCCGCGCGGAGCTCGGGAATGCCGCCGCCCTTCTCGCTCGATGTGGCGATGATTTCGGGGTGGGCGGCGGGGTGCTTGCGCGCTTCTTCCTCGGTGCCGGCGCGGACGGCGGCGAGCTCGCTCGCCTTGATCTTGTCGGACTTGGTGAGGACGAGGCGGTAGGAGACAGCGGCCTTGTCGAGCATCTCCATGACCTCAAGATCGACCGGCTTGATGCCGTGGCGGCTGTCGATCAGCACGAGTGCGCGCTTCAGCTTGGCGCGGCCGCGCAGATAGTCGTTCACGAGATGGCGCCATTTGCGGACCACGTCCTTGGGGGCTTCGGCGAAGCCGTAGCCGGGCATGTCGACCAACCGCAACTTGAGCGGATCGCCCACGTCAAAGAAGTTCAATTCCTGCGTGCGGCCGGGCGTGTTCGAGGTGCGCGCCAGGCCGTTGCGATTGGCCAGCGCGTTCAGGAGCGACGACTTGCCGACGTTGGACCGGCCCGCGAAGGCGACCTCCGGTACGTCATCCGGGGGCAGGAATTGCAGGCCGGGCGCGGATTTGAGGAAGGCGACCGGGCCGGCGAAGAGCTTTCGCGCGGCCTCGATCAGGGCTTCCTTTTCCGCCTCTTCTTCGCTCACTTCTTCGGACTGTCGTTGAGGCCCGGCGTGCGTGCGTAGAGCAATTGCTGCTGCAGCAAGGTCAGCAGGTTGTTCATGACGTAATAAAGCTGCAGGCCGGCGGCGAGCGGGGCGAAGAACAGCATCATCAGCCAGGGCATGAACTGCATCACCTGCTGCTGCTGCGGGTCCATCGTCTGCGGGCTCAGCTTCATCGTCGCCCACATCGTGACGCCGAGCGCGATCGCCAGCACGCCCAGATGCAGCATCGGCGGCGGGTTGAACGGCAGCAGTCCGAACAAATTGACCGGGGTCAGCGGATCGGCGGTGGACAGATCCCTGATCCACAGCACGAACGGCTGGTGGCGCATCTCGATCGAGAGCGACAACACCTTATAGAGCGCGACGAAGATCGGAAGCTGGATGAAGATCGGCAGGCAGCCGCCGAGCGGGTTGATCTTCTCTTCCTGATAGAGCTTCATCATCTCCTGCTGGAGACGCGGCTTGTCCTCCTTGTGCCGTTCCTGCAGCGCCTTCATCTTGGGCTGCACCTTGCGCATCGCCGCCATCGAGCTGAACTGGCGCTGCGCTACCGGGAAGAGAAGTGCGCGCACGATGATCGTCAGGCAGATGATCGCGACGCCGAAATTGCCGATATGCTTGAACAGCCAGTCGAGCAGATAGAAGATCGGCTGTTCGAACCAGATGAACCAGCCCCAGTCGATCGCGTGATCGAACTGCGGCACGCCCGCCTTCTTGTAGGCATCGAGCACCGCGACTTCCTTGGCACCCGCGAACAGGCGCATCGTGGAGGTGCTGGTCGAGTTGGCGCCGACGATGGCGGAATTGCCCGCGACATCGGCCTGGTAGACGCCGCCATCGCCGGCGCGGAAGCCCGCGTCGACTGCCGCATCCTGCGCGGGGACGAGCGCGGTCTGCCAATATTTGTCGCCGAAGCCGATCCAGCCGCCGGTCGTGCTGAAGCGTTCGCCCGCGGGGCCGGCCTTGTCGAGATCCTTGAAATTGACCGAATAATTGGTCTTGCCGTCGAAGGTGCCGATCGGACCGGTATGCATGTTCCAGGCCGACGGATCCTTCGACACGCCGACGCGGCTGATCAGGCCGTAAGGCTTGAGTGCGATCGCGCCCGGGCCTGCATTCTGGACGCTCTGCTGGACCGAGAACATGTAGTTCTTGTCGATCGAGACGGTGATGCGGAAGAGTTGGCCCTTATTGTTGTTCCAGCTCAGCGTGACCGGATGATCCGGCGTCAGTTGATTGCCGTCCGCGTTCCAGACAGTGTTCGCGTCGGGCAATTGTGCGCCGGTGCCGCTCCAGCCGAACTGGGCGAAATAGGCATCCTGCGTGCCGCCCGGCGAGAGCAAGCGTACGGGCGGGCTATCCTTGGCGATCGTCTCGCGATGGTCGAGCAGGACAAGATCGTCGATGCGTGCGCCCTTCAAGTTGATCGAGCCCTGGACGCGTGGGGTCGAAATTGTGACGCGCGGCGCTTCTCGCAGTACGAGCGCGCGGTCGCGGACGACGGCGGGCTGGCTGGCTGCCGATTCAGGCGTGGGCAACGGAACCGACTTGCCGTTCACGATCTTGGTCGAGGGCGGGTTCGCGACCGGGAAGAAGCGCGCGGACAGGAAGGTCCAGCCCAGGAAGACGAGGGCAGACAGCACCACGGCCAGGATCAGGTTGCGCTGGTTTTGCACGAGTGACGGCTACCTTCGAGGGTCTTAGGGAACAGGATCGACGCCGCACCCGCCCCAGGGGTGGCATCGCAGGATACGT
>Ga0207702_10005344_pt1 | contig 11260 bp, 10 predicted proteins | sample KBSCornC62_FD_184302 | JGI IMG/M metagenome (GOLD analysis project Ga0207702, IMG submission 184302) | Corn rhizosphere microbial communities from Kellogg Biological Station, Michigan, USA - KBS Corn C6-2 (SPAdes) (version 2) | ecosystem: Host-associated > Plants > Roots > Rhizosphere > Soil ...
GCTCGGGCCAGTCGATCGGGAAAAGGAGCGCGGCCGCGTCGCCCAAAAACTCGCTCTTCTCGGCCTCGGAGATCTCGCCGAGGAACTCCACGTGCGGCTCGGAGAGGAGCGGGCGGATGACGTTGTCGAAGTACACGGAGTCGGCCCTGTCGACCTTCGCGGCGATGCGCAGTCGCCAGCCCGCGCGGCGCGCGATCTCGATCGCGCGATCGACGCGCTTCTCGGGCGAGACGCGCCCCAGGAACGCGAGGTACTCCCCCGCCCCCGTCCCGGGACGGTGCATCCCGAGAGGGAGGCCGTGCGGCACGGTGGCGAGCCACGCCAGGTCGGGAAGCGGCCGCCTCTGCGCGTACGAGATGGAGACGACGGGAATGTCCGCATACTCGCGGTACAGCGGAGCGAGGTCAGGCAGGTCGAGCCGTCCGTGCAGCGTCGTCAAGTGCGGAACGGATCCGCGGCGCGAGACCGGGTAGTGCAGGTAGTCGACGTGGAAGTGGATCACGTCGAATTCGCGGGCGCGCTGGAAGACCTTCTCGATGAGGACCAGGTGGTGCGCGAGAGGATCCACGCAGGACGGATCCAGCCGCAGCGCGCGCGGTGACCCCGGGATGAGCCGCGCCCGCGTGACCGAGTCGCCGCTCGCGAAGAGCGTCACGGAGTGCCCGAGCCGCGTGAGCTCCTCCGTCAGGTAAGAGACCACGCGCTCGGTTCCGCCGTAGAGCTTCGGCGGGACGCTTTCGTAGAGCGGCGCGACCTGCGCGATCCGCAGCGGAGGTCCGTTCGTCACCGAACGGCTCGACACCCGACGACTCGACCGTGCGGGATGAGAATTCCGGACGCAGCTCGACTCACGCTTCTCAAAAAAGCACGATCCGTGCCGGCACTCTCCTTGCACTCGAAGGAGAGCGGTCCGGCAAGGGGTCGGCCCGGAAATTGGAAACTGGAGGAGCTTCCTATGCCCAAGAAGGTGTCCAAAATCGCACTGGTGGCGTTCGCGCTCGCCGCCGCCGCGGTCATGGCCTACGGCCAGACTACGTCCAACAGCGCGACGACCAACACGACCGGCAAGTACAGGATCGCGCTCATCGAGCCCGTCGAGGGTTCTTCGATCGCGGCCGATCAGGTCCGCGTCGTCCTGACGCCCAACGCCAACGCGATGGGCGACGAGAACACCCAGGTCGACGTTTTCCTCGACGATCAGCAGAAGGGCACGCTCAAGACGAACGAGACCGAGTTCCGCGTCAGCGGCGTCCGGCCCGGTCCGCACAAGATCGTCCTGATCGCGCGCAACCCGGTCACCGATGCGCAGTTCGATCGCCGCGAGATCAACTTCGTCGCGACCGGCGTCGGCTCGAGCACGACCGGCGTCTCCTCGGTCTCGGAGAACGCGCTCGGCGCGCACGTGCCGCCGGCCGTGAGCTCCACGGAGCGCAAGCAGAGCTACACGGCGAAGGACGGTTCCACCTCGACGCAGGTCGCCGAGAACGAGATGCCGAAGTCCAGCGCGAGCAGCTCGACGAGCTATTCGAACTCGACCGTGAACCCGCCGCCGGCCCCTGCGCCGGCCCCGGCGACGGAGAGCTCCTCGAGCGCCTACTCCAACCGGACCTACAGCAACAACCCGAATCCGAGCGCTCCGAGCACAACGATGAGCACCTCGCCGTCGTCGAGCTCGTCGTACTCCTCGCGCACCACGGGCGGGACCGACAACGAGCGGCTTCCGAAGACCGGGACCTCCGAGGGTCTGCTGGCGATCGCCGGCGCGGCCCTGCTGGTCACGGGCGCCCTGCTGCGCCGCCACAACGCCTAGGCGTTTCCCCGCTCCAAAAGAAGAGGGCCCCGGCTCGCCGGGGCCCTTTCCCTGTCCGACGGATTCCGTGTCAGACGACGCGCCGTCCCTGAATCAGGTTGATGATGAGGACGACGACGGCGATCACGAGGAGCACGTGAACGAAGCCGCCGAGCGTGTAACCCGAGACCAATCCGAGCACCCAGAGGATGAGCAGTATGACGAAGATGGTCCAAAGCATCGCTTTGCCCTAGTTCCTTTCCGGGGTGCCCTCAGCGGCCCCCGGGAGGATCCATGAGCGAAACCCGTGCCAGACCGCGGGGTCGAAATCGGCCGCCGGATCGGCGCTCGCGCGCGGCGGTCAGCGCTTGCGCGCGGAGGGGGCCTTCTTCTCGCTCTTGGCTTCGCTCTTGTCGCCCTTCGCGACGGAGGTCTTCCCGCTGCCGCGGCCCGTCTTCTCACGCCGCTGCGGCAGGAGGCTCTCGAGGACCTCGGGCTGGATGGTCTCGCCCTCGGTCATGACGTATGCGCGATGGACGACGTTGCGAAGCTCCCGCACGTTCCCGGGCCAGTCGTAGGAGTCGAGCATCTGGAGCGCCTCCGGCGACCAGGCCGCGACGCCGGCCTTCTCCTGGTCCTCGATCTGCCGGCGGAAGTGCTCCGCGAGCAGAGGGATGTCCTCGCGCCGCTCTGCCAGCAGCGGCAGGGCGATCGGGAAGACGTTCAGGCGGTAGTAGAGGTCCTCGCGAAGCTTCCCGTCCTTGATCGCCTCGCGGGGGTCCCGGTTCGTGGCCGAGACGAGCCGCACGTCGACGCGGAGGTCCTGCGTTCCTCCCACGCGCCGAAGCGTCCTCGCCTCGAGCACGCGGAGCAGCTTGACCTGAAGCTCGGGACCCATCTCGGTGATCTCGTCGAGGAAGAGCGTCCCGCCGTTGGCCTCCTCGAAGTACCCCACGCGCCGCTTGTCGGCGCCCGTGAAGGACCCGCGCTCGTGGCCGAAGAGCTCGCTCTCGATCAGCGTGGGCGAGATCGCGCCGCAGTTGAAGGCGACGAACGGAGCCGCCGAGCGCCGCGACAGGCGGTGCAGGGTGCGCGCGACGACCTCCTTGCCGGTGCCGCTCGCGCCGGTGATCAGGATCGGAGCGTTCGAGCGCGCGACGCGGCGGATCACGTCGAAGATCTTCATCATGGGCTCGGAGCGTCCGATGAGCTCCCCGAGCTTGCCCGTCTCCTGCAGCTCGGCCCGAAGCGTCTCGACCTCGGACTCGAGGCGGCGCTTCGCCGCCAGACGCTGGAAGACCACCTCGAGCTGCGCCGGGCGCAGCGGCTTCAACAGGTAGTCCGAGATCCCGGCGCGCAGCGCCTCGACGGCGGAGTCGAGCGAGGCCTGGCCCGTGATGACGACGCCGTCGCGGTCGGGGTTGCTCTCGCTGGCGGCGCGGAAGACCTCGAGGCCGTCCCCGTCGGGAAGATGAAGGTCGACGACGAGAACCTCGGGCTGAAAGTCCTCGATGGCGCGCATCGCCTCGCCCGCGGTTCCGACGCACTTGGTCTGGCCCCCGAGGTCCCGGATCGCGACGTCGAGCCCCTTGCGGACCGCGACGTCGTCCTCGACGACCAGGACCTTCAGGCCCGGCGCCGGCATCGTGTTGGCCGGGTCGGACGCCTCGGCCTTGCGCGTGCGGGGCTCCCCGTTCTTGGCCGGGGCCGCCGTCACCGAGTCTCCTCGGTCGTGGAGAGCAGGGCGTCCCGGCCCCGCTCGAACAGCTCGAAGGCGCGCTCGAGCTCCCGGCGCGCCGTCGAGAGCGCCTCCGTCGGATCTCCGCCGCGGGAGCTCAGGCGGGCGGCCCGCTCGATGTGCAGGGAAACCGCCGAAAGCGGCGTCGCGACGTCGTGAAAAAACTTGCGGAGGGCGACCTGATTCTGTCGCTCGGCTCCCGGAAGGATCTTTTCGTTCACCTAGGCTCCCATCCTGTGCGGATTCCCGTGTTTGAGCGCGACACTCCCCGCGGATCCTATGACAAATCCCTTCCGCGCGGGCGAGCCTCGCCGGCGCGGATTCGCCGGAAGCCTGTAGCGGTGGGAGCGCGGAAAAGTCTGAGCGGGAAGGCGTAGGACCCTTCCGCAAGCGAACGGGAGCCGAGGCGGACTCAGGTCGCGAGGTTGTCGACGGTCGCCAGGCCGAGCAGCAGAAACACCACGAAGAGGAACGCGAAGACGAAGCCGGCGATCTTGGCCGCCGCGATGGGGACGAGCAGGAGCGAGACGGCCGAGAGCACCAGGCACGCGAGGGCCATCCTGAGCAGCGTCATGATTCCCTCCCCCATGCGAAAAGGGTGGGGGCCTTGAGCCCCCACCGGAATCGAGACCGAAAGCGTTTGTCGGTGGTCGTCGACCGCGCGTCTAGGCGCCGCCCTTGGCCGGCATCACCGAGGTGATCTTGTCTCCGTTGTCCGTCTTGGTGTAGGTGACCTTGACCCGCTGTCCGACGGCCACGTCGCCCTTGAACGCGGCGTTCTCGTCGAGGTCGAAGCTGTAGTCCTTGTCCTTGGGTCCGACCACGGTGATCTTCTTGCCGGGCTCGTAGGTCTTGACCGTCCCGATCACCGTCTCCGTCTTCACCTTCGAGTCGGGGCCGGGGCCCGTGTGCTTGGTGGTCGACTCGGAGTGAACGCGCGGAGCCTTGGCCGCCGCCGAGGCGGAGGCCTTGGTGCCCGCCGGCGCCTCGGAGATCACGTTCACGATCTCGGAGCCGTCGTCGCCCTTGTGGTATTCGACCTTCGCCATCTGACCGACGGCGATCGATCCGTCGACGCGGGCCGCCTGGTCCTTCTTGTCGAGGTCGAACGAATAGGTCTTGTCGGCGGGTCCGGAGATCTTGATCTTCTTGCCCGCTTCGTACTCCTTCACCGTTCCGACGACCGTCTCGGTCTTCATTTTGGTGTCGGGGCCGGGACCGGTGTGCTTGGTGACCGACTCGGTGTGTGACTTCTCCTGGGGCTGGGTGCTCTGTGCGCCCGCGGTGCCTCCGATCAGGAAGCCGATCGCGATCGCCGCGCCTGCGATGCGTTTCATTGTGATGTCCCTCCATTCGGCCCTGAATTGGGCCGACCCCGTGTGTTTCAAGAAGCGTGCCGCCGGATCGCGGCGATCGGGGCCGCGGCCACGGCGTCCGGCAACCGCCTCGGCTGCCGGGACTTGTCGGGGATGTCCGCATGGCGGAAGAGGTATCGGACCGAGCGCCGGATCACCTCGGGGCTCCGGAGGATGCGGTGATGGCCGAGGCCGCTCGTGACGAGGAGACGCGCCTTCGGCCAGCTCTTGCAGATCGCGACGCCGTCGCGGAGGGGAACCCTCTTGTCGCGGCGGTCGTGCACGACGAGCGTCGGCACCCCCGGCGGGCCCGCCGGCAGTCGGAGCGACGGGAACGTGACCCCGTAGCGCCGCTCGAGGCGCTCCTTCATCGAGTCCGTGCAGCACGAGGACAGCCCCATGTAGCGCGCGAAGCGGGAGGTGTAAGCCTCGGGATCCGCGGGCGGCGCGAGGAGGACGGCCGCGCGGACCGCGAGGCCTCCGCGCACGGCCAGCGCGCACGCGGCCGCGCCCATCGAGTGCCCCACGAGGGCGACGGGCGCGAAGACTCCGGCGACGAGCTCGACGCTTCGGGTGAAATCGGGAAGCGTCGCGAACCGTCCCTCGGAGATGCCGTGCGCGGGCGCGTCGAACGCGACGACGCCGAACCCCGCCTCCAGGAGAGGCTCCACGAACGCGCTCAGGCGCCCCGCGTGCCCTCCCCAGCCGTGGACCAGGAGCACTCGCGGGCCCGACCCCCAGGACCAGACCGCGAGGTCGCCCTCGTGCCCTCGCAGCCACGAGAGCCGACCGTGGTCCAGGCGCCGCTGCTCGCCGCGCGAGGGCCGGCTGCGCTTCGGACGCCGGAACGCGATCTCCGCGAAAGAGGCGCTGGCGTCTCTCGAAAGGACGGCCAGGCCGGCGATGACCGCGCGCAGAATCGGAACAGGACGAAGCGAACGTCCGACCCGCCTTCGGAGGCTCGCCGGGGGGAGTGTCGCGGGTCGCGGTCGCGGGACGCCGGCATCTCGACGCACGCCCTGGAGCATTGCGATTTTCGCGCCAATCGCTCGTCGCTGGCTTGCGGGTTGCAAGGACCGTTCGCCGGGCGAAGCATTGCCCGCCCCCCGGGAGGAAGAACCCATGCCCTCGGCTCCCCGAACCCGCACCCGCCCCCGTCCGCGATCGCGCCGAGACTCCCGGCGCCGGATCCGCTACGCCGTCGTCGGCCTCGGATACATCTCGCAGGCCGCCGTCCTTCCGGCGTTTCGCCACGCGCGCAAGAATTCCGAGCTCGCGGCGCTGGTCTCCGACGACCCGACCAAGCTCCGGACGCTCGCGCGACGCCACGGCGCCGACAGGCTCTACGACTACGGGGGCTTCGACGAGTGCCTCGCGGACGAGACGATCGACGCCGTCTACATCGCGCTGCCGAATGCGATGCACCGCGAGTATGCGATCCGCGCGGCGCGCGCCGGGAAGCATGTGCTCTGCGAGAAGCCGCTCGCGGTCACGAGCGCGGACTGCGAGGCGATGCGGGACGCCGCCGCGGAAAACGGCGTCCGGCTCATGACCGCCTATCGCCTCCACTTCGAGAAGGCGAATCTCGAGGCGGTCGAGGTCGTCCGTTCGGGCCGGATCGGCGAGCCCCGGATCTTCCATTCCGTCTTCACCATGCAGGTCGCCGCGGACAACATCCGCTTGAGCCCGACCGAGGAGGGCGGCGGCCCCATCTACGACATCGGCATCTATTGCATCAACGCCGCGCGGTACCTCTTCCGCGCGGAGCCGGAGGAGGTCTTCGCCTGGAGCGCCAACCTCGGCGATCCGCGATTCGAGGCCTGTCCCGAGATGATGAGCTGCGTCCTGCGATTCCCCGTGCAGCGGCTCGCGACGTTCACGTGCAGCTTCGGCGCGTCCGAGACCGGCTGGTACCAGATCGTCGGCACGAAGGGAGACCTGCGGATGGACCCGGCCTACGAGCTGGCCGAGCCGCTCGTCCAGAAGGTGACGGTCGGCGGCCGGACGTCGCAGAGGACCTTCCCCAAGCGGGATCAGTTCGCGCCGGAGCTGCTGTATTTCTCCGACTGCATCCTGAACGATCGCGAGCCGGAGCCGTCGGGACGCGAGGGCCTCGCGGACGTCCGGATCATCCGCGCGCTGCTCGAGTCGGCGCGTCTCGGGCGCCCGGTGAAGCTCGACGAGTTCGAGCGCCGCAGGCGCCCGACGATGGCCATGGAGAAGAAGCGGCCCCCGGTGCCGAGGCCCCGGCTCATTCACGCCGAGGCGCCGTCGGAACACTGAGTCCTGCGCTCGGCCGGTCGGGTACACTTCGGACCGGGCCTAAGCGCACCTCATGGCGTCTCAGCACGGACTCGGACTCAAGATCGCGGCCGGCGCGGCCCTCGTGGCGCTCGCGCTGGTCGGCCTCGGCTGGATTCAGGACGCCAACGCGCGCCGCCTGCTGGACGCCAATCGCTGGGTCGTCCACTCCTATCGCGTGCTCGCCGCCACCGACGACGTTCTCGGCAACCTGCGCGACGCGGAGACCGGCCAGCGCGGCTACATCCTGACCGGCGAGGAGTCCTACCTCGCGCCCTACACCGCGGCGGTCGCGGCCGCCGGCCCCCAGCTCGATTCCCTCGCCACGCTGACGGCCGACAACCCCGTCCAGCAGCGCCGCGTCGGCGCCCTGCGCGGGCTCGCCGACGCGAAGCTGCGCGAGATTGGCGAGACGATCCGCCTCCGCCGCGCGGGCGACGTCGCCGGCGCGATGGAGCTCGTGCAGTCCGACGTCGGCAACCGCTTGATGGAGATGATCCGCCAGAGCGTGGATGCCATCCATTCCGAGGAACGGGGCCTCCTCGCCGCGCGCATCCGCGAGGCCGAGCGCTCGTCCCGGATTCTCCGCGCGGCCGCGGTCGGCGGCGCGGCGCTCGTCCTCGCGCTCCTCGTGGCGCTCATCCTCGTCATCCGGCGCGACATGCTCGGCCGCGCGGAGGCGGAGGCCCGCCTCCGGACGACGCTGCACAGCATCGGCGACGCCGTGCTCGCCACCGACGTGCACGGCCGGATCACCTTCATGAACCCCGTCGGAGAGAGTCTGACGGGCTGGACCGCCGATGAGGGCCACCTCCGCGACGTGGAGGAGGTCTTCCGCATCGTCAACGAGGGCACCCGCCAGCCCGTCGAGAATCCCATCCGGCGCGTCCTCCGGGAGGGCGTGGTGGTGGGGCTGGCGAACCACACGATCCTCCTGTCGAAGGACGGGCGGGAGATCCCGATCGCCGACAGCGGCGCGCCCATTCGCGACGACCACGGCCGGCTCTCGGGAGTCGTGCTCGTCTTCCGGGACATCAGCGCGCAGCGCGAGGCGGAGCTCGCGGTGCAGCGGCTCGCGGACATCGTCGTCTCCGCGCACGTCGCGATCGTGGGAGAGGGGATGGACGGATCGATCCGCGACTGGAACCCGGGCGCCGAGGCGCTCTACGGCTACACCGCCGAAGAGATGCTCGGCCACCGGATGCACGAGCTCGCGCCCCGCGGCTTCGTCGAGCCGAAGGTGTCCGGCGAGACCCTGGCGGCGGGAGAGACGTCGGAAGTCGACGTCCGCCGGGTCACGAAGGACGGCCGGACGATCGAGGTCGCCGTGCACGTCTCGGCGATCCGTGACGCGAGCGGACGAATGGTGGGCGTCTCCCGCATCCAGCGGGACGTGACCGAGCGCCGGCGCCAGCAGGAGGAGCTCGTCCAGGCGCGGAGGCGCGCCGAGGAGGCGAACGCGACGAAGGACCGCTTCCTCGCGAACCTCTCCCACGAGCTTCGCACGCCGCTGACGCCGATCGTGGCCTCGGTCCACCGACTGCAGCAGCGGGCCGACCTCCCCGCCGGGGTCCACGATTCGATCGCCATGATCGGGCGCAACGCGGAGCTCGAGGCCCGGCTCATCGACGACCTCCTCGACCTGACCCGCATCGCGCGCGGGAAGTTCGAGCTGCATCGTCAGGCGCTCGACTACCACGAGCTCCTGGCGACGGTCGTCCAGAGCTCCCGCAGCGAGCTCCTCGCCAAGGGGCTGACGATGGTGACCCATCTCGACGCGCCCGAGCACTTCGGCTCGGCCGATGGAGGCCGGCTCCAGCAGGTCTTCTGGAACCTGATCCGCAACGCCATCAAGTTCACGCCGCGGGGAGGCCGCGTGGCGGTGTCCTCCGACAACCCGGAGCCCGGCGCGTTCCGGGTGAGCATCCGGGACACCGGCAAGGGGATCGGGAGCGACCTTCTGGACCGGATCTTCGAGCCGTTCGTCCAGGGCGACTCGACCGCCGTGCGAGCCGGTGCGGGGCTCGGGCTGGGGCTGTCGATCGCCAAGACGCTCGTCGACGAGCACGGGGGCACGATCATCGCCTCCAGCGAAGGCGAGGGACGCGGAGCGTGCTTCGAGGTCCGCCTCGCCACCACGGCGGACCGGCCCGCGCCGCATCCTCCCCGCGGAGCCGCGGCCGGCGCGGCGAGCGGCGCTCGCGGTCCGGTGTCCGTGCTCCTCGTCGAGGACGACCTCGACACGGCGGAGGCCATGCGGGACCTCCTGGCGGAGGCGGGGTTCGACGTTCGACTCGCCGGCGGCGTCGCGGAGGCGGACGTGACCTTCCGCCGCCACCCCGCGGACGTACTCGTGTCGGACGTCGGGCTGCCCGACGGCAGCGGACTCGAGGTCCTCTCCCGTCTGCGCGCGCTGCGCCCGAGCCTCCCCGGGATCGTGCTGAGCGGCTACGGCATGGAGCAGGACGTCGCGGCGAGCCGGGCCAACGGATTCGCGGAGCACTTCATCAAGCCGGTCAACCTCGACCGGCTCATCGCCGCGATCGACCGGCTCGCGTCGCCCCGCGCCGACTCGGACACCCGAAGCGATCGGTCCTGACCCCCGCCGCATCGCTCCGGAGGATCTCGGCCGTCCGGACTGAAGAAAGGGGCCGGCGCGAATCACGCCGGCCCCGAAAGAGGAGACCTACGAGTTGGACGACGAAGAGGACACCTTCACCTCGATCTCCGAGGCGTCGAACTCGCCGAATCTCCTTGACCGAAGAGTTCGAGACACCATGTCCCGATGCCTTGGAGGCGGTGCAAGCACCGTGCCGCGGCCTCTCGAGCTCTTCCGCGAGACTCAGCGACCCTCGAAGAAGCGCGTGAACAGTTTTCCGAAGAGATGCTGGCCGCGCGTGTCCGGCTCCGTGCTCGAGTCGCCGGAAGCGCCGGATCCCGTCGCGCTCGTCGCGCTCGGAGTGCTCCGCGCCGACTCCGCGTGCGTGCTCTGCGTCGCCGCGCCCGTCGGGCGGCTCACGACGCGCGTGTCGCGCGCGGCGCCCGGCGCATTCGCGTCGGGCCAGCAAGGAACCCCGCGCGTTCCCGGAGTGAGATCCGACGGATACGCGCTCGGACAGAACAGCGCCGAGATCTTGCACAGCTCCGACATCTGGTCCATGCAGGGATTCGGCGCGGCGGCGGCGTTGTTTGCGGCCGTCGTCGCCTGGATTGAAAAAACCAATGCCAGCAACATCGCTCCCTCCTCCTCCTCACTCGACGGCAACGACCAATTCGTTGCCCCACCGCGAAAAGAGTAAGGAGCAAGAGGCAGGCCAGTTCCTCCGCGGAAGACGCGCGTGGTGACGCGCGTCACGCCCGCGTATGCGGCTCATTTCCCCCCGGCCCGGCTGTCCTCGCGAGAGGTCTGTGCGATCGCCGCGCTCTGCTGCTGGAACCAGCTTCGTACGCCGAGTAGATGCAGGCTCGCCTGTCCATCGTGCGCGTGGACCCCGACGCGCAGGAGTCTCGACTCGAGGAGGAAGACGCCCCGCTCCTCGCCGGAGCGGCGTGCGTACTCGCCGAGGATGTGGAACTCCCCTCCTCGTGCCTCGAGCGCGTGGACACGCGTGCGCTCCGGCGCGAGCAGGATCTCCGCGTCCGCCGTCAGGCTCTCGAGCGTCAGGAGGCCGCGCGTCCACGCGGGCAATCCGACGCCGAGCGCCGCCAGGAGCGGCCGCGCGTCCCTGCACTCGAGCGCGACCCTGGCGTCGAGCCCGTCGCGAAGGCGCGCCGGAGCGAGAGTGAACTTCCCCCACCAGCCGCGCGTGTCGGCCGCGCCCGCCGCCGCGACGTCGGAGACCTGCAGCGAGCTGCCGGTGAGGTCGATCGCGGATCCCTGAAGGTCCCAGCGGGGCACGCGCAGCTCCGCACGGAGATCGCCGGACAGCTCGACTCCGGGCCGCCGCGCCTGAGCGCCGTTCGCGGTGAGCCTCACGCGGCCCGAGGCGATCCCGTCTTCGATCGAGGTCGCCAGCGAAAGGTCGCCCCGTCCTCCCGCGAAGCGCGGCTCGCGGCTGCGGCGGAGGTAATAGTTCA
>Ga0207702_10005349_pt1 | contig 11254 bp, 10 predicted proteins | sample KBSCornC62_FD_184302 | JGI IMG/M metagenome (GOLD analysis project Ga0207702, IMG submission 184302) | Corn rhizosphere microbial communities from Kellogg Biological Station, Michigan, USA - KBS Corn C6-2 (SPAdes) (version 2) | ecosystem: Host-associated > Plants > Roots > Rhizosphere > Soil ...
ATCAACTGGCAGACCGGTGTCATCTTTGCCGCCGGCATCCTTGGCATGCTACTGGTTGGCCGCCACACGGTTCGCAATGGCAGCAAATTCGAGAAGCGGCTCACCGACGTGCAATCAACCAAGAATGCCAAGATCATCGATGCCATTGCCAACTTCATGAACGTAAAATCGTTTCACAAGGAAGCAATCGAACTTAAAACAATTCAAGCCGAGCAGGAGAAGGCTGTTGAAGCCGCCAAGACGTCGCACTACTGGAACCAGATATTCTGGTGGTCGATGTCGATCTTTGTGCGCGATGGCATCTGGCCGATTGTCATCATTTGGAACGTGTACCTGTTTATGCACGGCCAACTTTCAATCGGCCAGCTGACGACGGTACTTTCAACACTACTGTTGTTTTCCAGCACCATATGGGAAATGATCTGGTACGTGTCGCAGTTTAATCTTCGGCTTGCGCGCATCGAAGAAGCACACCAGTACCTGTTCGGGGATGTAAACATCATGCACGAGTACGGGGGCGAGGCCAGTCAGGGAGCTGCAATGCCGGAGTTCGCGAAAAGCCTAGAGCTTCGCGAGTTGCGCTTTGCATATCCCGACAAACCCGACGCAGATGTACTGCGCGGTCTTGATCTGACATTACGTCGTGGCGAAAAGCTCGGTATCGTTGGCAAAAGCGGCAGCGGCAAATCTACCATTACCAAGCTGTTGCTTGGCTATTACGATGTGCCTGATGGCATTCTGCTCGATGGAGCGCATGTCGAGACTGATAATGTGGCACGCATCATCTCGTACGTGCCGCAAGACACGAGTCTGTTTCACCGTTCCATTGCAGAAAACATTGCGTACGCAACCAACCGTGCGGTCACGCATGACGACATTGTCGAGGCCGCCAAGCTGGCACACGCACACGAGTTCATCGAAAAAATCAGTGACGGCTACGAAGCACTGGTGGGCGAACGCGGCGTAAAGCTTTCGGTGGGCCAGCGGCAGCGTATTGCCATTGCCCGGGCGTTTTTGGATGACAAACCGATTCTGATCTTGGACGAAGCCACCAGCGCGCTCGATAGTGAAAGCGAGCTGCTGGTGCAGGAGGCTCTTGAAAATCTGTGGCACGACAAGACCGTCATAGCTATTGCCCACCGCCTGAGCACGTTGCGGCACATGGACAAGATTGCCGTCATGGACAACGGCCGCGTAGTCGAACTAGGGTCACACAGCGAGCTGCTGGCCCAAAAAGGCACATATGCAAAACTCTGGGCGCACCAGAGCGGCGGGTTCATCGAGGAATAGGCACCTACGTGTTCTCTGGTATGGGCGACACGGGTCCGGCCGGCTCGGTTTTTGCCCGCTGCCACTCGCGCCACACCAACCAGACGATCACAGCATCGAGCACACTCAGAAACGCCATGCCGAAAGTCGGCTTTGTAGCAAGCTCGTACACCTGGTACACCAGCAGCAGCCCAAGCAGCACAATGCCCACCGGGTACGCCCAGATTTTGTTAAGCAACAGTGCTGTGACCAAACCGACTTTTACTGCGCCATGTATAAGCAAAAACGCCACCACAAACGCATTGTGGCCTTCTGCCAGATGTGCCCCGGCGTGCGCCAGGTGCGTCGCGAAAAAATCGTGCGGGTCTTGTGCCAGTTCACCGCGGGTGAGGGTGTACGTGATGCTTAATATGTAGTGTTTTGGAATAACCAGCAACACCAGGCCGGATAAAAGTTCGACCAGCCCGTCAACCCCTTTGATAAGAATGCCGACCTCGTAAAATTTGTCGAGCAAGGTAGTTGGTTTAAAAAACGCCATATACATTAGTATATGGCGTTTGCTGCAGATTTACCCGAACTCCGAGCCTGTGGGGCTACTGCTTCTCGGGGTTGCGGCCTTCGTTCTTCGACTCTTTTTGCTCTTTGCCGCCGGGGCGGATTTCGCCGTCCTGCGTGCCTTCTTCGGCGGTGCTTTCGTGCTCGGCCTCGACTGCTACTTCGTCGCCCGCCTCTGCCGTACCGCCCGCTTCATCGTTGGCGGCAGCCAACGCACTCGGCTCAAACACCGTTGCCAGTACGTGTTCCGGTTCGGTTTCTACTTCGACGCCACTCGGAACCACCAGGTCTGCAACCGTTATCTGATCACCGACCTCGACGAGCTTTTCGGCGTCGTAGGTAAGCTGGTCTGGCAGGTCTTTTGGCAGTGCCTTCACCTGCACGGTGGCGAGCTGGGTCAGAACTATCAGACTGGCTCGCTCCGCCGGGCTGGCTTCGTTGCCTTCGCTGTATACGGGGTGTACCGGGATCTCAGCTTCAACCTTTTCGTTCGCTTTCACCGCTCCAAACACGACGTGCGTAATAGCGTGATACTTTGGGTCAAATGTAACAGTTTTGATGATGGTCGTGTATTTTTTGCCGTCCGCCGTCAGCTGCACCGGGTGGTGCCTGCCTGCTGTAACATACGCTTTGTGTAGTGCCTGGTATTCGGCCTGTATGTGCACCGACGCCTTGCCATGGTCGTGGATCACACCCGGCACAATGCCATCCTTACGCAAGCGTTTTACCGCTTTGCCCATTGTGTCGCGTGCATCAACCGCAAGTATAATTTGGTCAGACATAGTTGCTACTCCTCCTTGATTTACCTATAGTATAACAGTTTTCCGCAATTGCGCGAAGGTACGGTACAATAGTCAGGCATGTTTGATGTGACGCATCTTATACAAACCGGTGGATTGCTGCTGATTGCACTGATTGTGTTTGGTGAGTCCGGTATGATGATCGGCTTTTTCTTCCCAGGCGACACCTTGCTTTTTAGCGCCGGCATACTGGCCGCAACAGGCAAGCTTGAACTCGCATCTACGCTCGCGGTCATCGCAGCCGCCGCAATCATCGGCGATAACGTCGGCTACCACATCGGCAACAAGCTCGGGCGACAGCTATTCGACAAACCGGATGGTGCCGTGTTTCGCAAAGAGCACATTGACCGCGCCGAGGCCTTTTACGATAAATACGGCAGCAAGACAATGCTGGTCGCACACTTTGTGCCAGTGGTCCGTGCATTTGTGCCGGTGACTGCAGGTGCCGCGGAAATGCCATATGGCAAATACGTGATTTTCGATGCTATTGGCGATATCGCCTGGACACTGGCCATAACACTACTCGGATATTTTGTCGGCAGCCGCATACCCGGCATCGAAAAACTGATTGATCCACTACTCGTTGTGATAGTGCTTGTTTTTCTTGCCCCCACACTATTTCACATCTTACGCGACCCCAAAATTCGCCGAGCCATAACATCAAAAGTTCGGAAAAATCCAAAAAACATCCCCAAGGTCGACTAGATACAACAGTGGCTGGTAGCAGATAGAGTACTGCTTGTTCTTTACCTTCCTGTACAATAAGATACGGAGGGTATCTAATTGTCACATTCGCATAATCCAAGTCCACGCCGGCGCCGCGGGGCTAACCTCGAAGAAGCTCTCTATGAAGCGGTCCTGGAGGAATTGAAAGCCGTTGGTTACCGAAAGCTAACGTTTGACGGCGTTGCCGCGCGGGCAGGAACCAGCAAGGCAGTGCTATACCGTCGCTGGAGCAATAGACAAGAGATGGTTATCGCAGCCTTGCGCGCCGCCAAGCCACCCCTGCCCGGTCCAGCACCAGATACCGGCTCCCTCCGCGGTGATATTCTAGCCACGCTTAACCACGTCGATAAAGGCTGGGATACACTCCCGCTGGACATAGGCCTCGGCCTGCTCGCCGACACGTTCAACGACCCGAAACTGCACGAATACTTTCTGCGACGGATAAAACAAGCTAGCGCCGCCGTACTCATGCCCGCCCTCACACGCGCCGAAGCGCGTGGCGAAATAGCCACCGCCGCCCTGCCGGAGCGCGTCATCATTCTGCCGTTCGATCTTGTCCGGCACGAGATTGTCGTTACCGGCAAACCGCCGACAAGCGCAGCGATTACCCAGATCGTCGACGATATATACGTGCCGCTGCTTCGCTCAGCGGGCTAAGCGAATTCTGTGACTGCCGACGCTACCCGCACTGCGAACCGTACGCCCTCCGGGTCCACTCATAAAGTCCATAAACATTGCGGCCGGTTGCACCCCGCGCATCAGTGCCACCGTTTGCAGCCTGGTTTGATTACCATGGCAAATACTTCGGTACACATTCCCGTCTGCAGTAGCCAGTGGACGAAGGGCATTAAACGCCTTATTCATACGCTTGATCTGGTCTCGCTTCGCCATAAATGTCCGGTCGACAACCTGCTCCATAAGCGGCAACGCAGCATCGAAGTTATGTTCGGCGCGCAGCAGATCATAATCCGGCGGGTTGGTAGCACGTATTACGTCGGCAAGCCCTTCGAGCATCTGCTCCTCGCCCCATACCAGTATCTCCACCGGGCTTCGCGTGCCTTCGCCGAGCATGCCATGTGCCACCTTGCCACTAGGTGCGTTAATAATCGCAATGCCAGCAAGATACTGCAGATACCCGTTCTGCCCCAGCGATTGCACTTCCTGTGACGTGAACCATTCGGGACTCATAGCCGCCTTCGCCTCTTACAACATCCTATTTAAGAACTGTCCGGTGTAGCTTGCAGTGATTTTTGCCACTTGCTCGGGCGTACCTTCGGCCACCACCTGGCCGCCAGCGTTGCCGCCTTCCGGACCCATGTCTATGAGCCAGTCCGCACTCTTTACGACATCCAGGTTGTGTTCAATTACCACCATGCTATTGCCAGCTTCGACCAGTGCGTGCATCACACCCAGCAGCTTTTCGACATCGGCCATGTGCAAGCCGGTTGTCGGTTCGTCTAAAATGTACAGCGTGCGGCCGGTGGGGCGACGGCTGAGTTCGCTTGCCAGTTTTATGCGCTGTGCTTCACCGCCGCTCAGCTGCGTGGCTGGCTGACCGAGGCTGATGTAGCCCAGACCGACATCCACGAGCGTCTGTAATTTGCGCGCTATGGACGGTATGTTCCCAAAAAACTCCAGCGCCTGCTCGCACGTCATTTGCAGCACATCGCTGATGGTCTTGTCTTTGTAGTGGATTTCGAGTGCTTCGCGGTTATAGCGTTTACCGTGGCAAACCTCGCACGGCACATACACGTCCGGCAAAAAATGCATTTCTATTTTAATAATGCCGTCGCCGGCGCAGTTTTCGCAGCGTCCGCCTTTGACATTGAAGCTGAAGCGGCCGGCACTGTAACCGCGGAGTTTTGCCTCGGGTGTCTGCGCAAACAGTTCGCGTATGGGAGTAAAAAGGCCGGTGTACGTTGCAGGGTTGGAGCGCGGCGTGCGCCCAATGGGTGACTGGTCGATGATGATTGCCTTGTCCAGTTCAGAAATACCTTCGATATCGTCGTGCCGGCCCGGCACTGTGCTCGCCCGGTGCAAACGCGCCTGCAGTTCTTTGGCCAGAATGTCGTTAATCAGACTCGATTTGCCGCTGCCGGATACTCCGCTTACCACCACCAGTCTGCCGAGTGGAATGTCGACGGTAACGTCTTTGAGGTTGTTTTCGCGCGCGCCCACAATACGCAGCTTTTTGCCATTGCCTTCGCGCCGTTTTTTCGGCACAGCGATCTGCTTTTTGCCGACCAGATACTGCCCGGTGACACTTGCGGCGTTCTGTTCGACTTCGGCTGGAGATCCGCTCGCAATCACGTGGCCGCCGTGTATACCGGCACCCGGGCCGATATCCAACAGGTAATCGGCGGTGCGTATCGTATCTTCGTCGTGCTCCACCACAATGACAGTGTTGCCCAGGTCTCGCAGATGTTTCAGCGTGGCAATTAACCGTTCGTTATCGCGCTGGTGCAGGCCAATACTCGGTTCGTCCAGCACATACAGCACCCCCATTAGGCCGGAGCCAATCTGCGTCGCCAGACGAATACGCTGAGCCTCTCCGCCGCTCAAAGTCGTGGCCGAACGCAGCAAGGTCAAGTAGTTCAAGCCCACATCCTGCAGGAACTGCAAGCGGGCACAAATTTCTTTCAGCACCAGCCGGGCGATCTGCATGTCTTTGTCGCTGAGTTTGAGTGAGCTCATAAAACTCAGCGCGCTGTCGATAGAAAGCTCGCAGATATCCATAATAGACTGCTCGGCAATTGTAATTGCCAGCACTTCGGGTTTAAGCCGCCGCCCGTGACAAGCATAGCACGGCTTTTCCTGCATAAACCGTTCGATGTCGCGGCGCATAAAATCACTCTCGGTTTCCTTGTGACGGCGCTGCAGGTTCGGGATTACACCTTCATAGGTTGTATTGAACGCACGTCCGGCACCCAGAGATACACGGTACGTTTCGCTGCCGGTTCCGTACAAAATACGCTCCATGTTTTCGGCACTGATTTCGCTGGTGGGCTGGTGCAGGTTAAACCCGAAGCGATCGGCTACTGCCTGCAGCTTTTTGACATACCAGTTGTCTACATTTATGCGATTGTACGGGCGAATGGCGCCTTCGGCGATTGTCAGCCGGCCGTTCGGCACGACCAGCTCCGGATCAACTTCCAGGCGAGAACCCAGACCGGTGCACACCGGACAGGCACCGTGTGGCGAGTTGAAGCTGAACGTTCGCGGCTCCAACTCCGGAATGGTAACCTCCGGGTGGTTTGGACAAGCGTACATCAGACTGTAGGTGGCCGTTTCGTCGTTGTCGGCATTCAGTGCCACCGCCCTGCCCTCGGCAACTTCCAGGGCCTGTTCCACACTCTGGGCAAGCCGTGAACGTGAATCTTCGTCGTTGACCAAACGGTCGACGACGATTTCTATGCGGTGACGTTTGGCTTTATCGAGCTCCGGAAATTCATCCAGTGCGTACACTACGCCGTCCACGCGGGCACGGGCGAATCCGGCGCGCTGGTACTGCTCGGGTATATGTTCGAACGCGCCCTTTTTGTCGATGACGACCGGGGCAAGAATCATCAAACGTGCACCTGCCGGCAACGCTGAAATTTGCTCAACGATATTCTGCGTAGTCTGGCGCACCACCGGCGCACCGTCGATCGGGCAGTGCGGCACACCAATCCGCGCGTACAGCAAACGTAAATAATCATAAATTTCGGTTACAGTTGCAACCGTACTGCGCGGGTTACGACTGGTCGATTTCTGATCTATGGAAATAGCGGGCGACAGGCCATCGATCTGGTCTACGTCCGGCTTTTCCATCAGCCCCAGGAACTGCCTGGCGTATGCGCTCAGACTCTCGACATACCGGCGCTGACCCTCTGCGTAAATAGTGTCAAAGGCCAGGCTGGATTTGCCCGACCCGGACAACCCCGTTATCACCACCAGCTTGCCACGCGGAATCGTGACGTCGATGTTTTTGAGGTTGTGCTCCCGTGCTCCCTTTACGACGATGTTATCACTCATATAAGCGTGTAAATTATACACGTTTTATCTGTTTTAGGCTATACCCTACACCGCTGAAAATACCCGCTTGGTACAATAAAAACATGGATTTTTTGCGTCGAAATGCCAAACGAATCGCCATCGACACCGCCGGCTATTTTCTGATCGTGGCTGGCGTGGCCACCGGCTGGCTGCCCGGCCCAGGGGGTATTCCACTGATTCTTGCCGGGCTGGGACTACTCAGCATCAATAACGCCTGGGCCAAACACCTGCGCGAATGGACACTCCTAAACGGCGGAAAGCTGGTCCGCTACCTATTCCCGCGCAACCCGAAAGTCGAGTGGGCATATGACATTATTGTTATGTTGCTTTTCCTGCTCACTACAGTACTGGCTATACGGCACAGTTCCGTCTGGGAAGTCAGCGCCGCCACCTTTGCGTTCTTTATTGCCCTGTTTATTGCGCTTACCAACCGCGACCGGCTCAATCGCCTGCGCCGCAAGCGCCGGCCCTAGAACGCCTCCATTCCCGGCTGGGCATAGGTAAACCGGTGCAGCTCATCCAGCATGGTCCATTCGCCCGGAACAGGCGCTGCGTCCTCGAACAGGGTAAACGGGTACGAATCCCATGGCTCTACTTCCACCTCCCTCGGTAGCACCCGCTCCAGCACTGCGGCCATGGTTTCTATATCTTCACCACTGAATGCCCTGCCCCTACCGGCGTTTACCAGCGTAACGTGCGGTTCGATTTCTCGTGCCTTTTTAGCCATCGGCCGCAAGCCGGCAACGGCCAGAGCGCTATTTGCGGCAATAATCTCCCTCTTTACCACCGGACTTTCTACGGTTGCATACAAAATCGTCCTGCCAAGCGGCCTGACCTTTCCCAGCCTGACCGCGAGGGTTTCGTCGCGCCTGTTACACCCGGAGCTTCCGGCTATCGCCCGCCGTGCCACCTCCAGGTCATAATCCATTCCGCCGCGCTGCAGCACCCGGCCGACCGCCCGCCGGCTGATCATTGTTATTGCCGGGCTGTCCCGCACTTCGCCCTTCGGTTCGTCCGGAATAATTCCCTGCTCCTGCAGATCAAACAGCAGCCCGACTATTTTGTCGCTGCTGGGTAGCGTCAATGGCCGCCGAATACCAAAAGAGGGCGCCTGCCCGTGCCGGTTCGCCCTCCATTGTTCCTGATGTGCTGGTAGTGTTGTTCGCGGCCCATTGTCCGGATATCGGCGGTGTTTTCGCCCCATCTGTTTTCTCCCTCTTACACCCTCACGGTGTCTAAGCCGTATTGTACTGTTCCGCTTATGTTCCTGCCAAGTTTTGTATGTAGTTTTATGGACAACTTGCGTCCAGTGCTATCCAGATGTCAAAATGCTTTCTTTGAAGCATAAGCGTTAATAAAATGATTGTTGCTATTTGTCAAATATAAGCGTACACTTGTGCTTAAGAAAATTAACGGGGACTTTCACAGGCAAGGCGCGCTTTTGGAGGAGCGGTCAGCACTGGTATCGCAGCTCTGGGTGAAGCTGCGGAATTAGGTGAACGACACTGCTTTCAGGGCGCTGCCGTTTGTTGAAGGCCCCCATAAAACGGAAGGTGGCAGAAATGCAAAGCTTTATCGTCCTCGGCATCATCCCCGGGACAAACATTCAAACAGACCTGAACTTCTGGGTCGGTGTGACAGCAGTGCTGATTTTAGTATCGCAGCGTGCACACATCCGCGCCGCACGCGATAGCATTCGCACACACCTGGCGCTTCGCAAAATTGCCCGCGTTATACGGCAGTATGAATTCAGTGTTGCAAGTTGAGCGGCTCACAATGTGAGGTCTAGGGCTTGCCAGTGCGCTATATGAGTTGTATAGTTGCCTGATGAATTTTCCAAACCCGGAATATGACGCAGCATTAACCCAAACTGTCCGGATTGCCGAGACGTTACGCGCCCAAGACATAGACGCTCAAATAGTGCGTAACCAATTGGACGAGCCGCTAGCCGTGGTTGCGCGGAACATACTCGACCCACGTACCATACTTGGTTCGGTTCGGCTACACCAGCTCAAACAGCAGGTTGATGCATTTCAGGCAACTGACGAGGAATCAGAGGCTCATTACAGGGTCCGTGAGACATTCCCGGTAGCTGGTGAGTCCGAATCGCTGGTACTCCCGGCATCATTCTTGCAGGTTATTGACTTGGCCGTACAGGCAGCAATGGATACACCCGACATATTTGCGACAGAGCTCGAAAGCTATCCTATCGTAAGTCGGAAAGCAGATGACAGAGGTTGGCTCAATCTTAATACGCATATCGATTATTCAACGCACCTCGAAGATGAAATAGCGGCCAAGCCAATCAGCGGACTAAACATACATGTTACCCGAAGCGGCAGCTGTGCGGCCATGTTCGGGCTGGTGAGAAGCTTTGCGGACGTACAGCGAATCGGAGCCATTAGTGACAAAGACAGCCTTGCCAAAGAGCTGGGAGCCCCGTTCTCTCGACCCGTAGAGCTCGGAACCGGAGATGCGGTTATTTTTCAGGCAGGCCCACACAAAAAACTGGGACGGCTGCCAGTCGCGCACGAGTTTTTTACTACCGGTCAGGAAACACGTTATTCCGAACTATACATCCCCACGGGCTACGAGCTCGCCGCAGCTGTATTGCCGTTGCGCCAGCAAATAGCACGTGATTTTCAGCTTACACACCTCGGTTACGCCGCGTAGGTAAACTAGCCCTCATTCAATGTCAGTAACGGGCAGGATACTCTCGGCATACAACTGCAACTCTTCGAGTAGATAGCGCTTTTCCTGGCCCCGTTCACTCTGCGCCAGCTCACCAAGCCGGTGCATAAACTTGGCAAGTCTGCTCTCGGCACCACCATCCATGAGTGTATGGTAGCGATAGCGCTCCCACTCCGCCCGCTCCTCGTCGGTGAGTTCAGCTGGAAAATTGCGTGCTTTGTAGCGGGGCAGCATGTCTTTGAGCCGCTGATCACGAAAGATTGTGCGCAGTTCGGTAAGTTCGGCTGGTTTGGCGGCGCGCACCGCAGACATTAACTTCTTGTCTTCGTTATCAATAAACCCGTTGTACAACGCCGCTTCGGCCTCGGGGACTTCTTTGCTCCACTGCTCGCCCCGCTCGTCGTCCAGCAGGTCTCGCGCCTTTACTATGTTCGCCAGCAGTTCGGGCGCACTTTTGAGCACCGCACGGTGTTTTTCCATTATAGCCGGAGTGACCTTGAGCCGCGCCTGTACATCGGGTACGCTCAGGATGCCTATGGGTGCAATGGCCGGGCAGTGGTTGTATTTGAGCGTCTTGACCGGCAGGCGCGAGGGCGCATCCGGGTCTTTGGTGAACCGCCAGCGTTCCGCCAACGCTTCCGGGCTCATACCAACAAATTCGCTTGGGTCAAAACGCAGGTCGTACACAATTGCGCCCTCGCGGTCGTCGCCAATGTGCACTGGCTGCACCACCGCTGTTTTTTCGGCCTCGTTTGCATATCTACCGCTGCTGTACACAAACACGGGGTTATTTTGCAGGAACTGCTTCACATCATTTTTGCCACGTACATTCAGCAGTGTTTCGAACAGCTTCGGCTGGTTGGTTTTAATAAGTTCCGCCACCTGGATGCTGGCCAACACGTCGTTGAGCGCATCGTGCGCGTTTTCGTGATCCATGCCGTTTAGCTTGGTGATCAGCTCCAGCCGGTTCGTCGGCTTGCCATCCACCACCGGCCATTTAATACCGTCTGGCCGGAGCGCGCGGGTCATACGCACCACGTCCAGCAGGTCCCAGCGACTTCGGCCGTCCTGCCATTGCCACTCATAGGCATCGTAAAAGTTGCGGTACAGCAAGAAGCGCATAAATTCGTCATCAAACCGCACCGTGTTGTACCCAACGAAAATAGTGTCAGGTGTAG
>Ga0207702_10005350_pt1 | contig 11252 bp, 8 predicted proteins | sample KBSCornC62_FD_184302 | JGI IMG/M metagenome (GOLD analysis project Ga0207702, IMG submission 184302) | Corn rhizosphere microbial communities from Kellogg Biological Station, Michigan, USA - KBS Corn C6-2 (SPAdes) (version 2) | ecosystem: Host-associated > Plants > Roots > Rhizosphere > Soil ...
CTCCAGCTCCAGCCGGCCGGTCGCGAGCTGCGCCTCCGGCTGGGCGGGCCGAGACTCGAGCAGCACGGCGGCAAGTACTGCACCCGCGGCTGCGAGCGCGGCAAGCACGTAGAACGCGATCTGGAAACCGTGCGTCAGCGCCGGGCCGCTGAACGCGTTCGAGCCGACGTGATCGTCGACGTACCGCGTGGTGAACGTGGTCGCGACGGTCGTCGCGAGCGCGACGCCGATCGCCCCGCCGATCTGCTGCGTCGTGTTGATCAGCCCGGACGCGACGCCCGCCTCGGACTCCTTCACGCCGGTCAGCGCGCCGATCGACATCGGCACGAACGCCAGCGCGAGCCCGAGGCCGCTGATCATGAACGCCGGGAACAGATCGACCCAGTAGTGCCCGTGCACCGGGAGGCGGGCGAAGAGCACCAGGGCAACGGTCGACAGCGCGAGCCCTGCGGGAAGCACCGCGCGGACGCCGAGCCGCGTGACCGCCGCCTGGGCCACCGCCGAGAACACGACGATCGTCAGGGTCAGCCCGATGTAGGCCACGCCGGTCTTGAGCGCGGAGTAGTGCAGCACCTCCTGCATGTACAGCGTCAGGAGGAAGAACTGCGCGAAGATCGCGCCGCCCATCAGCAGTCCGCTCACGTTCGAGGCTGTCAGCGTGCGCAGCCGGAAGATCCCGAGCGGCAGCAGCGGTGCCTTCGAGCGGTACTCGATCACGAAGAACGACGCGATCAGGCCGGCCGACGCAGCCAGCAGGCCGATCGTCGAAGCGGTGCCCCAGCCGTGCTGGGCTGCCCGCGTCAGGCCGTACACGAGGAGCATCAGCCCGCTCGTGATCGACGCCGCCCCGGCGAAGTCGAAGTGCCGGTGCGCGAGGTTCGCGCGGCTCTCCCGCAGCACGAACGGCGTCAGCCCCATCACGGCGAGACCGACCGGCACGTTGATGAAGAAGATCCACGACCAGTTGAGGCCGCTCGTCAGCGCCCCGCCGAGCAGCACTCCGGCCGCGCCGCCGCTGCCGGACGCCGCGCCCCAGATGCCGAGCGCGACGTTCCGCTCGCGGCCCTCGCTGAACGTCGTCGTCAGGATCGACAGCGCCGCGGGTGAGAGCAGTGCCGCGCCGAGGCCCTGGAGCGACCGGAACGCGATCAGCGAACCCTCCGACCACGCGAGGCCGTCGAGCAGCGAGCTGACGGTGAAGATCGCCAGGCCGATGACGAACAGGCGCCGTCGTCCGAGGAGGTCGGCCAGCCGGCCGCCCAGCATCAGCACGCCGCCGAAGAAGATCGAGTAGGCCGTGATCACCCACTGCAGGCTCTCCTGCGAGAAGTGAAGGTCGGTCCTGATCGACGGGAGCGCGACGTTCACGATCGCAACGTCGAGCACGACCATGAACTGGGCCGCGACGATCAGGGCCAGTGCGAACCACCGCCGACGGTCCTGGTCTCCGGCCGCCGGCTGTGCGAAGATTTCGGCTGTCATCTCTTGGTCTCCCATATCGTTGAACTCTGCAACGTTATCAGTAGACAACGCTTTGGCGCTACACTTATTTCGTCATGTCATCGTCGATGCCTGAAACAACCGTCCGCCCGATCCACCGGATCGCCCAGGAATTGGCGCAGAGCAGCGGTTTTCTGCTCGCCCGGCTCGGCATGGGCTTCAAGACACGGGCGATCGCGCGTGCCGACGAAGCCGGGTTCGAGCTGTACGACTACAGCGTCCTGGCCATCCTGGCCGAGGGCGACCGCGAGACGCAGTCGACGATCGCAGCCACGATGAGCCTCGATCCGAGCCGGCTCGTGGCCCTGCTCGACTCGCTCGAGGAGCGGGCGCTGATCGTCCGGCAGCGCGACCCGCACGACCGGCGCCGCCACGTCGTCAGCATCACCGCCGCGGGCAAGCAGGAGCTGGTGAAGCTACGGGCGCTCATCCGCGAGGTGGAGGACGAGTACTTCGGACCGCTCGACCCCGAGGAGCGCCGCCTGTTCCACAAGCTGCTGCTCCGCCTCGCGGTCAAGAACGACCCGACCTGCGCGGGCGACGACGACGCTCAGACGAGCGTCGTGTAGAGCGCCCGCACGCGCTCGGCGACCGTCGCCCAGCTGAACTCGGCGACCGCGCGGGCCCTTCCCGCTTCGCCCATCCGCCTTGCCTCGCCGGGATCGGCGAGCAGGCGGTTCACGCGCTCGGCGATGTCGCGCGCGAACCGGTCGGGATCGCGCGGCGTGCGGGACGGGTCGTCGACCGGGTCGAACGGGACGAGAAGCCCCGTCACGCCGTCCTCGACCACCTCGGGGATGCCGCCCGTCGCGGTCGCGACGACGGCCGTCTCGCAGGCCATCGCCTCCAGGTTGACGATCCCGAGCGGCTCGTAGATCGAGGGGCAGACGAAGACCGTGGCGTGGGAGAGGAGCTGGATCACCTCGTGCTTCGGAAGCATCCGCTCGATCCACACCACGCCGTCGCGGGTTGCGCGAAGCTCGTCGAACTTCGACTGCACCTCGGCGGCGAGCTCCGGCGTGTCGGCAGCGCCGGCGCAGAGAACGAGCTGGGCGTCGTCGAGGTAGGCCGCGGCGTCCAGGAGGTGCGTCAGCCCCTTCTGCCGCGTGATCCTCCCCACGAATGTCACCACCGGACGATCTGTGTCGATGCCGTATCGCTCCAGGACGTCGGTCGCCGGGTCGGGGCGGTACTCGTCGGTGTCGATGCCGTTCCCGATCACGGTCACCCGCTCCGGATCGACGCGCGGGTAGCAGCGGAGGAGGTCGCTGCGGTGCTCAGCCGAGACCGCGATCACCGCGTCGGCCGCTTCGAGCGCCGTCTGCTCGCACCAGCTGGAGACCGCATAGCCGCCGCCGAGCTGCTCGGCCTTCCAGGGCCGGAGCGGCTCGAGGCTGTGGACGGTCGCGACGTGGGGGATGCCGTGGATCAGCTTGGCGAGGTGACCCGCGAGGTTCGCGTACCAGGTGTGGCTGTGCACGAGGTCGGCACCCTCGACGGCCGCCGCCATCGTCAGGTCGACCGAGAGCGCGCCGAGGGCGGCGAGGTACGGCGCGTTCCCCGCCAGGCGCTCCCACGATGCGTGCGCGACGATCGGCGGGCCGCCGTCCGGCGGGCGGTCGGCGCCGAAGCAGTGGACCGTCACGTCGGCGAGCCGCGACAGCGCGCGGGCCAGGTACTCGACGTGGACGCCCGCGCCGCCGTAGACGTCCGGCGGGTACTCGCGCGTCAGGAGGGCGACGTGAGGCTCAGGCATCGACGAAGGCGCCCTTGCCGATCACGACCACTCCGCCCTCGGACACGACGAACCGCTCGCGGTCCCGATCCAGGTCGACACCGATCTGGGCGCCCTCGGCGACGATCACGTTCTTGTCGAGGATCGCGTTCCGCACGACTGCGCCCCGGCCGACCTCGACCCCGTGCATGAGCACCGACCGCTCGACCTCCGCGTACGAGTGGACGCGGACGCCCGGCGAGAGAACCGACCGCCGCACGAGGCCGCCCGAGACGATCACGCCCGCGCAGACCATCGAGCCCACCGCGCGCCCGGTACGTCCCTCCTCCTCGCCGACGAACTTGGCCGGCGGGAGGTTCTCGTGCCAGCTGTAGATCGGCCAGTCCTGGTTGTAGAGATTGAACGCCGGCACCGTCCGGACGAGGTCGAGGTGCGCGTCGTAGTACGCGTCGAGCGTCCCCACGTCGCGCCAGTAGCCGCGCTCGTGCTCTGTGGCGCCGGGGACGTTGTTGGAGTTGAAGTCGTACACGTGTGCCTCGCCGCGTGCGACGAGCATCGGGATCACGTTGCCGCCGAGGTCGTGGCGCGAGTCGTCGTCGGCGGCGTCCGCGGTGACGGCGTCGATCAGCGTCTTTGCTGTGAAGACGTAGATGCCCATCGACGCGTAGACCTGGTCCGGCGCGTCCGCCAGCCCGACGGCGTCCCGGGGCTTCTCGCGGAAGCGCTCGATCGTGTGCCCGTCGGGCGACGGGTCGATCACCCCCAGCTGGTCGGCCTCGGCGAGCGGGGCGCGGATGCCCGCCACCGTGACGCCGGCGCCCCATTCGATGTGCTTCGCGACCATCTGGGCCGGGTCGATCCGGTAGATGTGGTCGGCGCCGAAGACGCAGACGTAGTCGGGCTTGTCGTCGTGGATCAGGTTCAGGCTCTGATAGATCGCGTCGGCCGAGCCGGCGAACCACTGCGGGCCGAGCCGCTGCTGCGCGGGCACCGGGGTGACGTAGTTGCCGAGGAGCGGCGACAGCCGCCAGACGGTTGTCACGTGCCGGTCGAGGCTGTGGCTCTTGTACTGCGTGAGGACGACGATTCGCAGGTAGCCGGCGTTGACGAGATTCGACAGCGCGAAGTCGACGAGCCGGTAGTGCCCGCCGAACGGCACCGCGGGCTTTGCCCGGTCGGCGGTGAGCGGCATCAGCCGCTTCCCTTCGCCACCGGCTAGCACGAGCCCGAAGACGCGGCGTCCCTCCACGGCCCAACCCTAAGCGGCGCGGGCCCTGCTAGGGAAGCACGCCGAGCTCGTCCAGCGAGCCGCGGAGCTCCTCGGCGTCGCGGTAGACGCGATAGGCGCCCGCCGCGGTCAGCTCCGCCTCGCCATACCCGCCGCTCAGCAGGCCCACCGACAGCATCCCCGCGCGCCGGGCCGCAAGGAGGTCCCAGACGGCGTCCCCGACGACGTAGCAGTCGCGCGGCGAGACGCCGAGCCGCTCGGCGCACGCGAGGAAGAGGTCGGGCTCGGGCTTCGCGCGGACGACGTCGCCTCGCTCGACGACGACCGTCTCGGGCGGGACGCCGAGCGCCTCGAGCGAGCGGTCGATCTCGGGCCGCCTCCCCGAGGTCGCGATGCCGTGGACGACACTGCGGGACCGGAGCTCGCCGAGGAGCTCGACCGCGCCGGGGAGCGGCCGGCGATCCGGGAGCAACTCGCGGAAGAGCTCGCCGTGGCGGTTCTGGAGCTCCTCGGCTTCGTCCGGCGAGAGCTCACGTCCGGCCTCTCGCCCGGCGGCACGTGTAAAGAGCCCGCCGCTCATCCCGACCCGCCGGTGAATGCGCCAGCCGTCGATCGGCAGCCCGGCCTCCGCGAACGCGCGCTGCCACGCGAAGACGTGGGCGTAGACGGTGTCGACGAGCGTGCCGTCGAGGTCGAAGACGAGCGCGCCGTTCATTCGCACCCGAGCGTACCCCTCGACCCTGCGGTCGCGCGCGTGGCAAGAATGCGCACATGACGGGCGCCTACGGTGAGTTGGCGGCGCACTACGACGAGATCGCGGCGGTGCACCTGCGTGACCTGTTCGCCACCGATCCGGGTCGCGGCACGCGGCTCACGGCCGAGGCGGCCGGTCTCTTCCTCGACTACTCGAAGAACCGCGTCACCGACGAGACGCTGAGGCTACTGCGCGAGCTCGCGGCGGAGGCCGGCGTCGCCGAGCGGCGCGATGCGATGTTCGCCGGCGAGCACATCAACGTGACCGAGGACCGAGCGGTGCTGCACGTCGCTCTGCGGATGCCGAAGGGGCGCTCGCTGATCGTGGACGGGCGCGACGTCGTCGCCGAGGTGCACGAGGTTCTCGGCCGAATGACGGCGTTCGCCGACCGTGTGCGCTCCGGCGAGTGGCGCGGCCACACGGGCCAGGCGATCACCAATGTGGTCAACATCGGCATCGGCGGCTCCGACCTCGGGCCAGTCATGGCCTACCTGGCGCTCCGCCACTACAGCCGGCGTGACATGACGTTCCGGTTCGTCTCGAACGTCGACGGCACCGACTTCGCGGAGTCGACGCGTGACCTCGCTCCCGAGCGGACGCTGTTCATCGTTTCGTCGAAGACGTTCACGACGCTCGAGACGATGACGAACGCCCGGACCGCACGCGAGTGGCTGCTCGCGGGGCTCGGCGGCGACGAGGCTGCGGTCGCGAAGCACTTCGTCGCCGTATCGACGAACCTCGAGGAGGTCGCGAAGTTCGGGATCGACACCGAGAACGCGTTCGGGTTCTGGGACTGGGTCGGCGGCCGCTACTCGATGGACTCCGCGATCGGGCTCTCGACGATGCTGGCGGTCGGTCCCGGGCACTTCCACGAGCTGCTCGCCGGCTTCCACGCGATGGATGAGCACTTCCGCACGGCGCCGCCGGAGTCGAACCTGCCGATGATCATGGGCCTGCTCGGCGTCTGGTACGGGGACTTCTTCGGCGCGCAGACGGCAGCCGTCCTGCCGTACGACCAGTACCTCGAGCGGTTCCCCGCCTACCTGCAGCAGCTGACGATGGAGTCGAACGGCAAGTCGGTGCGGCTCGACTCGACGGCCGTCGACGTCGAGACCGGCGCCGTGTACTGGGGCGAGCCGGGAACGAACGGCCAGCACAGCTTCTACCAGCTGATCCACCAGGGCACGAAGCTGATCCCCTGCGACTTCATCGCGTTCGAGCACAGCCTCAATCCGCTCGGGAACCACCACGACCTGCTGGTCGCGAACGTGTTCGCGCAGGCCGAGGCGCTCGCGTTCGGCAAGACGGCAGAGCAGGTCGCGGCCGAGGGGACGCCCGAGTGGCTCATCGGGCACCGCACCTTTGCGGGCAACCGGCCGTCGAACGTGATCATGGCCGGCCGGCTCACGCCGGAGGTGCTCGGCTCACTCGTCGCCCTCTACGAGCACCTTGTGTTCACGCAGGGCGCCGTGTGGCAGATCAACTCGTTCGACCAGTGGGGTGTCGAGCTCGGCAAGGCGCTGGCCGTGCGGATCGTCCCCGAGCTGACAAGCCACTCGGAGCTCGAGCACGACTCGTCGACCAACGCACTGATCGCGCGTTACCGCGCGGCAAGAGAAACGGAGGCCTAGGGATGCAGCTCGGAATGGTCGGGCTCGGGAGGATGGGCGCGAACCTCGTGCGGCGCCTGATGCGCGACGGGCACGAATGCGTCGTCTTCGACGTCAGCGGCGACGCGGTCGCGCAGCTGGAAGGCGAGGGCGCGACCGGCGCGCTTACCCTCGAGGACTTCGTCGGCGCTCTGACGCCGCCCCGCGCCGCCTGGGTGATGATCCCCGCCGCGATCACCGGCCGCATCGTCGACCAGCTGGCCGACCTGATGGAGCCCGGCGACATCGTCATCGACGGAGGCAACAGCTATTACCGCGACGACATCGACCGGGCCGAGGCGCTCGCTAAGAAGGGGATCGAGTACGTCGACGTCGGCACCAGCGGCGGAGTCTTCGGGCTCGAGCGCGGCTTCTGCCTGATGATCGGAGGGGAGCAGCAGATCGTCGAGCACCTCGATCCGATCTTCAGCACGATCGCGCCGGGCGTCGAAGCGGCGGCCCGGACGCCGGGCCTCGAGGGCGCGCCGTCGACCGCTGAGCAGGGCTATCTGCACTGCGGGCCGGCCGGCGCCGGGCACTTCGTGAAGATGGTGCACAACGGGATCGAGTACGGGCTGATGGCCGCGTACGCGGAGGGCCTGAACGTCCTGCACAAGGCGAACGTCGGCAAGCACGAGCGCGAGATCAGCGCGGAGTCGACGCCGCTCCGCGACCCGCGCTTCTACCAGTACGACATCGACATCCCGGCGGTGGCCGAGGTCTGGCGGCGCGGCAGCGTCGTCGCGTCGTGGCTCCTCGACCTGACCGCGCACGCGTTCTCGATGAGCCCGACGCTGGAGAACTTCGGCGGCCGTGTCTCCGACTCGGGCGAGGGGCGCTGGACCGTGCTCGCCGCCGTCGACGAGGGCGTGCCGGTCCCGGTTCTCAGCTCCGCGCTCTACGAGCGGTTCGAGTCGAGAGGGGAGTCGCTGTTCGCGAACCAGATCCTGTCGGCGATGCGCAGCGAGTTCGGCGGCCACGCCGAGCAGCCGGTGCCGGGCGTCACGAGCGGCTGACCAGGTCGCCGACGCGCACCTGCTCGGTCAGCAGGCGGCGGAATCGCGCCGGGTCGCCATCTACGTACGCGAGGCAGAGCTCCCGGCCTGCGGCGTAGGTCAGGATGTAGCTGCGTGACGTCGGCTCGCGCAGGAAGCGGATGACGTGGGCGGCGAGCTCCGGGCCGATCAGCGCCCAGCGCTCCAGGTACTGCTGCGCCTCGGCGTCGCTCGCGCCGTCCTCGTACAGCATCAGCGCGGTATTCACCTCCGCCCAGCGCGTCGGCTCGTGGGCGAGATCGACGGCCAGCGAGTGCGCGAGATCGAATTCGACGCCGGCATCCGCCACGATCGCCGTGAACCTCGGCGCGCCCTCTCCCTCGAGCAGGACGCGGGGGGCGAGCGTGGCGATCCCCTCGGCGACGAGCGACTGCGGGGCGGGAACCATGAGGATCGTCTCCTCGAGCAGCCCACGGCCGCGGACGAGCAGCTTCTCCTTGCAGGTGCTGTCGGTGTGGTGCCCCGGGTACGTCTCGTGCAGCGCCAGGATGAGCAGCTCGAACGCAGATCGCTGGAGATCCGTGTTCACCTGAATCGCGCTCCGGAAGTCGCCCTTGTACCCGCAGAAGCCGAGCCACGGAACGCCGCTGACCAGCTCCAGCTCGACCCCCTCCCCGTCGGGAAGGTCGACGAGGGCACGAGTCTGTGCGCGCGCCTCTTCGATCATCGCGGCGATGGTCGACTCGATCCGGCCGGCCGGCACGCTCATCGACTCCTTCCAGCGGCCGTAACGCTCGGTGAGCCTGCCCGGCCCGGGCAGCAGTGCTTCGAGCTCCGCGTGCGCGGCCCTGAACACCTCTTCGTCGGTCCGCGCCGGCCTCACGCCGTAGCAGCCCTCGACCTCGTCGGCGTAGGCGATCGGCTCCCCGGCCAGGACGCCGGCATAGGTGCGCAGGCCCGCGACCTGGTCGCGGAGCCAGCCGTCGTCGAGGTCGTCCAGCAGCGTGTCGGCATCGGCGGTGAGCCGCGCCGGCTCGACAGGTGGTTCGGCGTCGACCGCCGCCTTCAGCTCGGCCGGGCCGTAGTACGCATCGACGATCCCGTCGACGTGGCGGCCGATCTGCAGCCCGAGCCGGAGATATCGCTTCGCGACCGTCATGCCAGCAGCGCAGCCTACGCTCAACTCGGTCTAGAAGTTCGCTTGCGGGCTTCATAAGATGAAGTGGCTGCGGCCACCGTTGCCCAACTAGCCGACGTGGCCCAAAAACCACATATTCAGCTCGGAGCCCTGCACGAGCTCGCCCGCGCCCTCGCGGGAGGCGAGTTTCGTGCGCGCGTCGTCCTCGAGCGCGCCTGCGCCGCGGTCGCGGGCGGCTTCGGCTTCGAGCGCGTGGGGATCGTCCGCTATATCGCCGAGACGGCGACGCTCATCCCGTTCGCCGCCCACGGGCTGACCGACCCCGAGCTCGAGGCCCTGCCGGCCGCGCTCGGGATCGGGGACTTCGGCGCCTTCCAGCAGGCGCTCGCGGCGAACCGGGCGATCTTCGTCGAGAACCCCGATCAGGAGAGCGCGATCCCGGCCGAGATCGCGCTTGGCTTCGGCATCGGCTCGTTCGTGATCGTCCCGCTCGTGAGCGACGGGCGCTGTCTCGGTTTCCTGACCTGCGACGAGCGCGGGGCCCCGTTCACGCTCGATCCGGGCTCGGTCGACCTGTTGACCACCTTCGGCACGCTGATCGCCGCCTTTCTCGAGCGGGCGATCGAGCACGGCGAGCTCCGCCGGCTCAACGAGTTGAAAAGCCAGTTCGCCGCGCTCGCGTCACATGAGCTGCGGACTCCCGTGGCGGCGATCTACGGCGCCGTCCGGACACTGGACGAGCGTGAGTCCGAGCTCTCGCGCAAGCAGCGCACGGAGCTCCGCCGGATGCTGTCGCGTCAGACGAGGCGCCTGTACGAGCTGGTCGAGAACCTGCTCGACCTCTCGCGCCTCGAGGCCGACTCCCTGCGGATCGTGCCGGTCGAGATCGAGGTCAAGGAGCGCCTGTCGGGCCTCGTCGACACCGCGATCAACGGCGCCGGCGACGTGGAGCTCCATTGCGCCGACGACCTCCACGCGCTGGTCGACGTGCAGGCCTTCGACCGGATCGTCTCCAACCTGCTCACGAACGCGGCGCGTCACGGCGCCCCGCCGTTCTTCGTCGACGCGGCCGCGGTCGACGACGGCCTCGCGATCACGGTCGAAGACCGCGGTGGCGGCGTTGCCCCGAAGTTCGTCGGCAGTCTCTTCGAGCGGTTCACGCGGGGCCCGACGCCCGCGAGCGAGGGCGCCGGTCTCGGGCTCTCGATCGCGCAGTCCTACACGCGAGCGCACGGCGGCAGCCTCGTCTACGAGCCGGCTGAGCCACACGGCTCACGGTTCCGGCTCGTCCTGCCGGCGGCGGTCCGGAAGAGCTAGGAATAGTGGTCGTGCGCAGGGTCGCGGGAGTCGCGGTGCTCGTCGTGCTGCTCGTGGCGGCCGGCTTCGCGGCACGCGCGTCGTGGCACAGCCGGTATCCCGCCACGTACAACGTCATGCAGTTCGGGGGCGCCGAGTACGGCGGCGCTCCCTCGTCGCGCGGCGCGCTGGCCGACGTCGCCCGCCTCAGTGGCCCGCGCACGGGCATCCCCGATGTCCGTTACACGCTCACCGCACAGCATGCGCGGGTGCGACTGGCGTCGGGCAAGGACGTCGACGCCTTGACCTTCGACGGCCGTGTCCCGGGTCCCGAGCTGCGCGCGCACACCGGCGACCTGGTCGAAGTCGTCCTCCGCAACAAGGACGTCGAGAACGGCGTGACGATCCACTGGCACGGGATCGACGTCCCGAATGCCGAGGACGGCGTCGCCGGCGTGACGCAGAACGCGGTTCCCGTCGGCGGGCGCTACGTCTACCGCTTCCGCATCGACCAGACGGGGACGTTCTGGTACCACACGCACCAGGACTCGCAGAGCGGCGTCGAGCGCGGGCTCTACGGCGTGTTCGTGATCGAGCCGCGGCGCGCGCCGACCGCGCCGGAGCTCGACCTTCCCGTCGTGGTGCATACGCTGAACGGGATTCGGCTGCTGAACGCCGACGACGAACAGCGTCTCCGCACGGTTGCCCCCGGGACGCGCGTGCGACTCAGGCTCGTGAACTCGAACGACAACCCGGAGAGCCTCGTGCTCAGAGGCACGCCCTTCGAGGTACTCGCGGTCGACGGGACCGACCTGAACGGCCCGACGCCGGTGGCACAGAGGCTCCTCTCCGTCCCTGCAGGCGGGCGCTACGACCTCGGCTTCACCATGCCCGCGCACCCGGTGCGGCTCGACCTGTTCGCGGCGCACGCCGCGCTCATGCTCAGCCCGGACGGCC
>Ga0207702_10005352_pt1 | contig 11251 bp, 8 predicted proteins | sample KBSCornC62_FD_184302 | JGI IMG/M metagenome (GOLD analysis project Ga0207702, IMG submission 184302) | Corn rhizosphere microbial communities from Kellogg Biological Station, Michigan, USA - KBS Corn C6-2 (SPAdes) (version 2) | ecosystem: Host-associated > Plants > Roots > Rhizosphere > Soil ...
CGAATGCGAGGAAGCGTGCCGGCTGCTCGGCGTGACGAGCCTGCGCGACGTCCGCCGCGTCGATCAGCTCGAGTCGCTTCCCGATCCGTGGCAGCGTCGCGCGCGCCACGTCGTCACCGAGAACGCGCGCGTGCTGCGCGCCGTCGGCGGCAGCGACGCCGAAACGCTCGGCGAGCTGATGAACGCATCGCACGCGAGCCTCCGCGACGACTACGAGGTGTCGATCCCCGAGCTCGACCGCCTCGTCTCCTTGCTGCAGGAGCACCCGGCGGTGTTCGGCGCCAAGCTCACCGGCGCCGGCTTCGGCGGCGCGTGCGTCGCGATCTGCGCTGCCGATCGCATCGCCGACGTCGCCGCCGAGGTGCTCGGCGACTACCGCCGGCTCGGCGGCCGCGGCCGCCTGCTCGCGCCGCCGGTGCTGCCGACGTAGCGGCTACGTTCGCCCGAGCGACAGGCGCGCGCGGCGCCTGCGGCCGCCGACGACCATCGCGACGAGCGCGATCGCTCCCGCGCCCATCAGCACGTTGCTCGCCGGCAGCGCGCGCGCCGTGTTCCATGCGATGTCGAGCGTCTTCGGCGCCGCGAGCTCGAAGCGACGCTTCGTCATCGCCGCGCCGAGCTCCTCGAGACGATCGGCGAGCGAACGCTCGGCATCCGGCAGGAGGATCGTCTCCTCGTCGGCAACGTGGTGGATGACGTCGCGCATCAGTTCCATCACGGTCGCGTCGTAATCTGTGTCGGCCGGCTCCATCGTGCGCAGCCTGGCGACGAGGCGCTTCATCTCGTCGTGCTCGGGGATGCTCTTTGCGACGGCGCTCTCGTCGCGCGCGATCTCGCGCATCGCGGGATAGAAGATCTCCTCCTCGAGCTGCGCGTGGATCTCGAGCGCGAGGCAGATCGTGTTGACGAGGGCCTTCTTCGTTCCCGGCGAGGTGTCGATCTCGTACTGGTGGAATGTCGCAAGGACGTGGGTGTGGTCGGCGCGGATCATGTTGGTGATCGTCGGCACGAACGGTTTCAGGGCTTTCATCATCGCGGCATCTCCTCGGAATGCCGAGCGATCAGCAACGGGCATGCCCGTTGCTGCGACATCGTGTGATCGCGCCGTTCATGTTCGCGACCGGGGTCGAGAACAGCTACCCGACGATCGACGGCGGCTCGCACCGCGTCGACGAGATGGCGCTCTGCGGCCACTACGAGCATTGGCGGACCGATTTCGACTGCGTCGAGGATCTCGGCATCCGAACCCTGCGCTACGGTCCGCCGCTGCACCGCACCTGGCTCGGCCCCGGACGCTACGACTGGGAGTTCGCCGACCTGACGTTCGGCGAGCTGCTCCGCCGCGACATCACGCCGATGGCCGACCTCTGCCACTTCGGCGTCCCCGACTGGATCGGCAACTTCCAGAACCCCGACTTCCCCGAGCTGTTCGCCGGCTACGCGCGCGCCTTCGCCGAGCGCTTCCGCTGGGTCCAGCTCTTCACTCCAGTCAACGAGATGTTCATCTGCGCGACGTTCTCCGGCGCGTACGGCTGGTGGAACGAGCAGCTCGCGAGCGACCGCGGCTTCGTCACCGCGCTCAAGCACCTCGTCAAGGCCAACGTGCTCGCGATGCGCACGATCCTCGAGCTCTGCCCGAATGCGATCTTCGTCCAGAGCGAGTCGTCCGAGTACTTCCACGCCGACAGCCCGGACGCGATCAAGACGGCCGAGATCGCCAACTCGAAGCGCTTTCTCTCGCTCGATCTCAACTACGGCAAGCGGGTCGACTCGGAGATGCTCGAGTACCTCGCCGACAACGGCATGACCAAGGACGAGTACCACTTCTTCCTCGGCAACCGCCTGAAGCAGCACTGCGTGATGGGCAACGACTACTACGTCACCAACGAGCACCGCGTCTTCGCCGACGGCAGGACGACGCCGTCGGGCGAGGTGTTCGGCTACGACGGCATCACCTGGCAGTACTACGACCGCTACCGTCTGCCGGTGATGCACACCGAGACCAACACCTGCCAGGGCCCGAAAGGCGACGAGGCGGTGTTCTGGCTGTGGAAGGAGTGGGCCAACCTGCTGCGCGTCCGCAACGACGGCATTCCTGTCGTCGGCTTCACCTGGTACTCGCTCACCGACCAGGTCGACTGGGACACGGCGCTGCGCGGCAGGAACGGCACCGTCAACGCGCTCGGCCTCTACGACCTCGACCGCCGCATCCGGCCGGTCGGCGAGGCGTACAAGAAGATCGTTCGCGAATGGGGCGGCGTGCTGCCGACGCAGAGCATCAGCCTGCGCCTGCCGGTCTTCTCGCCGAGCGAGCGGAAGGCCGCGATCGAGCACGCGCTTCACGAGCAGGAGCTGCCGGAAGCCGCTGGCGCCGCGATCGACACGTCGAACACCGAAGGCAGCGGCAGGGCAGCATGAAGGAGTCCGCGATGCGGTTCCAGGACAGGGTCGTGATCGTCACCGGGGCAGGCAGCGGAATCGGGCTCGCGACCGCGCAGCGCTTCGCCGACGAGGGCGCGCACGTCGTCGTCGCCGAGATCGACGAGAAGAAGGCGAGCGAGACGGAGCAGGCGCTGCGCGACGGCGGCGGCGACGCGATCGCGATGCGCTGCGACGTCGCCGTCGAAACCGACGTCGCGCACGTCGTCGACGCCGCGTTCGCGCGCCACGGCCGCCTCGACGTCATCGTCAACAACGCGGGACGGATGATCTTCAAGCCCATCGAGGCGCACGACGAGAGCGATCTGCTCGGCGTGATGCGGGTCGACCTGTTCGGCGCGTTCTGGTTCATCAAGCAGGCGTTCCTGCGCTGCAAGCCGGGCGCGGCGATCGTCAACGTGTCGAGCATCCACGCCGTCGAGACGACTCCGCTGGTCGCCGCCTACGCGGCTGCGAAGGCGGCGCTCGTCTCGCTGACGCGCTCGGCGGCGATCGAGGGCCGACCGAAGGGCATTCGCGTCAACGCCGTGCTGCCGGGAGCGATCGAGACGCCGATGCTGCGCGACAACCCCGAGGTCAAGTCGGGAGTCGAGAAGTTGAAGGCCGGCGACGTCGGGCGCCCCGAGGACGTCGCGCGGGCGATCGCGTACCTCGCCTCCGACGACGCGGCGTTCGTGACCGGCGCTGGATTGCGCGTCGACGGCGGCCGGCTGGCGACGCTCTAGCGCGACGAGTAGCCCGCTTCGCACGAACGCCGCGCCGCCGGTCCGACACCGCGCGTCGGCGGCTGCCTACCGGCGGGCACGGCCACCGCGGCTGGCGACCTTGCGCGGTGGAGGCTGCAATGACCGCATGGAACCGGCCCGCTTCACCGTCGCACGTCGAGCGCTGCGCGCGCTCGTCGCCGCGGGCGCTCTGCTGCTTGCGGCAGCGCCGCCGGCGCTCGCCCAGGTCGGCGCGCTCTACCGCTGCGCGAGCAACGAATACACCAACATGATCACCGCCGAGGACGCCGCGGCGCGCGGCTGCGCGAAGATCGCGAAAGCCGAATGGGTCGCGTCCGGGAGCGACGCAAGCGGAAGGAAGTACGAATACAACGACCGGCGCACCGTGTACCGCGGCGATGGCATCGTCGAGACGTGGCTGCAGGTCGTTCCGGCGGCGCCCGAGGTCATCGCCGGAGAAGACGCCGCGATCGTCAAGACGGTGAGCCGGCAGCTGATCCGCTGCAACCGTCACACGATCGCGTCGGGCGCGACGTACACGTTCGACCCGCGCGACAACTCGGTCGTTCGCGACAGCCGCGAGCAGAGTCCGTTCTTCCCGCCGCCGGGACCCGTCGCCGAAACGCTCATGCGCAATCTCTGCGCCAACGCCGGCGGGCGCTAGCTCGCCCGGCCGCGTCGGAGAAGACGAAGGGCCAGCAGCGTTTGCTGCTGGCCCTTCTGCATCCTGCTCGGAGCGGCCGTATTCGAACTCGGACCTCTCGCACCCGTGCCGTTGTCCATGGAGATTCTCGGGCCGACGCACGCGCAAGCCGAAGCAGTCGACAAGGAGACGCCATGACCCCTTCGCTCTCGATCCGATTCGCAGGCGCCACGCCGCTCGCCGCCCTGGCCACGGCCGCGAAGGCCACGACCCCGGCCGCTCTGGAGGCGTCGTATCGCGCCCTCGCCTGACCCCCGCCGTTCCCGATCGAGGCCAGCACCTGTTCACGAGCCGCCATGGCCCGGTCCGACCTGCTTGGGGGGCTGTCGGTGGACGTCAGGTTCTCGGCCCAACGCCCGCTTCAACCGACTGCAGACGATCGCCCTGTCGGCTTTGACGACGGCATCCCGCAGGGTCGAGGATCGCCGTGACTGCGGTCGGGAAGCCGTCGCCGGCGTCGCAGCGGGCACGCCGGTATCACTGCGCCATGGTCGCCACGGCGGTGCGCCGGCGTGCAAACAGCTTGCTCAACTCGCGCAGCCACAGCACCGAGCTCGCCACGGCTGCGCAAACCAGCCAATCGCGTGCATTCAGCTCGACCGTCGAGAAGGCCTGCTGCAGGAACGGAACGTAAACGACTGCCGCCTGCAGAGCGAGCGACAGCAGAACCGCTGCCCACAGCCACCAGTTGGTGAAGAGCAGTGCGAACGCGCTGCGCTCGTCGGACCGCGCGTTGAAGACCGCAAAGAGCGAAAAGAACACCAGCGTCGTGAAAGCCATCGTCTGCGCGTAACGCATGTCACCCGAGCCTTGGACGATGCCGCCGAGCAGACTCATGTCGAGCACGAGCAGCGTTCCGGCCGCCATGATCACGCCGACTTGCAGGATGCCCCACCACATGCGGCGAGTCACGACGCCTTCACTTCGGAGTCGCGGCGACTGCCGCATGACGTCGGGATCGGCCGGATCCGCGCCAAGCGCGAGCGCCGGCGCGCCGTCCGTCACCAGATTGATCCACAGAATCTGCGTGGCGAGGAGCGGCAGCGCCACGCCACCGCCACCGATCGCGGTCAGCCCGATCCGGTCGGCCAGCAGCACGCCGAAGAACATCGTCAGCACCTCGCCGATATTCGTCGCCAGCAGGTAGCGCAGGAACTTTCTGATGTTCGCGTAAATGGCGCGGCCCTCTTCGACCGCCGCCACGATCGAAGCGAAGTTGTCGTCCGCCAGCACGATGTCAGCCGCTTCCTTCGAGACGTCGGTGCCGACGAGGCCCATTGCGACGCCGATGTCCGCGGTCTTCAGCGCCGGAGCGTCGTTGACTCCGTCGCCGGTCATCGCCACGATGGCGCCTTCGCGCTGCAAGGCCTTCACGATGCGCAGCTTGTGATCGGGATTCACGCGCGCATAGACCGACCGCATGCGTACCGTCTGCTGGAGCAATTCATCGGACATCCTCTCCAGCTCGGCGCCAGTCACGGCTTTCGCGTCGGCGGCGATCCCGAGCTCGGCGGCGATGACGGCCGCAGTGACCGGATGGTCTCCCGTGATCATCATGGGGCGCACCCCGGCCGCCTTCGCGCGGGCAACGGCCTCCTGCGCCTCGGCACGCGGCGGATCGATCATGCCGATCAAACCAGCGAACACCAGGTCCTGCTCGAGGCGCTGGTCGACCTCGTCGACCTCGAAGCCCGCTGACGACAGCGAGCGGTAGGCCACGCCCAGCGTGCGCAAAGCCTCACTGGCGAGAGTCTCGCTAGCGTTCAGGATTTCGGTGCGCCGCACATCGCTCAACGGCCTCGTTTCTGCGCCGACGAGTTCGCGCGAGCAGCGCGCGAGCAGCACGCCGGGCGCCCCCTTGGTGAACGCCAGGATGCGTTCCTTGCGCTGCGCGTCGGTATGAATCGTCGTCATCAACTTGCGTTCGGACGAAAACGGAACTTCCGCGATGCGCTGGAAGCGCGCGTCGAGGGCTACGTCCTCGAGGCCGGCCTTGCGCGCGGCGACGAGCAGCGCGCCTTCGGTCGGATCGCCCTGTATCGCCCAGCGGCCGTCGCGCTGCTGCAGGACCGCATTGTTGGCGCGGTCGCCGACCGTGAGCGTGCGCTCGAGCTCGATTCGCAGGTCGTCGCCCGTCACGCCTCCATCGACGCTCTCGACGTTGCGCTGGCGGCTGATCTCGCCGGTCGGCTCGTATCCCGTGCCGCCAAGGTTCATCCGCCCGCTCGCCGTCACGACGGCACGAACGGTCATCTCGTTCCGTGTCAGCGTGCCCGTCTTGTCCGACGCGATGACGCTCGCCGAGCCCAGGGTTTCGACCGCCGCGAGGTGCCTCACGATGACATTGCGCCTGGCCATGCGCTGCACGCCGAGCGCAAGGACCGCGGTCACCACCGCAGGGAGCCCTTCCGGCACCGCCGCAACCGCGAGCGCGACACCGAGGATCAGCACGTCGAAGAGCGCTGCCAACCCGCGCACGTCCTCGACCAGAATGATCGTCGCGATCATCGCGACGGCGATGACGATGACGATGATTCCCAGCAGCTTGCCGACGTGATTGAGTTCCTTCTGCAGCGGCGTGGCCTCGGTCGGGCGATCCTTCAGCATCCCGGCGATGCGCCCCATCTGGGTCTGCATGCCGGTGGCAACGACCACTGCCTTCCCACGGCCGTAGGACACCGCGGTGCCGGCGAAGGCCATGTTGAAGCGCTCGCCGACGCCCACCTCCTCGGTGACCTCCTCGGTGTCCTTGGATACCGGAAGGCTCTCGCCCGTGAGTCCTGCCTCGATCGTCTGCAGCGCCGTCGCCTCGACGAGCCGCGCATCGGCGGGAACGGTGTCGCCTTCTTCGATGAGGATGACGTCGCCGGGCACCACGTCGACTGAAGCGATGCGCTGCCGTGCGCCGTCTCGAACGACGTTGGCTTGCGCGGCCGACATCCGGCGCAGTGCCGCCAAGGCTTGCTCGGCCCGGGCCTGCTGGACGTAGCCCAGGACCGCGTTCAGCAAGACGACAGCGAAGATGGCGATCGCCTCGTAGGGCAGCGCCGCGTCGCGTTCGTAGAGCCAGAGACCGGCGGAAATCGCAGTGGCGACGAGCAGCAGGACGACCAGCGCATCCTGGAATTGGGCGAGAAATTTCTTCCAGGCCGGGATGGGCTTTTCCGCGCTGAGCTCGTTGCGGCCGTGGCGTTCGAGCCGCGAGCGCGCTTCCTGCCCGCTCAAGCCGCGCTCGGCGTCGGTGCCGAGTGCGGCCAGCACGTTGCCCACCGACTGCCGGTAGGGCGCGCCCTCCGGCTGCGCGCGCGTCGCGTCGCTCATCATCTGGCGTGCCCGCCCCCGACGAGCATGCCACCGCGTGAGACGCTCGGCCTGCCGAGTGGCGCCGGCCCCAGTTGCGCCTGCACCCGCGCTAGGCCTTCCTGGCACGCGTCGAGGTCGCGACGCTCCCTCTCTGGTCCCGCCCGTGACGAGTCCGAGCCGGGGGCTGGTGGGTTTGGGTTTCGCTCATGGTCTGTCTCGATCGTCGAAATGCCCTTCAGGCCTTGCACGCAGACCTGTACGGTGCACGGTACGGCCGGTCCCGCGGCGCGGATTGACCTTCGTCAATCGGGCCGCCGATGCTGACGCACTGCTCCGGTTGAGCTTCGTCAAGACAATCCTGCCGATGAGATGCCAGAGTGGCCCAGACAGAATGAGGAGATCGCCATGTCTGGCTATCAGCGCATGCTTGTTCCGGTCGACGGCAGCCCGACGTCGAATGCGGGAATCGACGAGGCGATCAGGCTCGCCAAGTTGACGGACGGGAGGATTCGGCTCGTTCATGTCCTGGACGGCAACCTGTTCGGCATCGGCTGCGAGACGTACGTCGGCGATGTTCTCGGGATGCTGAGCGAAGCCGGCGCGCAGATCCTGACCGAGGGCAAGGCGCGGGTCGAGTCCAGCGGAGTACCGGTTGACACGTTCATCACCGAAATGTTCGGGGAGCGTGTGTGCGACGTCGTCGCCGACCAAGCCACCGCCTGGAAGGCTGATCTCATCGTCATCGGCACCCATGGCCGGCGTGGTGCGCGACGATGGGTGTTGGGAAGCGATGCCGAGCAGGTCGTTCGCTCGGCGCCCGTGCCCGTGCTCCTGGTGAGGATTCCCGAGGCCAAGGACGTCCTTCCCCTGTCTGGCGACGAGGCGCACGCCCCTGGCCGGAGCGCCCTTGCCGCATGAGGTCCTTCGGTCCGGAGTCATCGACACTCGGCGAATTCGAGGTCGCTTCGCCGCGGCGACGCGCGCCGCTCTTTGACGCTGGCGGCGGCTCTCGGCGCACCGACCGCGTCGCGTGCTGCTCTTCGCATCGCGGCCTCTTCCGCGTCGCCTCGACGTGACTCCGACTCTCCGGTCCTTCCGCCCGCGCCGTCGCCCTCTATTTGTCCGAAGGAAACACGCCCGTGAGCGTCCGCAACCTCGACCGCTTGCTCGAGCCCGAGTCCATCGCCGTCGTCGGTGCATCGGACCGGCCGGGCAGCGTCGGCGCGACCGTTTGGCGCAACCTTCGTTCCGGTCGCTTCGCCGGCCCGATTCATCCAGTCAACCCGAAGCACGCTTCGCTCGACGGCGTTCGATGCTTCGCGGCCCCGGCCGACCTGCCGATGGTTCCGGACCTCGCCATCGTCTGCACGCCACCGCAGACCGTCGCGCCGCTGATCGCTGGATTCGGCGCGCTCGGAACCCGCGCCGCGATCGTCATGACCGCAGGACTGACCGCCGCGCAAAAGCACGAGACGCTCGACGCCGCGCGGCGCACCACGCTGCGTGTGCTCGGCCCGAACTGCATCGGAGTGTTGACGCCGCGACTCGGTCTCAATGCGAGCTTCGCCCACACGGATGCGCTGCGAGGCAACGTCGCGTTCGTCTCTCAATCCGGGGCTCTGGTGACCGCGGTGCTCGACTGGGCGAAGCAGCGCCGAATCGGCTTCTCCACCATGGTCTCCATCGGCGAGCGCGCCGACGTCGACTTCGGCGACCTGCTCGACCACCTGGCGAGCGACGCCGAGACGCGGTCGATCCTGTGCTACATCGAGTCGATCGAGTCGCCGCGCAAGTTCATGTCGGCGGCGCGTGCCGCGGCGCGCAACAAGCCCGTCATCGTCGTCAAGGCGGGGCGCGCCGGCCAGGGCCTGCGAGCGGCGGCATCGCACACCGGCGCCCTCGCCGGCTCGGACATCGTCTTCGAAGCGGCGATCGGGCGCGCGGGCATGCTGCGCGTCGACACCATGCAGGACCTCTTCATGGCGGCGGAGACTCTCGCCCACTTCGGAACGAACCGCGACAAGGCGCTCTTTCTGATGACCAATGGCGGCGGTGCCGGCGTGATGGCGGCAGACGCTGCCGCCATGATGGGCGTGCCGCTGCAGGAGCTGTCCGAGGACACTCGACATCGCCTCGATGCCGCACTGCCGCCGACCTGGTCGCGCAGCAATCCGGTCGACATCATTGGCGACGCACCGGTGCGGCGTTACGTCGAGACGTTGCAGGCGCTTCTCGACGACCCTGCCAGAGGCGCGGTGCTGTTCATGCATGCGCCGACCGCGATCGTGCCCAGCACCGAAATCGCGCGCGCATGCGTGCCGATCCTGCGTGCCGCGCCGGGGCGGGCGATGGCGTGTTGGCTGGGCGACGCCGCGGTCGCGGAGGCCCGAGGCATGTTCGGCGAAGCTGGCGTCGCCGACTACGCGACACCGGAAGAGGCGGTGCGGGCGTTTGCGATGCTCGCGACCTACCGGCGCAACCAGGAGCTGCTGCTCGAAGCACCGACGGCAAGCGAGTGCGGCACGCCTGACGTCGCCACGGCACGCGCGGTGATCGGCCGCGCCCTCGACGCCGGACGAACGATGCTCGATGAGCACGAGGCCAAGGAGGTGCTGCACGCGTACACGATCCCGACGGTGCGCACGCTCGCCGTCGCGGCGACCGCCGAAGCTGCCGTCGTGGCGGCCCGCAAGCTCGGCTATCCGGTCGCGCTGAAGATCGTCTCGCCGGACATCAGCCACAAGTCGGACGCGGGTGGTGTCGCGCTCGACATCGCCGACGAACACTCGCTCCGCAAAGCGGCGCGGCGGATGCTCGAGCAGGTCGCCACGGCACGCCCCGACGCACGCCTGATCGGCTTCACGGTCCAGCAGATGGCGCGCCGGCCGTTCGCGCAGGAGCTGATCGTCGGCGCATCGGTCGATCCGGTGTTCGGCCCGGTGCTGCTGTTCGGCCAAGGCGGCACGGCGGTCGAAGTCGTGGCCGATCGCGCGGTCGCCTTGCCGCCGCTCAACCGCGTCCTCGCCGCCGAGCTCGTCGCACGCACGCGCGTCGCGAGGCTGCTCGCCGGCTTCCGAAACCATCCCCCGGCCAAGCTCGACGCGATCCACGACGTCCTCATCGCGTTGTCGCAGATGCTCGCGGACCTGCCCGAGCTCGCCGAGCTCGACATCAATCCGCTCTGGGCCGACGCCGACGGGGCGATCGCGCTCGATGCGCGCATCCGACTCGACGCCAGCAAGCCGGCGGGCGCGGCGCACTTTGCAATCACGCCGTATCCCGCCGAGCTCGCCGAAACGGTGCGATGGCACGACGAGGAGATCGTCGTTCGGCCCATCCGTCCGGAGGACGGCCCGCAGCACCGTGCATTCGTCGAGAAGCTCGCGCCGGAAGACCTGCGCCTGCGCTTTTTCTACTCGCGGCGCGAGCTGCCGCCGAGCGAGCTCGCCAGGCTGACGCAGATCGACTATGCGCGCGAGATGGCGTTCATCGCCGTGCGGCGGCCTGGCGGCGGCGGAAAGGAAGAAACACTCGGGGTCGTTCGCGCGGTGGCCGACCCCGACAACGTCGAGGCCGAATTCGCGATCGTCGTTCGCTCCGATCTCAAGGGCCGAGGCTTGGGCCACCTCCTGCTCGAGAAGATGATCCAGTACCTCGGCGCTCGCGGGACGGAGCGCATTGTGGGCGTCGTCTTGCGCGAAAACACGCAGATGCGAGATCTCGCTCGTTCGCTCGGTTTCTTCGAAGATCGCAACGCCGCCGCGGACAGCGACGTTCGACTGGCCTTTGCGCTCCGCCCCGAATCTGCGCCGTCAATGCATCAGTAGCACGCACACTGACGTCTTCGCGAACGCCGGCTGTAGCTGACCTTCAGGCGATCGACGGAACCGTCGATCGCGATGCTGTCGGTTCCCAAGATCACGGCGCCGCACAAGCGACAACGGGTCAGCTCGGAAATAAGCTAACTCGGTGTTCTCGTTGGTCGGGACGGCGGGATTCGAACTCGCGACCCCTTGCACCCCATGCAAGTGCGCTACCAGGCTGCGCTACGCCCCGTGCGACGGATTATAGGGAGGGCAGT
>Ga0207702_10005353_pt1 | contig 11250 bp, 12 predicted proteins | sample KBSCornC62_FD_184302 | JGI IMG/M metagenome (GOLD analysis project Ga0207702, IMG submission 184302) | Corn rhizosphere microbial communities from Kellogg Biological Station, Michigan, USA - KBS Corn C6-2 (SPAdes) (version 2) | ecosystem: Host-associated > Plants > Roots > Rhizosphere > Soil ...
CGGGCAGCCGGCGCAGGGGCCCAACACCGCCCCCGGCTGCATGTCCAACGGCGATCTGTGGACCGCGACGATCAATTATGACGGGTCCGCGATGGATGTGTCGCTGTTCGATCCGGCGATGGGGACGACCTTCCACGCGCTGACGGCGGTTCCGCTCGACCTGGTGTCGATCCTCGGCACCGACACGGCCTATGTCGGCTTCACCGGCAGCAGCGGCGCGGGCTGGGAGAATGAGGATATCGTCAACTGGCGCTTTTCGAACACCGCGGTGCTGCCCTCGGCGCCCGAGCCGGCAAGCTGGGCGATGATGATCGCAGGCTTCGGCGCGATCGGTGCCGTGCTGCGCCGGCGCAGGGCTTTGGTGTCCTTCGCCTGACCTGACCCCCGCAAGGGGCGTGCGGGCGCCGTCGCATCATGGGGGATGATGCGGCGGCGCCGCCATGTTGGCCGGACCGCGATCCGGCGTCCCCGGCCTTGCCCGCACGGCTCGCGAGTGCGAGGGGGAGGGGCCATGCAGCCTTATCATCGCGCCATCGTCGCCGCCTCGGCCTATGCCGTCATTGTCGGCCGCAAGGTTGTGGGTGTCTATGACCATGCGGCCGAACGCCATCTCCGGATCGCCGCCGAAGCCCAGGGCGACCGGGTGCAGGCACTCGATGGCGACCGGTCGGCCCGGTTCGGCGGGACGTTGCCCGAGCTTTATGACCAAGGCGACGGCGCGTTCATCTCGCTCGAGCGCGATGGTGGCGGGGCCCGCGGATATGATCGCGGATCGGACAGTTTCTACGCTGCGCGGGTCGGTGATCGGATGGTGCAGCTGTACGATCATGGGCAGGGCAGCTGGTTCGCCTTCTCGATCCGGGAGGACGATGGCGCGCCCGACGGCGCGTGACGGCGGAACCGGGGCGTTGGTTCAGGAGCCGGAGGAGGGCTGACTGGCACTGGAAGGCTTGATCGCGCGCTTCGGCCTCGCCGCCATCCTGGTCGGTGCCGGGATCGAGGGGGAGGCGGTCGCGATCACCGGCGGCGTGCTCGCCCAGAATGGATTTCTGCCCGTCTGGGGCGTGGTCGTGAGCGCGGCCGTGGGCGCCTGCCTTGCCGACCAGCTGTGGTTCTGGCTCGCGCGCCATTATGAGCAGGAGAAATGGATCAAGCGGGTCGAGAACCGGCCGGCCTTCCAGCGCGCGCTGCGCATCCTGGAACATCATCTGATCCTGTTCACGCTGGGATTCCGCTTCGTCTACGGCATGCGCACCGTCACCCCGATCGCCATCTCCGCTTCGCGCATCCGGTCGCGCACCTTCGTGATGTTGAACGCCATTTCGGCGGCGGTATGGGGCTTGGTCATGGTGTGGCTCGGCTTCCTGTTCGGCCGGGCAATCAATCCCTGGTTTCAGGAGGTGAAGTCGGCCACCTTGCTGGTGCTCGGGGCAGGGGCGTTGATCCTGCTCGCCGCGCTGGCGCCCCGCCTGGTTCGGCATTGGCGCAGGAGCCGGTCGGGGTAGGTCCGTTCAGAGCGAAGCTGTCTCGCGCTTGGGGACGAACAAAGCCAAAGCGAGCAGGGGAAGCGCCAACGCATAGGCATATTGCGAGCGCGAGACGCCGATGTTGAACGGGAACCAGATGCCCGGCACGCCGAGTGCGGACAGATCCGCGGCGAACAGTCCGGTCGCGGTCAGCAGCAGCGTCGCCAGGGCGAGCGGCTTATGGTCGCCATGGCGCACGATGCGGATGGCGACCGTGGCCAGACACAAGGCGAACACGGCCCGCCCGGCATCTCCGGTCCGCGCGCTTTCGGCCAGCGCGCCGACCGTCGCGATCACCCAGCCGGCGAGCGCTGCGATCGATACGAACCGTCCTTCGCGCCCTTCGGTCCAGCGGTTCCAGGCCATTGTCCAGCCGAGCTTGGCAAAAGGTGCGAAGATCACGGCATTCTGCCAGGCTTGAGCGGACCCACTGCGCAGGTCGGTCCAAGCGCCGATCGCATTGCCCGCGCGCAGACAGGCGGATGCGGCAAGTCCCAGCGCGAGCCATCGTGCGAAGCTCGGCCGGGCCAGCGCGGGTGCCATAAGAAGCGCCATGGCGGCGAGCACCAACATCGCCGCCGGCTCGGCCGCATCGACCACATAGCCGGCGATGGTGCGCCGCCATTGCCCGCGGTACAGCGCCTCGCCCTGCGCGCGCGTGGCGAGCGTCGGAACCGTGCGTAATCCGCCGCTCTTCCGGTCGCGGTCGCCCGGCTGCATGAAGGCGCGGATGGCGAGTAAGCCGGTCCGCGCGCCATTCGACGGGGACAGATGAGCGAGGAAAGGCCGCGTGGCATTGACCTTGGGCGTGCCCGACAGCCGGCCGATCCCGCCGATCGGACGCCCGTTCCAGAACATCTCGTAGCCGTCGTCGACGATCGGCGGGCCGAGCAGGACGAAGTCGCCTCGCGCCGACAAGACAAGCTGACGGCGATACCAGCCATAGCCGGAAAGAGCGGGGTGGCCGTGCGCACGCCAGCCGTCGAGATAGCCGGGGATACCGACATCGCCGTCATTCAGTTCGGGCCTCGACACCAATATGATCCGGTCCCAGCCGCGATCGTCCAACGACGGATCAGCCCAGGCCGGATTGTCGCCCGGATGGAAGCGCCAGGCGCCGTCGAGCGGCTGCCCCAAGCCGGCGGGATCGGGCCGCCCGCCGACCGCGAGCAGGACGGTCACGCCGACCAGAAGCACCAACCAGAGCAGAAGGAAGCTGTTGCGTATCCACAGGGTGCGCCGGACTGCGCCGATCCTGCCATCGGGTGCCGTCAGTTCCATGGCGAGGCCGCGCTCCCGATCGCTTGTGTTACCGTCTAAATCTGTTTTAGCGGTATAGTCAATCTGCTGGCAGGAGGGGCCGTCGATCTGCTAGCCAGATTGCGTGACCGCACGCTCGCCTCGCCCAATTTCCGCGATCCGATTGGATGGCGGCCGCCTGTGCATCGATTTCGTCAACAGCATCCACGACCGCTTCGCGCTTCTCGCGGAGGACTATCTGGAGACACCCGAACGTTATGCGGAATGGGCGCGTCGGACCGGTGCGTCGAATGCCGGCGAGCATCTGTGCCTGCCCGGCTCGGACGCGGCGCGGGCACGGCTGATGGGTGACATCCGTACACTGCGCGAAGCCTTGTTCCGCCTGCTGGGCGCGCAAGCGGATGGCGCTCCACTGCCGGCCGACGCGCTGGCGATCGGCAACCGCTGGCTGCTCAGGGCGCGGAAGGATCAGGCGATCGGCTGGAACGGGCAGCTCGTGCTGATTGGCGAACAAGAGGACGCGCTACGCCCGCTTAAACGCATCGTGCTCGACCTGGTCGACACGCTGGCGGACGAGCAAGCGGGCAAGCTCAGGCTCAAACGCTGCGCCAACCAGAGCTCGTGCGGCTGGCTGTTCGCCGACACGAGCAAGAATGGCCGACGGCGCTGGTGTGCGATGGATACGTGCGGCGCGGCGAGCAAGATGGCGACGCTGCGCCGGCGATCTTCCGCCGCACCCGACTGAATTCACAAATCTTCTTTCGAATGGCGACAGGCAGCGAAAGGCCTTGCCGGTTGCGCACCTCTGCGGTTTCGATATGGTCGGGGCATATCGGTGGGGAGGGGGGGCTGTGAAGGATTGGGGGGTGATCGCCCGCGTGGTCGCGCTCTTGCTCGGCCCTCTCGTACTGGCACTCTATGTGGTCCGAGGCCCTTCCGATGGCATCTTGTGCGGGATCGCCGCAGCCGCCTTTACCCTGGTCATGACTTGGGTCGTGAAGGATGCACACTCGCTCCCGAAATGGATGCGGTTCTGGGGGCTTATCCCGTCCATGCTCCTGGGAACAGCCATTCTGGCAAGCGCGGGTGATCGCTATGAGCCGTTTCCGCAGCCGGCTGTCGGCGTGGCTCTCGCCGCCATCGTTGCCGCCGGATTCCTGGCCTGCGCGATCACGTCACGGCGTCGCCACGACCCGGCTCCAAATCGGAGCGAAAAGCCCTTTGGAGATCGCGTCAACATTCTGGTTCGTGCCGGGCTCACGGGTGCCTTCGCCGGCCTGTTTTTCCTGCTGCCGATCCTGATCCTTCTCAACGGCCAAAGCGAGGCCCGGCCGCCCTTCGTGGCGACCGGCAGAATCAAGGACATGAAGCGGATCTACGTCCAGCAGCAAAGGGGAGGACGCGGGGGATATTCCTACGTGCTGGTCCTGGATGGGCTCGCCGCCGATTATGCTTCGACGGTCCGGAAGGGCGAGTTCATGGTCAGCGAACAGGAGTATCGAGCCGCAAAAATCGGCGACCGCCGCTGCGTGACCGTCCACACCGGACTATTGAGGATCGACTGGTTCGTGTTCGAACCTTGCTAAAGCGTCGCGTGGAAAAGCGGGTGCCGGTTTTCCGCAAAAGCGAGGCAGGCCGAGAGGCGCAATGGCGGGGCGGCGCCTACTTTCGTTACGGCCGCCCGGACAAAGGCTGAAGGAAGACGCGTTCGTAGCTCAGGAAGGGCGGGTCCCTGAAGCGTTCGATCACAACCGCGCCTTCGGGATCGAGCGGGACCTGGATGCGGTAATTGCGATAGGCCTGCTCGTCCGGAAAGCCGAACAGCGCCACTGCCTCGTCATCCCGCCCGGTCTGCCCCTTGCCGGGGAAGCTCATCGTCGTGTCTCCGGGCGCGGTCCGCGGCAGGAAGAAGCCGTAGTGGGTGCCGCCATGCCGCTCGATCAGCCTGACCCATGCGCGGCCATAATCCCGGAACTCGTCCAGCCTCTCCGGGTCGAGCCGATATCGCACCTCGCAGACCACGGCGCCGTCCTTCACATCCTTCTCCTCCGATCGACCTGTTGCGGCTTTGGCGCGCGTTCGGCCGCAAAGCGATAGTGGTTGCCGTCCGCATCGAACCGTCTTGCCATTGTCATCGGCGGATCGGCTCCCCGGCCGCGGTTATGCGTTACCGCCAAAAGATCCGGGAGTGATCCATGGCAGCCACGATCATCGCGACCGCACATCTTTCGCTCGACGGCGTCTATCAGGGACCGGGCCGGGCGGATGAGGATTGGAGCGGCGGGTTCGATTTGGGTGGTTGGTCCGCTTCCCGCGCCGATCCCGAACTCCAGCAGACGCTGGCTGGCTATATGAGCGCCGGCTGGGCGCTGCTGGCGGGGAGCCGGACCTATCGCATTCTCCACGAAAGTTGGCCGGGCAAGCAGCCGGACAGCCCGATGACCAAGGCGCTCACGCAGGTCGACAAGTTCGTGGTCAGCCATGACGAGACCCTCGACCTGCCCTGGGCCAATTCGACCCTGATCGCGGGCGACGCGATCCCGAAGATCGCCAACTTGAAGCGCGAGCGCCAGGGCGCATTGATGATCTTCGGCAGCGGGGTACTGGTCCGATCCCTGCTCGCGCACGGCCTGATCGACCGGCTCGTGCTGATGATCCATCCCGTCATCCTCGGTAAGGGATCTCGCCTGTTCGGGGGCGTGGACCATGAATGCGAGTTGCAGCTCGAAGGCGAATTCGCGAGCCCATCAGGGGTGGTGGTGTTGACCTATCGGCCGAAGGCAAGTGACGGTGGTTGAGGGCGAGGCCAGTATGACCCCCTGACGACCGCGACGAGTGCATCACCGGCCCAGGTGAAACGCGTTTTGCGGGACGGTGATCGAAGGCGCCGGCCTGATGACTACGCGGTCCGAAAATTGGTCCGGTGCCGTCAGCCTCCGGCCGCTTTCCCCACCGCCTCCAGCAACTGATCCGAACTGAACGGCTTGGCCAGGATCGGCGCGTCCACGCCGGATGCGATCAGCGCTTCGGTGTCGGAAAAGCCCGATATCACGAGCGACCGTAGGTCCGGCCGGACGAGGCGCGCCTTCTGGAGCAGCTCGGCCCCGTTCATTCCCGGCATCGCGAAATCGACGATCGCAAGGTCGAACGGCTCGGCGGCGATCGCCGCGAGCGCGGTGGTGCCGTGCGATACGGAATCGACCGAATGGCCCACCGCCTCCAGCAACCGCGCAGTGGTTGCACGGACCGCGGGATCATCGTCAACCACCAGCAGCCGCAGGGGCGGCGTCTCCTCGGCCGGCGAAGCGGGCGTGGCGGGCTTGGCGGCGCTCGCCGGTGGCGCCGCGCAGCCCGGCAGACGGATCGACACGATCGTTCCTTCGCCGGGCGCACTCTCGATTCCGACCGTTCCGCCCGATTGCTCGACCACACCCAGCACCTGCGCCAGCCCGAGCCCGGTTCCGCGCCCGACCGGCTTAGTCGTGAAGAAGGGTTCGAGCGCCCTGCGCCGCGTCTCGCCATCCATGCCGGCGCCCCGATCGATCATCCGGAACAGGATGTCGGTGGGATTGGTCGCATCGTCGCCGTCGACCGGCGCGATCGTCAGCGTGATCGTGCTTCCCGTGGGCGAGGCATCGCGCCCGTTGAGTGCCAGATTGAGCAAGGCGAGCTCGAGCTGGTTGGCGTCGCTGGCGACGCCTTGCACGCGATCGTCCATCTCCACATGGAAGTGATGCTCGCTGCCGAAGGCCCGCCCCACCAGCGCCGTGAGGCTGCCGACAAGGGCTGCCACGTCGACCGGCCTGATCTGGAGCTGTTGGCGCCGCGAGAAGGTGAGCAATTGCCCGGTGAGCTTGGCCGCCCGCTCGGCCGAGGCGAGCGCGCCAGCGGCCAGCTGACGCGCACGCACGTCGATGTCCTCGCGTCGGCGGAGCTGGTCGAGCGCGCCGACGATGGGGGTGAGCAGATTGTTGAAATCATGCGCGATCCCGCCGGTCAGCTGGCCGAGTGCTTCCAGTTTCTGCGCCTGCTGCAAACGCTCGCTCACCTGCCGCGCCGCATTGAGCTGCCGCACCGCGAAGGCGACCAGCAGCCCGGCCAGCGCGAGCGACAGCAAGCCGGCCACCGCCAGCGAGGCGATGAACTGGCGGGCGGGGGCGTCGATATAGGAAGAGTTGATCGCGACATGCGCGGTCCAGCCGGTCCGGGCGGACCGCGCATAGGCGGTGTAATTCTGGAACCCCTCCAGCGTGAAACCGCGGTAGATTCCTTCCATTCTGCCGGATCGCACGGCGCCCAACAGATAATGCGATCCGAACGTGCCGAAGCGGCGGTCATTGTTCATCGTGCGCACGATGAAGCGGCCGTCCGGATCATTGAAGGCGGAGACCTCGAATCGTTTGCCCGTCGACGGCAGCAGCCTGAGGAAGACGTCCGAGTCCGTCAGCAGCGTGAAGACATAGCGGGTACCGGCCCGATCGCGGACGGCCTGCTGGAAGATCAGGCAGCGGCACGGGCCGGCATGCGCAAAACCGACGAACTTGGGGCGGGGCGCCTGTCCGCCCTCGGCGACGAATGCCGCTCGATCGATCCGCGCGCCGGCCTCGAGAAACAGGCTGCCGTCGCTGCCGCTCACTTCCAGCCCCTTCACATCGGGGTTCAGCGCCGCCAGCTGGGCGAACCGCGCCTTCAATTGCGCCCAATCGCCGTCGCGCGTCGCGGACGAGGTTGCGAGCGCCTCCAGCACGGTGGTGATCCGCACCACCTCACCATCGGCGTCGCCGATCAACTGCTCGGCCTTGTTGAGCGCCTGCGCCTCGGTTGCGCGGCGCTGCTCGCGCGCAGTGAAGCCGATCTGGAAGATCAGGAACAGCAACAGCGGCACCAACGCCGCCGCGGCGATCAGCCCGATCGAGCGCCGCCGCGCATCCGCCGTTCCGGGATCCTTGGTCATCGTCACAAGCGACGATAGGGGATCGGCAGGGCTCTGGCGAGGCGGCAAACGTACCGAAGCCGGTCCAATTTCGATTGACCGTCATGCCGGGTTCGCCTGCCCCGGCGCAGGCCGGGATTCCGGCATCCACTCCTCCGCGAGACATTCCCTGCCGGCTTAGTGGACCCCGGCACGGGCCTGTCCTGAGCCCAGTCGAGGGGGCCGTCGTGACGAAGAAGTCAGCTGCTCCAGCGATGCGTCTGCGCCGCGCGGGCGAAGGCCTGGCCGGCGGGGGTGAGCTGGCGCCCGGCGATCGTGACGAGGCACACTTCGCGTTCGACCGTGGGATCGACCAGCGGGCGCCGCAATATGCCGCTATGCGTGACCGAATATTCGGGCATGAAGGCGAAGCCCATGCCGGCCATCACCATGCCCTGGACCCAATCCTCGCGCTCGGAGCGGAAATTGGCGTAGAGTTCGATCTTGTTCTGGCCGCAGACATTCATCACCGTTTCGCGCAGCTCGCAGGCGAGCCGGTCGACATAGGCCTTCTGGTGCGTGTCGTTGAGGCTGACCGTGTTCAGCCGTTCGAACGCATGCCCAGGGGGCACGATCACGACATAACGTTCGCGATAGAGCGGCATGGCCCGCGACACCGGCGAATGGCCTTGCGGCGCATGCAGCACCGCCATGTCGAGCTGCCCCTCCTCCAATTGCGCCTGCAATTCCTCCAGCGTGCCTTCATGGACGCCCAGCTCGACGCCTGGATGCTGCTCCTTGAAACCGGCGAGCAGGTTGGATAGCCGCATCGGCCCGATCGTGGTCATGATGCCGATGCGGAGCGGGATCTGCTTGAGCAGGCGGAAATCCTTGGCGGCCTGGCGGACCGTGTCATGCTGGTCCGCCATGTCCTTGATGAAGGGGAACAGGCGCTGGCCGAGCTCCGACAGCAGGATGCGCCGCCCTTCGCGGTGAAACAGGGGGCCGCCGAATTCGTCCTCAAGCTTCTTGATCGCGACGGTGAGCGACGGCTGCGAGACGTTGCACGCCTCCGCCGCGCGGGTGAAGTTAAGGTGCTGGGCTGCCGCGATGAAATAGCGGGCCTGATCGATCTCCATATGCCGCTCCCCTTGCCGATGCCGTCTTATGTCACAGGTAAGACAAAGCAGGGACTATGGATCGATAGCGAAATCATAGTCTACCGCTTGGCATCAGCGTGAATTGTTGAAGATGAGCGCGCCGCGCCGCCGCGCGGCGGCCTCGTCGCAAACACCGCCCAGGCGCGGGTTGGCGCGTAGCAAGGCCTTGAGCGGCAGCAGGTCCGCATAGCGCGTCCTCACCACACAGACCGCGCCGCCCGGTGCCCAACCAGCCTCGAACTTAAGGGTGGGATCAGGCGGCGTATCGCGCGTCTGGACTCCGATATCGTCCCACATCTCGATCGTGGTGCCGTTGCGCGTATGCGCCGCGCCGCTGCCATCATAGTCGGCACGCACCATATGCGTGCAGGCCTGGTAATAAGGCGAAAGATCCTCGCCATGCGGGCCGCGCCGTTGCGGGTCATAGCCCCACAGGATGCACTTGCCCTGCGCCCCCGAGGTGCAGGTCAGGAACCAGCCCGCCTTGGCACGCAGATAATGTTGCGTGCCGCGCCAACGTCCCGCAACCGGGAAGCCAGCGCGCCGCCCGTGAGCGTCCGCGTCGCAAAGCGGCGTCCAGGCGCCGCTGCTTCGATCCTGCACGCTGAAGCTGTGGAGCAGCAGGTCGGGTCGCTCACTGGACGGTTCGACCGCGTCGATGCGCACCGCGATCGTGCCGCCGCGGCCGTCATCGACGTCGAAGATCGCGCCGACCAGTTCGCGCGACGCGAGCTCTCGGCCGTCCGCCATGGATAGGTGGAACTGCCCGCTCGCGACCCGCAATGTGCCGCACGTCTGCGCCGCAGCCGGTATCGTGACCAGGCAAAGGAGCGGCACTGCCAAGATAGATCGTGCCAGCATGAGCATCGCGCGGCCGGGCCCGTTGCCTATTTCAGACGGACATGCTCGCCACCTGCAAGCACGATCTCGCGCAGCCTGGGCTGGGCAAGCGTCTGGGCCTTGGTGCGGGCATGGGGTGCGGCTCCATTGATCTGCACGCCGTTGGTGCTGAGGCCGTTGGTGCTCAGGCCGTTGCTGCTCAGACCGTTGCTGCTGAGCCCATTGGTGCTGAGGCCATTCTGCTTGATTCCCGCAACCGCGGGCGCTGCAAGGCATAGCATCGTCGCCATCGCAGCCGGAATGATCGCGAATTTGCTGGTCATCGAAAACGCTCCTCTGATCTGTTCGATTGGTGTCCGGACTATCGGCGGGGGCGACGTCCGGCAGAACTATCCTTTTCCTATCGATCCATAGCGAAACGATAGTTCTCGAGAGGCGCGATCAGGGCGATGACGAACGAAGACGGGCCGGCGGACGGCCGACGGGGGTCTTTCGTCCCCGGTCCCGTCACGCTTCATGGGAGAGACAAGATGTCGATCGAATTGCACATGCTGCTTCTCGCCTCCGCGCTGGCTGTCGGGGCGGTGCTGACCGCCGTGCTCGGCGCGACCATGCAGGTCGGCCTGCCCGCGCTGGCCGGCAATCGCGACAGCCTGCCGGAGATCACCGGCTGGGCCGGCCGGGCGCAACGGGCGCATCGCAACCTGCTCGAAAGCCTGGTGCTGTTCGCGGTGCTGGTGCTAATCGGAGCCGCGGCCGGACGGAGCAACGGTATGACGATCGCCGGCGCCGAACTCTTCGTCGCGGCGCGGCTGGCCTATCAGATCGTCTATCTCGCGGGCATTCCCTGGCTACGCACCGCTTGCTGGCTGGCGAGCATCGCCGGGCTGGCGTTGCTGTTCATCGGCCTGCTCTGAGCGGGCCGCCGTTGCCGTCCTTTGTCGCCAGCTTTCGGGCGCCGACCCGTCCCCGAATGAGGATTCGGCATCACCAGACGAGATTGGGCCTGCGAAAGCCCATCGCGGCCCAGGCCAGTAGCAGCCTGATCATGAACCTGGCGGGATGGCCGAGATGGGTAGGATAAGCAGGACCGGTGTCTGAACGTGGGAATTCGATCGGCCGGTCCTGCGCCATCACGCCCATCTCGATCGGCGGCGCGGCGCCCGCGATCCGGTCGCGATAGAGGGTCAGCCAATGTCCGCTCGTGAAATCGAGCAGCATCGGCGCGTTGCAGCATGATGCGACGATGCGGCGGGTGGCGGAACTCTCGGTGAGGCGATGCGCCTGCAGATGCGCGTGGCCGCGGACGATCCGCACCCGGTCCTGGCGGAACAGACAATAGTCGATCGCACCGTCGGGGTTCAGCACAATAGGAGCGCCTGGCGCGCATTCGAACTGCCGCGCGGCGGTGCGGCAGCTCGCGCAATAGCAAGCGGCGCTCAGGATCGGGGCGCCGGCCGCCTCGATCATGACCTGGCCGCAGGTGCAGGCCGCGTCATAGGGTCCCCTCGCGTTCATCGGCTGCCAAGCATGATGCGGTTGCCCTCGCTGT
>Ga0207702_10005359_pt1 | contig 11236 bp, 10 predicted proteins | sample KBSCornC62_FD_184302 | JGI IMG/M metagenome (GOLD analysis project Ga0207702, IMG submission 184302) | Corn rhizosphere microbial communities from Kellogg Biological Station, Michigan, USA - KBS Corn C6-2 (SPAdes) (version 2) | ecosystem: Host-associated > Plants > Roots > Rhizosphere > Soil ...
GGCGAGCGCGTCGCGCAAGCCGAGGTTGAAACCCTGCGCGCCGATCGGGTGGATCGTCTGCGCGGCATTGCCGATCAGCACCGCGCGCGGAGCCGTCAGGCGCTGCGCGGCGACGCGGCGCAGCGGGTACGGGCTGCGCCGACCGGGCCGGGAAAATTTCCCCAGGCGCCAGCCGATGCGTTCGTGCACGAATGCGAGAAACGCCGCGTCGTCCGCCGCGGCGACGCGTTCGGCGTCGGCGGCGGGCACGGTCAAGACCAGACCGGCGCGGCGTTCGGCCAGCGGCAGCAGCGCCAGCGGGCCGCTCGCCGTGAAGCGTTCGACCGCACTGTCGAGCGCGCGCGCGGGCGTCAGCGTGGTGACGAATGCGGTTTGCGCGTAGTCGACCGTGTCGACGCCGATGCCGAGCGCCGCGCGCACGAACGACGCGGTGCCGTCCGCGCCGACCACGAGTCGCGAGCGCAGGGTGCGCGCGCCGTCGGGCGTATCGAGCGCGATCGCGACCGCGTCGTCGCGCACGTCCAGCGCGCGCAGCGTCGCCGGCGCGAAACGCGCCAGATCGCGGCAGCGTGCGAGGCGCGCGAGCAGGCCGTTGCCGAGTTCGCGCGCCGGCAACACGTGGCCAAAGTCGGCCACCCCGTGGCGCGCAGCGTCCAGGCGCAAGGCGCCGAAGTCGCCCTGGCGACTGACGTGGATACGGCGGATCGGCGTGGCGCGCGCGCCGACTTCGGCCCACACGCCGAGCGCCGTCAGCGCGTTGACGCTGGCGCGCGCCAGCGCCAGATTGCGTTCGTCGTAGCTCGGCTGCAGATCGACGCGCGGCGCAGCCGCTTCGATGAGGCCGGTGCGCCAGCCGGCGCCGTCGAGCGCGATCGCGAGGCTCGCGCCGACCAGGCCGCCGCCGACGATGAGAACATCGAATTCGCTCATGCGTGCATCATACCGCTCCCTGGCGCGGCGACGGAAAATGCTACGCTTGGGCGCCAGGGAATCCGTCATGGAATTGATCCTCGTCCGCCACGGTGATGTCGAAGCCGCGCCCGGCCTGTGTCTCGGCCAGATGGACGCGGCGCTGTCCGCGCAGGGCTTCGCCGACGTGCAGCAGCTGGCCGCGACCTGGACCGCGTCGCCGCCGCGTTTCCTGTTCACCAGCGACTTGCGCCGTGCGCACCAGGCGGCGTCGATCTTCGCCGCGCGTTTCGCGATCGAGCCCTTGCCCGACGCGCGCCTGCGCGAAGTTCACCTGGGCGAGTGGGACGGCAAGCGCTGGGACGAGGTCATGCGCAGCGACGCGGCGCGGTACGAGCATTGGGCGAACAACTGGGTGATCCAGGAGGCCCCGGGCGGCGAAAGCTTCGCCGACGTGATCCGCCGCACCGGCGCGTGGCTGTCCTCGCTGCTCGCCTCGACCCGCGACGACGACGTCGTGCTCGCCGTGGCGCATGCCGGATCGATCCGGGCGCTGCTGTGCCACGCGCTCGGGTTGCCGGCGGCGCGCGCGTTCGCGCTGCGCGTGGACCACGCCCACTGCGCCTGCGTCAGCACCCGCGCCGGGCAGTTTGAAGTATCCTATGTCAATGCGTCGCGCTTCGAGTCCTGCTGACCCGCCGCGCGCGGAACGAACCCCGGAGATTTCCATGCAGCAGTCGTCCGACACCCGTTTTTCGCCGCGCAGCGGCGTGCTGATCGCGATGATCGCGATCGCCGTCGCCTGGCGTCTCGTGATCCATTTTTCCAACGGCGCGATTCCGTACAGCTTCACGCCGGTGGAAGCGATCGCTCTGTTCGGCGGCGCGTATTTTGCCGACCGCCGGCTGGCCCTGATCGTGCCCCTGGCCGCGATGCTGCTCGCCGACCTGGTCATCGGCCTGCACGGCATGATCCCGGTCACGTACGGCTGCATCGCGCTCAGCACACTGCTCGGCTTCACCCTGCGCGATCGCGTCAGCGCGCTGCGCGTGGCGGCAGCGGGCGTGGCCGGCTCGCTGCTGTTCTTCGTCGTCGTCAGCTTCGTCGAATGGGCGACCGGCGACACCGAATACTGCCGCGCCGGCATCGTGCCCTGCTACGTCGCCGCGATCCCGTTCCTGAAGGCCTGGCTCGCCGGCACCCTGGTGTGGAGTGCGCTGCTGTTCGGCACGTTCGAGCTGCTGCGGCGGCGCTGGGCGGCGCTCGGGACCGTGCACGCCTGACGCCGGAGCGCGCGTCGTGACGGCCTGCACCATTGCGCCGAGCGACCAGCGCACCTTGGCGCAGAACGTGGGCAAGTCGTTGCTCGCCCTTTACGGCCAGCGCAAATCGTACGCACCGGCGCTGATCAAATCGGCCATGCGCAAGCAACGCTATCCGACCTCTTGGGATTGCTGGGCGCTCAGCGTATTCGCGAGCCAGACTGATTTCGACACGTACCATGCTGCCATCAGCGAGTCCTGCGACTATGCGGCGATGCGCGGCGCGATGCTCGATGCGATCCGGCCGGCGCCGGCAAACGACTTCGGTAACAGCACGCTGGGCGACACCGTCGCGGATGTGTTCGACTTCTTGACCTGATCCAATGGGCAACCGCCTCTCCAAGATCTACACCAAGACCGGCGACGACGGCAGCACAGGCCTCGGCGACGGCACGCGCACGCCGAAAGACGCGCTGCGCGTCGCGGCCTACGGCACCGTGGACGAACTCAACTCGACGCTGGGCGTCGTGCTCGCGCAGGACATTCCGGCGCCGGTGCGCGAGGCGCTGGTCCAGGTGCAGCACGACCTGTTCGATCTCGGCGGCGAGCTGTGCATCCCGGGCATGGCGCTGGTGCACGAGGCCGACGTCGAGCGCCTGGAACGCACGCTCGACGGTTTCAATGCGGATCTGCCGGCGCTGAAGGATTTCATCCTGCCGGGCGGCGGCATGGCGGCGGCGAGCTGCCACGTGTCGCGCACTGTTTGCCGCCGCGCCGAGCGCGAGCTGGTCACGCTCGCACGCCAGGAAACCGTCAGGCCGGAAGCGCTGCGCTACCTCAACCGCCTGTCGGATCTGTTGTTCGTGATCGCGCGCGTGCTGGCGCGCGCCTCGGGTCACGGCGAAGTGCTCTGGCAGCACGAGCGGCGCAAGCGGCCGGCATGAGCATGCGCCTGTACACGCACGCGGCGTGCCTCGCGCACGACCCGGGACCGGGACATCCGGAGTCCCCGGCGCGCTTGAAAGCGGTGCTGGAGGCGCTCGACGCCGACCGGTTCGCCGCGCTCGACCGGGTCGAAGCGCCGCGCGCGACGCGCGTGCAGCTCGAACGCGTGCACCTGGCCGGGCTGGTCGCGGACGTGTTCGAGAGCGCGCCCGCGCAAGGCTATGCGCGGCTCGATCCAGACACGGCGATGTCGCCGGATTCGCTCGAAGCGGCGCTGCGCGCCGCCGGCGCCGTGTGCGCGGCGGTCGATGCGGTGCTCGACGACGCGTCGCCGCGCGCGTTCTGTGCGGTGCGCCCGCCCGGGCACCACGCCACGCCCGACACGGCGATGGGTTTCTGCCTGTTCAACAATGTCGCGGTCGGCGCGGCGCAGGCGCTGGCGCGCGGACTGGAACGGGTCGCGGTGGTGGATTTCGACGTGCACCACGGCAATGGCACGCAGGACATCTTCTGGCGCGACCCGCGCGTGCTGTATGCCTCGACGCACCAATGGCCGCTCTATCCGGGCACCGGCGCGCGCGCCGAAACGGGTGCCGGCAACATCGTCAACGTGCCGCTGCCGCCGCGCTCGGCCGCGGCCGAATTCCGCGCCGCGTTCGATTCCACCATCCTGCCCGCGCTCGACGCGTTCAAGCCGCAGCTGGTGCTGGTCTCGGCCGGTTTCGACGCGCACCGGCTCGATCCGCTGGCCGACCTGGAACTGGAAGCGGCCGACTACGCGTGGGTTACCGAGCGCCTGGTCGAGATCGCCCGCCGGCACGCGCAGGGTCGGGTCGTCTCGAGTCTGGAGGGCGGCTACAGCCTGGCGGCCTTGCGCGATTCCGCGGCGGCGCATGTCGCTGCGTTGATGGAATGACCGTACTTAAGGGATCGTAGCGGCGCGATTCATCGCGCCCGCTCTGGCTTCTTCCACCGAAAGCAAAAGCGGGCGCGATGAATCGCGCCCCTACGAAGCCTGGCGTGTCCGAGGGCTTTCCTTCGATTGCCCGGCGCGGCCCGATCAGGCAAGCTTGCGGCCTTGCCAGTTGTCACCCAGTGGACGGATGACCGTGCCGAGTCCTTTTGCGTATCGAATGCTCCGCCCGCGCCTGACCGTGTTGGCGCTCTCCCTCGCCGCGGCGCAGGCCGCAGCAGGCGCCGACGCCGCCGGCGCGTCGAACAGCACACCCGCGACCGCGGAGACGCGGCCGGAATGTCCGGTCGGCGTCCTGCAATGCCCGAAACGCAGCAAGAAGAACGAGTACGCGTTGTGCAAGCGCAACGACCTGCTCGATTTCTTCGTCCCCGGCCTGCCGACCACGGGCGACCGCAACGCCGCGCCGAGCGACTTGAGCGCGCAGAAAGTCTCCTCGACCGACGCGACGCATTACAAGCTCGAAGGCGACGTGCGCCTGCAACGCCTGGATCAGCTGTTGCAGTCCGACTTCCTCACGTTCGAAACCGAAACCACCGAGTACACCGCCGAAGGTCACGTGCGCGCGCAGGATCGCGCCATGCTGATGTCGGCCGACCGCGCGCACGGCACCGGTACGCCGAGTTCGAATCATCTGGAAAACGTGCACTGGCAGATGCTGTCGCAGCGCGGCAACGGCACCGCGGCGGTCGCGGACATGACCGATCCGGACCATGGCCGCATGACGGACGGCACGTTCACCACGTGCGATCCTGACGATCCGCAGTGGCACCTGCATGCGAACGAGATCGATCTGGACTACACGCAGAACGAAGGCCACGCCCACGGCGCCACGATCTACTACGGCAGCGTGCCGTTCTTCTGGCTGCCGTACGCCAAGTTCTCGCTCAATGAAGAGCGCGAATCCGGATTCCTGACGCCAAGCGTCGGCTTCAGCTCGCGCAAGGGCCTGGCGCTCGGTATTCCGTATTACCTGAACCTCGCGCCCAACTACGACGCCACGATCGAAACGCGTTTCCTGAGCGAGCGCGGCGTCGAACTCGAAGGCCAGTTCCGCTACCTCGACGAAAAGAACACGGCACAGATCGACGCCACGTTCGTGCCGCACGACCGCGAAGTGCCGGACGAAATCGCACAGTACGAGGCGCAGCAGGCGACCGGTTTCAACATCATCCCGTCGCCGATCGACATCTCGGACAAGCGCTACGCGCTGCGCATCCGCGACACCAGTTTCCTGAGCAACACCTGGGCCGCGGTCGTCGACATCAACCACGTGTCCGACAAGCAATATTTCCAGGACTACGGCAGCAACCTGTCGCAATCGGCGACCTCGCTGCTCGGTTCCAGTGCCTACCTGAACGGGCGCGGCGAATGGTGGACCGCAACCTTCGGCGGCGACTCGGCCGAAGTCACCGAGCCGTACATCTCCGAAGCGTTCCAGCCGTACGAGCGCCTGCCGCGCGCGACGTTCCAGGGCGAGCACACGCTCGCCGGTCCGCTCGACTTCGGCGTCAACTCCGAATACGTCAATTTCGTCAAAAGCGCGTACCACATCGTCGCGGCGACGCCGACCACGTTCAACCGCATCGACGCGGTCGAAGGCCAGCGTCTGGACCTCTATCCCTACCTCGCGCTGCCGATCGAGACCTCGGGTTATTTCATCCGCCCGGAAATCGGCGTGCGCTATACGAGCTACGACCTGCGCAACCTCGCTGCGTATTCGCGCACGAATCCGTTCGGTCCGCAGTTCAGCAACTCGACGCCGACGCGCACGGTGCCGATTTTCGATCTCGACGCCGGGCTCATTTTCGACCGCCCGGTGAACTGGTTCGGCGGCGACCTCACGCAGACGCTGGAACCGCGCCTTTACTATTTGCGCGTGCCGTACCGCGACCAGGCCGCATTGCCGGTGTTCGACACGCAGCTGCCGACGTTCGACTTCCCGAGCCTGTTCCGCAGCAACGCGTTCACCGGCGCCGACCGGCAAAGCAACGCGAACAACCTCACGCTCGCGCTGACGTCGCGCCTGATCGACAACGGCAGCGGCGACCAGCTGTTGAGCGCGAGTTTCGGCCAGATCCGGTATTTCGATACGCAACGCGTGCAGCTGCCGGGCTATCCGGAAGTCGATTTCTCGGGTTCGGATTACGTCGCCGAGCTCGATCTGCGCCTGAACGACCGCTGGGACCTGAAATGGGACCAGCAATACAACCCGAATTCGCGCATCTACGACCCGCTCACGCAGAACCTGGTCGAGAACCTGCACCACACGGATCTGTCCGCGATCAGCGTCGAACACCGCTTCGGCGGCGAGGGCGTGTTCAATTTCTCCTACCGTTTCCGCCGCGGGCTGCTGGAACAGTTCGATACGCAGGTGCTGTACCCGCTGAACCCGAACTGGGCCGTGGTCGGCCGCTATTACTACTCGCTGATGAACCGCCAGCTGCTGGAAGCGTTTGCCGGCGCGCAGTACGACAGCTGCTGCGTGGCGATGCGCGTGTTGCTGCGGCGCTACGTGAATTCGATCGGCCAGCTCCACGCGGACACCGGGATCTACTTCGAGCTCGAATTCAAGGGCCTGGGCGGTACCGGCACGCGCACCGAAAACTTCCTGCGCCGGGCCATTTTAGGCTACGATTGACGACCGTCGCCGGCGGCCAACAGCCCGTTTGCTAACGAATTTCTTACCCCCGCGGCGCCATCATAGGCGCCGTGGCGGCGCCGTCCGGTCCGCTCACGTACCCGTCGCCTGCCGACGCCCTGCGCTCAATCCCTGGATCTTTACGTCCATGACCAAGTTTTTCGCTCCGCTCGCCGCCTGCCTCGCCGTCCTGCTCGGCGCCACCGCGTTCGCGCCGCCTGCCCGCGCCCAGCTCGCGGACAAGGAATCGCTCGACCACATCGTCGCCGTGGCCGAGGACGACGTGATCCTGCAAAGCGAGCTCGACCGCGCCGTCGCCAACGTGCTGCAGCAATACCGCGCCAACCCGCAGCAGCTGCCGCCGCGCAACCTGCTCGAACAGCAGGTGCTGCAGCGCCTGATCATGCTGCGCCTGCAGGTGCAGCGCGCCCAGGGCACCGGCATCCGCGTCAGCGACACCGACGTCGACCAGGCCGTACAGCGCGTGGCCGAGCAGAACAAGATCGACGTGCGCACGCTGCGCGCCTCGCTCGAACACGACGGCCTGAACTACGACGACTTCCGCAAGAACATGCGCGAACAGATCCTGGTCAGCCGCCTGCAGCAGCGCGTGATGCAGAACCAGGCGAACGTGACCGATTCGGAAGTGCAGATCTTCCTCGCCAGCAACAGCATGAAGGCGGGCGAAGTGCACCTGCAGCACATTCTCATCACCGTGCCCGAAGCCGCCGACGCCGCCGCGATCCAGGCCGCGCACGACAAAGCCGAGAGCGTGAAGAAGCAGATCGAGGGCGGCATGGATTTCACCGCCGCGGCGATCCGCTTCTCCAACGCGCAGGACGCGCTGCAAGGCGGCGATCTCGGCTGGCGCCGTTTCGACGAAGTGCCCGAGGCGTTCGCGAACCTGGTCGAAGGCATGCAAGCCGGCCAGATCTCGCAGGTGATGCGCGGCCCGAGCGGCTTCCACATCGTCAAACTGGTCGACAAGCGCGCCAACGGCAAGCAGGTCGTGACCGAATACCACGCGCGCCACATCATGGTGAAGACGACCGACGTCGTGAGCAGCGACGAAGCGCAGCGCGAAGTCGTCGACCTGCGCCGCCGCATCGTCGACAACAACGAAGATTTCGCCAAGCTCGCGAAACAGTATTCGCAGGATCCGAATTCGCAGAACGCCGGCGGCGATCTCGGCTGGTTCCCGATCGACCAGTACGGCACGCGCGTGTCCGAAGTGGTCTCGACGCTGAAGGACAACGAGATCTCGCAGCCGTTCCAGACCGAAGCCGGCTGGCACATCATCCAGCTGCTCGGTCAGCGCCAGAACGACCGCACCGAGGACATGCGCAAGGAACAGGCGCGCGAGGTGATCCGCAACCGCAAGGCCGAGGAAGAATACGAAAACTTCCTGCGCCAGATCCGTTCCGAATCCTACGTCTGCGCCGTGTCCAACGCGAACGCGACGCCGGAACTGCCGCTGTGTTCGGAGTTCTCGGCGGGCAACGGAAAGAAATCCGCGGCGCCTTAATGAGGTTCTTAGGTTAGGTGCCCTGCTGCTTTCGTCTTCGATGTTCGCGCCGCACCTCCACAACCCTGCTCTCCTTGCCGTGCAAGGAGAGCGCCCCCTTAACTTAAGGGGGCTTGAGATCAAGAGCTGGCTGGCGCAGTGGAGCAAGAGCGCCCCGACGTTTTCTCTCGCGGGCTGGGCGTGAGCACGCCCTGGCTCCCGCGCCTCGCGCTCACACCCGGCGAACCCGCCGGCATCGGGCCGGAACTCGTCGCCGCGCTGGCGGCGAGTCCAATCGCCGCCGACCTGATCGCGGTCGGCGACGCGGAACCGATTCTCGAGGCTGCCGCGCGACGCGGTCTGGCCCTCGTGCTCGAAGATGACGACGGCCAATGGCGGCGCGAGCGCGAACCCGGCGTGCTGCGTTGCGTGCACCTGCCGACCGCGGTACCCGTCGTGCCGGGCACGCTCGACGTGCGCAACGCCGCACACGTTTTGGCGACGCTGACACGCGCCGCGAATGGTTGCCTTGAAGGCGAATTCGACGCCGTCGTCACCGCGCCGGTGCACAAAGGCGTAATCAACGACGCCGGCATCCCGTTCACCGGCCATACCGAATTTTTCGCCGCGCGCGCGCATTGCGAAGTCGTCATGCTGCTGGTCGCACCCGGCCTGCGCGTCGCGCTCGCGACCACCCACCTCGCCTTGTCCGCCGTGCCCACGGCGATCACCGCCGCGTCGCTGGTGCGAACGCTGCGGATCCTGAACGACGATTTGCGCCACCGGTTCGGTATCGCCGCGCCGCGCATCGCGGTGCTCGGCCTCAATCCCCACGCCGGCGAAGGCGGTCATCTCGGGCGCGAGGAAATCGACCTGATCGCGCCGGCACTGGCCGCCCTGCGCGCCGAGGGCCTGCAGCTGGACGGGCCGCTGTCGGCCGATACGGCGTTCGTGCCGGCGAAACGCGCGCAGTACGACGCCTACCTTGCGATGTACCACGACCAGGGCCTGCCGGTGTTGAAGGCGCTCGGCTTCGGCGATGGCGTCAACGTCACGCTCGGCCTGCCCTTCATCCGCACCTCGGTCGACCACGGCACCGCGCTCGATCTCGCCGGCACCGGCCGGGCGGATCCGGCGAGCATGCTCGCCGCCGCGACGCTGGCGACGCAGCTGGCGGCGAAGAATCTTTAAGCTCGTCATCCCGGCGGCTCTCGACAGCGGAGCGGGTCAAGCCGGGATCCAGGGCCCTGCGCCATTATTCCAGCGCTCACGCGTGCGGACGACGAACTCGCGCCCGCACGGATAGTCGATCAGCGCCACCTCGTATTTCGACGACAAGTTCACCGAGCCAAGGTCGTCCGGCAAAGCCACGCCCCAGGAGGCTTCCGGAAAGCGGTGCGGGAATTCTGAGGAGTTCGGATTCGGCGTGTGCACGTAAACCGCGTTGCTTCCCGTGTCTTCGCACAACGTAGCGAAGATTTGGATCGGCGCGCGGCGTTGCGCAAAGTGCTCCTCGGCCACACCAAGCAGCTGCAGCGTGGCATGGGCGGCGAGGCTACGAGCGCGGTTCGCCTTCGAGCGAAAGTCCGGATGAACATGCCAGAGATCGAACCAGCCTTCCACGGGATGAGAGCGGATGTCCCAGGTGCTCCGTGCGATCTGGTTGACGAAGTACCGCTCGATCCGCTTGCGGAAGCGGCGATCCATATCGGTTTCTCGGGAGGGCCGGCGGCCTGCAATCGACAATCTTACGCCGCCTTCGTTGGATCAAGGCTACCGCCGCGCCGCCGTCGCCATATTCAGCGCCAGCCCGCCCAGCACCGTGCCCATCACCCAGCGCTGCGCCAGCAGCCAGCGCGGGCGGCGCGCGAGGAACGTGGCCAGCGATCCGGCGATGCACACGATCACGGCGTTGACCACGATGCCGTTGACGATCTGCAGGCAGCCGAGCAGCAGCGACTGCATCAGGACGCTGCCGCGATCCGGCGCGACGAATTGCGGCAGCAGCGAAATGTAGATCATCGCGAGCTTCGGGTTCAGCAGGTTCGTCACGAGGCCCATCAGGAACAGCTTGCGCGGCGTGTCCTGCGGCAGTTCCTTGACCTGGAACGGCGAGCGGCCGCCCGGCTTGACCGCCTGCCACGCCAGATGCAGCAGGTACAGCGCGCCGGCGAACTTCAGCGCCTCGTACGCGTACGGCACGGCGAACATCAGCGCGGTGATGCCGAACGCCGCGCACAACATGTAGAACACGTAGCCGAGTGCCACGCCGCCGAGCGATATCAAGCCCGCCGCACGCCCCTGACTGATCGAGCGCGACACGAGGTAGATCATGTTCGGCCCTGGCGTCAGCGCCATGCCGAACACGACGAGTCCGAAGGCGATGAAGGTGGCGGTCGTGGGCATGGGTTCCTCAGGGTTCTTCTTTCGGCGGCACCAATGGCGCCGCACACGCGCGCAGCCGGCATGATCTCAACGCTGGAAAAGCGCCGACAGCACCGCTGCGGCGCGATTCGACGGAGCCGCTCCTATTTCACCGCGAGCGCTGGGACCGGCGCAGCGGGCCGCGGCTTGATGCCCGGCACGCGTTCGAAAATCAGCGCAACCGCGAACAACACGAGCGCGCAGCCGCCGGCGCTGGCCCAGGTCACCGGCTCGTGCAGGAACAGCGCGCCCCAGAGCTGCGCGAACAACGGCACCAGGAAGGTCACCGTGGTTGCGCGTTCCACGCCAGCGTCGGCCAGCACGCGAAAATAAAGCGCGTAGGCGACCGCCGTGCAGACGATGCCGAGCGCGATCAGCGCGAGCGCGACGCCGAGCGACGGCAACACGACGGGCGCGGTCGCCACCGCCAGGGGCAGCAGCGGCAGCGTGCCGCCGATCAGGTTGCCGGCCGTGGTTGCGAGCGGATCCGCCTTGCCGAAACGTTGCCGCACCAGGATCGCGCCGATCGCGTACATCAGGGTCGCGCACAGCGTGGCACCGAACCCGAGTGCCACCGG
>Ga0207702_10005360_pt1 | contig 11234 bp, 11 predicted proteins | sample KBSCornC62_FD_184302 | JGI IMG/M metagenome (GOLD analysis project Ga0207702, IMG submission 184302) | Corn rhizosphere microbial communities from Kellogg Biological Station, Michigan, USA - KBS Corn C6-2 (SPAdes) (version 2) | ecosystem: Host-associated > Plants > Roots > Rhizosphere > Soil ...
ACGTGCGTCGCATCTGGCGCGTGGCCGAAGCGCTGGAGACGGGCATTGTCGGCATCAATGAAGGCGCGTTGGCGGCCGAGGCCGCGCCGTTTGGTGGCGTGAAGGAATCCGGCTACGGCCGGGAAGGCTCCGTCCACGGGCTGGACGACTACCTCCACACCAAGTACGTCTGCCAGGGCCAGCTTAGCTAGCCTCGATGGGGAAAGATCAGGAGCCATCCAACTTTCCATCGTGCTGAAAGGTATGCAGGAAACACGCTAGTTTTGCTGGGGCGGGAATTTTTGCGCGGTTCCATAAAGCTATCGATGAGTTCCCCCTCGGGGGGACTGCTCTGCATACCGTCGCCTGCCTTCCAACTTGGGGCATTGGCTTACGTCGCGCCATAGGCGCTCGGACTCGAGGCTCGCTCGTTGCAAAAGGCCTGACGTGCGCGCCGTACAGATTCATTTCATTCCCCGACACCAGCTGTAACGCACCTAGAACATGAGGGAGAGCTCTCGTCATACCTTTGTGCGTCGGTCGGCAGAAAACGGAGTATCCCCATGCTGAATTCGCGCGTTGCCCGCATTGCAGGGCTCACTGCAAGCTTGTTGTACGTGTCGGCACCGCCGGTGCACGCTGCGCTGCCAGACGAAATCCAGGTATATACGGGCGACATCAACGCACCGGGCGAATTTGGTCTGGAGGTGCATCTGAACACGACGCCAAGCGGCATCGCAGAGCCCTCATACCCCAAAGAAGTCACAACCCCCCACGGTTGGCGTGCAACCGCCGAGTTCTCTTACGGATTGACGCCATCGGTAGAGCTCGGTCTGTACGTTCCGACCTCCCTCACGCGTGATAACACGTACTACGTTACCGGTCCGAAGCTCCGCGTGAAATGGATGCCTGTTCGACCGGAAGATGGTGTTGGCCAATTCGCTGGTCTCAATGTCGAGCTGGCACACGTTGCGACACGATTTGAACAATCGCAACAAGCGGCGGAGTTGAGGCCGATCTATGGCTTTCAGAATGAGCGGTGGCTATGGGCGATCAACCCGGTGCTTGACTGGAACCTCTCTGGCCCCGAGCGCAGCGGTGTGCCTGAGATTGCGCCCGCATTCAAGGTGGCTCGCACTGTCGCGACCGGAGTCCGCACCGGGGTGGAGTACTACGCAGGACTTGGACGTGTTGATCATCTCCTGCCATTACATGAGCAGCAGCACACGCTATTTCTCGCGTTTGATGTGGACCGCAAGCCGTTCGTTTTCAACTTCGGCATTGGACGCGGGTTGACGCGTAGTACCGACCGGTGGACGTTCAAGTGGATTTTGGAGATTCCACTAAGTTGATTGGCAACATGGGCGGCACGCCGAATCTGGGCTGAAAGCCTAGGGGCACATCAACTTCCACGCTGCTCGACGGCTCGGAATTCGGCGATCTACGCGGAGGCATAACCGGTAGATCGCAGGGCGAGGCGAGCAAATAGGACTCGCCTGGCTGTCGATCACATCCTCAGTGACGGACGGGTACTGGCACGCACGCCGAGCTTTTCGAGCACGGCTCTGCCACGCTTGCGCAATCAACACAGCGTACGCACGTACTCCTTCTCGGTGCTCCTAATTGGGGCGATCGACTGCTGTCGCAATCAGATGTCGAGTACGAGCTGCACAGACTTCGCACGCGAGACACAGATCATGATCTTGTCGCCCGCCTTCCGCTCTTTGTCACTGAGGAACGTGTCGCGATGGTCCGGCGTGCCGGCCACCAGGCCGGTCAAACAGGTGCCGCAGACACCCTCGCGGCACGAGGTGGCAACCGAGATGCCGTGCGCGCATAGAGCATCGGCGATGCTGCATTCGGCGGCAACCGGAATCGTGCGCTTCGACCGCTCGAGCTTGACCTCGAACGCGTGGTTCGATACGAACATCGCGGCAGCGTCGGCGCCGAAGTATTCGACGTGGATTGCCTCGGGCGGCCAGATGCCGGCGATGACATCGTCGATGACGCGTGTAAGCCGGCGTGGGCCACACATGTAGACGTGGTGGCCAGGGCAGTATTGCCGAAGCCGCGCCTCCAGTACGTCACGCAGGCGTGCGCCTACGGCGTAATGGAAGGTCACGCAGCCCGCGTACGGCTCCGCGGAAAGCATTTGGCGGAACGCGGTATCGGCCGGCGAGTGCGTGAAATAGTGCAGTTCGTACGAAGCACGGCGGCCCTGCAACTGTTGAACCATCGCGAGCAGCGGTGTGATCCCGATGCCGGCGGCAATCAATACGTAGTGGGAGGCGCCGTCGATCAGTTCGAAGTAATTGCGCGGATGACTGATGACAAGCGTATCGCCGACGCTCACGTGCTGGTGCATCGCGCGTGAGCCCCCGCGTGAGTCTGGCGCCTTCTTTATCGCGATGCGATACATATCCTGCGTGCCAGGAGCTCCGCACAACGAATACTGCCGAACCGTATCTTCGTCGAGCCGCACGTCGATGTGCGCGCCGGCGCTCCAGTCAGGTAACGAAGAGCCGTCGGCGCTCACGAGTTCGAACGACTTGATGTCCGCTGTCTCTTCAACGATTCGGCGCACCCGTGCTTTCAGTAGCGAGGGGACAGTCTCTGCCGACGGGCGGCCCCGTAGCCAGTTGCGAAGCCGGGGCCACGCCAGGCCGGTTGGCACAGCAAGAGCGAGCGCAGCGATGAACTGCAGAATGGGCGGGAATGGGCTGTTCATATGCAAGCTGGATGCGTCTTAACGTGCGTAGAGTGGCCGCGATGTTTAGCGTCGGTCGGCCTTACTCAGGTTGGTGCGGCAGCACGAATGACAACGTCGCCAGATACTCGTCGCGGTTCGTCTGCACGGGATTCGCAGGCGGCGTCGTTAGCGTTGCAACGACGACATTGAGGCCCTGGTTTCGCACCTTGATGGTCGCGATGCCGTCAGCACCGGTCTTCACCGGTTTGGAGTCGGGGTCAGTCACGTAGTCGGGCTGTACGAGGGCTCCTTGAACGGGCTTGCCCTCATACAACACCCGGACCACAAGCTTCTCGCCCATCTTCTCCGGCAAAGGCTTCGCCATTGGAACGATCTGCAATTTCTGGGCTGGCAGGATAGGGGGCACCAGATTCAGCCGGCGCAGATGTACAGCGTACTTGAAGGTGTGTTCGCTGATTGTGGCATCACGAACCTCGTCCTTGCCCTTGTTGTACCACTCGCCGTCTGCTGCCTTGCTCCATGGGCCGTGGTCGAGCACAGCGGTCACGATCACCGGCTCCTGTTCAGCTTTCACTACGAGCAGAGATCCATGTGGCATGAGCTGCATCGGTACTTCTTTGCCCGTTTCATCATAGGCCGCTACAGCCTTGATCTTCGGCAAGCGCTTCACCGCGTCCAGATCATCGGCGCCCACTCCGTAGATCAGAGCAAGTTCATTCGAGCGCTGCGCAAACCAGATGCCGTGAGCCTGCGCAGCGGTGCCCGCACCAAAGCTAGCAATCACACATGCGGCGAGGGCAAGCTTGTTGATAGTTTTCATTGTCGTCTCCAATCGGTTTTATTTGAGGGGAAATTGAAAGAAGTGGCGGTTCCAGCGTGATAAGAAAAAGACGGCTGGTGCCGCAGCCTCCTAACGCCACTGACTCTTGGGATGCCGGTCTAGTTGGGGGTTCTGCAGCGTCACGACGGACCACATGCGAAGTGACAACCGAAGAGCTTTGTGCGGCGTGGTCATCGAATTCTGGGCGGGCGCTGTGCCGAGCGTCTTGGACGGATTTGCTGTGCATGGCGAGTGTCCGTTTTTAATGCTTCGTGCTGCTGCCTACGCTAAAACGAGTGGGGCATCTTGGACAAACTTGCTGCGCGTGGTATGAGTCTGGTCATAAAAACTTCATGCTGTTGCATACCGTTACAACGCCACGACATTCGTTTGCGGGCAATGCACTTCAGCGCAACCTGCGGTGGGCAGTTCCTACACTTGGCAGCAATAGATCTACAAATAAATGCCATTGCTGGAGGAGCCAAAGATGACCATGCACCCACGCATTGCCTGGGCGATCACGTACATAGACGCGCATCTCGACGAACGCCTTTCCCTCAATGAGCTAGCCGCCAAGGCTGGACTGAGCGTATGGCGCTTCTCCGCGGTATTCCGCAAACATGCAGGCGTCTCGCCGCACCGCTTCATCTGCTTGCAGCGTCTCCGCTTGGTGCAAACACTGTTGGCCAACGGCGAGTCGCTGGCATCTGCGGCACAAGTGGCAGGCTTTTATGACCAAAGCCATCTCTGCAGACACTTCAAGAGCACCTGGGGCATGACACCGAGCCAGTACGTTGGTCGGCAGCGCGGCGTAGCTGCCTTGACAGGTGACAGCCTCGAACGGGAGGCCGCATGAAAATCGCTTACCAATGGCACCGTTACTTGGGCTGGGTGCTCGCACCATTGCTCTCCGTGTCGGCGCTTACTGGCGTCACTCTGCTGTGGCTTCAGCCACTGCCCTCACCGCAGGCGAGTCCGCCCACCGTACACGAATGGGGAAGGGTGCTTGATCGAGGCATGGTTGAACTGGCGAGCCGGTATCCGACAGCAAAAGCTGATCTGGTCGACCTGCCACGTGGCGCTGACGCACCGATCCGTGTCCATCTACGCATGGCGCAACCCAGCGAGAGTGGCTGGGCCGAGATCGACCCGGCGCGCGGCACCGCAGGCGAACTACAGCCGGACAGCCGTGATTTGAAAACCCAGCTGTTCGAACTGCATGAGCAACTGCTGCTCGGTGAGGTCGGGCCCTGGGTACTTCGAGCATCGGCGTTGCTCGCCCTGATATCGATCACGATGGGGCTGCGCGTCTGGTGGCGCGTGAGGCGACTTCCTGCACGCTCTTCCTGGCAGAAATGGCATCGATGGACCGGTCCGGTCGCCATCCTTCCCCTCGCAATGATGTTGTCTACCGGCTTCGTACTGCGCTCGCCGGAACTGGCGAGCGGCGCGCTGTCGCCGTTTGCAGGCGGAGGCTCAGTTGCGCCTCCACCTGCGGGGCAGGCCGCGACCGCGGGGCAGCGGTCGACGCTGGGCCAAGCGCTCGTTGCTGCCTCCGTCGCGCTCCCGCAAGCTCGACCGATACGGATCTACGCGGCGCGCGGCGGCGTGTTGCGTGTGCGACTGCGTGTGGATGAATGGAACCCCTTTGGCTTCCACTCGGTGTACCTGCGAGAGGCTGACGCCTCGGTTCTACGCATCGTGCGAGCCAGCGAGCAGCCGCTGGCAGTGCGCTATCTGAACGTGGTGTACCCACTGCACACCGGGTGGCTGCCCGGCAACCAGGGTATCGCGGCTGCGCTGGTAGCACGCGGGCTGTGGACGCTATTCGCGCTTTCGCTCGCTGCGCTGTCCTTGTCGGGGGCGGTGCAGCGCTTCCGGAAAAAATCAAAACGCTAACAAGATTGAGGAGACACATCACATGCGATCGAATTCGATCACATTGCAAGCCATCACCGTGCCCGTTGTCCTAGCGACTTCTCTGGCCGGAACCGCTTACGCGCAATCCAGCGTGACCCTGTTCGGTGTAGTGGACATGGCCTTGGCACATGGTTCCGGCAGCATTGCGAACCAGAACCAACTGGTCAGCAACTACCTTGCCGCCTCCAGGATCGGCTTCAGAGGTATCGAGGACCTCGGTGGTAGCCTCAAGGCCGGATTCTGGCTGGAGAGCGGCATCAATGCCAACAACGGCAGTGGCCAGACCACCAACACCAACAACCAGTTATCCGGTATTACAGGCAATGGGGGGCTGACGTTCAACCGTCGATCGACTCTCAGCGTGGGAAACAACTGGGGTGAGATTCGCCTCGGCCGCGACTACGTGCCGCAGTACATGAATCTTGCCGACTTTGATCCATTTGACCTCAGCGGCAGCGGAGGCAGCCAGGTGTTGAACTCCTCGATTACCGGCCCAACCTTGGTCCGCGCATCCAACAGCATCTCATACCTCTACGGTCATGACTTCAACGCCTCCTCGGTTGGATATGGGCCTCAGGGATTCAGCGGATCCGGCTTCCAGTTCAACGCCATGTATTACATGGGTGAAAATCCCGGTGGTTCCCTGACTTCGCAGGACGGGAACGGCTATGGCGTTCGCGCTGGCTACTCAACCGGCAACTTTACGGTCTCTGGAGCAATCGGAAGGACTCGCTATGCAGCAGGCGATGTTCGGCAGAACAACGCTGGTGCGAGCTATGATTTTGGTGTGGCCTACGCCATGGGCATGTATGAATGGGACAAAAACGGTCCGATCAGCGCCAGGGGTTGGCTGGTGGGTGCGAGGATTCCCGTCGGCGTTGGCTCCATCCGAATCGCATATTCGCGTTACAGCACTGATGCGGCAAGCAGCCCGACGGCCAAGAAGTGGGCAATTGGTTATATCTATACGCTGTCGAAGCGAACTGCCTTGTATACGGCTCTTGCACACGTGAGCAACGGGGGCACGTCCGCTTCAGCCCTGGATGGCGCAGTGACTGCTCCGGGCAAATCCTCCAACGGATTCGACATCGGGATCCGACACAACTTTTAAGTTCCTCTTTCTGGTAACCAGCGACGCTTGCCGCGTTGATGGCACTGACATTAAGCAGCTTGCATTCAAAAGGTATTGAAATTGAACACTCCCATAACCCTGGAGCCGCTACTGAAGCAGCATCATCCGCACTCGACGAAACAGCGACGTGATCTGCATACCTGCCCAGAGTTGCGGTTTGAAGAACACCAAATGTCGAGATGCATTCAACTCTGAACCGGTAGGTCAGGATTTATAGGCCTTCCTGGCAGAGTTGCTCAGCCAACATTGAACTCGTGGTTCGCTTAACTTTGAACTATCCGCGTTTTGATTCACGTAACTCTGAACTTTCGCGGGTGCCCGGTATGCCTATGACTCATAGGACTTCCTGGAAGGCCGCTTTGAGCCGCAATCCACCAACGTACAGGGGGTGGATTGCGCTCGCGGCGTATCCAGTAACCTGCTAGAACAAGCATGCCCAGGCCTGCCACCAACTGCGGAAAACGCGTAATTCCAAAGTCCGGCCCGGTAGCCACCGAAGCTGCGCGCCTCCTTCAGTCGTCCAAGCCCGCATACACGGCAACGAGATGTCTACGTCGATCGTCGGGCGCACGAAGGCGCAAGAGGGTGAGCCGAGCTTCATGTGACGCTGATCAGGCCGCGCGCCGCATCACTGCGCGTGAGGCGCCTGCGTGCGTGTAGCGGAACAATGGCCACTAGCCGGCGCGTACTGCCGCTCTGATGGACGAAGCAATCTCGTCTTCGCTGCGGCCGCCATTGATTTCGGGTCCACTACCGAAGACGAAGTGAGGAACCGACCGAACGCCCGCAGCGGCGGACCTGGCTGCCTCCATCTCAACCCGCTTGTGTTGCGTCATGTCCAAGGCGATGGCGCGAGCCTCTGCGTGATCGAACCCATGGTCGATGGCGATGTCTGCAAGCACATCGACATCGGCAATGTTCTTTGCGCTGAGGAAGTAGGCCTCAGTGATCGCTACCGCGAGACGATGCTGCGTGCCTCGTTCTGCTGCGGCTTGAATGAGCGCATGAGCAGCCTGGGTCGGATAGGCGTAAAGCTGACTGCTGAGAACCAGATTCAGCCCGGAGGCCCGAGCCGCAGCCTCGGGTCTGGCGAAGGCGGCACTGGGGTCGGTAATGCCGTAGCGCGAGCGAAGCAGATCGGGAATGAACAGTCCAGAGGAAGGCGCATCCGGCAAAAGCAGCACGGGATGATGATGAACGTCCGCATTCAGCTCCGGGAAGCGTTCCGCAAGAACCTTGTCGAGCCGGTGCTGGCCGACAAGGCACCAAGGGCAGGTGATCTCGGTATAAAGGTCGATTTTCAGCATGGTGCTTCCGTCGTTCGTCTGCTGTCTGTGATGCCGGGAGCAGCTCGAAGGAATGTCGTGTCCGCCACCTGGTCCGCGTACCAATCGACGTCCACCTTGCTATCCGCCGGCTCATCCGTGAGGTTCGGGATTCTCGCCAGCGTCCAATCCAGATCGGTGCGGCCGATCAAGCAGGCTGGGCCAGCAAGGATTGCAGAGCTTTGCCCGCCGTAGCGATAGCCGCCTCGGCCGCATCGGGGCCATAAGCTGTCCCTTCGATGCGCAGTTGCTCGATGTCGGTCATGCCGAGGAAGCCGATTGGTTCCCGTTGGGGCTTGCGCGGCGCGGAAGATCTGGGAGGTGGCACGCAAGCACTGTCTGTGTTGAAAAAGCGAGAGATCACAAGCAAGTCGACGGACCGATCAATGTGCTGCGACATCTGTGCAATCGGCGGACGGACGACACCGTTGTGATGCGGCGATTGAGATGTTCGCGCATGGGCTTCTCAACAGGTGCGACCACCCGGATGCGCCGCATGCGTTTCTTAAAAGCGGGCGCCGCGCTGGCGGACGAGGGTGAGTGAAAGGGATCGAGGCGCGCTATTCCGCCAATCTGGTTACGTAACCGGCAGCTCGTTTCATGGCTGACCGCTACGCTAAGCTAGAGCTACAGCTACAGCTTCCTGATGCCGTACGGGTCCGGATGGAACCGAAGGGGGCCGCACACTGCCCCGGCTGCGGTCGTAGCCGGCTTTAACAGGATCGTTCAGCGGTTGCCTTGTGAACCTCGTGTGGCCTTGCCACGAGGCATCAACGAGCCAGTATCTGCCTCTTCTAAAGAGGGAAGTACCGATTCTTCCATCAAGGCCAAGGTCCGAAGGCAGAATGCTGTGCCAGTGGCACGTTCCGTGTCGGAGAATCGCGCCATTGCAGGTGCGATCGACGATTCTTCCGCAAGCTTTACGACAGCTTCCTCAACTACCTCCAGTCCGCGTTTTGTGAGGTGAACAATAAAGCCACCGGCATGATGTGGATCGGCCGTGCGCTCTACCATGCCATGCGCTGCAAGTCGGTCAATCTTCTTGGTAATCGCCCCAGAGGTCACGATCAGGGCGCGATACAGGTCTGTCGGACGTTTTGCGTATGGAGGGCCACCTCGACGAAGCGCGAGCATCACACGCATGTCTGAGCCGCTAATGCCCCACGTGTGTTGGCACATCCGGTCAAATGCCTGTTCGACCATCGTACCCAGCCGCATAAAGTAGATGGCGAGAAGAAAATTGGATAGATCGAGATCACTTCGCTCGTGCTGCCATTGCAGCGTAATCAGTTCGATAAGACTGTGACCGGGCATACGCGGCTTGGAGCTCGATTCCGGCTCAGCTGCTGCCGCTGACTTTTTGTGGGTACGGGCAGGCGAAGGGGGCTTCGCAGCGGCAGTGCTCATCTGTCATGCTTCCTTGGAAGGTCAGGGCAATTGCGTTCGTTAGTGCAGAGGTACTGGCGTGATGACCATCGCATTGTATGCAATTTCCTCGTTTCTCCTTGTAGAGGCCTTTCAGAGGAAGGCGGACGAGGTGCGACGCGGTGGGCTTTCTAGCGATTCTGGCTGTTTGATTTGCTTCGGATGGATCTGCCAAAGAGTCTTCCATGTGGCACGTCGCGACAAGGTGTTAGCGTCAACGTGAAACTGACCCACCCCGGAGTACCCCCCCTGAAGCTGAGCCGATACGGTGCCGCAAACTAAGCCGCCTGTTGAGCGAACAGTGTCTCAAATCTGTTGAGTGACAGATAACCCAGCGCGGAATGGAGGCGCCGCTGCGTCTCGATTTCCCCCGTCCGTGTCGACCTCGACTCTCCGGGCGCGGGTGAAACGATGGAATCGAGCAACATCGGTGTAGTTGAGTCGGAGGGATATTCAGTCGACTATGGCTTAAGCACGGTCGCGTCGCGCGAATGAATGCGGAGCCTTGCACTCCGCAGACCATGGTTTTGCACGCGAAAGGCGCTCATTCTCAGGCTGGCTGTTATAACATCAGCGGCTTGGATCGGAGCCAATCGCAGTAATGATCCTATCAGTGTGGCCCCAGTGCGCCATTGAATGCGAGCCCGCGTCCAGCAGACCGCTCGGCGATGTCGTACGCCCGGAAGGCTGGATGCGGCTGTGGAAGGCATGGAATATAGACAAGGTGAAAATGCTGTCGAGATCTGGTGCTTTCAACGACCGAACCGTTGAGTTCTTCAGCGGCCAACGAACGTAACAAGCTTGGGTTCCCCGCCGCGGCTGAAAGTTTCTGCGTGCTACACGTCCCGCTCTGGCGCCTTCCGTGGTGTGAAAGTTATGGGGGGATCGAGCAGCAGCGAATTCGCTCCCCGCACGTGACACCATGTTGGTGCGGATGTTGCGGCACGCCTACTTGATCGCTGCAGAACGGGCAAAGTAGTGAACTGTTGCCTTCGATGCCGGATAGACGACTTCATTCGGCACTGCAAGCTCGCTCGCGAGCGGACAAGCGCGAACAGGCCATCGCCATCGGTCTCCATGATCTGGTGCCGATCTGGACGGCCAAGTAGGCAGGGCGCGACGAAGTCGAGCCGCTGATGCCTCGGCGTTGTCAAATTCGCCCAGTGGCTTGCCCATCGTTACACCGACGATGTCATCTAGGCCGCCGATACGGTCAAAGTGCGCGCGTGCTGTGTCGAACATGCGCGGCATGTCGGGGGGGCGAGGTCGCGCCTGCAGTGCAGGCGATGCCGTTCACTTTCTCCACATCGTTTCGGCCGAGTTGTTCGTCCTGATCGACAGAGAGGACACGCACACCGGCTTGCGCAAGCGCATGGCTCGTTCGCTCGCCGACTACCTGCCTGGCGCCGGAGCACCTCGGCTCCTTTGCCGTCGAGTCGAAGGCGGGGCAGGTAGTCCGGAGTGTCGTTGTGGTTGCTGTGTGTTGTTATGACATTTCCCTTATGAGGTTGCCATTTGGCGGTGGGATGGCAGAAGATCTTGCCAGGCAGCACCTTCTGCCAGTTGCGCGTCACAGGCGCTCACGCCAGTCAGATCGAGTCCGAGCGCCGCGGGTTTTTCGTTCTGCATCGCACGCTTGACCGATTCCAAGAGCACGCGACGCACGCGCACGACGGCCAGGTCGGCCGGCACAAGATGCTCGCGCGAGCGGTCATACAGAGCCCCCTGAGATAGCCCGATTGTTGCGTCCTCCACCTCGACACCGACCAAGCCAGTCCAGTTTTCGCGCATCAGCGTGAACCGCCCCGGGATTTGAGGAGGCTCCAACTCTTGAGAGAATGGAGCCATGAACAAGACGAACAAATTCTCACCCGAGGTGCGCGAGCGCGCGGTGCGCATGGTGCAAGAGCACCGAGGCGAGTA
>Ga0207702_10005362_pt1 | contig 11232 bp, 4 predicted proteins | sample KBSCornC62_FD_184302 | JGI IMG/M metagenome (GOLD analysis project Ga0207702, IMG submission 184302) | Corn rhizosphere microbial communities from Kellogg Biological Station, Michigan, USA - KBS Corn C6-2 (SPAdes) (version 2) | ecosystem: Host-associated > Plants > Roots > Rhizosphere > Soil ...
GAAGGATCTGACCGACAACGTGAACCTGATGGCCGACAATCTGACCGGCCAGGTGCGCAACATCGCCGAAGTGACCACCGCCGTGGCATCGGGCGACCTTTCGAAGAAGATCACCGTCGACGTGAAGGGTGAAATCCTCGAGCTCAAGAACACCATCAACACGATGGTGGACCAGCTCAACGGCTTCGCCTCGGAAGTGACGCGCGTGGCGCGCGAAGTGGGTACCGAGGGCAAGCTTGGCGGCCAGGCGCAGGTGCCGGGCGTGGGCGGCACGTGGAAGGACCTCACCGACAACGTGAACCTGATGGCGGCGAACCTGACCGGCCAGGTGCGCAACATCGCCGAGGTGACCACCGCCGTGGCGCGCGGTGACCTGTCCAAGAAGATCACGGTCGACGTGAAGGGCGAAATCCTTGAGCTCAAGAACACCATCAACACGATGGTGGACCAGCTCAACGGCTTCGCATCCGAAGTGACGCGCGTGGCGCGCGAGGTGGGTACCGAAGGAAAACTGGGCGGCCAGGCGCAGGTGCCGGGCGTCGCGGGTACCTGGGCCGACCTGACCGACAATGTGAATCTGATGGCGGCCAACCTCACCGGCCAGGTCCGTAACATCGCCGACGTGACCACCGCCGTGGCGAGGGGCGATCTGTCCAAGAAGATCACGGTCGACGTGAAGGGCGAGATTCTCGAGCTCAAGAACACCATCAACGTCATGGTGGACCAGCTCAACGGCTTCGCATCCGAAGTGACCCGCGTGGCGCGCGAAGTGGGTTCGGACGGCAAATTGGGCGGCCAGGCGCAGGTGCCGGGCGTGGGCGGCACCTGGAAGGACCTCACCGACAACGTGAACGCGATGGCCGCCAACCTGACCGGCCAAGTGCGCAACATCGCCGAAGTGACCACCGCCGTGGCGCTGGGCGACCTGTCCAAGAAGATCACGGTCGACGTGAAGGGCGAGATCCTCGAGCTCAAGAACACCATCAACACGATGGTGGACCAGTTGAACGGCTTCGCTTCGGAAGTGACGCGCGTGGCGCGCGAAGTGGGTTCGGAGGGCAAGCTTGGCGGCCAGGCGCAGGTGCCGGGCGTGGGCGGCACCTGGAAGGATCTGACCGACAATGTGAACGCCATGGCCGCCAACCTGACCGGCCAGGTGCGCAACATCGCCGAAGTGACCACCGCCGTGGCGCTGGGCGACCTGTCCAAGAAGATCACCGTCGACGTGAAGGGCGAGATCCTCGAGCTCAAGAACACCATCAACACGATGGTGGACCAGCTCAATTCGTTCGCATCCGAAGTGACGCGCGTGGCGCGCGAAGTGGGCACCGAAGGGAAGCTTGGCGGCCAGGCGCATGTGCGCGGCGTCGCCGGCACCTGGAAGGATTTGACCGACAACGTCAACCTGATGGCCGACAATCTGACCGGCCAGGTGCGCAACATCGCCGACGTGACCACCGCCGTGGCGCGCGGCGACCTCTCCAAGAAGATCACCGTCGACGTGAAAGGCGAGATCCTCGAGCTCAAGAACACCATCAACGTCATGGTGGACCAGCTCAATGGCTTCGCGTCCGAAGTGACGCGCGTGGCGCGCGAGGTGGGTACCGAAGGCAAGCTCGGCGGCCAGGCGCAGGTGCCGGGCGTGGGCGGCACCTGGAAGGATCTGACCGACAACGTCAACCTGATGGCGACCAACCTCACCAACCAGGTGCGCGGTATCGCCGACGTCGTGACCGCGGTGGCGCAGGGCAACCTCAAGCGGAAGCTGACGGTGGATGCCAAGGGCGAAATCGCCGCGCTCGCCGAGACGATCAACTTCATGATCGAGACGCTCGCCACCTTCGCCGACCAGGTGACCAACATGGCGCGCGAAGTGGGTATCGAAGGCAAATTGGGCGGCCAGGCGCGCGTGCCCGGCGCCGCCGGCCTGTGGCGCGACTTGACCGACAACGTGAACCAGCTCGCCGCCAACCTGACGAACCAGGTGCGCTCCATCGCCGACGTGGCGACCGCGGTGACCAAGGGCGACCTCACCCGCTCGATCGCGGTAGAAGCGTCGGGCGAGATGGCCGCGCTCAAGGACAATATCAACGAGATGATCCGCAACCTGAAGGATCAGACGTTGAAGAATGCGGAGCAGGATTGGCTCAAGACCAACCTCGCGCGCTTCAGCCGCATGCTGCAGGGCGAGCGCGATCTCGCGACCGTGTCGAACCTGATCATGTCGGAACTCGCGCCGCTGGTGAATGCGCAATATGGCGTCTTCTACGTCACGCGCCGCGAAGAGAATGACACGGTGCTCGACCTCGTCGCCAGCTACGGCGCCGAGAAGCGCGACGAGCTGAAATCGACCTTCAAGCTGCGCGAGGGCCTGGTCGGCCAGTGCGCGGCCGATCGCCGCGCGATGCTGCTCAAGGACGTGCCCAACGAGTTCATCAAGATCGGTTCAGGCCTGGGTCACGCCAAGCCCGCCAATGTGGTGATCATGCCGGCATTGTTCGAAGACGACGTGAAGGCGGTGATCGAGCTCGCTTCGTTCAGCGAGTTCAACGAGACCCACCAGACCTTCCTCGACCAGCTGATGGAATCGGTCGGCATCGTGCTCAATACGATCGCCGCGACGATGCGCACCGAAGGCCTGCTCAAGCAATCGCAGCTGCTGACGCAGGAGCTTCAGGCCCGCCAGACCGAGCTCACCACCAAGCAAGAAGAACTGCACGCCACCAACGAGGAGCTGCAGGAGAAAGCCCAGCTGCTCGAGAATGAGAAGAAGCAGGTGGAGGCCAAGAATTTCGAGATCGACATGGCCCGCCGCGCGGTGGAGGAAAAGGCCGAACAGCTGGCGCTGACCTCCAAATACAAGTCCGAATTCCTGGCCAATATGAGCCACGAATTGCGCACGCCATTGAACTCGCTGCTGCTCCTGTCGAAGCTGCTCGCGGACAATCCGCAGGGCAATCTGAACGAGAAACAGACCGAATTCGCGCGCACGATCCACTCGGCCGGTTCGGACCTGCTGAGCCTGATCAACGACATTCTCGACCTGTCGAAGATCGAATCGGGTACTGTGTCGATCGAACTGGGCGACATGCCGATGGCAGGTCTCGGCCAGCATATGGAGCGGACCTTCCGCCAGCTGGCCGCGGACAAGGGCCTCGACTTCAAGGTGGAATTCGACTCCAGCCTGCCCTCCTCGATCCGGACCGACGAGAAGCGCCTGCAGCAGGTCGTGCTCAACCTGTTGTCGAACGCCTTCAAATTCACCGCGCAGGGCAGCGTCACGCTCAACGTGGCGACGGCGCGGAGCGGATGGAGCACCAACCATCCGGTGCTCAAGACCGTCGACAGCGCGATCGAGATCAGCGTCACCGACACCGGCATCGGCATCCCCGAGGACAAGCAGAAGCTCATCTTCGAGGCGTTCCAGCAGGCGGACGGCACCACCAGCCGCAAATATGGCGGCACCGGCCTTGGCCTGTCGATCAGCCGCGAGATCGCCCGCCTGCTCGGCGGCGAACTGCAGGTGCGCTCGAAGCCGGGCGAAGGATCGACCTTCACCCTGTTCATCCCGCTTCAGGCGAGCGTTCCCGCAACCGCGCCGGCCCCGGCCGGCAGCCAGCCGCGCTACGAGAATAGCGGAGCCACGGTCGCCTCGGCGCTCCCCACCAATCTGGAGATCGTCGACGATCGCGATGCGCTGGGCGAGGAGCCATTCGTGCTGATCGTCGAGGACGATCCGACCTTCGCCTCGATCCTGCTCGACCTGGCGCACGAAGCGGGCCTCAAGGGGGTGGTCTCGACCGCGGGCGCAGGCACGTTGACCATGGCGCGCAAGCTCCAGCCCAATGCGATCACGCTCGATCTCGGGCTTTCGGACATTGACGGCTTCGTGCTGCTCGACCTGCTGAAGCACGATCCGCAGACCAGCCATGTGCCGATCCACGTCATTTCCGGCGCCGACGAAGCCGCGAAGGCAATGGATATCGGCGCCTTCGGCGTCACCACCAAGCCGGCGGCCCAGGAGGAATTGCTCGCGGTCTTCCAGACGCTGTTGGCGCAGATCCAGCGGACCGAACGGCGCGTGCTGATCGTCGGCGATGCGGCCCCCAGGCGCGCTGCCGCCGACGCGTTGCGCGGGACGGGCGTGCAGGTCGAGGATGCGGGTACCGTCAGCAAGCATCGCAAGATGCTGGGCCAGTTCGACGTCGTTCTGCTGAGCTATTCGGAAAGCGCGAAGACCGCGGTCGAGCTCGCCAAGCTGGTCGCGGGCGGCCCGACCCCGCCGATCCTGGTACTGAACCAGGACGGAGACACGGCGGGCCTGGTGGCGCAGGCGGCGGAATCGGGCGGTGGCCGCGACATTTCGATCGTCGGAGGCCTGGACGAGCTCGCACCGCGGCTCGCTTTCTCCAGCCGGCGCGGCCGCAAGCCGACCAACGACAACGTCGTGGCGGCATTCCGTGGACCGGTTGCCGACGAATTGCGCGGCGCCAAGGTGCTGATCGTCGACGACGATATCCGCAACATCTATTCGCTCACCAGCGTGCTCGAAACCTATGGCGTCGAGGTGCTGCACGCCGAGCGGGGCCGCGACGGCATCACGATCCTGGAGAATACGCCCGGGATCGACGTTGCATTGATCGACATCATGATGCCCGAGATGGACGGTTACGAGACGATGCAGCAGATCCGCGCCAACAGCGATCTGGCGGGCGTGCCGCTAGTCGCCGTCACGGCCAAGGCGATGAAGGGCGACCGCCAGAAGTGCCTCGATGCCGGTGCGTCCGATTATATCGCCAAGCCGGTCGACATCGAACTGATGCTCGCCTTGCTGCGCGTCTGGATCGCCCGCTCACGGGACGAAAAGCCCCTTGTCGGCGAGTTCGCGGAGGCGGCGGCGGAGTAAGGCATGGCGCGCAGCTTTTCCGGAAGCGGGGACATGCGCGCGCTCGGTGCCGAGCGCGCGCGCATCCTGCTGGTCGACGACGACGAGCGCAATCTGCTCGCGGTCAAGACCGTGCTCGACGACGTGGCCGAGGTCGTGCTGGCGCGATCCGGCGAGGAAGCGTTGCGGCACCTGCTACGCGGCGAGTTCGCGGTCATCCTGCTCGACGTCTACATGCCGGGGATGGACGGTTACGAAACTGCCCAGATGATCCGCAGCCGCGAGCAGACCAAGCGCATCCCGATCGTCTTCCTCTCCGCGGTCAACAAGGAGAGCGAACATTTGCTGCGCGGCTATGCGATGGGCGCGGTCGACTATGTGTTCAAACCGGTCGACCCGGTCGTGCTCAAGTCCAAGGTCGCGGTGTTCGTGGACCTGTTCCAGATGCGGCGCGAGATCCAGCGCAACGCCGCGCACGAACAGAAACTGCTCGACGCGACGATCCGCGCCAACGCCGAGAAACTGCGCGTCGAGCAGGAATTGCGGCTGGCCGAGCAGCGCCAGGCGGCGATCCTGCAATCGCTGCCGATCGTCCTCTATCTGGAGGACAGGGATGCGGTCCCGCGCGTGCCCCGCTTCGTCGCGGGCAATTTCCAGGCACTGACCGGCTTCGACTTCGATGCGGTGCGCGCCAATCCCAATCTGTGGGAGGAGCGGCTCCACCCGGAGGATCGCGACCGCGCGCTCGCAGGCATTGCCGGCCGCCGATCGGCCCAGGCGGGCGCGTTCGAATATCGCTGGCAATGCGCCGACGGCACGTGGAAGCATTTCCTCGACCAGGCCGTGCTGCTGCGCGACGACATGGGCAACATGACCGAGTTTGCCGGCACGATCCTCGACGTGACCGAACGCAAGGCGCTGGAAGCCCAGCTCACGCACAGTTTGAAGATGGATGCGATCGGCAAGCTGACCGGCGGCATCGCGCATGATTTCAACAATCTGCTCGCCGCCGTGCTGGGCGGGCTCGGCATGATCGAGCGCCGCATCCCGATGAGCGATGACCAACGCCGCATCGTCGAGATGACGCGCCATGCCGCCGAGCAGGGCACCGAGCTGGTCAGCCGTCTCCTGTCCTTCGCGCGGCGCCAGACGCTCGAACCGTCGACGCTTCCGATCCGCCGGCTGGGCGCGTCGGTCGGCGACCTGCTCAGCCATACGCTCGGCGGGCTGGTACGGCTCGACTGGCAATTGGCCGACGATCTGTGGCCGGCTTATGCCGACGCCTCGCAGCTCGAACTGGCATTGATGAACCTGATCATCAATGCGCGCGATGCCATGCCCGACGGCGGCACCATCACGGTGGCGGCCGAGAATCGCGCTTTGACCACGCCCGGCGAATATGGGCTGGACGCGGGGGACTATGTGCTGATCGCCGTGACCGACGAGGGCGGTGGCATCCCCTCGCATCTGATCGACCAGGTGCTGGAGCCCTTCTTCACCACCAAGGAACAAGGCAAGGGCACGGGCCTGGGCCTGTCGATGGTCTATGGTTTCGCACAGCAATCGGGCGGCACGCTCCGCATCGAAAGCGAGGCCGGAGCGGGCACGCGCGTCGAAATCTGGCTTCCCCGCGCGCTCGCGGAAGCGGACAGCGAGCCCGAGGCGGCGGCCGAGCCGCTTGAGATCGCCGAGACGCGCGGTGCGCTGCGTGTGCTGTTGGTCGACGACCATGCCGGCGCACGGGTGACCACCGCCGCCTTGCTCCAGGACCTGGGGCACGAAGTGGTCGAGGCGGCGGACGGGCCGAAGATGCTGGATCTGCTGCGCGCGAGGCCCGCCGACTTCGATCTGATCATCAGCGACTATGCGATGCCGCTCATCTCGGGCTCGGAAGGCATCCGCCAGGCGCGCGAGATCAATCCGGACATCCCCGCAATCCTGATCACCGGCTATGCCGAAGCCGCGTCCATCTCGGGCCGGCCGGCCGACGTGCATATCTTGCTCAAGCCGTTCGGGACGGAGCAGTTCGCGGCGGCGATCGGGAACGCCATGACGCGGAGATCCGTCGCGATCGCCGCCGAATAAGCCGCGGAAAAGTCCGACATATGGAATTCTGCCGGGCGGAGGGGTTTCTGCCCCTGCTCGCTGTTGCGATGCCTTCCAACTCCTGCAATAGTCCGACCATATAGGATATGATCGCCCACGCGTGGAGCGCGTGCGGCGGCTCTTTGGGGAGGAAGTCAGATGAAACGCAGCTTTGCCGTCATCCTGTCCGCGGCCTTGTTGGCCAGTGCAGCCTCGGCGCAGACCGGCGCGCCGATCGCGGAGGATTTCAAGCCGTCCTCGCTCAACCAGCCCGGCCGGCAATATCCGCAGGTCAATTCGCAGGGCTATGTCCGCTTCAAGATCGCCGCGCCCCAGGCGCAGAACGTCAAGGTCAGCCTGGGCCTGGGCGGACGCGGCGGCACGGCGCTGACCAAGGCCGACGACGGCTCATGGGTCGGCACCACCGAGGGGCCGATGGATGAGGGCTTCCATTATTATCATCTGAACGTCGATGGCGGCACGTTCAACGATCCCGGCGCGCAGAATTTCTACGGCTCGATCCGCTGGGAAAGCGGCATCGAGATCCCCGCGCACGACGCGGATTTCTATGCGGTCAAGGACGTGCCCCACGGCCGGGTCGAGCAGATATTGTTCGCTTCGCCCAGCACCGGCACGCAGCGACGAGCGTTCGTCTACACACCACCCGGCTACGACCAGAACCAGCGCACGCGCTATCCGGTCCTCTATCTCCAGCATGGCTGGGGCGAGGACGAGACCGCCTGGTTCAACCAGGGCCACGCCAACCTGATCATGGACAATCTGATCGCCGAGGGGAAAACGCGGCCGTTCATCATCGTCGTGACCTACGGCATGACCAACGATATCAAGCCGGGCAGCCCTGGCGGGCTCGCCGCCTTCGACATCCATCCGTTCCAGACCGTGCTGGTCAACGAACTGATCCCCTATGTCGACGGGCATTTCCGCACCTTGTCCGACCAGCGCCATCGCGCCATGGCCGGCCTGTCGATGGGCGGGTTCGAGACCAAGCTGATCACCACCGCCAATCTCGACAAGTTCGGCTATATCGGCCTGTTCAGCGGCGGCACCTTCTCGGTCGAGGACGTCACCAAGACTCCCGGTTTCAAGGAGAAAGTGAAGCTGGCCTTCGTCAGCTTCGGCAGCCGCGAACTCGAGGGCCGGGGCATGGCGCCCCCGGGCACGCCGCGCGCCGACCCCCGCGCCAATGCCGCCGCGGTCAAGCAGGCGGGCGTCAACAGCGTCTTCTATGTCTCGCCCAACACGGCGCACGAATTCCTGTCCTGGCGCCGTAGCCTGCACGAATTCGCGCCCTTGCTGTTTCGGGACTGAGGGCAGGCGCACGATCCCGGCCTGATGAAAGGCTGAATCCTCCCCCGCCAGGGGGAGGTGGCAGCCCGCAGGGCTGACGGTGGGGGCGGACAGCGATCAGCCCATGCTCCTATCCCGCGTTCGACTGCGATCCTTGGCATTGAGTCGGGGGCCATCTGACCTTTCGGGGGACATTGCCATCCTCCCCCTCCGACGCCTTCGGCGCCACCTCCCCCTGGCGGGGGAGGATTACAGCTAATCCACCTCGTCGAGGAATTGGCCGATCGCGGCGAGCGCCTCGGGCTCGTCGAGCATCGGCGCGTGGCCCACATTGGGGATTTCGCGCAATCGAGCGTGGGGATGTTCGGTCACCATGCGGGTGGCGTCGGCGGCGGTGAGCAGGTCGGACAAGCCACCGCGCAGCAACAGCAGCGGCCGGGCGCTCGCAAGGCCATGCCAGCGTTCCCACGGATCGGCGGGCAACGGAGCGGTGGCGAAGGCCGCGGCGATGGCGGGATCATAATCGGCCGCGACGCGGTCGCCTTCGGCGCGGAACATGCGCTCGGCCATGCGGCGCCAATCCCCGTCACGATAATGGGGCAAGGCCGCCTCATTCTGCCGCTGCAAATAGAGCACGGCCTCATCCCAGCCGCCAAACACAGGCGCATTGCCGACATAGGCGCCGATCCGCGCCACCCCTTCGCGCGCCAGCACCGGGCCGACATCATTGATGATCGCGGCGGCGATCAAATCGTGTGCATGCGCCGCCAGCTCCATCGTGATCAACCCGCCCATCGACGTACCGATGAAGACCGCGCGCGCCAGGCCGAGCGCCTGCGCCAGCCGGTGCACGTCGTCGGCATATCTTGGCTGCCAATAGGATGCGGCCGGATCGCGATCGGACAGGCCGCGACCGCGCACGTCGACCGCAAGCACGCGGCGGCCGCGCGCGGCGATCCACGGCGCGAGCGCGTCGAAATCGCGCGCGTTGCGCGTCAGCCCGTGCAGGCAGATCACGGGCAGCCGCGCTTTGCCCTCGGCCGCGGCATAATCGCGCGCGTGGAGGGTCAGCCCTTCGGCCGAAGCCCAGGTGCGGTGCCGCCAGCCCTGTCCGCCCTCGCTCACGAGTCCTGCGGCCCCATGCCGCGCGCGATCAGATCCCCACCCGCGCGTGCTACCTCTTCCGTGCTGTAATCGTCGCCCCACACGCCAAAGCGCAGACCGAGGAAAACGTTCATTCCCATCAAGGCCCAGGCCCGGATCTCCGACGAGCCGGGGCTGATCTCGCCGCGCGCCTGCGCCGCATCGAGGCGGGCGGCGATGCGCCTGGCGGTGCTAGTATAATGTTCGCGATAGGTCGCGGGATCGACGAATTCGGCCTCGTCGATGATGCGATAGATTTCCTTGTGCAGCCGCGCGAATTCGAGGAACGCCTGCTGGCCTTCGCGCTCCGCCTCGATTTGATTGGCCTGCGCCGAGATGCGCGGCGCGACGAAATCGCGGACCTGGGTCGAAAGGTCGCGCACCAAGGCGGTGAACACCTCCTCCTTGCTGTCGAAGTAAGTGTAGAAGCTGCCGATCGCGACGCCCGCACGCTGCGTGATCTGGCTGATCGACGCCTCATGGAACCCCTTTTCGCCAAACTCCTCCGCCGCCGCGTCGAGCAGCTGACGCAAAGTGCGCCGGCCCCGCGCGGTCTTGGGGGTCTTGTCCGGGGGCGCCGCGGGCGCGCCTATATCCTCCCGATTTTCAGCCATTTCCCGCTTTCTCCCCTCGGACGCATTTTTCTAATTTGAAACCCGGTTCAGGTTTCATTATGACCTTTGGCACACGAAGCGCAAGCGGCAGGCTCAAGCGCTCGAAGGAGAGGGGATCATGGTTTTTTCGCCCAAGTCGATTCGCGCGCTGCTGATGGGAGCGAGCCTCGGCGCGCTTGCCGCTCCGGCTTTTGCCCAGGCCGATACGGCACCGGTCGCGACTCCCGGCGCGGAGGCACCGCAGACCGACGGCACCAGCCAGGAAGTCGTGGTGACGGCCCGCCGCCGCGAGGAGACCTTGCTGCGCGTGCCGGTCGCGGTCACCGCCTTCACCGCGAAGAAGCTGGAAGTGCAGGGCGCGATCGACCTGACCGATATCCAGACGACCACGCCCAACACCACGCTCAAGGACGCGCGGGGTACCAATTCGACCCTCGCCGCCTTCATCCGCGGCGTCGGCCAGCAGGATCCCGTTCCCGGCTTCGAAGCGGGCATCGGCATCTATCTCGACGACGTCTATCTCAACCGCCCTCAGGCGGCAGTGCTCGACGTCTACGATGTCGAGCGGATCGAAGTGCTGCGCGGGCCGCAGGGCACGCTTTATGGCCGCAATACGATCGGCGGCGCGGTCAAATATGTCACCAAGAAGCTGGCCGACCATCCCGAGATCAACCTCAAGGGCACCTATGGCTCCTATAACGAGCTGGACGGGATCGTCAGCGTCTCCACCCCGATCGGCAATACGGGCTTCAAGATCGGTGTCTCGGGCGCGCGGCTGAGCCATGACGGCTTCGGCGAGAACACCTATCTCCACATCGACAATTACAACAAGGATGTGTGGGCCGGCCGCGGCACGCTGGAATTCGAATCCCCCGACACGCGCCTGTTCGTGCGCATCACCGGCGATTATACCGACGACAAGTCCAACCCCCGCAACGGCCATCGCCTGATCCCCGGCCTCGTGTCGGGCGCGCCCGTGCTCGACAATGTCTACGACACGCAGGCCGGGCTCAATTTCCCAACGGAGCGGGTGAAGGGCGGCGGCATCTCCATGTCGGTCAGTGCGCAGCTCACCGACCAGCTCACGCTGCGCAGCATCAGCGCCTATCGCAAGGACACGTCCCACACGCCGATCGACTTCGACGCCTTGCCCGCGACCGATGTCGACGTGCCGGCCATCTACAAGAACAATCAGAC
>Ga0207702_10005364_pt1 | contig 11231 bp, 18 predicted proteins | sample KBSCornC62_FD_184302 | JGI IMG/M metagenome (GOLD analysis project Ga0207702, IMG submission 184302) | Corn rhizosphere microbial communities from Kellogg Biological Station, Michigan, USA - KBS Corn C6-2 (SPAdes) (version 2) | ecosystem: Host-associated > Plants > Roots > Rhizosphere > Soil ...
CATCGACCCGTCGTGCTCGCGGGCGGACATGTACTGCAGCGTGTCCGACGGGTCGATGTCCATCCACACCGGCGAGGCGTACCGCTGCCACAGCTCGACGGGGAAGCTTTCGTTGGTGTGCGTGACGCGCTCCGGGTTATCGCCGGGCTTTCGCATCGTCACCAGGTAGTCCGCGTTCCCCTGGCGGGACATGCACGAGTCCTTCTTGATTTGCTTGTGCAGCAGGCCCAGCGCTTTCGTCCGCTGCATCGCCGTGACGGGGTCTTTCCAGATGCAGACCTCCGAGTGGTAGATCCACCCGGCCTCGACGAAGGCGCGAATGAGCGCGCCACGGAAGTCGCTGATGCCTATGAACCCGTCCCGCGCCTTCGATGTGGGCAGGTTCATGCAGTGAAACGACAGCAGCCGACCAGGCTTCGTCGCGCGCAGCAACTCCGGAATCAGGAACCGGAAGTGATCGGCGAATTCCTGCTCGTCCTTCACGTTGCCCATGTCCCGGTCGCTGTTGCTGTAGACGTACAGCGACGCAAACGGGGGGCTGAAGATCGAGAAGTGAACGGAGTCGTTCGGCAGCCCGCGCAGGACGTCAACGCAGTCCGCGTTGTACAGCGCCCATCCATCCCCCTCGCTCTGATGCAACACCTTCATCGCGCCTCCATCCCGACCCACGCGGGGACGGTCATTTCGATCGTTGGTTGGTAGTCGGTCGTTTCGCGCCTGGTCGCCCCGACATCGGCGAACGCCTCCATCTCCCGGACCATGCCGTCGACCATCGCCGCGGCGTCCGCCTGTTTGCGCTTAAGGTTCGCGACCACGGCGCCCTCGCCGTCGGACGTGACCACGTGGCACTCGACCGGGCGCCGCTGGCCGAACCTGTACACCCGCCGAATGGCCTGGTACCAAGCTTCGAACGAGTGCGACAGGCCGACGAACACAACGCGCGCGCAGTGCTGCCAGTTGAGTCCCCATCCCGCGATAGAAGGCTTCGTGACGAGGACGCGGACCGAACCGTCCGTGAAGCCCGCCATTGCGGCTTCCTTTTCCTCGGCCGAATGCGACCCACGAATCTCCATGGCCCCGGGGATCGCCGTGGTCAGCGCCTCCGATTCATCGTTCAGGTCGCACCAGATCAGCCACGGCTCGTCTGGTTCGCGCGCCACGATCTCGGCCGCGACCTTCACGCGATCGACCAGGCTGCGCTTCCTTGCCTCGCGCTGCTCCTGAAGCCCGCGCGCCTCGACGACGAATAGCGAACCTTGTTGCCGCGCGAAGTCCGTCCCAATGGACACGACGCGCTCGTGAACATTCAGAGGCGGCAGGCGGAATCCGTCGTCGCCGTATCCCAGGTCGGCGGGCGACCGCAGTGCGGCGGCCCATGAGCAGACCCAGCGCCAGAAGTCTTTTTGCGCGTGACCCTTGAGTCGCCAGTCCTGCGTCGCGCCTCCGTCGTGGACGAAGAACATCGACAGCATCTCGGTGCGCGACATAACACCCAGAAATTCGGCGTGGTTACCGAGCTCCATGTGATCGTTCGGCGCCGGCGTCGCCGTGCAGGCGAGCCGGAATGGCGTTCGCGCAACACCTTCGATCAGCGCGTTGCGCGTTGCGGACGTGTAATCCTTGAGGATGCTCGACTCGTCGGCGACGAACCCCGCAAAGGCGGATAGCTCGAACTTGTGCAGGCGCTCGTAATTCGTGACGTTCACTCCGTCGGTCGCGTCCGCGACTTCCCGCGCATGCGTCACGCGGATGCCCATCTTCTCGCCCTCGCGAACAAACTGCTGCGCCACCGCCAGCGGAGTTGCGATTAGGACCGGCCGACGCGTGTGATCGGCAACGACGCGCGCCCACTCCAGCGCCATCCAGGACTTACCGAGGCCGCAGTCTGCCCAGATGGCGGCCTTACCGCGCTTCAGCGCCCACGCAACGATGTCCCGTTGAAACGGGAACAGCTTCGCGTTCAACGGCGGCACGGCTTCGATTCCAGCGACCGGCGCCGTCAGTCGCTTCCGTTCGACGAACTCCTCGTATTTCATCTCGCCCCCGGCGCTCATCGCCCACCAACCAGCATCGACCACGCGCCCGCGGCGAACGGCGACAGCACGGCAGCCACGCCGGCCAGCACCACGACGCGCGCGAGCACCGCCCCGCCTCCCCAAACAGGGCGGTGCCCGCGGACCGTTGAAGCGATTTGCAGGCGGGTCATATAGTCGCCGCCTCTTCCTCGACATCAGCCATCGCGGACGGGAAGAGCTCCGCCGTATCTCCGGGCAACGGTGCACGCGGCTTGCCGGACTTCGCGGCGGTCAAAATCGCGTCGACGCGATGGCGACGAGCAGCTTGGACCACGCCAGCGTACGATTCCGCGCCTTCACACGCCTGCGGGTAGCCGTGGCTGCTCGCGAACTCGAGGCGATCGGCTTCTTCCAATTCCTCCCACGCGGGGAACCCGACCAGGTGGAATCGGGCGACGATCGCAGGGTCCATCAGCTCCGGCGTGTTCGTCGTCGCACAGAACAGCATGTCAGGCGGCAGCGATTCGATTTCAGTCAAGAGCGCGGCGACGCCGCTGGACCTCTCGTCCTCCGCTCCATTGCTGCCCTTACGCTTTGGCGAAATCGCATCGATTTCGTCCATCAGCCACACCGCTCGCACCTCGCTGCGCACCGCTTCGCGGATGAACGAGCTGATCAGATTGGCGGTTTCGCCGACGTGGGATCCGATCACTGAGCCGATGGAGACGCGATAGACCGGCACGCCGAGTCGGATCGCCGCCGCTGCCAGGCTCGACGTCTTTCCGCAGCGGGTCTCGCCGGCCAGAAGCAGCGGCAACACCTTCTCGCCCGCCGCCACCATCGCCTCGCAGAACTGCGCTTCCTGCAGCCAGCGATCGATCCCGTGCGCGACCTTCTCAGGTGTCCACGACGCGCGTGGCTCGACCACGGGCGCCCAGTGCTTCATGTTCACCGGCGCTGCGGTTCTCCAATTTGAGAACGCGCGCTCGATCCGCGGGCCGCGCGGCGCGCCCATCTTCGCGGCCATCTGAAGCGCCAGGGACCTGCAGCCGTCGATGTCCCGGGCGGCCACACGCTTGCACATGGCCTCGGCGATGTCGGGAAGCGTGCTCACGTCCAGGCTCCGGCGTCGTCATCGCGCTCGGGCGGCAGTCGCGGATCGGGCATCGGCCCCACGTCGTCGGCCGGCGCCACGCCCATCGGCTCCTGACCGGGGCACGTCAGGCAGTCGGTGCGGCCGCGCTCGCGCGCGTCCACTGCAGCCCAGTGGTCCAGTTCGGCCTTCGCCTTCTGGAACATCCCCAGCGCCATGCGGCCGGCGGCGGTCTCCGCCTTCCACCGGCAGCCCTTCGCGATCTCGTCGCTCTCGGCTGGGATGTCCGGGTCGAGTCTCCTGATTCCACCGCTGTGCTCCTGCTCTCGCCAGGCTCGCGTCGCGATGTCGTAGCGGCGACGCGCGGCCGAAAGATCTGCCGCCGCGCTCACGACGCGACCGCCTTTTCGTCTGCTAGCTTGCGGTTCAGGTCCTGCATAGCCTTTCGCGCCTCCATGCGTTCACGTGCCTTTCGCTCTTCGTCCGCCTTCTCCGCTGCGACCCAGGGCTTGTCCGGCGGTTTAGGCGGCGCAGTTGCCTGCCGCGCGACCCGCAGGCCGCCCCATTCCTGGGCGAAGAACACGAACGGGTGACGGCGGTTGACCACGGTTGGCGACGCGCTCGCCAAGAACTCGGCGAACATCTCGGGCGCCTTCGCCTGCGCGGCCAGGCGCTCCGCGGGCGGCAGAGCGTCGAGCACGAAGCCGAGCGCGACGCAGGCCTTCGTGTCGCCGGCGTCGCCGTAGGAGATGGTCTGGTACTTCGCCGCCCAGGCGCGGCCGAACCGATCGCGCCACTCGTGGACGGTCCAAAGCTTGGGACCCGGCGACGGCCCCGCAGGCCTCAGCGCGACCGGCTGCGCCCCCCTTGCATCCCCCTCCGGAAGATCCGGATCTCCCTCTCCTGATCCACTCCCCTCCTCGCCCGCGCGCGCACGCGAGACCAGAACGGGCGACGGAACACTACCGGTAGGGATCTGGTAATCGACCGGTAGGAGAACGTGGCCCCACTCAGGCAAGAGCTTGTCGCCCTTGCTGGAATTGCACTGCCGGCAGGCGACGACCACGTTATCGATGCCCGCGCCGCCGCCTCTGCTGAGCGGGGTCACGTGGTCGTATGTGCCCCCCTTCGGACCGCGGCGGTCGCGCCAGTCGACGGCACAGGCGCAGTAGCGACAGCGATTGCCGTCCCGCTCGCGGATCTCGCGCATCAGCTTCGTGTTCGATCGGAGCGCTGAGCGAATGGCGCCGTGCGCGCGCTGTTCCTCGATCTGGGCGCGCGACTTCGACCAGTCCAGGAAGTCGTGCATGAAGAACCCGCCGTCGACCCGCTCAATCAGCGTCACCTCGACGAGCGCGTTCAGCGCGGCCGCTCGCTTCTTGGGCTCGCGCGGGCCGCGAACCTCGTCGATCATGTCGCCGGGGACGAACCCGTCGGTAAGCAGCTGGGCGCAGTAGGCGCGGATGCCCAGCCACAGGAAGACCGCGTCTGACCCCGCGAGCTTTACAACCCGAATGAACTTCGGGTGCTCGAGGATCCGGTCGTCGAGATCCATCCAACTCACGCGTTTACGCCCCCAGCCTCAGCAGCTTCGCGCCCAGCGCCGGATCGGCCGCCACCTCGGCGTCGACCCTTTGGATCCCGTGGATTACCGTGCTGCGATTGCGGCGCACCACCGCGGAGACCTCCGACGGCGACCGATCACGTCCGTGATGGAGGGCCCACATTGCGCGGCGTCGCCAGCGGCTCACCGACTGCGAGCGGTCCTGGCGCAACAGCTGCGCGACTTCGAGACCGCCGGCCTGGGCGACGCGGTCCAGGACCACCGCGTCCGTCTTGACGAGCCCGAGCCGAGCGCGAGCAGCTGGGCGACGATTGGCGCGCTCCCGAACCCGGGCGCGCAGCCCCGCGCGCGCGGCGCCGAGTAGAACCGCGTCCTTGACGGCAGCCATCGCGCGCCGGGGGCGCTCGGGGTCTTCCTTGTCCAGGGCGCTCCAGGTGTCGAGGAAGATGTCCCAGAGCTCGTCGACGGTCGGCGCGCGGCTCACAACACGGCCTCGCTGTCGGAGACTTCGATCTCGAACGAGATCGGGTCGGGTCCGAGGTCGTCATCGAAGCGCGCGACGAAGTCCTGCACCACGACGGGCAGGCGAACTTCGTCGCCGCCGATGATGATCGCGTCACCGTAGACGTTCACGGGGCGATCGGGGATCGCGCGGCGGGTGGCCAGGGCAACGGGGCAGCGGCAGGGATCGAACCGCCTGCCGTCGACCAGGTCCTCGATCGTCATCTCGACCTGGACCTTCACGACGCGCCCCCGACAACGCGCTCGGCGCGCTCCAGCAGCTCTTGGACCCGACCGGCCGCAGCGTCAGCCGCGGCTTCGGCGCGTTCGTTCAACTCACGCGAGCACTTGAGCAAACGCAGCATCCACACCTGGAGCGCCAGGGCGAGCAGGCCCAGACCGACCGCGGCGACCGCCCATGCGGTATGGCCATCGACCAGGAGGACGATGGCCACTCCTGGAAGTGCAGCGAACGACGCGAGGTCGGCCGCACGCCGAACGCCCGTCCAGAACGCCGAGACCTTCACGGCGACACCCCCGCCGGCGAGAGCCATTTGTCGAGCTGATCGAGCGATGACAACACCGGGATCCCGAGGGTCTCGGCCTCGGCGATCTCCGTCATCGTCCCGGACGAGGATTCCCAGCCCTCCACCAGAACCACGGCGTCGCAACGGCGCATCAGTTCCAGCGTCCCGTACAGCCATGCCCCATCCGGAAGCGCACCCTGAAAATTGGCGGTGTTCAGGTGTGGACAGAGCGCGATCGCGCCGCGTTTCCAGACCTCCAGCGCTGCGGCTTCGGCGCGACGGACGTTCTCGACGATGCCCCAGTGAGTCGGTGATCTGAACGGTCCGGCCACGTAAATCACACGCGGTCGCTCCCCCTCCACTACGGTGCTCGCGGCAACCGCACGGGCCGATCGGTCCGCCACGATCTCGGACGTCACGCGGTCGCAGGTCGCGTTGTGCGAGTCGGCGCGGCAGATCACGCCGAGGATCTGGTGGGCGACGTCGCGGGGGGAGGGGATCACGGGCGGCCCCCTCTCGAGCCGACGTAGTAATCGCCGGGGTCCTCGGCGAGGAGGTCGACCAGGATGGCCAGCGCGAACGCGGCGTAGAGGCACGAGGCGGCGGCGCAGGTCGCGACGATGCCGACCACGCGCCTCATCGGGACACCGCCCGGCGGCGCGGGTCGTGCGCGGACCGCCGCTTACCCAGAGCGATGTATGAGACGGCGCGGGAGCTGATGCCCAGCCGACGCGCGATCGCGCTGTAGACGCCGCGCTTGCCGCACGCGACCTCGCGCCGAATCTCTTCGGCTTGCGCGTCCGTGATGCGCGCCGCCGGGTGACGTTCGCCGCGCAGCGTGCGCCCGCGGGCAACGGCCTCCGCGCTGTTGTCGCGCTTCGTCCCCGGGTGCAGGTGCTCCTGGTTGCAGCAGGGCGGGTTGTCGCAGTCGTGCAGCGAAAACTCACCCGGTTCGAGCCGACGCCCGAGCTTCACCTGCAGCGCGGCGACGTGCGCGAGCACGACGGAATTACCGGAATAGAGCCGCCCGTAGCCGTCAGAAGTGCAGCCCTTTGTCCAGGGCCAGCATTTGCCCGGTCCGGGGCTCGAATCGACGCCCGCCGAGAGCTTTTTCGCGAGGAGTTCTAGATATTTGGAATCTGGAGCCGGCGGGGCGAATCGGACGCCCGACCTACGGTTTACGAAACCGTTGCTGTCAGCGGCATAACGCACCACTGCCAGCGTTGACTCGCAGATTCCAGAATCGTGGGGACGATCCATGGAATCTCCGTTTCGGACCCTCGTACCAATTGGCCCCCCTCCCAGCTGACTGCACGCGAGTTGCGACGCCCGTTGCGGGTCACTGCGGGAGAGGCCAAAAGGAACGAGGAGGTCATTGGGCGTCGCAGTTCAGCATTAAGCAAAAACCTGACGCGCGCGTCAACGAAAAATTACGAATGACCCCTTGATTTTTTCTCTACTACAGTTAGCGCGTTTGTAGGTGCTGCGCGTATGGGGCCGCGCCTTCGTTCGGCGAGCGCGGCGAGTTCTTTCGCGCGTCCACGCTCCATCGCGAGGCGGGCCTCCTCGAGGTCTTTCTCCTCGACGATCGAGTACCGACGGAAGACGGCGTGATCGCGATGGCCGCTCTTGGCCATGATGACGGACTCAGGAATCCCGCGGCGGCGGGCGAGGGTGACCCACGATCGGCGCAGGTCGTGAAAGACCGGCACCTCGCCGTTGCGCCCACGAACGCCAGACGCAACGATTGCGCGGTGAATTCGTTCATAGATCCACCGCACGTTAGTTGGACCACCATTGGCGGCCGGAAAGATGAGCGGCGAGCGCACGTGCCGCGGCAGCAGCTTGCAGGCGGCCAGGGCGCGCTCCGATAGGTCGGTCACGCGCTTGGAGTCGTTCTTGGCCACCGCGGCAGGCACGTGGATGCGCCACCGCTCGGTGTCGAGCCACGGCCAGGCGGACATCAGGATCTCGGTCTCGCGCATGCCGCTGTCGTACCCGAGTGTAGTGAACGCGATCGCTTCGATGTCCGTGCCCAGGGCGGTGATGATCGACTCGAAACCGTCCTCCTCGATCACCACCTCGCGAATGTTCTTTTCGTCCAGGTCGCCGATCCCCTCGATCGGGTTGTAGGGGATCGTCCGGCGCGACACCGCGAAGTTCAGCACCCGCTTCAGCATCATCACCTCGCGGTTGACGGTGGCCGGCGTGGGCTTCTTTTTGCGCCGCGTGAGCGTTGTCGCGCGCCAACTCCGATACGCGTCTACGTCCTCGGGCGTGAGCGACAACGGCAGGCGCTCACCGAGGGTGACGTCTGCGAACGGGCCTTCGTCTGGCGACCACCCAAGGACGAACTGCGCGCGCGCGTAGTCGCATTCAAACGACGCGAGCGATCGGCGGGCGTCTGCCCAGCGCTCAAGCAACGTGGCGACGGCGGGGCGGGGCGACGCCCCGGCCGGTCCGCCCGCCCCGAGCTTCGCGGCAACGGCAGCGGCAATCTGCTCAACGAGGTCCGGCGGAAGATCGGCCATGAATGGGGCGGGTCAGCGTAAGGACGACGTTGACGAACTCGCAACAACGTCTAAGAACTCAGCGGATTTTTGCCGTAACCGTTCGTTTAGGCGGTTTCGAAACCGAAACTCTGCGCGCGCGACTCGTCGACAAAGCACGGGTTGTCCTCGCGCAGCTCAGCCGCTGCGAGTTTCGAATCCGTGAGCCTACCGTTTGCGGCCTAGCCTTTTGCCTGATGCTTCCGGCGCGTCGGGGGGCTCGATCGCGAACCACTGCCCGCCCGGGGTGTCGGCGAAGCGCTCCCAGATGCGCCCGTCCGTGTCGAGGCCGACGAGATGCGACCGCGGCACGTTGGTGCCCGGCGCCGGCGGCGCGTCGGTGATGGCGATCTGTTTGAATTCGACCTTCTTGTTCGGCATGCGGTCCCCTTGTCGCGATACCCAACCGTACACGGATGGTTATCACTGGGGCAACGAAATTTGCCCACATGTGCGCGCGCTGTTAGCGTGGCGCGGATGGCCAAAAAGCCGAAGGCCGCAGAACCGCCGGGTCCGCGGAAGCACCGCGGCGTCCGGTTCTCGGATGACGAATGGAGCGAGCTCGAACGGGCGGCGGCGCGGGAGGCTCTGCCCAGCGCGTCGACGTTTATCCGCCAGGCGGCGCTACGGGCGGCGCGGGGAGAGCTGGCGAGACCACGCGGAACGTGACGACCCAGACGTAAGGATTCGAGACCCAGGCGCGCCGCTCGCCGTTGATCCGGTCCCACAGCCGAGCGAATTCGTCCCGAGCGGTTGACAGCTGCTGCGCGGGGCGGCGCTGGACGTACTCGATGCCCATGCGTTCCCAGGCGGCCTTGTCGGGCTCGACGAACATGTCGCCGCCGGTCCCGTCTTTCCTGAGAACGTGCCACGTCTCCTGGGTAGACCACGGCTCGACGCCCTCCGTGCGCGCGTCGGCCTCGCTGATGTCCTGCAGTCGCTCGAGCCGAACGCTCGCGATCTCCAGCGCGATCCTCGAAGCCCACCTCGGCATGAAGATCGCCGGTCGCCATACGCGATCCGCGGCCTTGCCGTCGATCTCGAAGTTCGCAGTCTCGCTCAGCTTCGCCCAGATGTCCGTCAGACGGTCGGACCAAGCCGGATCGATGCGCTCGCAGAGGTGCGTCTTGTCGTCGGCACGGCAGCGGATGAACGGATAGCCGTCTTCGGTGAAGCCGGCGTACTGCCACGTTTCCCGGACCCACAGCCGGTCACCCGCGGAGCCGAATGGACTCGGCAGCGCGTGAAAGTCGCCGTACTCGTCCTGCCAGAACGGCCACGGTTTCCCGTCGTCGCCCTCGTCCACGATCTCCCAGGGCGCCGGCCGGCGCGGCTTGTACAATCGGCGCGTCTGCGTCTTCTGACCTGCCAGCAGAGCCCGCACCATCGGCGCGGAGAAGAGAATGCCTCGTTCGCTCATGATTTCTCCTGGCCGGGCGTGTCTATGGGTCGCTCCGACTCCCCCACCGCGCTCCCCCCGGACGCGGTGGATGGTGGAGGGACGAGCTGCGGTTCTTTGTACGAGACCGGCCGCACCTCGCAGACGATGACCATCTGCCCCAGTGCGTGGCCGTGAGCCAACCGGACTTCGACGCGAAGGTCTTCGTCGGCCGGGACTTCGTGAGTGGCCTGCTCGAGGACTTCCAGCTCCGGTCCGAGCAGCGTGACGTGGACCTTGCGGCCCTTGCCGTCGCTCACGGCCGCGTCACCAGTGCCGACAGCCGGCGTACCTCGGCCTGTAGCTGGGCAATCTCGTCGCGCATTGGGGTGAGCTGGTACTTGATCAAGCTGCGGTAGTTCTCGCGGTGGTTGTACGCGCGCCTCGCGAATCGACGGGCCCGCTCCTTCCAGCGAAACGCCGCGTCCTCCCGATACCGGCGGCGCCACTCTGCTGCGGCCTCGGCTTCCTGCTTGCGCAGGTTCGGCCCCGGCGCGTTCTCGTCGCCAGAGCCCCAGCAGCCATCACAGACGGCCTCCGTAATCGACGCGCCACCCATCCCGCCGCGCCACACCGCCGTGCTGCCGTACGCCCGCCGGCCGACCCCGCCGCATCGCTTGCAACCGCTCATCGGCTCACCAGCGCCGATGCGGCAGCCCCGGCTTCATCGGAAGCAGTGAGGGCGCGGCCAGGGTCAGTCTTGGGCGCGGGGTAGACCGTCGTCCACGTCTCGCCGAACCCGCCATTGGCGCGCGTCTCGTGGACTGCCTTTTCGCACGGGCCGCGTGTCACCGCCGAGGCGCAATTGGCGCCCCGCCACGGGTACGCCTCGAATGGGTCCGCGTCCACCAGCCTCGCGTAGTCGCACCAGTTCCGCCCGTCGCAGCTCACCTCACGGCGGATTGGCCGGGGAGGGGCGGGCACTGGGACTACGACCGGCTCGGCGGCGGCGTAGCCAGGGTCAATTCCGACCCAGACAGCTTTCCCGTCAACTGGATAGTGCGTGCACCAATTGCCAGGCTTGCAGCCGCATACGTGCTCGGCCGGCGCCGCGGGCTTGGCGTAGCCTAGGAAGGTGTCGCACAGGATGTACTCGGGTCGGTGCGGCCCCGCTCCAATGCAACCGTCATCCACGCCGGGACCGGCAATCAACCACCTGTCGCCGTCCTTCGCGGCCACGTAATACTCCACCTGGTGACCGAATATGGTCCGCCAACGCTGGTGCAGTTCGACCCTCGTCGGCTTGGCCTCGGGAGCGGGGGCGGCGGGTGCCAGCGAGCGGCCGGCGTCGGCGCATCCGTACGAGCACCACTCGGTTCGGCCGTCGTCGCGACGGTTAACCCAGCCTTCCTTGTGGTGTTGATTCGGCGTTCCACACCAGGGCTCGCACGGCTTCGTCGGGGCGGTCATCGGGGCGGCTCCTTGGGTGCTGCGTCGTCCGCAGCGTTGCGGCGAGCGACGCTCGCCTCTTCGTCATTTCGGATCGCCTCGGCAATGACGCGGACGCCGCCTGAAAGGCAGCCGAGGCACGCGGTAAGCCTCGT
>Ga0207702_10005365_pt1 | contig 11231 bp, 10 predicted proteins | sample KBSCornC62_FD_184302 | JGI IMG/M metagenome (GOLD analysis project Ga0207702, IMG submission 184302) | Corn rhizosphere microbial communities from Kellogg Biological Station, Michigan, USA - KBS Corn C6-2 (SPAdes) (version 2) | ecosystem: Host-associated > Plants > Roots > Rhizosphere > Soil ...
TTGGGCCCACATGCGTTTTGTTTTCTTCTAGCATCTGCTACAGCAGACCGAAACGGTACGGGCGTAACGCGCAAAAAATGCCCCGACCTGGCAGCCGGGGCCTAAAGACGAAGTTCTCTACTCCACTGAGAACGTTAATTCCACAGCTTAGAACCAGCACTACAGCAAAGGGCTGGCAAGCGGATGTGCTTTGCGGTAGATGTCCAGCATTCTACCTGTTGAGACTTGCATGTGAATCTGGGTTGTCGAGAGCCGTGAGTGTCCTGGCATTTCGTTGCGACTGCCTGCAGAGGCCCCGTGATCCTGCTGAAGGTGTTGAACGTTCCTTTGCAAGTTGGCGTGTCAGCCAATTTTGGGCGCACTGAGAAAACTGGAAAGAGAAGGACTTGCAAGGGTTGGTGCGAAAGGGGGGACTCGAACCCCCACGGTTTTACCCGCCAGATCCTAAGTTCCCAGCGGTACCCGAACAAAGGACTTAGACAGAATGCGACTGATTGCCATGAAATGCGGCAAGCTGCGATGCTTCAATTCGTTAGCTCTCGTTTAACGTAATCAGTCGCAAGTGGCCGGGATTGCTGGTAGGCACAAAAATGGGCACAGTAGAAACTACAATCTCTTAGAATGGAAATTATGGCTGCTGTCGTTAACACCTCAGATGAGAACTCCGAGCCTTGTTACGCAGGCTTATGAGACGGCGCGCAAAACTCACCAGTTAATCGAGTCGACGCAAGAGTTGTTGAGGCAATCCCGAGCCCTCCAGAGAGGCGGACGGCCAACAAAAAAGCCCCGACCGCTTCAGACCGAGCAACGTAGACTCCAATTGCTTCATCAGCGCGAGAATCACATCTAAAGAATCGTCCGTCATGCGCCAGAGGTGGAGTGTTCGTTTCGGAATGGATGGGGGGCAATCGTGGGGTTTGCAGCCGTGGAGCGTAGGGCGGATGGAGAAACCGAACTGGACGCTTTGTTTGTTGATCCCTGCATGCAACGTCGTGGAATTGGAAGATTGTTGATTGAACACTGCGCCAAAATCGCTCGACAACGAGAGTGCACAGCTCTGCACGTTGTGGCAAATCCCCATGCAAAGAGTTTTTATTTGGCATGTGGCTTCGAGGCGATTGGTACCACAGAAACCCGGTTCGGGCCAGGCCTGTTAATGCGCAAGGTGGTTTGGAGGCAAATAACACCGAAATTAGATTTATCAACGGCTGTCTAGGAGGTAGTTGAAAACTTGCTGTCTGAGTGAAGCAGGGAATTCAGTGCTCAGCAGATGCTCTGTGACGGTTGGCAGGTCCGAACAACAGGCATCCAGCCACTACGGGTTCTTACCGGATTTCTTCTTTTCCATCTCTTGTTCATGGAATTGCTGCTCAAGCTTCTTCGCCTTTTGCGCGAAGCGTATGAGATTGGGGTTCGCCCACTGGCGTGCGAGCTGTACGCTGTGATCCTCCGCACCCTTGGCCGCCAAAAACTCCCTGTCTTTAAGATAGGCATCGGCCAGGCTGTCATAGGCGTCGGCCGAGTTTGGGTTAGCTTCGACATTGCTTTTGAATAGTGTGATCGCCTCCTTGACCTTTCCCCGCTCGAGAGCCGTATTGCCGAGATCACTGATCACGTTCGCCGGGATGGTAACCTGCCGGCCGAGCATCTTCGACAGATCGTCGTAATGCGCCTGCACCGCGGCCAAGCCTTTGTCGAGGGTTGCGTCCGGCAGCCGCCATCCCGAATATAGCGACCGCAATGCATCGATCTGGCCAAGCAACGGCAAGGTGGTGTGGGTTTCGTCGGGAAAGCTTCGAATTCGCGAACGTACTTTCTGCGGAGCCTTGCCAAGAATCTCGACGAGCTTGTTAAAATCCGCCAAAGCTTTCCCTCCAGCATAATGATCCCCACGCCCGACGTAGACGAACGTCTTCATCGTTTGAGTCGAGGTAAAGTACGATTCCAGCGACCTTAGTGGCAGCTCGTCATCCCAATCCAGGCTTGGGCTGAGCGCAAAGTATGCCTGAAACAGGGTGGGATCCGATGTCAGGCAATACAGGGCAAACTGGCCGCCTGCGGAATGACCGAAGAGCGCTCGAAAATCTTGAGTGCGGTACTTTCTATCGATTTTGGGGATCAGCTCCTTAGAGAGGAAAGCTCGGAATTTGCCCGCACCACCGCCTCCAATCCAGTGACTGGACCAGTCCGTCTGAGTGAAGTCACGCACTCTAACCGTGCTGGCGATGGCGACCACGATCATCTCGGGAATCTCTCCTTGCCCGCTCAGAAAGTCGACCGCCGCAGCAGTATGGAAAAAATGGGAGTCGCCGTCGAGGACGTAGAGAACGGGATAGCGCCTGTCCTGCGCCCACTTGTAGCTGTCGGGGAGATAGACCTTGTATTCCCGATCCTCATTAACCTGGCTGGAATGGATGCGGTGCGATTCCCCGATGGAGACTATTTGCCCTACGCCGGTATTCAAAAACGTGAGGCAAAGTGAAAAGAAGAGCGTCAGTGTCTTGCCAATCATTCGATTTCCCTGCCTTTCGTGGTTGGCCGATTCCGATTCTAGAACACGCTCCTAACTTAACGTGAACCCAAGCTCCCAGGCAGGATTGCAGACCGCCAGGTCAAGAATTGTAAGTTCCCCCGGAATTGGTTTATTTGGGAATACCTTTCTTCGAACGCGGCAGCATTTCCATGTTTGCAGGCATGAACCAAAGCCATATCGTGATACCCGGTTTCTGCCGGGCATAATGTCGAGTTGAAAGTCACGGTAGTCGTTGCCATCACTGGTCCCTCCTTTGCACGGAAAGGGCGATTGTCCCGCCCTATCTCGTGGTGGTAGGCCAATGAAGGCCTGCCGCATTACCGTTGCTCTGCCGTTGTTGCTGGGCATTGGCCCAGGTCCTTACTCATCTTGTGGACCTCGAACGTTGGTTCGCCTAAAAAGCCCTTGGCCTTCTTGCCCACCAGTTCAACGCGCTCTCCAGGTTTCAGCGACTGTTGTTGCATGTTGGTGAGGTTGTAGGTCTGGTCGGTCTTTTCACTGATAAGCTTGTCTCCCTCGCCAGCTACGCAACCTTGCAGCTTGGTCCGATTATGAAGCTTCCAATAAAGCAAGCCGGCACCCACGGCCGCGCCCGCAGCGACACCGCCGATTACAGCGCCCTTTGAGCCGTAGCTCGGACGCGTACCTCCCGGGTAGTTACTTGTTCCGCCTCCGCCGCCAGGGTACTGGGCGGCCGCAGTACCAGAAATTGAAACCACCAGGGCAAGACCTGCACAGATGCGCTGCAACTTCAGAATGCGGAATATCCGCGAAGAAATACTGCTCTTTCTTGATCGATACAGATTCCTATTCATTGCAAGTTCTCCTATCTGTGTTTTCGAAAATGCAAGTGCATTGATCCTTCGAACTCGGCGAATCTCGTCGCCGTCAAATCCATCTGCTTTCCACTAAGTCATCCAGACCGCGGTTCTGTCTGCAGACTCGGTGTACTACTAAAAACAGGCTTAGCGGCTCGTAAAGAACCCTCAACCAAATTCCAAGCGCAGTGGGCGTGCACGCGAAGAGCCCCGATACGCTTAACCTCGCGTGCACAACCCGACACTTCACCCAAAGCGGACTGGAGCCCTTAATTGTCCGCCCGGTAGAAGAGGTAGTCGGCCGTGTAGGGCACTAGCTGAGTCTGACCCACGGTGCAGGCGGTTGTAGGAACCGCTCCGCCGTTAGTGTTCAGGCGTTGGATGAAGGTGGTTTTGAATAGGAGGTTCCCGCCGGTGGGACCCTTTTTGTTCCCTACGGACTGCAACTTGAGGCATTGAATCGAACCGGTATTCGGGCAACTCCCTATGCTGGGGTCCGGGTCGATTCCAGCTGCCTTCACAGCCCACACCCTGCTGCTATCGAGGGACCCCTGCCATGTTGCGTTCCCGCTAAGCGGAGGAGTGACGCCTGCCTTGGGGCCTACGTTAATGCTCTGGAAGTGGGTGATGATCTGGAACTGCTGCCCGAAAAGATCCGAAAAGAGAGTGGCCTCGGGCCGGGCGCTGGGGTTCCACGCGGTGCCACCTGTGCTTGTCGGCAGACAAGTATAGCCTTGGCTACCGAAAGCGTGGCCGATCAAGTACAAAGAGTTTCCGTCGGGCACTGTGATCTCTGCCGGTGTCTGCGGAGGCGTGAGATTCTGCGCCGATGCATTGCTGACTGTGCCGAAGGCACATACGAGCACGAGGGCGGCCACGAACAGGGTCCGAACTCGCGCAGTCTTCTTTCCTTGCTGATCAAAGTTGTAGCTCATTTATTTGTTCTCCAATTTTCTGTGATTTCAATTGCTGGTAACGGCCAAGTTTGTTGAGACACACAACGACCTCTAAGGCGCTGACAGCATTTCTGCATGCAGATCAGGAGGCCTACATAAAACGTGTCGTCAGTTATCTGGTGTCAGCTCTTCGAGCGCTCGGTCCCGTCAGTTTTAACTGCGTCCCTGGGAATCTAGTTCCAACTCGCTCGAACATGCCCTGCTGTGTACTGCTCGCCGCGCAAAAACCACGCAACGCATTCGCGAAGACCGTCTTTAATGCTTGTGAGAGGTTTGATTCAGCGTCACGGAGAATGGATCCCTCACTCGTGTAACATGTTTGTCAAATGATGTTTGCCCCCGTGACGGCAATTCCGGGTCAACCGGGTTCGGTATCTGATGGAATGTGATTTGCATGCGATCACCCTTTGGTCACGCTTCGGTCGTTGGCAATGGTGGATGTTGTTGTGCTGGCCGGCTTCTCTTCATCGTTAATGGCTGCTTTGAAGCCGCGGATACCTTCTCCGATTCCTTTCCCGAGTTCCGGAAGCTTTTTCGGTCCGAAGACCAGCAGGGCAATTCCGACGATTACTAGCAGATGCATGGGCTGAAACAGTCCTTCAAACATATAAGCTCCCTAGACATGAATGATTCTTCCCTCTCACGTCCTGCGCTCCGATTTTTCCTGTTTGGCGATCCCCTTGCTGCGTTGCCCAGCTGCTATCTAAAACTACTTCACCTGGGAAATATTCCCCAACTCGAGAAAAAATCGGAGGATTCGCGTCCGAGTTCGGCCTTTGACCATCGGCTGAATGTGCCTCAGATCGCCCGACCAGCGAGTCTTCGCGATTGTGCGTAATGTGTTCCGCAATTCGCAAGAGTTTGCGATCGTAACGCTCCACCAGTTCCTCGAAGGCGGATAGATCTCCACCCTGCGTCGCATGGACGAGATCCAGATCATCTCTGACAGGAGCCCTCCCAACGAATTGTGCCAAGTCCGCATTCATATGGTTCAAACGCTTGAAGAAGACATCTTTTGAAAACACATCATCCTGACAATACTCACCACCGCTTTCGTAGGAGGCCATCTGACATTAGCTCTGTGTCACTGCACCGCGATCTTCCCCGTCATCTTCGGGTGGACAGAACAAAAATAGGGATATGTTCCCGCCTTGGTGAATGTGTAGGAAAACTTCTCGTCCGTATCCCGCACCTTGGACTTGAACACACCGTCCGTGCTAACCACGGTGTGGGGAATATCATCACGGTTGGTCCAGACGACCGTCGTTCCGACAGAGACAGCCAGCGTCTGCGGCCCAAAGCTGAAATTGTCAATTTTCACGTCTGCGCTTGCCCCTGATGGCTGGTCATTCGCTGCAACGCTCGGTGTTTCTGCCAGCAGCATCAGCGCAATCATGACCGTTGTTGCCAAACCTACAATCCATATTTTCTTCGTTGTCATTGTTCTGTTTTCCTTTTCTAGTTTTTCTTCTGCTTGCTCTTTCTTTGTTTGGACCGGATCTTTACCGATTTACTCAAACAGTGAGTCAACGACTGCCAGGCCACCTCTACTCCCTGAAGCAGAAGAGCCCGAGTCCCCGAGCGGCGAGTCGACGATTGCTAGGCTGCTACCGCTGACCAGATAGTTCACGTCGGTAATACCCAACACCCGCTGCAATTCGTCAGTGGGCACCTTCATTGGTCCGGCTGAAGGAGCTGTTCCGGGCGCAGGTTGGGGAAAAGCGGTTGACATCGCAGTGTGGAACGAAACCTTGCCTTCGATCTTCTGCATGATCTGGTGAATGTGGCCATTCAACACTGTCACGGAACCAAACCGCTTGACGTAAGACAAGGCTTGCTCGCTGTCGTCGGTTCCCCAACCCCAATCGGGATAGATGGTCCACAGCGGAATGTGTGCAAAGAGCACAATCGGAGTGCTGGCAGAACGGCCCTGCAGATCGCCCTCCAGCCACTCCAGCTGTTCACGACCGAGCGACCCCATGCCGCCGGCTTTCAAATTGGCGACATTTACGAGCCCAACAAAATGCACGCCTTTGTGATCGAAGCTGTACCATCCGGACCCTTTCGTGCCTTTTCCATAGCGCTGGAGATATTCCTCGCCGTTGTCACTCAGCATGTCGTGCTCACCCGGCACAAAGTAGATCTGTTTCGCCGCCGCTCCTTTCAATGCCTGGTCCAGCGTGTCAAATTCACTCGGCTTCGAGAGTTGACTCAGATCGCCGGTGTGAATGATGAAGTCCGGTTTGTGCGGCATCGCATTAATTTTGTTGATTGCTGTCTGCAAAGTGGCGGTGACGTCCGGATTGGCCGGCTTGTTAAAGCCGATATGACTGTCGCTGATCTGCACAAAGCTGAAGTCCCCGCCTTTGCCGGCCTCATGCCCGTGGCTCTTGGCAAATGCCCTAGACGAGGGGATGCCTCCACTCAGAGTCCAGAGCAAGCCAGTACCCGCCCAGGCCATGCACTTCAGGAATCCACGACGATCGACGTCGTCGTAGTTAAGGTCCTGCAATCTCTGATCGATGAGATCTTGGTTCTTGTATGTCATTTTCACTCCGTGTCTGTTCTGACTTGATAACTGGTACGAGCTGCTTTTATTCCACACAACACCAAGAAGAGATCAGAATTTCCCGTACTTGCCCGGAAAGCCAGGCCGAGTTCCTCAAAATGGAGAAACTCCGCGAGGGCTAACCAGGTCCGTTTACGCCGCTTAAGAAACCGCCCAAGTGTCCGGTGAGCGCGATTATGCAGACACCGAAGATTTCAATCCCCAGTCGGTAAACCGACAATGCTTCTGCCCGTCGGCGTCCGCGGAAATGCAGCCACCACACAAGCCAGATCATTGCGCTCGAGATGAACGCAAGGCCCAGGTGCAGCAGCAATGTCCCCTTCAATTTCTGGCCCTCAAGTTGGAACTGCCATGCGACGATGCCGGTGGCGGGGGCCGGAAACGTTGAAATCGCTGCTGCCAGCAGGTTGTAGTACGCTGCGTCCGTCAGGCCACGCAGCTCAGTCCACTCTGCGGTCAGGTCGAATGCCGCTGCTGAAATAAACAGCGCGATTGGAAAATGGATTAGCACAACATGTTGTGCATGCTTCGCCAGCACCACCGCCCTAAGATCGAAAGGATTTATCATGCTTGCCACTTTCTTTCGTTCGTTCACTGAATTCCTGAAACTTCACAACTGCGATTTCGGTGCTCGTAACGAATAGCCGATTCGACCGCAAGATATTCCCGGCTTTGGGAAGATTCTTGTGTTCAAGGCACAAACTTATGGCCCATGCCGTGGGAATTTCTTGGGTATGTAAAACTCGACGACCTTTGCACGACAATTTCCTTTGATCCTGTGTTCTGGGCCCAATCTGACGCGCCAGTTGTCAGGCGTCAATTCACTGAGACTATTCGCTCCATAACCGGCTCATTGTCTGTCAACTAATTCTTGGGTAACGAGTTAGCTCTACACATATTCGGGCTGGGGTCTGGGGCTCTGATGGAAGTGCTAGACTCCCATGCGAAGCCCAAGTGCACTATGGAACCACTGCGACAAACGTCCGTCGTGCGATTCGGAACCTATGAGGTATATCTCCAGTCGGGCGAAGTGCGCAAAGCGGGTGTGAAAATCAGAGTGCAGCAGCAACCGATGAAGCTGCTGGAGATCTTGCTAGAGCGCCCAGGGGAAGTCGTCACGAGGGAGGAATTGCGCGGCCGAGTTTGGGCGGACGAAAGTTTTGGCGATTTCGACCAGGCCGTCAACGTCGCAATCGGAAAGCTTAGGAGTGCGTTAGGCGACTCGGCTGAGAATCCGCGATATATCGAGACTCTTCCAAAACGCGGCTATCGCTTCATTGCGGAGGTATCGGTTGTCGCAGAAGGCGACCGCATCAAAAAGCCAGAATTTGCGACTGGCAATATACCTGAAACAGACACTGGGCATCAGCTCCCAGGCACGCGGTTGATGGTTGAGCCCAAACGCCGCCAGTGGTCGGCGCGTCGGGTCATAGGCGCCTTGGCCTTGGTCATGGTCCTGAGTTTGGTGATTCTCGCTGTCTGGCTATTTCGTTCGCGTGGCATTGCGCCGCCGGGCATCCGCTCTTTGGCCGTACTTCCGCTGGACAACCTCTCTGGCGATGCTTCGCAGGATTATTTCGCCGATGGAATGACCGATGAACTTATTACCGATCTGGCACAGATCAGGGCTTTACGCGTGATCTCCCGCACCTCCGTGATGGCTTATAAGCACGCGCGCAAGCCTCTCCCGGAAATCGCGCGCGAGTTGAACGTAGAGGCTGTCGTGGAAGGCACCGTGCTGCGTTCGGGCGAGCAAGTCCGAATCACGGCTCAGTTGATCCTGGCGGCAGCCGACAAGCACTTGTGGGCAGAGAGTTATGAAGGCAATCTGCGTGATACGTTAGCACTCCAGAAAAAAGTGGCTAGTGCGATTGCCGGACAGATTCGGACCGAAGTGACTCCGCAAGAACAGGCTGTGCTCAAAAAGGCGACCGTTGTTAACCCAGAAGCTTACAACTCTTATCTCAAAGGGCGCTATTTCTGGAATAAGCGAACGGCGGATGGTTTGAAGGTTGCCCTGGCTTATTTCAACCAGACAATCGAAGAGGACCCGAAATACGCCCAGGCGTATGCTGGCCTAGCCGACACCTATGCTTTGTTGGGAGACTGGCAATACGCAGTAATGCCCGCCAAGGAGGCGCTGCCGAAAGCGAAGGCGGCGGCCATCAAAGCTCTGGAATTGGACAGCGTGCAAGGCGAAGCTCACACCTCACTCGCATTCGTCTTGGATGGGTTCGACTGGGATTTGGACTCCGGTGGGAAAGAATTCCGACGGGCCATTGAACTGAGTCCAAGCTACGCAACTGCTCACCATTGGTATGCCTGGCACTTGTGTCTCTTGGGTCGATATGACGAGGCAATTGCAGAAATGAGAAAAGCGGAAGAATTGGATCCCCTATCTCTTATTATCAACGCCGATTTGGCAGAAATCCTCGCCCTGGCGCATTCATATGACGAATCCATAGTACAGAGCCGCAAGACGATCGAAATGGATGCTAATTTTGCCCTCGCACACAATCAACTCGCGCAGGCCTATCTCGGAAAACACTTGTACGACGAAGCGGTCGCAGAATTGCGGAAAGCGGTCCAGCTTTCTGAGGGTAGCCCCACGTGCATAGCAAATTTGGCTCGCGCCTATGCTGCATCCGGCAAGAAGAGCGAGGCGTTAAAACTGCTGAGCGATCTGAAGAAGCGCTCAATTCCTAATCATTCGAATAGTTCGGAGATTGCCATGATCTATGCATCTCTCGGAGATGCGGATCAAGCCATGAATTGGCTCGAAAAAGGTTACGAGGATCGATTTAATCCGGGTGTCCTACTGCGGCCGGGCTTCGACCCTCTCCGCTCCGACTCGCGTTTCCAAGACCTCCTGCGCCGCATTGGTCTACCCAGATGAGATCTGGGAGCAATGCGACACCAACTTGTAGGAAGACCGCGGCCTCCTGCGTGACAGGTAAGGGTGCACTTCGCTTTAACTCACGAAGGCAGCGGCCTGATTTCGGGACAGCGCCTGACTGTTGCTCACGCCGTACTAAATCGCATGCTCCAGTAGTTACGCCGAAATGCAAAAAAAGGATTGTGAAACAAGCTGACATGCCGAACTGTGGCACATCCCGGGAAGAGCCCGACGGACACGAATATGAAGGGGGTATTCTGCAGAAAACGCCGCCATCCTAAAGGTGTCGCGTCGCGAGCTGTGAAATAGAAGGTCAACAACCCAGCGACCATCTCCCGATCCTTCTGTCTACAAACCTGGGTTCAATAAGTGAAATGAACTTAACCGCCATTTCCTTTACTTCGAAGACAAGATGATCTCATTGCGGCGCTCCTACCTGTTGCACTAGCTCTTGAAACCGCCTATCACTTCTCATTTCAGCGAAATGTGAATCTTGCCCGATTACGATCAAGTCGCTCACCTTCATTTCTCGGGCTTTTTCCAACCAGTGCAGAGCACTTTCTCTATCGCGCAGCGCAGAGAACACTACCGCCAGGTCGAGAGCGGCATGGGTATGGCCGGGCAATAATCGCTTTAACTCGGCAATCATATTTTCAGCTTCGGTCCGATTCCCCGAAGCTGCATATGCGTATCCGATAAGGCCACGCATTTCCCCAGGCGCGCCTCCGAGTTGCAATGCCGTCTTGGATTCGGTGATCGCTTGCCCATACTTCTGTTGGTCCTCGTAAATAATCGCGAGTACTGCATGCGTGACCGCCGAGTCAGGCTCCAGATCAAGTGTCTTCTTTGCCTGCTCAATCGCCTTTTCGTCTTCACCTGCCTCGTGCAGGATCTTTGCCAGATTCGCACCTACGACGGGTGAGAGTGGGTCCACTTCGTACGCTTTCTCCGCTTCCACCAGTGCCTCTTGCTTACGGCCTTTCAAGGCAAGGTACATGGAATACCAGTGGTGCGCGGGCGCATAGTTGTGGTCAAGCTGCAACGCCCTCTTAAACTCTCTATCTGCTCCTTCCCAATCCCGATCAAAAGTGTAGAGGAGGTTAGCCTGAGAGTTGTGCCCCTCGGCCGATTGATCGTCCAGTTCGAGGGCTTTTTGGACTTCTTTCCGTGCTCGCCGCGGCTGGTCCGATAACAGGTAAATGTCGGCTAATCCGGTATAGGGCAAAGAATAATTTGGGGCGATCTCGATAGCCCGGTTGAAATAATTGATGGCCTTTGTTACTGCATCGGCAGTCCGCTTTTTCCAGAAGTATCGTCCCTTGAGGTAGTTCTCATACGCTTCCGGACTCACGACCTGCACGTGCTCCAGCGCCGCCCTTTCTTGCGGAGTCACCTGGATGCGAATCTGGTCAGCGATGGCACGAGCCACTTTTTTCTGAAGGGCAAAGGTGTCGCCCAC